>Ga0208179_1000325_pt1 | contig 33861 bp, 57 predicted proteins | sample Malvired_Geostar_FD_184238 | JGI IMG/M metagenome (GOLD analysis project Ga0208179, IMG submission 184238) | Marine viral communities from the Global Malaspina Expedition - Malaspina viral metaG DeepMed_Geostar (SPAdes) (version 2) | ecosystem: Environmental > Aquatic > Marine > Oceanic | place... | reverse complement strand
TAGAACTGGTCCTGCATTATTTCAGGCTGGATTAGCTGAACAGGGAGCTTTACAAACTGTAGGTCAACAGAAAAGAGAATTAGCTCAGTCAGCACTTGATGAGGCTTATGGTAAATTTCTGGAAGAACGATCCTTTCCACAACAAACACTGGCCGATTATTCTGGTATGGTTTATGGTAATCCTTTAGCTAGAATACCTTCTAGGACTACAACAACTACTGGAACTCCGGGTGCGCCGGGAATTGGACAGCAGATGCTTGGTCTGGGATTAACAGGACTTAATATTTATGGTGCTGGTACTATGGGTGGTACTCAAGGTTTTAACTGGGGTGCTGCTGGTAAAGGTATGTTAGGTGGAGCCATGAGAGCAAAGGGAGGTAGACTGTCTGGATTGTCTAATCTTCCTGTGGTTAGGAGACAGAATAGTGGAGGGGTTTGGGATAAGCTGGAACAAATAGATGTAGTTGAAGAAGTTGATAAACCTCTTTTTACTCTTCCCGGTCTTAGAGAGAAAGTAGAAGTTGATAGTGAAACAATAGCTTTAGGGGAAAATCCACAATTAGATCCAGAAAAAGTTAGGGCTATGAGGGAAAAAAGTATAGGCGAAATACAGGATATATTTTCATCAAGTGAAGGAAGAGAAAAAGAATTACTGGATGCCTACCTGAAAAGAAAAAAAGAATTAATAGGAGAAGAAGAATATCCCTTTTCTAATATTCAGAGTGCTATATCAGCAGCAATGGATGAACCTACTATTGCTATGGGAATAATTAGAGGAATAGAGAAAGCTGGTAAACTAACAAAAGCTGATAAAAAAGAAATTAAGTTAGCTGAACTTGAGATGTTAGGGGAAGAGTTTGGACTTGAGAAAGAACAGCTAGAGAAAAAAGAAAGAAGGGCTTTAAATATATTTGAAAGAAATTCTTCTTTAAGAAAAAGATTATTAAGTCTGCCGTCTGAACTTAGAGATAAAGTTAGGGAGAAAATAACTTTCTTAAAGGGTAATCAAATTAAAGATGCTACGATTGCTAAACTTATTGCTGAAGCTGAAGAGAAATTAAAAGGAGATACTAAAGGATATACTATGGGAATACGTGGTGCAGATCTACCAGTTTTACTACAAACAATAAAAAATCCTGATACTGGAATTTCTTTTATGCCGGGAGGTAGAGAGGAGCAAAGTCTTGCAGGTATGGCTGCTAAGAATGAAGCTCGTAAAATAATTGATGAAGCTGCTAAAAAATGGGGAATAGGTAAAAAATCTGGTACAGTTTATGCAGCACAAGAGGCAGCATTAAATAGTGATGAAGGTGTTAGAAGGATAGCTGCTGCCGTAGCTGCTGTTTCTGGTGGTGCTGGAGGTACTGGAGGTGCTGGTGCTGGAGGTACTGGTAGTGGTGCTGGAGGTACTGGTAGTGGTGCTGGAGGTACTGGTGTTGGTAGTCGTGCTAGTCAGGTCATTTTAAATCAATTGAAGCAGCAGTATGGGGGTCCGTTCTAAATTTTAATCTTTATTTTTAGAAAGTACTAACATGGCAGTAGATATACAAACTAAACTCTTTCAGGAAACGGCTTCTGAATTAGAGGATATAATTAATAAAAATCCTGAGATTGGTCAAAGATCAGATCTTATGAATACGTTTATTAAGGAAAAGGGATTAGATCCTAAAGAGTTTTACACTGCTTATAAAGAATTTGATGATGCTAGACAGGCAGGGGAAACTGACTTTAGGCCGGGGATTGATTTAGGAGAGAGTGTTCCAGCTAATATAGCTGAGTCTTTAATTAATCCTCCTGCTAGATTTGCTGGTAGAGTTGTAGGCGAACTTGCCAGAGGGGCTGAAGATCTTTATAGATACGTTACCCCTGATGAAATAGAAACAGAAATAGATAATAAAGTATCTGAAGTCACAGATGCTGTACTTCCTAAACAATTTAAGAAAGACTTGTTAGCTATCCTTGATCCCTATCATGGAGATGGTACTTTAGGTATGGTAGAAGATGTGGGAGGACAAATAGCATCTTTCTTTGTTCCCTTCTCTATTATTAGTAAAGCAGGAACTTTAACTAAAGCTGGTAAAATTGGGGATACAGCAGCAGACTTTTTAAATAAAGCTACTTCTACTAAATTGCGAAAGGGAGCCGCCGTTGGTCTTAATGCTGCTGCTTCACAAACATTTATAGAAGGAACAGATAAAAGAAAAAGTTTTGTTTATAATGATGCTTATGATGAAATTATGAATGATGAAGATGCTGTTAAAGCTTTAGAAAAATTACAGAACAATCCAGAAGATGTAGACAGTGAGCTTTATCTTACTAATTTTTTAATTAATTTAGGAATAGAAGGAGTAGCTGTTGGTGCATTTTTAGGTGGTAAGCATTTATTAAAAAATACTACGTCTGGTCAAAAGATAACTCAATTGGGAAGAAAGTGGATTGATAAACGCTTTGGAAGCAGACAAGGGACAGACGATAAAACTCTTGAGTTAGTTGTAGAAAGAAACTTTGCAGCACAGAAAGCTATGGCAGAGGCTGATGGTCTTGCTAGTGATTTAAAAAAATCTCTTAATGCAAATGATTTAAAAGGTAAGACCCCAGAAGATAAAGAAGTTTTTCTAGAGAGCATAGTTAATACAGCTTTAAGTGGGGGAAAGAAACAATTAAATATGTTGTCACCAGAATCTAAAGATATTATTACAAAGATGAGAAATAATTTAGATGAGCTTTCTGGTAAATTAAATGAAACAGTATTTAAAGGTAAGATGAAAATAAAAGTAGATAAGAAGTTAGGAACTTATATAACAAGATCCTATCGTTTTTTTGATGATCCTAAATATAAAGGGCAAATACTAAAAAGTGTTAATTCTTATTTAAATTCTGGTAGAGCTAAAGCTTTAGCAAAAGAAAATCTTTCTGATGCTGATAATCTTACCCATGCTGCTTATGAATTTTTACGAAAACAAAATCCAAAACTAAATGAACAAGAACTACAACAGAAACTTCTTGAATTGGTTTCGGATAAAGCTCAGAGTGTAGCTTTCTTTGATACAGTTGTAACTAAAAATTTATCAGGAACAGCTAAAGCTGGTAAAAAAAGAATGCCTGTCCCTAATGAAATTAAAGCATTATGGGGAGAATACAAAGATCCCTTTAATAATTATATGAAAACATATGGTAAACTTTCTGAGATGAAAGCTGAAGATGATTTCATGAGAGGGTTAACTGAACATCTTACAGCCGAAGCAAAAGCAGGAAGAGGAGTGCTAACAAAAACACCTGCTCAAGCAATAGATGATACAGGAGTAAAGCCGACCTTTGAAGATATTGCTAAGGAAAGGGCAAGAGCAGTTTTTCATAGAGATGCTGCCCAAAAGTATCTGGATAATCCTGATATTAAAGGACTGTATGTTTCTAAAGAATATGAAGATATTATAAGAACCTTATTAGATGAGCCTGAAATGAAGAAATGGTGGTCTAAACTTTGGGCTACATCTAAAGGTATAACACAAGCAGGAAAAACTATATATAATCCTGCCACTCATGGAAGAAATACAATGGGTAACATGGCTTTAATGGTAGCCAATGGTATGATGCCTATTGGTGGTAAGGGTACAAAGAAAGCATGGGATGCTACATGGGCTAGAATAGGAAAGAAAAGTAATGAAGAATTAGGAGAGTATTTAGGAAAGATGATTGGGTATGGTCTTGCTGATAGTAGTGTTACTCTTAATATTATCAGAAAAAACTTGGGAAGAAATCCTAATACTGTCTTGCAAAAAGTATCTGATAATGCAGTAGCCAGATTATATGAAGGAGAAGACTTTTTATTCAAGGCTATGCATTTTGAAAAGACAAAGAATTATTTAACTAAAGCTAGAAAACCTGAACTACTAAAAGAATTAAAAAAATCAGATCCTACCTTATCTGAGTCTCAATTAAATGCTATGGTAGATGGTCAGATCGAACAATTAGCTGCTCAAAGAACCAGAGATCTGATGCCTAATTATAATTTATTACCCAAGGCTGTAAAGAAACTTAGATATATGCCTATTGGAGACTTTGCTGGATTTGCAGCAGAGATTGCCAGAGTATCAAAGAATTTAGTTAAGTATACCTTTGATGATGTCTTGAGTGGTAATAAAGAATTACAGAAACAAGCTGCTAAAAGATTAGGAGGAATGACAAGTGCTGCTTTACTTCCCACAATCATTGAAGAAGAAAGTGCTGCTGTTTTTGGTATTGATCCTGAAGAGAGAGAAGCACTCAGTCATATTGATAAAAAATATTATACGAATGTCAATAGAATATACTTGAGTCCCATCACAACAAACTCTAGAGGAAGAAAACAAGTAGAAAGAATGATGTTGGGTGGAATAGATCCATTTAATTCTATTAAAATTGCAGCTAGAGCAGCACATCAAGCATTATTATCTGAAGATTTAAATCCTCAAGTATGGTCTAGAACAGCACTGGCCGCTCTTGATTCTTCTCTTGGTCCTGTACTTGGCACATCTATGTTGACAGATACTCTTTTAAGAATAGCTAATGGTGATGATTGGGCAGCTTATAATGAAAATACAGCTATAGGTTCTGCAATGAGAAGCATGGCTAGAACTTACGATTTAGATAATAGTGTGACAAGAGGAGCCTCGATGCTTGCTCAAACATTTGAACCGGGATTTATTTCATGGGTACAGAAAAGAGCTAACTTTGAGAATCAGATGAATGATAAAGGAGAAGCCTATAGTAATTTTTATACGCCTCTACCTACTGCAATAGGGAAATTAAAAACTGGTGATCAATTTCTGGACACTACAATAAAAGATGTGGGAAGTTTAGTTGGATTAAATCCAAGCATACAAGATATATCAGGGAGTGTAAGACAAAATTTAGGTGAACCTTTAAGAGACATTGAAGATGCTGATGATAATTTTATACAACAAATATCAAGACCTAATATTACACCAGAAGAATTTAATAATATGTATATAGATTATATTAATTCTCAGAGGGATAGGCGTGATGGTTATGTATATCTTAAAGGAATGCTTGAGTACTATAATCAACTTGGATTTACTCCTGAAGATTATAGAAAGGGCTTTACTAAAACTGATTTTGATAGAGGATTTACAAATAAAAAAATGGGGCAAATACAAAATGCTTTAGGAAATAGATTTAGACCTTCTTATATACCTAATAATGTTATTGGAAAGGTACAACAACAAACAAGAGGACAGTTTAATTTTGCACCTATATTTCAAATGCAACGTGAATTAGATGGTTCTGCAATAGAGGACTAACCATGCTTGAACTAGGGCCAAGAGAACTCCTGACATTTGGTATAGTACTGGCTGGTGTAGCAACTACATGGGGCGTACTTAAAGCTACCATCAGATCTATTATAAATCAACTGGATAGTATGAAACAAAACGTAACAGAAATCTTTACCCGAATAGATAAGGTAGAAGCAAGACAAGCTGTTGCTCTATCCTCTATTGATGTCATGGCAAAGGACATACTCTCTCCTCAAATTCTGAAGGAAAGATCTGAGAGAGATGGAGCTATTGAAATGAGACTAACAGCTATGGAAAAAGATCTGGATAGGTTCTATCGAATGCATAATGGAACACATCCCCCAACAGTAAAAGAAAAGGAAGAAGAATAATGTGGGAGTACTTTAGTGTTGAAGAACTTAAGTGCAAGGGTACAGATGAGTGTCAGATGGACACAGACTTTATGAAAAAACTGGAAGCTTTACGTAAGGAATTTAATCAGCCTATGATTATCAGTTCAGGATACCGACATGAGTCTTACAATCAGGTTATAGGAGGGGCCAAGAACTCTCCACATCTGTATGGTAAAGCCGTAGATGTCTTGGTCAGTGGTAAGGCTGCCTATAGATTAATGAAGTTGGCTATCCAACATGGCTTCACAGGGATAGGAGTATCTCAGAGAGGGTCACATGATAGCAGGTTCCTGCACATAGATACAATGGACAATACTAATGTCCATCCCAGACCGTGGATATGGAGCTATAAATGAGTGACTTAGTACCTACAAAGAAAAGAACAAGGGTAGGACGTACTGTCTACAAAACTAAGAAGGGAAAAGATGTCTCTGAATTAGGAGTTAGTATTCCTATAGACAAAGAGAAGACACACTGGCTTAATGCTCCCAGTATTTATAAGGGTAAAAAATATACTGACGATCAGGTATGGGATATGTTCCTTGCAGGTAAAATAAAACCCAGCGAATATGAAATTATAAAAGGAACAAAGAAAGATGCTACTGCTGCATCTAAAAAAAGAAGTGCTGGACTACTGAAGAAAAAGAAAAAGGGTGGATACTTAGGGGTAGGTCAGGCATTAAGAGGGTATGGAGTAGTCAGAAAAGGTTAAATGCTTTATACGGGCCATACAGCCTCATACAGGAGAAGTAGCCTCTTCAGGCTGGGGTAGGTCCAGAACCTCCTCTACACCCCCCTCAGTGACGCTCTCTGTCCCTCCATTTTCCTCCTCCTCCTCTATAATATCAAAGTCACACTTAGAGATGAGGTCATATACCTTTTCTTCACCTAAAACATTCAAACATCCTATGATTGCACCCTCTAAAGTTTCTTCATCCATAGTTGCATTAAGATCTGAGGTAGCTCCCCTTACTCTGGAGAGTAATTCAAGTGCTTTGATTGCACTATTAGTATGTCCATTGTTTTTAGCATACTCGTATTGTTTTTCTATCTCACTTATCACATCAACATTTGTTTCCAGTTCCTGTTCAAGATTATTTATTCTTTCCTGAATCTCATCTAACTGGAGAAGCCTGTACCCCTGAGTAGCGGCAGATGCTTTTGCATATCCTGCTGTTCTGGCAGCTTCAGTAGCATTCCTGTGAAGGACATAAGCTTGAGCAAACTTTTCCTGTTTGTCATTTAACATAGTAAGATACCAATCCATTAATTAATAAGACAAGAGAGACAGCATTGATAACTAGCAAAGCTCTGTCATTCCAGATGATAGCCACAATAAACCATCCAAACATTCCAATGGCATGAACCATCAGGTTAAGGGGATAGATATTATTACTGGTCAGGATAACTCCTACGACTAGTATGATTGAAGCTATCCATTTAATATACCAATCAAGAGTATGGGTTGGTGTTTGTTTATTTAATTTAGTCATACCTGAAAACTCTCTCCGCATCCGCACATGGATTCTACATTAGGGTTATCAATCATAAGACGCTGACCAAAGATATCCTTCTTATAGTCCACCGTCATTCCTGCTACATAAACACTGGAGATATTATCAATGACAAGCTTACCTGTATCCAGATCTATAATGAAGTCATCGATAATATCATCGAACTCTTCCTCACTGACAAGCTGCCAATCATAGGTAAAGCCAGAGCATCCTCCGCTGTTAACTGCTAGTCGAATAGCAGCTACCTTATTCTCTGCAACAACAGAGGATAGATGTATGTCAGCATTGTCAGTCAGCTTTATCATCTTTAGTTTGTAACCTCAATCCTTCAGCAGAAAGGGTAAAACCTTCTCCCCATAATCCACTATTCCAAAGTAAAGTTTCTTCTATAGCTCTATGTTCTGTAGAAAAACTATCCCATATTTCTGGTTGGCCCTCGAAATGATTTATAATAACTTGCCAACCAAATTGACTAGCTCTTACTTCAGCCCATCCATTATTTTTTGCCATTTTTACCTGACAGATATTTAGGATTACCTGTACCTGACAGCTTTTTATTTAGCCAGATACAGAACCTCCACTGCAATTTATAAAGCCACTTAATCATTGCTTCATATTATTTCTTTGTACGCCTTTCCATTTCTCAGCAGTTCTCATACCACCAAGACCTAGTAAGGCTAGGGTTAAAGACATAAGACCTTCTGTTTGTATGACAGGTAAAACAAGATCTGCACCACTAACAGCAATACCCCATACGGCTATAGGCTGAAAGACAAACTGCCAACCCAGACCAAAGGCACATATCCACATGATGGCAGGTCTAGCTCCAGCCACAAAGATACTGGAATGTTTAGCTTGTTCCAGATTTGTCTGTGCTTGTGCCAGATCCAGTGATATGATCTGTGATTTAAGTTCCGCATTAAGTTTTGTCTTGAGATCTTTATCTTCAACAAACTTATCAAGAACTTTACCTGCTACTCCTACTACTGATTCTACTATTCCTAACATTATTTTTTCTCCTTAATTAAATGACCTATTGTCATTTTTATTTTCCTATTAAAAAATTACATGATATACTTATTCTTGGATTATCTGTAGAATTTTTATTAACTCCGTGTTCTAACCAAGATGGAAAAAATATAACCTCTCCCGGCATACTTTTTGCCGGACCCAATCTATGGGCACCCATTATGCCAAAGTATTTATCCTTTAGATACAAGTAAGAAGAATCCGTATCTTTTCTTACCCTTGGATCACTAAAATATAATGGAGCTTTATAAGTTTCTGTTACATAATAAGAACAAGACCAATGGGAATTACCATGAACATGGTTTAAATTATAATGCCCATATCTATTTACATTTGCCCAATCTCCATTTAACAAGAATTTTACATCATCTATATAAATTTCATTTTTTATAGATAAAATACACTCAAACAAAAAATCTTTAATTCCAGAAAAACCATCTTCTTCCAATATAGCATCTTCACTCTGCCATCCACCTACATTAGAAACATTTTTACTTGATTCACTTTTCTCTTTTTCCAGAATTATTTCTTTTATTTTATCGTTATCTATAATTTCATTCTTAAAAGAATATATTTCGGTTGGCCATAATAGCTGGTTGACACTCATCCTCGATACTCTGCCTCCTCCTTTTGAAATTGTATTATTCTGGGGTAACTATCTATCTGATATCCTTGTGTTAGAACAGTATCAATATCATCTTCAAAGAAGCCGTCAAAGAAAGGATAGATAATAAGATCTTTATGGTTGCGACTTTCATGTGCCAAGAATTGTAACCAATCCTGATGATGGAATACTGAGACATGAACATTCGTACCGTCTTTGAATTTTTTCAGAGCTTCAAAGCAAGCCACATTTACAAAGACCATCTTCTTGGCGTAAGAAAATATTTCTTTAAGAACCCATCCCAGATCTTCTTCTGGTATATGTTCCATAACATCAGTACATATAACTGCATCATACTTTTCTGTAGGTAAGATCTTAAAATCTTCATAGCCGGGATCATAAAGATGGTATGAATCCAGATTCCAGAAATAAGGGAGGGGTTCCTTTATTACATCTGTTACACTTTCATAATGTTCCTGCATATAAAGATGTCCCTTCCCACACCCATAATCCAGTAAGGTTTTACAGGCATTACCTTCCAGAAAATTTTTAATATAATGTACATACTTTACAAGACTTCTTCCATTAAAGATACCATACCCAGAATCATGCATGGCTTTATATTCTTTTAGGTAAGCTCTATATCTCTTGGAAGGATTATCCCTGCTAAGTTTTGGATCAAAAACTATAGGCTTGCGAGAAACTGTTTGACCTATAACTTCAATATCACTTGGCATTGTAGTACTCCTCAAATGCAGGTCTGTTTTCTTTTTCCAGAGCAATATCCCAGAGATCTGCTATCATTGTACCTTCACCATGAAAGGTAAGAACTCCTTCCAATCCTTCATCTGAGAAGACCTTCTCACAATCCTGTGCCATTGCCAGTAGCTCACCAGTAGTCCAGTAAGTTTTCTCCTTGACATTAACCTGTATGTACTTAGGCTTGGGAGTTTCTCCACCATCTACATCACCTGTAGTTTCAGTCTTCTCTTCATTGGTAGGCTCATCCCGACAACATTCAAAACCAAACAGATGTATGTCTCTGAAGCCCATTGTATGCAGCATACCTATACCTCTCATGGCAGCACATGTACCACCAGTAATCAGAGTAGATCCTTCAGGTATGCCCAGATCCTGTGACAGCTTTACCTGTCTGTTCTGTATCTGATGTCCCTTCTCTGTATCATTTCTAAGTGAGTCAGTAAATGCGTGCCATCCCCAGATCTGTCCTTTGTTTTCTATGAGATGATTTGTTACAGAAGGATCAGTCATAGAGGCTACAAAGAATTTAGTATCAGGATCTACTTTCTTAAATAAATCTTTGCGAACAATGTTATGTGTGGATACACCAGTAATAGGTCTGGGATCAAGAATGATACAACCCCAAGGGTGTATGTCATGTTCAAGTAACTTTGGATAAGCATGTTTTACCGTCACTATTTTTACATCAGGATTTTCTATGGTAAATTCTTTTACCTTTTTGTAATCCAGATAAGGACCAGCAGAAATAACAGCAGCCCTCTCCTTATGTACAGGATGTTTGGTGAGCCACTTCTTGGGATCAATCAAGGTCATGTTAGAATTAATATTATTCTTTATGTAATCTTTAGGAACACAATCTCTGGGATGTACTATGATAGGTACTCTCTTAAGATCTTCGGGGATGTCTTCTAGAGAGGAATCATGAAGAAAAACCACAAGATGAGTATTACCACCGCCAACCACTTTATCACCCGAAGGTAATATGTATTTTCTAGTTGCCGTAGACTCATCAAAGTTAGTCCAGCCGTCTTCCGTTGTCTCTTGTGCATCCACTTTCTTTGTAGGTACATCATCAAATACATGTTTAACTCCCTGATATTTTTCTGGAGGAATGCCTTCATCATCATCCGTAGTAAAGTAATGATCAGCTACAACTACTGGTACATATTTAAGAACTTTATATTCTGCTTCAACAGTCTCCTTACTGTTACCACTTCCCATCAAAGCAAAGTCAACATCACTTATTTCCTCAGTTCTTAATAAGCGATCAAGTGTTTCTCTGACATTCCCCTTATACAATTCAAAAGTAAAAGTCTTGTCTTCCTTATCCTTGATGTGCTTTGTAAATTCTTCCAGCCTGTTTCTTACAGCCTGTATAGTATTATGAGGCTTGACATTAAACTCTACATGGTCTGTCTCTGTAGTACCATCCTCAAACAAATCAAAGCCAATGTAATGAACCTTATCCTTATGTTTGAATGCAGACAGGGCCATCTCAATAGCTCTCCCTCCATTCCATGCTCCGCTTTCCAGTATACATTCAGGCTTATAGAACCTGATAATGTCTGCCAGTTGTCTGTATCTGTTGGGAAGGATGTCAGGAGATGTTTCAGTATCAGACAATTTAATAATGCGTTGACCATCCTTATCTCTAACAGCCATGTTCTTTCGATCTTCCAGACTGACAATCATCTCAGAGATAACAGAATGTTCAGGATCAATCTCATGTACCTGCATCCCATGAGCCTCATAGATAGTTCTTAATCTATTAAGAATAAAAGTATCATGCCATTCCCTGTAGTTGGAGAACTCTCCTGAAATAAAAGCTCCTCTTAAATCTCCTAGTAAATCTACTGGAGTTTGTCTGCACAAATTATAGGCAGTTAAGTAAGCAGAGTCCTTTAAAGTAATCATATCTACTTTATCAGAGTTCTCTGGAAAGATAGACTCTATATCCTTAACAGATACACTCTTTGTATTGATGACACTAGGATCAAGCCAGATCAACCAGCAGTCACTACTCTCAAAGGCACACTCAGTCAGAGCTATAACTTTAGGAACAAACTTGATAGGATCTAGTATCTCATTGTAAGGAATAGTATTACCTTCAGTTCCATTATGTCTGCTAAACTCTTTTATAAATTTAGGATAGTCCTCTACCTCCATCAGGTTATGATAGTGGATATTAGCAGCCTTGGGAAGAGAATAGTTTGATAGATCAAGATTGTAGTAGTAACAATGAAACTCTATTTTATTTTCCCAGTTATCTTTGAACTCACTGAGAAGTGTGCTGGTACTCTGTTGAAGAAATGCCTCATCAAAGGCAGTTACAATTTTATATTGCATCTACTTTATTCCTCATTAGTAAGTAAGAATAATCTATATTCCATTCGGCTGCATACTGTCCATCAATAGGACGCTTAACACTCCACTCTTTAAACCAAGGACCACCTGTTGTGAAGTGTACATTCTTTGGTTTTACTTCTTCTGGTGAATGACCATCAAGCCAGTTCCATTCTTCATGCATACTCCCTACGGCACTATCCTTATCAGGCAACCATTGAAACTGATGCAGGTAAGAACCAGATTTATTATTAACTTCCAGTGGTGTCAGCTTTCGATTAAGTTCATGTCCACAATTCCATAGTACCAGACTAGACCAATTCTTTTTAGGATAAGCTACCTGTTCTCTGCCATCCATCTTGTACTGATCAAGGGGTTCATACTTATGCTTTACACAATAAAGAGGAAAGAAATCATTATCATATTCCTCAAACAATTCATTAATGTCTGTTCTGGGATACATATCACAGTCCATATATAAAGCCCATCCTTCGTACATCATCAAGGCTGGTATCAGAAACCTGCTAAAACTAAACTCAGTAGAGAAAGGTCTTTGATCTATCTTATCTATGTACTGTCCATTAACAATCTCATAAGGTCTATAATGCATACCCATCAATTCAAGAATATCTTTTCTAAGAAACTTAACATGAATAGGTTTGGGTGAGTTCTCTTCAATAATATATTTTAATACAGTACAAGCAGCTTTCTCTTTAGGATCATAGCCTATAAAAATTGTATTTATTCTTTCATCTTTTCTCACAGTAGTCTCCTTATCCGTATTTTAAAACTAAATATAAAAATCCCCAAAGAAGAAAAAGATCAGCGCATATAGACCATACGATATATCCTTTGAATATCCATTTACCTGTTTCTTTTATAGGTTTTTTCATTTATCTTTTTCCATAAAAAGGGAAGGCACTCAATGAATGCCCTCCCATCTCCTTATTTAAATTCAATGAGCTTCGGCATTTTATCTTCTGGAATATCTTGTCTAAGCTTGATGATAACCATTCCATTGTCAAACGATGCTTCTGTGACTTCGATATTCTCTGCAAGATCAAATGTCTTTGTGAAAGCTCTGCTTGCTATGCCTTTATGTAGAATGTTTTCGTTGCCCTCCTTCTCAGAGTTGTTTCCACTTATGGTTAATCTTTGTTCTTCCTGAACCACTTTAACTTCTTCCTTTGTAAAGCCAGCCAAAGCTAATTCAATCTTGAACTCCGTGTCTGATTCCTTAATCAGGTTATGAGGTGGATAACTTTGGTTATCATTCTCAGGCATATCCATTATTCTTCTGAACAACCTGTCATAACCTATGGCCCTTCTCTCAAAATTCAGTAGAGAGGGTGTGTTAAGGAACTTCCAATCACCTTCTAGTCTTACATTCATAGCATTCTCCTTTTCAGCAAGAGGTTATGGAACCTACCATTAGCATTCCATAGTTATATTATACTACATTTTTCCATACTTGTCAAGTCTTTTCTAGATATGTTATAGCTCTTTTAAGATTGTCAGTACTATCTCTTAACATTCCCAACCCTATGTTACATGAATGACAAAGCCATCCTCTAAATTTATCTGTCTTATGACAATGATCTGCTGTCCACAATCCCTGATTTTTTCTTCGAGGGGCTACTTCATTTTCGTTGCCATTACAAATACGACAGCGATAATCTTTTGGAGGATATGGATTTTCTTTTAATAGTTTTCTACTTATGTAAACTAATTTAGTACGGCATTTACTACATCTTTCTTGTCTATAATTACGTGCACCTGTAGCAAAACCGAAGGAGGTGAGTGGTTTATATTCTTTACACATAGTACATTTCTTTCCCTCTCCCTCTGACTTTGAAAAATCATAGGCATCTACAAGTTCAAATAATGATAGTTGTTCAGCCATTGTTAAACTCCACAGGTTCCACCTGATCCTGTGATCTCACAGATGTCATGAGGCTGTACATTATCCTCAAACTCCTCACCTAATTTTTCAATAGCTTCACTATAGGGGATCTTAGTTAAAGGCTGACCACCCCTACATCCATCAGGATAACAGGTAAAGCCTCTTAGTCTGTGAGCATACTTAGCCAAGGTTTGAGCAAAGTCTTCTACCTTACCTTCATTGTTATCTTCTGTATCCCATGCTGGTAGATTAATCGTAGAAGAGATAGCCATGTCTACATACTCTTGAACATTAGCTTGAAAGTTTAATCTCCTTTCATAGTTAGTTACCAGATCAAGGGCAGACTCAATACTCTCAGGCTTCACATCATAAAGCTCAATCATCTCCTGTGCAGCACTATCAACTACATACTGGTAGTGCCATCTCTTATTCTTTAGATACCTTCTCTTATAAGCTACAGCAAAGATAGGTTCTACCCCAGTAGATGTACCTCCCAGTATTCCTATTGTACCAGTAGGAGCTACGGCTCTGACAGCTACAGGAACAGAGATGTTAAGTGTATGAGCAAAAGCTCTGGCTACCTTATCTGACTCTGCTTCATAAACCTTGAACCATCTATGCAGTTCTGGTGTGGTTTCATACTTGTGTCCACGTTGTATCAACCACTCATGAAGCCCCATCAAGCCAAGTCCTAAACGTCTATTTGAATTTCTAACTTCATACACTTTCTCGTAAGGGAGTGTAGCTCTGAGTGTCCCACACAGTAGAAACTTTGTGGCAAGTTGGACAACCTCTTGCAACTGATTAAGGTCATCAATACGAGCAAAATTGAGACTACCCAAATTGCATACATCACTATCATCTTCACTCGTAACTTCGGTACAGGCGTTGCGGAGGGTTTCGTTTTCCTTCTCGAAGAAGTTGAACGAGAATCCCGGTTCTCCTGTTCTAAGAGCCTGATGTATATTAGTCCTAAAGACATGTCCCAGATCTCCTTTCTCCCAATAGTTTAACAACCATTCGGTATCATAGTTTACACTGATGTTGGTCATATCCAGAGGTGCAGGGAAGTTAAAGTCTTCCTGTTTAATATCAAACAAAGTCTTACCTGTACTGCCCACAGGCATATCAAACCAGTTCTTGGCAGTTAGAAACTTATCAACATCATCGTGCTTCCAGTTCAGGGACGCATAGATAGCAGACCTACGACTACCTCCCTGCATAACCTTCTGACCTATGGAGTTAATCATCTGCATCTTAGGGATTGGGCCAGAAGCTACACCACCTGTACCCTTCAAGGTTTGTCCTTCAGATCTGTAAGTAGAATAGTCTACGCCAATACCACCACCTGTCATCAGACAGGACTCAGACTTCCAAGACAGGTTGGCCCAATCTTCTCTGGTATCTTCCTCTGCTTTAAGAAGATAACAATTATTAAAAAACTTCTTGTCTCTTCCTGCATAGTAGAGATACCTCCCTCCCGGCAAGAACCTGAGATTGGAGATATGATCTATCAATGCTTCCTTCTCATCTTTACTAAGATAGGTTTGACATACATCCTCTACCAGTGTACAAGCCAACTCATGAAAAGTCTCTGCTCCCTCATGGGAATACTTAGTATAAAAAATATCTTCACTGAACTTAGATCTGAATTGTGGATTACGATTTGACTTGAACATGTTTTCCCCTCTCTATTAAATCATTAAATAGATCTGCTTGTTTATCTTCTTCTGGATACTCTAATTCTAAAAGCAGTTGTGCATAGTGTATTACTTTTAGTATGTCTTCCTTACCCTCTCCTTTCTTATTATGTCTGGTTATATATTTTACAATGTTAGCTTCACATGTATTTAAATTATTATAATGAGAATAAACTGTGGGCTGTATAACACAGTCTTTATAGTGATCTCCTCCTACCTGTACATCAAGTGGATTTATTTTAGTAGATGAAGGAACTAAATTTTCTTCTGACATTTTCTGTATCCCCTGATTTAACTGCTTCATATGCAAACCCTCTTATCTTGGCAGGAGCAATCCCTGCATAATAACAAATAACTTCAAAGTCTTCACAAGCTGAAGTAAAAAACCAAGCATGTGCTTCCTCTCTTTGAACTGTTATATCTTTATGTTCTCCCTTTCTGTAAGGCTTGGAAACATCTACCAGAGCTTGAAGAATAACTGAAATATATAAAGTTTTATATGGATTTTTTTCATTTAAATCATACAGGTTAGAAGTAGTAGATACTTTAAAGACTGACATGTTCTTGAACTGGCCTATAAAATTTACCGCCCACATAATTATTATAGTAGGCTGGAAGGGTAGTGTCTTCAAGGGTTGCAGTAAGAACATTATACTTCATTTGATAATAGCACTCATAATATCTCAAGCTTCTTTTGTTTTTAAACTCCGCTATAATTTCAAACTTAAATTTCTTTTTACCAATCTTTTCTATATCTTCCAACAGATGCTTACTAGATCCCATATAAATTTTCCAATTGGATTCAGATTTCTTCTTACCTTTCTTATAATTAAAGTATTGCTTGCATCCTATATAAGCTTTGTTTGTGTTAAGATTGGTAATATAATATACAAATCCAAATTGAGTCAGGTCTGGTTTAGTTTTATAAGTCCAGTGCATTACCAATCCGCTACTTCCATAACATCAGGTTCCTTATGTACTTGTACAAGATACCTCTTACCTTTTGCGTATTCAAATACACGTAAGCCCTTCCCCTGATTAGTATCAGCCCAACATTCTCTTTTATAATTACAATACACACAACCAACAGGGAGCTTAAGATTACCAGACTTACCATCAGGAACAGCAGAATAACATCTATCAGGTACGTTATTGTTTGATATAATTTCTTTAAGATGTTTAATTCTGGAACGTGCATTAATCATCTCCACTGAATGCAGGGGAGAAAGACATATCTCCCCAGTTGATTTATCTATAGCTAAGAAGGCGGCTTCATCTAAACCATTGGCTTCTGCATAGGCAGAGATCTGTCCTATATATCCAAAGGGGTCATCATTTATTAAGTTATTTGTTCTGAACTTTTCAAAGCCTCTTCCTGAAGCACTCTTACAATCAACCACTACTCCATCTATGATAGCATCATGATGTCCCTTCACTCCTTCCAACTCAACTTCCTTCTGTTGATCCTCTACCTTATGTCCTGAAATTGAGGACAACAAAAGTAAAAGTTCTTCCAGAATATATCCATAGAGAAACTTAATTCTTGTACTGGGTTTAAGGGTACTCTCTTGGTTAGTAGTTTTGGAACCATACCAGAGTTGTCTGTCTGGTTTACCAATAGCTGACAGTCTTAAATTTCCATTGGACTGTGGTTGTTCATATAAAAATTCTTTAATATGTTTCTTCAGCATTTCCCCAAAAGAATCAATATATTCATCCACCTCTTTCTCTTCCATTTGTATAGGATCAAGGGAAAATAATTTATAGATGTCTGCAACTAATGTATCAATTGTTTTCATATTAAAAAAGGGAGAGTAGTAAACCTACCATAGGCTACTACTCTCCAAGTCTCCTTTAGGGTTTAGGAAGCGAAAGGAATTTCTTCAGCTTCATTATTGACATAGCCTCCTTCAACTACATCAAACTCATCAACATTATACTCAACCAAGTCTACTACTTGCACGGCATTAAGATAGCCCTTAACGCCCCCACCATACTGCGTGTATGGTTTGGGAAAGTAACTGGCATTAACACTAGAGCCATTTCCGATACGCTTACTAGAGGGGAAAACATTGCGCTCAGAATCCTTCACCGTCATGGGGCGAAAAGAACCATCCTTACTACGTGCATACTGTTTCAGGGTAACAAAGTCTCCTCTTTCATCACCCTTGTTTTTGATGGTAAGACCATCGGCTTCTGCAACCTTTTTATTCTTAGCATTAAGATTGCAAATCTCTATGCTCCATTCCCCATCGGGATTAAACTTAGTATTAGGGGCAATCACATGCGCCCAATATGCCTGTCCAGAAATTACACTCATTTACTTTACTCCTTTTGATAATAACATTCAGATTATAACGTTCTACTTTAAATTTTTCTTTGCCGATTTTTCTCCTTCCATATATAAAGCCTATCTGTTTTCCTGACTTATTTCAGATATAAGTTTTTTCTTTACTTTCTGATAGTGAGAAATATTATCTTCTATAAATTTCCAATCTCCTCGTCTTTTATGATTCTGAAATCTTGAAATTTCTCTTTCTAAATATCCTACCTCATAGATTTTATCTTCAATCGTTTGCTCCATTACCAACTACTCCTATTCTACTTTAATAGTACCACATAATAAATACTTTGTCAAGCACTTTTTTAATGAGTGTCTGCCCATGTTAAACCTTCTTTGTATTCACAATCCAGAGGACACTTCATCTTTAAAGTTCTCTCAGCTTCTTTCATTGCTTCCTTAGTTATCTGTCCAAATCTTTTGGTATCTCCCTTAGCTACTTCAAACTGATACTCATCATGTATTGAGGCTACAAGCTTTACATCTATCCCTGTCTTTCTAATGCGTTCATCCATATGAACAAGCCATTGCTTACACACGATTGCTCCTGCTCCCTGTAGTAGAGTATTGAGGCTGGCATAAGAAGCTCTGATCTGTAACTGTCTTCCATCCAATGCTCCTACAGTTCCCTCCTGTGATTTTTCCATAACATTATTTCTTAGTAGCTTTAGCTTCGGCATATTTTTTAGGAAGTTATCAATTAATTCCTGTCCTCTCTTGGCATTACCTCCTACCACCTTACCTATCTTGGATGATCCAGCCCCATAAAGAAAGGCATAGATGAAAGTTTTTGCTTGATCCCTGTTGGTTAGTCCAGCAGCTTTCATGTTAGCTGTATGGACATCACCAGTAAGAACCTCTTTAGTAAAGTCTTCATCTTCCATGTAGTGAGCAAGACATCTTAACTCCAGACCACTGGCATCTGTACCTACCAGAGTATGGGTATCAGAATTAGAGACTGTCCATAGTTCCCTGCATTCCTTACCATAAGGACTATAACTGGCTGGTACTTGGGCCATGTTAGGACTGTGATGGGCCATCCTACCTGTTACAGTTTTAAGAGTAAGCACTCTCCCTCTTACTCTCTCATCCTCATCACATGCCTGTATCCAAGACTTGAGCAAGCCTGTACGTTTCTGTAAGAGGAAGTATCGGCTAAACATTTTAGCTTCTTTCATATTTATTTTGTCAAGAATTTCTTCTGATACTACTACGTTTTTCTTTGTACTGCCGTCCTTTAATTCTATCTCCTTTCCAAATTGTTTAGGCTTCCAACCAAGTTCCATTAAGCGTTCCGCTATTTGCTTACGACTTGCTATATTGAAAGGGATATACTTAGTCTTGGTCTTGAGCTTAACCTCTGTAGGTTTAAACATCTCCTCTGCTGTACGTTCCAGTTCATGTTGTTCATCTTCAAGCTGAGACAATAACAACATAGCTTTACGTATATTAAAAGCAAACCCATTCTTTTGTTGCTGATCTATGATAAGTCTTATTTTTCTTTCAAGGTCATACGATCTAGATGAGAACGCAATACCTTCTTTTGATAAGACAGCCGCCATCCTCCCAGTAAGTTCCGTATCACGCTCACAATACTGCAACATGTCTTCACTGAATGTCGTAAAGTCATTACACTCTCCTTTAGAAAATTTTAATCTCTTTCCCCATGCTTCCAGAGAATGACCACCCTCCCTGATAGGATTAAATAATTGGGATTCAATTAGAGTATCTCTTATCTGAGATGGTTTAATAGTAGATCCTGTTAGTCTATTTAAAATAGGGGCATCGAAACTAATTCCATTGTGCATGATGAAAGTATCTATAGCTTTAGACCAAGAAGCAAACTCTCTACACTCATCTCCAACCCATGTCTTTACCTCATTGGTTTCATAGTTTCGGGCGGCGATACAATGTATTAAGCTTGCTTCCAAACCGTCTGTTTCAATATCAACTATTGCCTTTGTCATATGTCATGTCCACCTGATAAGCTTGTTTAATAGGGATGTGAAAAAACAACTCGCCTTTCTTTACATATCTATTTGATGCTTCCTTGACTTCACTTTCCAGTACCGTATCTCCATCTATATGCCATGCCTTACTACAGTCATGATTAAAAACTATGAAAGTTAACAAGCAATGTCTGTAATCTTCCTTCCACTTATCCAGTAATCTTTTCTTTCTATGAGGGATACGTAATTCATCCCATGTATCGGGCCACTCTTCTTTCCATGCATACTTTATTTCCACTTCATAGAGTTGTGCATCTCCTCCATCATCTGTCTTAACAGTCAGGTCAAAGTAAGTAGTCTCTTTAGAATTAACGGTACATCTTGGTTGAGTATGTTCTAACCATCCAATCATATGTTTCTTGGCTGTCGTATCGGCTATGTCATATGTTGTTTTACTAAAGGGTTTCTTCATTGTTATTCTCCAGTATTTTTTTAAAGTGTTTGCCTACCTTTATCACCTGATCTGGTGTAGCATTTGTCATAATAGTATTAGCTAAAAAACTTACCCACTGTACATTACCTTTTATATATCCCTTATTACTATTAATTCTATCCAGAGATACCGTTTGATGTTTCTCTTTTCCTTTAACATATCTACTTCCTATTATAAAGGGTAGTCCTAAAGCTGGACACTTTTTATCTTTGGGAAATATACTTTTTAAGTATTCAGGATCTAAATCGAAATCTAAATTAAAAGATTTGGCTCTAGTTTTTATAGCTGAACACCTTCGTTTAAACCAGTAGGGATCATTAAAATCTCCCCAAGCTTTTTTATTTCTTTCTCTCTTCAATTTATTTAATCTTTCTTTGTGTCCTTCTATATATTTTTTATTTCGTTGGCTAGAATATTCTTTATTATCCTGATACCATTGTTTACCGTATGCAAGAATACTCTCTTTATTCTTTTGATAATACTTTTGATTATATGTTTGTCCTTCGTACTGTTCCCAACTCCATTTATAATTATTTTTAAGAGGCATCATCATTCTCCATAAAAGGATTATCAACCTGTGTCATTCTACCTGTTTCTTTATTGTAATGTAGATGACAAGCTATGCCTGTATCCCCAGTGTATCGGTTCTTAAGGATACGAAGAGTAGTAGTGTTAGCTTCCATCTCATCCTCTGCCTGTTGATTTCTTTCCAATCCAATAACGCTGTCTGATAGATGACCTATGCTGGCAGATCCCCTAAGATGCGACAGGGTTATCTCTCTGCCATCCTCATGGCCTCTGTCTCCTGCTGGCCTACGCAAGTGAGAGACAAGCAACAGAGCCACACCTGTCTCCTCTACAAGGGATCTTAACTTAGTCATAAGAACATCAATAGACTTTCTCTCATCCCCAAACTCTTCGTTCCCTGATATGAGTATGGAGAGGTGATCCAGAAATATCCACTTACAATCCAAGCCCTTCGCCATGTACCTTACTCTGTCCAGTATCTCATCATTAGATACAGAACCGAAATGATCAAAGGCATAGAACCTTTTACTGTCAATAGTTTTCTTTTGCCATCCCTTCAGTTGTTCTCTGGTATACTTTTCCCTAATCTCTTTAATATACAGTCGGGCATTGGCTTCAACAGACATGATATTGAATGCTGTATTTTTAGTATTCTCTTCCATACAAAGAAGCCCTATGTTATCCAGAGTACTGGTCATAACATGATGTATTAGTTCTCTGATAACACTACTCTTGCCCATCCCTGCCCCACTGGTGAATGTAACAAGTTCACCAGTACGTATACCATAGGTCTTCTCGTTCATCTTAGACCAAGGGTAAGGACAAGTCTCACAATACTCTTCTTCATAGAGACTATCCCCCAGATCGGCAAGATTAACTATACCTGCTGGAGTATAAGGCTTAGAGTTCCACCATGCCTGAGTAAACTTTTCTCTTTGTCCTGTTTTTAAATACTCATTTGCATCCTTTAGTTCTAGGTTGGCAATCTTACACTTGTTAGGTTCAAAGAGTTGGGCTACTTTTTTAGATGCTTCCCTTCCCTGCTTATCATTATCAAAACATAAGACAACTGTTTCAAACTTGTTAAGATAATCGAAAGCTTTCTTACAGTTATCCAAGGCTGATGGCGCACCGTTCTTGATTGAGACAACAGGCCACTTACTGCCCATTAACTCATAGGCAGACATAGCATCTATCTCTCCCTCACATACAGTGATATACTTACCGCCTTGATTAAATATGTTCTGCCCAAAAAGTAAGGCATTGGATAGACTACCCTCAGACCAGAACTTTTTACCTACTACTTCCCTTACTTTATTTGCTATATGATTTCCATCAGCATCAAAGTACTGATAGATATGATGGGTAATATTACTACCTGTCTTCTTGACTTGAGTATTAAACTTCTTAACAGTATCTTTAGCTATCATACGATCAGGTATAGCGTCTATCATTCCTTTCATTTTACAGTACTCAGAGCTTTTCTCTGACATAGGAATAATCTGAGCGTTCTTAGTTTCTTCATTACCAAATCGTGTCTCGCAACTAAAACAAAATGAATGTCCATCTTCATGTTGAACATTTGCATTACTTGCCCCACACTCAGGACAAGTCCCTCTATTCGGCCATTGAGTAGCCATTTAAATCTCCTGTTGTTTATTTGGTTTACTCTTTCTTATTCGATAAGTCAAGTCAGGATCATACCCTAGATGTCTGCATAAGGTATAGCGATACTCTACCTGTTCCTCTGCTTCTCTCTTAGTTTTAAACTTACCTACAGAAATCTTTTCTGTATTTCTATCAAGAATAACTTCCCATTCAGACTTCATCAAAAGTTTCTCCCCATAAGTTTCTAACAAAGTCTTCCTTGTCAGCCATGATTTCATCAATCTCTCGCTTGGCAAACTTTTTAGACTCCTTCTGGGTGTACCCTTCTTCACTGTATTGTCTAACCAATTCTCTAAATAAGTTTTGCCTGTCCTTCTGCCATAAATTTTTACTCATCTAACTCTGCCCATTTCTTGTTAGCGTTGACATAATTTAATTCAGATAATTCTTTACGTAACTTAATTATAGTTTCCTCTTTTTCTTCCAAGTGTTTTTTTAAAACCTGAATATATTTATTGAGTTTCTCTGTCTGAGTTGTCATCTGCACATTTACCTTCTAATAATTTTACTATATCTATCCACGTATCGGTACAAGAAACAGGAGAAGACAATACTTTATTAATATTTTCCCATCTTTCCTGAGATATAATTTCTTTTGACATACTAGTACTAGAGTTTAATAAAAATACTAGAAATATTATTGATATATATTTCATAATATATTCCTTTATATATAATTATATATTACACTATTTAATTAGATGTGTCAAGATAAAAGATGTGTGTCCCTACCTGACCTAATGATTTAAAGTAGGGGTTTGATGCCCATCTGGGGGAAACATAGCTTGCATGATAGTGAGTGGAACCCACTGTCTGCTTTACTTGTATCCCCTTGAGTGACATTTCTGCAACGTTGATAGATTTAATTAACCCTGCCATATCCGTAAACCTTTCTGGTCTACCATCACACCAATAGCTGAAGTGGCATTTGTCCCTGACAGGATTGCCTTTCCAATACTTCCCCTGATGTACTACTCCACATATTGTATTAGGATAGTTGCTACTTTCTTTTCTTGTTAGTATTACATTAGCTACACTAAGCATAGCAAGCATACTCTCTGACCTTGCCTCATGATACAGAGCTTCAACCAAACAATTAAAATTATCTGCCTTGGCTGTTGGCATTAAAAGAAAAAGAAATACTAAAGCTGATACTAACACTCTCATTGTAGCCTCACAATATGTATGTCTCTATTAAACCATAGGTCAGTACCCATCCCTATCTTCATAAGAAATTCAGAGGCTTCCATCTTAGTATTAAAGTGCTGCACTCCTTTTCCTTCTGAGTCTGGTAGGATCTCCATTGATTGAAGATCCTTTGCATCCTCAACGTGTACTATAATATATGACATAAAAAACCCCTTAGTTACGCCTTATAATAATAAAAATAATAACAATAAGATATCCATTTTATCCCTCCCTTGGAAATAAGTTGCCTAGTATTGAACCGTCTTTTATTACACTTTCACTTTCCTTATCTTCATATGATGCTCCTCCTACATTAGTTCGTTGGATATCATTATGATTTAACTCAGCCCAATATATCTCTAAGGCTTCTGTCTCCTGATGGGCTATGAACTTATGCATCTCCCCTGCTGGTACGATAGAAGTATCGCCAGCAAACAGGTGAGTGCTGTCACATAAGCCATAGTCTTTCCATCTCTGGATCTCTAACTCACCGCTGATAACATAGAACATATTGATCTTTGATTGATGCTTATGTTGTGAACAATACGCTCCAAGATCTACCTTAATTCTATGTACTTCTACGGCTGGTGATTGCAGTATAGGTTCTGTACTACCCCATACCTTACCTTCGATGACACTCATCTTACTTCTCCTCCAACCTAAAATAAATGTAGTCATCTCCTAACGTAATAGATTTAACATTAGGGTTAACCCTTTGTTTTCCCACATAATTCCAGGTCAGGTCAGGGTTAGTGGTTGTCTGTTGATGTACTTCATCAAAGAACTCTTTGTTGTCTATGTAAAAAATAAGATTTGTTATCATAGAAAATACTATAAACATCTACTTCTCCTTGTATACGATGTGTAATTTAGATACTATCTCTTTAACTATACCATCAAGATAGGGCTGTAACCCTGCTCTGTGTATGTTAAATAATTTTTTATGTTGTTCAAGTTCTGATTCAAGAGCTTTAATCTTTAAATCTTTTTCATCTAGTTCTTCATCAGCCATTGTCTCTCCTAACTTTTAATATTTTTCTTGTATGATCCAACTGAGCTTGTCTAAAACTATGGTCATACATACTTTTTCTTGGTCCTCTTTTACCTAATGCTATATTTTTACCTCCACTCATAAAGATTTTCTTACCTTTTTTACTCATTTGTCTCTCTCCTCTTCAAGACTTCTAATAATACCAAGTAGTTCTCTGACATCAGCCCGATAGAGTGACCAGTACTTCTCTTTGTCCAAGTCACCCCTGCTGTTATCAGCCCTCTTTAAATTAGCCAAGGCTATGTCCTTGACTTGTTCTATCCTTTCTTTTCTGAGTTGCATTACTCCTCCTCGTCCCCAACTAAAAAGTCTACTCTGAACAAGCCTTCGCTGTCTTTACTATACACTGCGTGAATTTTATTATCGACAACAAAGTTCCTAACTAACTCTTCTACTTTAGAACGTGGATATATATTATACTGTGCCATTATCCTTCCCTCCTACTCACAGGTAAATCATCTGGAACTACACTGACATGCCATGCAAACTCTCCATCATCACTCACATAGTCCTCTATGAATTGTGTTTTAATTCGTATGGCATGAGCTTCTAAAAGTTTATTAACAAGATCAATAGCTTTCTCAAAGCCATCGCTCTTATGACTATCGTTGAATACTAATAAGTTATTCATCTTCTTTCTCCTTTGGTAAGTAGACATCTACTATACTCTTACATGCAGGGCAACTGAGGTTAGTGACCATAGCATAGTTCTCATCTTCATGTTCTATGTCATGATCACCGCCCCAGATTAACTCTGTCTTGCAGTGCCAGCAGTTCACGCTGCTAACGCCTCCCATTCTGGAGACGCTAACATCTTCCTGACCTTATCTTCTCTGTTAACCTTCACGTTATGTGGGGAACCAGTTTTATTATTCATGTTATGAGGATGTGAAGACCAGTAGGTAGCCGCATTGTATGCAGTCCAGAGGGTTCCTTCCTCTCTCTGACCATAGGTTTCATAGTGTCCACGTCCATGTATGTGACGGTTCTCTTCATCGAAGATCTTCATGAGGTTAGATAGCATAACTTTGTTAGCTACCTTCTTCTTACTGACATTATCAGTACGTTGAGCCAGTGTTTTAGTGAAGAGATTGATAGCCTGATATCTTTTTAATGGGGTATCATACCAGTTACGCATCTCCTCAAGACCAGAGCCTGAGATAAACTCACCTGCCGTCTTAACCTTAGAGGCAAATCCAGAGATGTTGAAGTTCTTGGTATGCCTACCATAGACATAGGCCAGCTTGTCACCTGATACTAATGTATTGTAGCAGAAACTTCTCCATAGTCCCATCATACCATTGTTAGCCCATGTCCTGTTATGAGAAGTCCTAAAGACAAACTCAGGGGTAACGACATCTTTATTTTCACGCATGGTCATCTGATGGGCAGGGAATTTAGCTCTCAGTTCAAGCTTGGCTCCTCGATCATAGACATCAGTTGTAAACGTAGCATCAGTCATGTCTATCTCAGCTTGTTTGAGTGCCTGTTCTACACCATCTACTATCTCTGCATACTGAACAGGGAAGTACTCATCAGAGACAATACCTATAGGTTCTTTAGTATCTGTACGCCTCAGACCTACCCCTATCTCTGAAGGAATTTCAGCAGATTTTATAACAGGAATAGATAAATTATCTGGTTCCCATTGGTGCATCAGTGAGAACTTCTCTACCTTAAAATCTATTTTACTATGATCAAACATATTCTTCTCCATTAGTTGTATCTTCATTATAACATACTACTCAGTGATTGTCAATAAATTCTTTGTATCCGTCTTCAATCTCAGTTAACTCATCTTCAAGCCACTCATTTAATTCTTTAGTATCGAGTGGTTCACCATCCATATCTTCTATGTATGCTTCTATCATTGAAGATGCCCATGCATCAGGAGCATGAGAAGAGTTAACACTCACATAATCATACACTTCTGTTGATGTTTTAAAGTTAAACTTCATTGTCCTAATCCTCCATAAAATACTATAAATCCTGCGATAATTATTATCCCAATAAGAAATAAAAATAAATCTTTCTTCATGTTAATAATACTCCTTCATCTTACAATAGTCTTTTATAATAAATTCTCTGGCACGTTGACTAGCTTCATCACCATATTTTATCTTTATGTAACTTACTATTGTGGACATGCTCCATCCCTTAGACTTCTTAGTATCTTTATTTACAGGGCCAGAGTTAGCTTCATCCATAATGGACAAAACTATTTCTTCTATATTGATTGGACTATCCATAGTCTTGTTCCTTTTTGTGTTTGAGTTTACGAGTATAGCTATTCTTTCCTTTCTTAACAGCTACAATTTTGTGGCTTAAATGTCGGAGCCACTTCCAATATGGGTTACGTTTCTTCATCTTCCTTATCCTTCATAAGTTGTACAACCTGAGACATCAACCATCCTATTAGAAACTCAGGGTGCTGGCTGGGCAGCTTGTCCATCTCTGATTGTAGTTCTTCTAGTGTCAATGTAATACCCTCTTATCATCTGTATCTTTAACACTCTCAATTGCTACGTTAAACATACCGATTGTACTTTCCTTACCAATAGTTTGTACATATAATTTAAGACATGTACTTAACAACGCACCCGATACCATTAGGATATCAGACTTACTTTCATCAGGTGGTGATGTCTCTCTGATAAGGTTCCATAATTTATTTTGAAACTCTTGGAGTTCTTCATCTTCAGTCATGGTTTTTTCCTCAACATATCTAAAAGCTTCTCATACTGCATGAGCTTGGCCCTCAGTTTTTTAATTCTAATGTGACTATTCTGCAACTGTTCTTGCAGATCCCTCACATTTCTTTTTAAAATTTCTGTCTCGCTCATAGCTTATGTAACTCCTCTTTCAATTCCTCTAACTGAGCTATACTTTCCTCGCATAAGTAACGCTGCGTTTTTATTCTATCTATAATTACCCCTACTCTGCCGTGCTGAGTCGCTTTTATTTTATCATCCCTCAATTCCTCCAACTCAGTTATATTTTTCTCACATAAGTAACGTTTAGTTTTTACTTTATCTATACATAGATTTACTTTGGCTTTTACTTGGGGGATTTTCCCCATGATATAGGCATCATCCACTGGCATATGTATTTTCTTCAGAGAATTTTTCATGCTACCCTCTCAATCTTAATTGCGTTGGGATAATCTTCAAGTAAAGCGGCGGTATCTTCATACAGTTCCGCTGCCTCAGATACCAGTGTCCTCCCTATGCCAGCACACGCACAACATTCATGCTCCATGCTTGAGGATAGATCAGATGTCATGGCAATAGAGCCAGCACCATCACAGTTAGGACACGTTATAGTTACCTGATACATTTACTTCTCCTTCTTGGCAAAAAGTTTATTGCAATACTTACTGAACGATACTCTATTGAATTTTATATTTTCTTTTTCGTTATCAGAAAATAAACTCACTTCAAAGCGTTCGCCACTAGCTGCATTAATTAATATAGAAGTGGTATATCCTCCCCACTTATTACATTTTCTTGCCCCATTAACAGAGACATCTTTCACATTATGAAAACTTAATTGCTGTTCTAGTATAGCAGAAAAATTGTTTGTGCAATTCATGGCGGTGTATGGTGTAGGTTCAATTGTTCTAGTATAAATCATTTTACTACCCTCGTTTCAGTTACTGTTAATTGTACTCTGTCAGGATACTCCATGTCATCAGGATCATCAGGGTTTATGCTTACCTGATCTACTCCTAGTTTATCTAGTAAGCCTTCCCATTCAAAATTAATACCCATTGATTTTTCAAACATGTATCTCTCCAGAATTACTTGTCTCATCCTTCCATCTCCTCTACTTCTTTATGTGCTAATACCATTGCTTCAATCTCAGCTTGTCCTACATCCTTGAACTTCTTTAGCTGTTCATCCAGATGTTTGTTATAAACTTCTTCATAGATTGTATCGTTTGTTTTATTACTCATTTGCTTTCTCCTTATACTTTATAGTACCACACCCCTACATGATGTCAAGCATATTGGAGCCGTGACCCACACATAATGTAGTTGTTTTTCCAGGTAAGTCCTTGATATATATAAATAAAATATATATATGAATAAAAAAATAGAGGTGTGATATTTCTACCACACCCCTTGAGTTTAGGACTAACCAAATTAATCTCTCTTTACTAGTCTAGCATTAGGCTTGTTGGATGTATGCTTGGCACTATCCAATATCTTTTGGCATATCATACCGTACCCCATGCCAGTGCAAAATGCTACCAGAACTATAATTAAAACGTCCATTACTTTAATCCTTTCGCATACTTTAAAGCTTCTCTGTGACTGCCAGTGAAGTAACCTAACACTTGATACATGGCTGATCCCCATATCTGATCATAATCTCTCCACGCTTCTAGCTTACCGCTGTTATGTAAAATTAATACCCAATTCTTTTCCATCTATTTAATCCTCTCATCTTTATCTATAAATTTATAGTTGACTTCATCCATTGTAGTTTCAGTATCAACATCAACAGGCATAGTCCACACCATGAACCTAGATCTAGCAGACTGCCAAGCTTCATCTTTGGTAGCAAATACCTGAGCATTTGTTGCACGTTCACCATCAGCCATAATAAAAACTGGTTTATAATTCATTGGTTTAAATCCTTTCAATTGTTTGCACTCTTCAAGCCAATGTAAGGATTGATTACCTTATCATTGGCTATCAGAATATTAAGTTAGCTTATGTTAATAGTTCTGTCTCTCTATCCATATCCAACACATCTCCTAATGTCATGTTGTCTATGTAATGTCTAATGTTTTCTTTCTTATTCTGGATGTAATCCTCCTCTAATTGTCTAGGCGTATACCATCCAGCATTTTCTAGTTGTTCTAATAGATCAATATCATTAGCTTCAATGTCTAACATGAATAAATATGTTAGGTTCTCCATCTCATATTCTAATCGTTGTTCGTGCATATCCTCAACACCAACACTAGAAAACTTATTAATCAATCCTTTGATAAAATTATCTGCCTTATCCTCACATATCAAAGCTATGTTGCCCCATGTTCTAGCATTATCTAGAGTAGCACAATCATGGTATTCTTCTTGATGTATTTGCATTGTCTTATCCCTTTCTAATGAGAAGTTTTAAAGCTTGTATAGTTTCTTTTAATTTTGGATGGTTGCCATTCCTTATTTGAATATTTCTTAGCAACCATCTAATATTATTTTTATTTGTTAAATCCTTTCTACTATCTGGAATATCAAAACCATTATCTAATTCCATTGTCTTATCCTTTCAAGTTAATCAATTACAAAGCCAGTGTTATCTTTCTTAGCAGCACCCTTGGCATATAGTGCAACAACATTGGCACCCTTGGCATCAAGAAACCTAAGATCATCCTTATCACCATTAATAACTGGCAATCCTTTGAATGTTTTAGGTATGTTGTTCTTATCCCTAAACACTACAGCCATATTAACATTGTTCTTGATGGCTTTCTTTAAAACATCCTTAGCATACTTTGTATTGGCTTCAGAGTAGGACAAAGTGATATGATAGTTGGATGGCATATCCTTATCAATTCTATTAATACATTTTGTATAATCATAGAACTGTACATCAGGAAACAATTTAACAAGCCATTTAAAATTGATGTCACTAGTGCCATTTAATCTAACAACAGGTATTAGGTCACGTTTAAAACAATAGGCTCTAAACTTCACAACGTCCTCATATAACATCACACTAAACTTGTCTCTGTCATTAAGATATAGTTTTGTTTTACGTATCCTGCTAGCCTGTACACTATTCATTTGTCCACGCCCTGCACTATACAAACATCCTACATGACACTGTGCAGTTTTTGCCATTGGACATATCATACCACCCTTATCCGCAGCAGTGTCATAGGGTGCCATATACATAATAGCTGTTAGGTATATCTCATTGTCGCCCTTAATAGTTTTTGCATTGTTGCCAACGCCAAGTAAATTATATTGTGTCATTGGTTTAATCCTTTGCATCTAAAAGTTTGTTGTCTTCATCAATTACATTCTTTAACCAAGTGTAATAAGTGTTTTTGGCTATGGCTAGATAATCATCATAATCATGAACTTCATGATCAAAACCATTAAGAATATCAAATTCATCTTCTAATTTATTCACCCATTTTTCCAAAAAAGAACCATCACTAAAATTGACACTAACTTCAAATAGCTCACAACAGAATATAAAACGTTGATCAACGGCGTTTGCATATTCTCTGGCATTTTCCCAAGTAGCCAATCGCTTTACTTCATTACTCCAAACTTCTGAGCTAAACTTGTTAAGAACATTTAATTGCATTTGATTAAATCCTTTCTAAATTGATTAAACTTATTCGCCAATACCATAATCTTTGTATTCATGCTCTTTGATAAACCATCTCACTTCTGCGTTAGCTTCAGGACATTGCCTAAAACCATTTTCGCCAATATAGTTTATCGAGAACCATTTATTCAACCAAACTTTACCCTTGTTAAAATCATTGTCCTCGCTTTGAGCAATAATATCACCATTCTCTAATCTTTTAACGCTTTCCGGTTTTACATATATAAGCATTTGGTTTAGTCCTTTCAATTAACTTGCCCTAATTAAGAGTGACATATTGACATATAGAGTCAAACAAATAACACTCTTATCACAAAATTGTGAATATAGTTAACAAATTAAGAATTTAAGCAGTTTTATAACTTGCTCAGGTTATTGGTCCCTATTTGGTAAACAGTTTTATTAATCTAGAAATCAATTGATCTAATTCTTTATCGGTCAATTTGTTTTGATATGGTTTAACAATTGCGAGTATTTCTTGATGTGTTTTTTGCATGGTCTTAATTCCTAAGCATGTTGGTTAAAGTTTACTTCCTACTATATAAGACGGATGAAACGTCCTATTTGTTCCCATAATAATATATTTATTTTATATTCATTTGGATATTCATTAATCCGATACTGGCTATTGTTCTGGATTGTCTAATGAGTAGGCTAATCTAAATAAATGGCAGGATTGATAGGGGATAGCTATTTTATTCTCTTATCCCCGAATATCCAACAAGACAACATGAGCATAAAAACATTTAGGGGAAGGATAAGCCATTACTCTAGATGGCACCATATGCATAGACAATCCTAAACCAGTTCAGAATAATTTAAGGTATCTCTTTTGTGCAATTGTAGTTGTGAGATATTCGCACACACAACCCACACAAAAAAAACTACGGGGCCTCCGAAGATCCTAATATATTAGATGATCATAAAAAATCTTAAAAATCTATGGGGTAATATACTACTAATATCCGATACTTAAGTAGTACTTTAGTATATATTATATATTTTTTTTAAATTAACACTTGCATTGTTAGTAAATATAGTGTATAATAGTACTATGGATAAATTTCAAGAAAGTTACTTAGAGTCTTTTATAAACCTTAAAGGACTTCTCTCACAAAAAGTTAATAGAGATTCAAAAGCAGACTTCCTAACGTTTGTCAAGCTTATGGCTCCTTCTCTTGTGTCTGACTTCAGAATGGGTAGTCACATTAAAGTGATATCCAATAAGTTAAAAGAACTTGAAGATGGAGAAGTTAAGAGGTTGATGGTCTTTCTACCTCCCCGATCCTCCAAGTCAGTCATATGTTCCAAACTATTTCCTGCATGGTACATAGGACGTAACCCTACTCATGAGATATTAACAGTATCTCACAGTGATCAGTTGTCTTCTGATTTTGGTAGGTCTGTCAGGGATCTTGTCAATGCAGAAGAATTTAATAAAATATTCACTGGAGTACAACTCAGGAGTGATGTCAGGGCAGCAGGTAAGTGGAAAACAAATCAAGGCGGTACTTACTATGCTGCTGGTGTCAGATCACAGATAGCAGGTCGGGGAGCGCATATAGCCATACTGGATGATGTGATGTCTGAGGAAGATGCCTTCTCTGATTCAGGAAGAAGGTACATAAAGGAATGGTATCCAGCAGGACTAAGGACCAGACTTATGCCGAATGGATCTATCGTAATAATAAATACTCGCTTTCACTACGATGACCTGTGCGGATGGCTCTTAAAACAACAAGAGGACATGAGCGAATACCAGACAATCCCTTGGGAGGTAATTAAAATCCCGGCATGGCTTGATGAGGAAGCAGCAGACTTACTCGAATTACCAGTAGGCGGTAGCTACTTCCCTGAATGGAAACCAAAGGAAATACTTGAGATAGATGAGAATGAGATCAGAGCCAGCAATGGTAGTCGATACTGGAACTCCCTCTATATGCAAGACCCTACTCCTGAAGAGGGTGGTCTGATTAAAAAGAAATGGCTACAGTCTTGGGAAGACGATGATCCCCCCAGTTGTGACTTTATCATACAAACTTACGATACCGCCTTCTCTACCAGAACTACAGCAGACTTTAGTGTGATCCAGACATGGGGTATCTTTAATGTCTATGATCAGGATGAGCAGGGTTATGAGAGTTATGTTGCCAATCTTATCCTTCTGGGAAACATCAAGGGACGGTTTGAGTATCCCGAACTAAGAAAGCTGGCACAGAAACTCTATAACGATCACAGACCTGATATCTGTATGGTAGAGAAGAAAGCATCTGGACAATCCCTGATACAGGACATGAGGAGAGCAGGACTGCCGGTAATGGAATACAATCCCGACAGGGACAAGATAGCCAGAGTCTATGCAGCTTCTCCTATCATGGAAGCAGGAAGAGTATGGATACCTACCAATAAGAAATGGTCTGATGATCTGATAGAAGAACTAATAAGATTTCCTAATGCGGCTCATGATGATCAGGTAGACGCTCTGACAATGGCAATACACTACATGAAGGAGTCTTGGCATCTGACCCATCCTGATGATCCAGACTTTGATGATGAACCCAGATCTGGAAAGAGTACTTATTGGACCTTCTGATTTGACAAATCGTTAATTGTATGGTATAATAGAGTAGGGGTAAAAAGAGGAATAATATGTCATTATTTTCAATAGCAGCAAAGTTTGCATTAAAGGGTGCGTCTAAGCGTGTGCCTGAAGATATTATGTCGGGAACAATTAGAAGAATTAAACAAG
>Ga0208179_1000324_pt1 | contig 33878 bp, 35 predicted proteins | sample Malvired_Geostar_FD_184238 | JGI IMG/M metagenome (GOLD analysis project Ga0208179, IMG submission 184238) | Marine viral communities from the Global Malaspina Expedition - Malaspina viral metaG DeepMed_Geostar (SPAdes) (version 2) | ecosystem: Environmental > Aquatic > Marine > Oceanic | place... | reverse complement strand
AACCTAGGGCGGGCCGGGTCCGGCCAAAGTCGACCTCGCCGGCGAGGCGGCGCGGCGTGAGCCTCCGGCCTTCGCTGCGCTGCAGGCCGGTTTCCCGCCGCGCCGGACTTTGTCCGTCCCCTTCAGCCCGCCCTTGCGGGTCGCGTGATCGCGGCAGGGACCGCGAGCCGCCGGGGCTTTTCCCGACGGCAGATGGAGAAAGACGATGCTGAACAAGGTCCAACTGATCGGCTTCACCGGCGCCGACGCGGAAATCCGCACCACCTCTGGCGGCAAGAAGGTCGCCACCCTTAGGATCGCCACCAGCCGCTACACCAAGAAGGGCGGCGAGCGGAAGGACTACACCACCTGGCACACGGTGGAGATCTGGAACCAGGGCACGGTCAACTGGCTCGAAAGCCGCGGCCTGCCGAAGGGCTCCAAGGTCTTCGTGGAGGGCGAGATCCGCCACGACCGCTTCACCGACAACAGCGGCCAGGAGCGCTTCTTCTCGAAGGTGGTGGTGGCCACGCCCCAGCACGAGGTGAAGTCCCTCGACCGTCCCGAGCACAACGAAGCCGGTGACGAAGACTAGGTCGACCGACCCGCCCGGCCCCGGCCGGGCGGGTCTCTTCGGCTCGACAGGCGACGCCGGCCATCCCGCCGCCCGTCGGAGCAACGATCTTCCGGTCCGGCGTTTGCGCCCTGGCGGCTAAGCTGCGTGCATCGCGGGCGAGAAGCCCTCGCCTTGAGGTGCGATTTCTCCTAAAAATGTCCATGCCGGACGGCGCGGGGGAGGGCGCGCTGAGGCCGGCGGATCGAGAGCACGCAATGATCCCTGGCTTTTCGCGCGTGACCCCGCTTGCCCTTCGCCCGCTGCTCGGCGCAGGCTTGGCGCTCGCCATCGTCCTCGTCGTTGCGAGTTCATTCGGACCGCTGTTGTTGTGGAATCGATCGGAGAGCGAGCCCCTTGGCCTCTATGCGCGGGCGACCGATCAGCCCGCCGTCGGCAGGCTGATCGCCTTCCCGGCGCCGCCCGCCGCCTTCCCCTACGCCGACGACCGGATGTCCTATCTTCGGCACATGCCGATCCTCAAACAGGTGGCCGCCGCCGAGGGGGGCCTAGTCTGCACGACGGGCGGCGTCCTGACGATCGACGGCCGCCGCGTGGCGCCCGTCTTCGCGGTCGATCCGCGCGGGCGGCGACTTCCGCAGTGGCGCGGTTGCCGCCGCCTGACGGCAGGTGAGTTCTTCGTCTTTTCCGATCGCATCCCCAACAGTTTTGACAGCCGCTACTACGGCCCGGTGAGCGCTCAGCAGGTGCTTGGCGTCTACCGGCCGCTATGGAGCGCGTCCGAGGCTCCTGGAGACCTCTGATGGATCCTGCCGCCCTTGCCGGTCTCTGCGCCCTGCTGGCTCGGGGCGCGACCGCCCAGCCGCTTCCCGGCGGCGTCACTTGTCCGCCGCCCGCCGCCGCTGCGCCGCGCCCGGCGTCGTCGCCACGAGCTCTGATCGGCGCACCGGCTCTGGCCGCCCAAGTGGCCGACGCGACAGCCCGTGAGGCCATCGCCAGGGTCGCCTACGCCGAGGCGGCCAACCAGGGCGACTCGGGCCTCGCAGGCGTGGTCTACACGATCCTCAACCGGCTGCAGGACGGCCGGTGGGGCGGCAGCGTCGAGGCGGTGGTCAACGCCCGCGGCCAGTTCGAGCCGGTGATGCGCGCCGGCGGGTCCTGGCGGAACCTTAGGCCAGTGACGGACGCCCAGCGCGCCCGGATCGACACCATCCTCAACCTGGCGCTCGAGGGCCGGCTGCCAGACCTGACGAACGGGGCGCGGTTCTTCCAGAACGCCTCGATCGTGGCGGCGCGCGAAGCGGCCGGCATGGTGTCGCCGGGCCTGACGAATTTCGGCGGCGCGCCAGCATCGGCGATGATCGGCGACCATACCTTCTACACCGAAGCGGGCAGGGGAGGGGGCGCCGCCAGGTCCGCCTCACGGACCCCGCCGCCGGCCGCCCCGCCGGTGGTGATCTTCGTCGGCGAGAATCGGGCTGCCGAACGCTCGGCGCTGCTGTCGGCGAGCCGCGACGCGTCCAAGGCTCCCGCACCCCTCGTGGCCCCCGACGAGGCCGCGGCTCCGGCGCCTGAGATGTCGCTCGCAGCCGATCCGGCGCGCACGATGTTCATCCTTTCCGACGGGCGCGGAAGTGATCGTGGCCGGCGCTAGGACGGGGCTTCCCAGACGCCGTCCAGGTCGGCGTAATCGGGGTCAATCTCGCCCGGATCGAGACCGTCGTCTTCATCGTCTGCGAGCGCTGCCTGGGCCATGGCGTCGAAGTCCGGAAGGACTTCGCCGGCGGCGGCCAGGGCGGTCTCGGCGTCCTCATCGAGATCGCCGCCAGGCCGTAATGGAAGCGGCGCGTTGCCGAGCAGTTCGCGCACGGTGAGGCGGTCGCGTACGCGGTCGACACGCCGGTCGAGGATGTCGACCAGGCGTTCGAGCAGGGCGTCGCGATCGTCGACGTCGAAGTCGGCCGCCTCGGCCAGGAGCGCGCCGCCGATGATGATCTTTCCGCGGGTCTCGCGTTTGCGCTGGTTGATCGCCCAGAGCGCCTCGAGACGTTCGACCCGGGCCTTGAGGACGGCGAAACGCTGGACGTCGTCTTCGATCTCGTCGAGGGGCGTGACGTGGCGGCGGTTATGAATCCCGACGTGACCCTGGTCCCGCAACGCCGCCTCGAGCTCCTCCAGGCGCAGGGTGAGTGCGTCTTCTTCGGAGAGGCGGCGGCCGGTCTTGCGGTCGGCTTCGCGGGCGGCCCAGAGTTCCTTGCGGCGCTGCTTCTGGGCCTCGGTGCGGGGCCGGTATTTGGAGCGGCGGGCATTGCGGCGGCGTTTATCGACGGTCGCCATGACACGCACCATCCGTGGCAAAAAAGAACGTGATGGACTGCCTCTACCAAAATGCGGCTGGATGGTCGATAGTGGTCGGCAGAGCAGTTTGTGGACAATGGCGCATATACCCGTCGGTTGGGCTACGCCCACCGACGGATGCGGTCAGGCTCCGCCCGACACCCTCAAACCCCGCTGCGGCCCGGCGACGGCCTGGGGTTTGAGCCAAGGGCCAGGGCCCTTAGCGATCCGCCGGCCAGGCCGGCCTGAAGAGAGGGCAGCGTGGCGTCGTTCCTGTGCCAGGTGCAGACCATCCAAAGAGCCGCCGGCCGGTCCGCCGTGGCGGCCGCGGCCTATCGGTCGGGCGCGGCGCTGGTCGACGAACGGCTGGCGATGGAGTTCGACTTCGCCAACAAAGACGGCATCGAGCACGCCGAGATCATGGCGCCTGAGACGGTGCCGGCCGCGCTGCAGGACCGCGAGCGGTTGTGGAACGCGGCCGAGGCGGCGGAGACCCGGCGGGACGGAGTGCCCGCCCGCGAACTCCTAGTCGCCTTGCCGCATGAGCTAGATTTCGAGCAGCGGCGCGAGCTGGTGCGGGCCTTCGCCCGGGAGCACCTGGTGACCAAGGGGATGATCGCCGACATCGCCATGCATCGGCCGGGCAAGGAGGGCGATCAGCGCAATTTCCACGCCCACATCCTGGTGACGACGCGACGGGTCGGGCCGAGGGGACTTGGCCTGAAGGATCGCAGTTGGCGCACGCCCGAGCAGGTCCGCGAGTGGCGGGCGGGCTGGGCCAAGATCCAGAACGAACACCTGCGTCGACACTTCGGCCCGGATGCGCCGCAGGTCTCGCACTTGAGCCTGGCCGAGCGCGGCGTAGACCGGGCGCCGACGGTGCATATGGGACCGGCGGCGACGGCGCTGGAGCGCAAGAACATCGCGTCGGAACGTGGCGAGCAGAACCGCGACGTGCGGGCCCGCAACCGCAAGGTTCGGGAGATGCATGTGGCCTTGGAAGAGACCATCGACAAGCTTGCCGCGCGCGAGCCGATCATCCTGGTGCCGGTGCCCAAACTGGTGACCGACGCAGGCAAAGTCCGCGACGATCTGGTGGCGCAGCGGGATCAATGGGTGCGGGATCGCGAGGCGCTTACGCCGCCCAAAGTGCTGACCGAACGCCAGGTCGAACGCGAGCTGACGGCGGAGGCGGCGGTCGCCTTGAAGGGCGCGCAAGCGCGTCTGCGACACACCGAACAGCGGGTCAAGAAGACCCGCGAGAAGCGCCTGAACCTGGTGCAATGGGTGCGCAATCCGGCGCGGATGATCTGGGCGAAACATGCCGAATTGAACGCCCTGGCGCGGGCCCGAGCGGAGGTTCGGCGGCATGAAGCGGCCCTGCAGGTGCGGCAGGCCTGGGCGCGTTCGGAGGCCGGCCAGGCGTTCATCGCGGCGCGGCGTCAACCCAGCGTCGCGGCCGCGGCCGACGTGGCCCGCCAGCGCCGGACCCTGGAGCGCAAGATCAAGCGGATGGACAAGCGGATCGTCACGGCGACGCGCACCTACAACGATCTTCGTGTGGCCCATGAGCTGGGTCAGGCGTCGTTGAAAGTGCCGCGCACCTCGCCCGACGCGACGCGGTTCGTGCGCGACGTCGGCGCCCCGGCCCGGGCGGCGATCCAGGCCTATCCGGCCCAGGCGCGGCAGCTGGCGGTGGAGCGATTGAACCGAGGGCAGGGCAGGTCGATCGGCCGCAACCTGTTCCCCGGGCGGTAGAGGAGAAAGAGCGCGATGACCAAGGCCCAGAAGGCGCGCATCCTGCTCCCGCTGACCGCGGTCCTGCTGCTGCTGGCCGGGTCGTTCTCGACGCAATATGTGGCGCACGTCTTCCACTATCCGCGCGAATTCGGCGGGGGTCTCTTCGACGTCGGGGCGGTGCGGATCTATCCGCCCTGGGCCTTCATCGGCTGGTACGGCCGCTATGCCGGGACCTACCCCGACGCCTTCGAGATGGCGGCCTTGCTGCCGCTGGTGATCCTGTTCATCCCGGCGATGGCGGCCATCGGATTGAGCCGGCGTCTACGCCGCTCGCCCCCGAAGTTCGGCAAGGGCGCCTGGGCGACGATGATCGATATCGAGCGCGCCAAGCTGATCCAGACCGGCAAACAGCTCAGCGGCCGCGTGCTCGGCCGGTTTGGCGATCGCTACCTCGCCTACCGCGGCGTCGAGCACGCCATCATCGTCGGCGCCTCGCGCAGCGGGAAGGGGGCCGGGCATGTGGTCCCGACCCTGGTGTCCTGGCCCGAGAGCGCCTTCATCTACGACCGCAAGGGCGAGCTCTGGCACATCACCGCCGACCATCGGAAGACCTTCAGCCACGTCTTCTATTTCGCGCCGACCGACCCCAACACCGTGCGCTGGAACCCACTGTTCGAGGTCCGCAAGGGGCCGATGGAGATCGCCGACATTCAGAACGTGGTCGGCATCCTGGTCGATCCGCTCGGGCGCAAGGCCGGCGACCTGAACTTCTGGGACCAGAGCGCCACGGACTTCTTCACCGCCGTGATCCTGCACGTGCTCTACAGCGAGCCGGACGAGCGGAAGAACCTGGCCCAGGTCCGCCGGCTGCTGATCAACATCGATGCGACGCTGCACGCCATGCAGCACACCTTGCATCGGCATCGTCCGGACTATCACGCGCCAGACGGCAAGGCCCGGGACGCGGACGGCGAACCGATCGCCGAGGTGCATCCGGAGGTTCTGTTGGGCGCCACGGCGCTGGCCAATCTCGACGAGCGGGTGAAGTCCAGCGTGCTGGCCACGTGCCGGGCGTCGCTGTCGCTATGGGCTGATCCCCTGGTCGAATACGCCACCAGCTGGTCCGACTTCTCGATCGGCGACCTCGTGTGTTCGACGGCGCCGGTGAGTTTCTACATGATCACCCCACAGGCCCATGCCGACCGGCTGGCGTTCCTGGTGCGGGTGTTCACGCGCCAGACGATCAACAGCCTGATGGAGAGCGAACACGTCGACAGCCGCGGCCGCGCCAAGCGGCATCGCCTGCTATTGATGCTCGACGAGTTCCCCAAGCTCGGCAGCCTGCCATTCCTGGAGAACGCCATGGGCGAGATGGCCGGCTACGGCATCACCGCCCACTTGATCTGCCAGAGCTTCAACGACGTGTTTTCGAAGTACGGCGACCGCACGCCCTTGTTCGACAACATGCACATCACCGCGGCCTTCGCGACCTCGGAGCCGACCAGCATCGAGAAGGTGGTGCGCCGCGCCGGCAAGGCGCTGGAGATGCGCGAGAGCTTCAGCGATCCGCGCACCCTGTTCGGCCGGGCGCACCGCTCGACCTCGCAGTCGGAGCAGCAGCGCTACATCCTGTCCGAGGAGGACGTCCGCGGCCTCGACGACCGCAAGCAGTTCCTGTTCGTCAACAACTGCAAGCCGATCCTGGCCGACAAGATCCGCTACTATGAGGAGCCGTTCTTCCAGGGCCGCACGGGCGATTATTTCCACGGCGTGCCGGCCAAGGTCCGGCAATCCCGGGGCCAGGCGGACCTGCCAGGGACGGCGACCATCGACTGGAAGGGCGTCCGTCCGGTGAAGGCCGCGCCCGCGCCGCACCAGGCCATCACCCCGATCGCGGCGCCGACCGAACCCGCCCCGCCAGAGGCGATCGACGCCGATGAATATATGGCGCCGCAATCGATCGACAGTCTGCGGCCCGACGAGGACGACAGCCTGCCCGGCGCCGCCTAGTCGCTTTCCCCGCCTAACCCGGAGTTCCCATGGCCGTTTCGCACCCGATCGCTCAGGACCGCAAGGTCGCGGCGCTGAAGCAGGCCATGGGTCCGGTGATCGCCGCGGCGCTGGCCGACCGCATGGTGGTCGAGGTGATGGTCAATCCCGACGGCAAGATTTGGGTCGACAAGATAGGGGAGGGGCGGTCGTTCACCGGCCAGAGCCTGGCCAGCGCCGACGCCGACCGCATTCTGCGCCTGTTGGCTGACCATGTGGGCGAGGTGGTGACCCGGGATCGGCCACGGGTCAGCGCGACCTTGCCGGAGACCGGCGAGCGCTTCCAGGGCGCCTTCATGCCGATCGTGCCGAACCCCGCCTTCGCCATTCGCAAGCGGCCCGAGGTGGTGTTCACCCTCGACGACTATGTCGAGCAGGCGATCATGACGGCCGGCCAGGCCGCAGCCATCCGCGCGGCCGCCGTCAATCGCGACAATCTGCTGATCGTCGGCGGTACGGGCTCGGGCAAGACCACCCTGGCCAACGCCATCCTGGCCGAGCCGGCGTTCGCGACCGACCGCGTGGTGCTGATCGAGGACACGGCGGAGCTGCAGTGCTCGGCCGAGGACAAGGTGCAGATGCTGACCAAGCGCACCGAGCCGGTGGTCACCATGACGGACCTGGTCAGGGATACGCTGCGCCTGCGGCCCGATCGCATCATCATCGGCGAGGTTCGCGACGGCTCGGCCCTGGATCTGCTGAAGGCCTGGAATACGGGCCATCCCGGCGGGCTGGCGACGATCCACGCCAATAGCGCCTTGGAGGGTCTGACCCGGCTGGAGGACCTGATTGGTGAGGTCACGCAGCGGATTCCTTTTCGGGCGATTGCTCAGGCCATCAACGTCATCATTTATATCGAGCGGACGGCGGGGGGGCGGCGCATCCAAGCGGTCAGTCGCGTGACGGGCCGGGTCGGCGAGACCTACACTTTGGAAGCCTGTTAGAGCTTCGGCCTGCCTGCTTGGTCAGCGGACGCTAAGATCAGCTATCAGAAATAGCCCCGCACGCTCTCGTGGGCGGCGGAGATCATGTTGCGGGACGCTGCTGTCACTCCGGCCGTCTCGGCGACCGCTGGCCAATCCGCAACTGCGGCCCTGACGGCCTCGACGACCTCGGCCATCAACCGCTCACTCAGGCCGTGCCGCCGGCCGAGGGCGCGCACATGATCGCCGGTTGGCCGCCGGCCTTCGCCCTCTATGTCCAGGTAGTGCTCACCGCCGGGGCCGGGCGAGAAGGTGAGGTCATAGGCCGGCGCGAGCCGCCACTCGCCCGCTGGCGACATCAGGAAGCTGTGCTGGCGCGTATGGTCATCGCGGTTGCTGGCGAGGACGTTGAAAATCATCCGCCGGAACGCGGCCGAGACGTCGGCGGCATGGCGGGTGATCGCCCGGGTCGCGCGCAGAAACACATCGTAGCTTGACGGCAGGGAGGGCCGCGCCTCGATGGCGCCGCTCAGCGAGACCATGTGCAGGCGAAGGCCGGGGGCAGGGCGGTCGAAACGCCGGGTCGCAAAATACCCAGGGCCGGATTTGGCCGGTAACAGGCGATGGGGACTGAGGTCGAGGCCCGCGGCCAGCGCCATGGCGGCATAGGCCGTCTCGATCGGTCCGATGTCGATAGGGTCGTCATTGGCTCGAAACTTGACGATCCAGGCCTCGTGTCCCGGCGCGGTTTCCCCTTCGGACACCGAGATGGCGCCACTCGCGTCAAATCCGACATGGATTTTTGGCCTCGCGCCGCCCGAGGCCCCGGCCAGATTCGCCAACGTGTCGGCGAGCGCGTCCTCTTCGCCCTTCAGGATTTCCACCGCCGCCGCCGCTAGCTCGTCGAGATCCAGCGACTGGACATCATCCGCCGGCGTCGTTGCGGGCTCGAAGATCAGGGCGCCGCGGCCCTGGTCACCGACCAAGGCCAAGCGATCCAGCGGCGTGAGAGCGTCAAGATTGACGCCGATTTTGCTGAGCTTGCGCCGCATCAGCAGATGTCCCCACCCCTCAGGCAGGCTGTCGGCCAGGAAGCCGTGCAGGCCGTCGAACTCTCGGCTGCGGGCGGCCTGCAGACCGCGTTCGGGAGGATAGAGGATCGGCGAGACCGCCAGGCGCGCCGCGATCGTCTCCGTCGCCCACTCCAACTGCGCCTTGCGATCTGCGAAAGCGACGCGAGCGACCGGCAGGCGCCCCTGGCTTACGTCGAACGCCAGCGCCACGGTCAAGGGTGTACCCGGTGAGAGCTTCATGAGGATTCGCCAGCGCGTCGCGTGGCGCGGGATCGGCGCGCCATTGCGGCACCAGGTTCCCTTGCCTGCCGCTTGAGGAGCTCGTCAAGGCTGCTCGCCGTCAGCGCGGGAAACAGCGCCTCCAGAGCCTCTTCGCACCGAAGCGCGATCGCGGCTTTGACCAGATCTTCGATAGAGGCCTTGCCTTCGGTCTCAAGGCGCCGCCAGGTCCGGTAGGCAATCCCGGACCGAAGCGCTGCCTCTTGCTGAGGAAGATCCATCGCCAAGCGACGCACGCGAATGCGGTTGGCGAGGTCCTGAACGAGCTCGGACGACGTTTTTAACATTGTCCATATATGGACAGTCTAGCGAACAATTTCAATATAATTGTCCGTATGTGGCCGGGTTCATTGGAAGCTAACACCCCAGCAGCTTACCTGGTTTTGCACCACGTCAGGTGGCATCCCTCGCCTGGACATCGGCAAGCGCGCGGGCGAAGAACTTCTTGGCCCGTTCGGAGCCGTAGGACTGGGCGGCCTTTTTCACGCGAACCTGGTCGCTGGTAGCCAGGCGCGCCTTGACGCGCTCGAGCACCTCTTCCGCGCTCTCGCCAAGCTGGTCGAGATTGTTGACCAGGTCGACCAACAGAAACTCGCGGGTGAGTTTCTTCGGGAAGGCGGGCTTCATCCGGAAGTCATAGGTCCGACCGCCCAGCGCGAACTTGCCGTGGCGCTTGTGGTTATAGACGACGGTCTTGTTGTGCAGCTGGGTCGTGCCGACCCCGAGGGCGTTGTAGGCGTTCGGCGAGGCCAGCAGAAATGGACCGCCCTTCAGGAAGGTCGACACCAGCGTATCGTCCTCGGGTAGCGCTTTGCCAAAAGCCGTCTGCTTGGGCGCGTAGTAGAGGCCGCCGGCGAGCTTGGTCAGCACACCCGCCAGCACCGCTTCCTTGAGGTGGCGGTCGATCGCGGTCGACCATTGGGCCAAATCCGCCCGGCGGTAGGTCTGCCCGGAACGGAGCTTGGCCTTGAACTGGTCGAATTTGCTCATGGCCCCGATCTAGGCCTCCGAGGTGAGTTTGCAAGGAATTCCATTAAGAATTCATGCAATCGGCATGATCGGCGCACCCAGGGGTGCGACCTTGGCGTCCTGGGCCACATCGCGTCTAATGGCTGAATGATCCAGTCGACCACTCGTCTTAGCCGCGGCGCGCGCCTGCGGCGCCCGCGGCCGCTGTGGGTCTATGGGGTGACCACCTTAGCCGGGTTCGTGGCCACTTGCGACGAAAAGTGCGTCGGCGGACCCGGCCCCGACAGCGTTATCCTTGACGACCTGTCCGTGGGCAGCCTCGCCGGACGCCGATCATGCTGCGGGGCCGCGGCCGAGACTGCCCGCGCATGACGATCGGCGAGCTACGCGACCGGCTGGAGAGCCGGCAGGTTCTCATTTACTTCGCCGCCGTCGGAATCGGCGTGATCGTCGCAATGCTGGTCAGCGGCACGGAACGGCTGGAACCGGCGGTCAACCCGGCGCTGGCCTTGATGCTGTTCGTCACCTTCCTGCAGGTACCGATCGCGTCGCTTCGAAAGGCGTTTCGCAACGGACGCTTCTTCGGCGCGCTGCTGCCCGCCGTTATCGTCACCCAGACGCTGGTCGAGCTGGTCGCCTCGCTCGTCTACATCCGCGTGATGCCGCGACTTGGCGCGAAGGATGATCGCGTCTGAAGCCTTTGGGCGCTGGGCGACCAGCTTCTCCAGTTGAGGGGTGTTAGCATAGCCTGCCCCGCAACGCCCCGGAGACGGAGAGCGGCCGGCGGGCGTGCTCGGTCCCGCCGCCGACGCGCCTTCTATGGGTCCTTGCGGGCGCCTGCGGTGCCCGCCAGCCGCTCGACGGCGCGTCCCGCCGTGCGCTGCGCGCAGGCTCCTTGCGGCCTCACATGGGGATTTTAGTGTCAGGGCTGTCCGGCGACGGCCTACGTTCCGCATAGAGGGTCTGGATCAGCGGACAGCCTGGATCCTGCCCAGCGTCGCAGGCCCGGACGGAGTCAGAAAGGACCCGCTCCATGCGCCTCAGGTCGGCGATCCGGGCTCGGACGTCTGCCAGGTGCGACGCGGCGAGGGTTCGCACTTCGGCGCAGGAGCCTTGCCCGCCGCCAGCCAGGCCCAGCAAGGCGCGCACCTCGTCCAGCGTGAAGCCCAGCTCGCGCGCCCGACGCACGAAGCCCAGCCGGCCCACGTCCTCGCCGCCATAGCTGCGGTAGCGGCCGTGCCGGGGCGGGGCCGGCATCAGGCCGATCCGCTCGTAGTAGCGGATCGTCTCTATGTTGCAGCCCGTGCGGCGTGAGAGCTCGCCGATCTGGAGCGCCTGGTCGGCCATGGGAGCGCGGCTTTCGATTAGGGCTTGAGTCTGTAGTCACTACAGATGGCATCCTCGCCCGCATCGCACCAGGAGACGATCGCATGACGGCGAGCAGCGGGCTTCGAGCCCGACGAGACCGACCGGGCGGCAAGCCCGACGAGACCGCTTTGAGCTGGGCGGCGGTCGCCGCCGCGGCCGGGGCCGTCTTCGCCTGGGCCGCCTGCTGCGTCCTTCCGATGTCGCTGGCCTTGGCCGGACTGGGCCTGGGCGGCCTCAGCTGGGTCGCCGGTCAGCGCACCTGGATCACGCTCGCCGCGCTGGCCGTGATCGGCGTGGGCTGGGTCGTGACCTCGCGGCGGGCGCGGATATGCCGGGTCGACAGCGTGTGCGCGGCGCCATCACGGCTCGGGATCCGCCTGCTCGGCGCGGCCACGGTCCTTGTCCTCCTCGCCCTGTTCTGGCAGCCGGTGGTCGAGCCCTGGGCCCTGGCCCTCATTCGGAGCGCCCGCTGATGAGCAACGTAGAGACCCAGGCGCGCTCCACCCTTACCTGTCCGCAGTGCGGCCACCAGGTGACGGAGACCATGCCAACCGACGCCTGCCAGTATTACTACGACTGCCAGGGCTGCGGCGTTGTCCTAAAGCCCAAGCTAGGCGACTGCTGCGTCTACTGTTCCTACGGCGACGTGCCTTGTCCGCCGATCCAGGAGGGTGGCGACAAGGCCTCCTGCGGCTGAGCCAGGGCTAGGCATTCCCGGCCGCCGAGCCGATTGCGATGTCCTCAGGTGTTGCGGCTCTGGTGGAGGGGAAGGGGGCGTTGGGGGAAGGCGATCCCCCGCGGCTGAGCCCAGGTCTCGGCCGAGCCCTTCGAGCGGGGACAGCCCGCAACCCCCGAGACGGAGAGCCGCGCACGCCCGACCGTTGGAACATCCTGGGCGCCGCGATCTGCCTGGGAGGCGCCGCCCTAATCCTCTTTGCCCCGCGGAATGCCTAGCGGGGCGGAGCCGGCGACATGCACTAGGCCCCCGCCCGAGGCCAATGCAGGTGAAGGTCGTCGATGACCACGTCATGGACGTGGCCCTCTCCGGTCGCCAGGGGCGCGCCGTCGCGCAGGTGCGGATGGTCGCGCGGCAGCTCGGGGTGCTCATGGGCCAACGCGTCCGGATCCCGGGATGGCCACAGGATGAGCGCACAGGTGGCGCCAAGGACGGCGAGGCCTGCGAGGATCACCAGCGTCCAGATCATCCCTACCATCGCTCCCAGCGACCCCGCGACAGCGTAGGTGATCAACCAGCAGACGTGCGAAAGCGCGAACTGCGCGGCGAAAGCCGCGCTGCGGTCCTCTGGGCTAGCGGATCGGCGCAGCAGCCGCCCAGAGGGTGTGAGAACTGCGGAATAGCCGATCCCCATCACCGCCCAAACGGTTAGCAGGGCAATCCACCGATCGACGCCTGGCGTGATCGTCAGAGCAGCCGTGGCCAGGAGCGCAGCAGCGAGCAGGCTCGCCGCGCTGAGCATCACCTTCCTGTCTCCCAGCCGTTCCAGGATTCGCGGCAGCAGCAGCGCGGCCATCATCGATCCGCCGCCGAAGGCTGCCAGGCCGAAGGCGACGTCGTTGTTCGATCGACCCAGGAGCGTGCGCACATAGACCACGGTGTTGACGATCACCATGGCGCCGGCCGCGGCGGCGGCCAGGTTCAGCGCCAGCAGTCCCCGCAAGCGTGGGGTCTTCAGATAGATGCGCGCGCCGCGCGTGGTGCGGGCATAGATGCCCCCTTCACGTCGGACTGGGTTGGGTTGCGGGACCGCGACCGAGACCACGAGCGCGGCCGACGCCAGGAACCCCACCACCGTGCCGCCAAACAGCCAGTGGAAGCTGATCACGGTCAGGAGGGCCGCCGCCAGCATCGGACTGACCAGGCTTTCCATATCGTAGGCCAGCCGCGAGAGGGAGAGGGCGCGGGTGTAGCGCTTCTCGTCCGGGAGGATGTCCGGAATGGCCGCCTGGAAGGTCGGCGTGAAGCCGGCGGAGGCCGACTGCAGGAGAAAGATCAGCAGGTAGACCTGCCAGATCTCGGTGACGAAAGGCAGTACGAGGGCGATTGCGGCGCGCACCAGGTCCATCGAAACCAGGAAAGCTCGGCGCGGAAGCCGGTCCACGAAGGCGTTCGCGACCGGCCCGACCCCGATGTAGGCGATCATCTTGATGGCCAGGGCGCCGCCTAGCACGGCGCCGGCGTTGGCGCCGGCCAGGTCGTACGCCAGGAGCCCCAGCGCGACGGTCGCAAGCCCCGTGCCGACGAGCGCGATCACCTGGGCGAGGAAGAGGTGACGATAGGTTCGATTCCTAAGCACTTCGAGCATTTCGGATCGCTCCTATGCCGCGGGCGCAGGGGCTGGCGGCGCACCTTTCGTCCGCGCTCGCCGGCGTCCGTGGGCCAGCCCGTAAAGGGCGGGGAGGACCAGCAAGGTGAGCAGGGTGGACGAGATGACGCCGCCAATGACGACCGTGGCGAGCGGCCGCTGCACTTCCGCGCCCGCGCCCACGTTGAAGGCCATCGGCACAAAGCCCAGGCTGGCCACCAGGGCGGTCATCAGCACCGGCCGCAGCCGCGTGAGCGCGCCCTCGCGGATGGCGTCCTCGAGCGGCGCGCCCTGGGCGAGGAGACTGCGGATGAAGCTGACCATGACCACCCCGTTCAGCACCGCCACGCCGGAAAGCGCGATGAAGCCGATCCCGGCCGAGATGGAGAGCGGGAGGCCCCGAAGCATCAGCGCCGCGACGCCCCCGGTCAGCGCGAGCGGCACGCCGGAGAAGACGATGGCCGCGTCCTTCACCGATCGGAAGAGCGCATAGAGCAGTCCGAAGATCAGCACCAACGCCACCGGCACGACCAGCTGTAGCCGCTTGGCCGCCGAGATCAGCTGTTCGAAGGTGCCGCCGTAGCTCACCCAATAGCCGCTGGGCAGGTCCACCTCCGAGCCGACCTTCTGCCGCACCTCCTGAATGAACGAGCCGAGGTCGCGCCCGCGGACGTTGGCGGTCACGACCACGCGGCGCTTGCCGTTCTCGCGGCTGATCTGGTTGGGCCCGATCTCCACCTCGATCCGGGCGACGTCGGCGAGCGGCACGAAGCCGCGCGTTCCGTCGGCCGTCGCCGGCAGGGGGACGCGCAGGCGGCCGATCTCATCGACGTTGCTGCGGATGGCTTCAGGCAGCCGGACGACGACGTCGAACCGCCGGTCGCCTTCGAAGATCTGCCCGGCCACGGCGCCGCCGAGCGAGGCCTGGACCACGTCCTGGACATCGTCCACGTTGAGGCCCAATCGCGCCAGGGCGGCGCGGTCCGGGGTGATCTGCAAGACCGGCAGGCCGGTGATCTGCTCGACGCTGACGTCCTGGGCGCCCGCGATGTCGTCGACCACGCCTTCGACCGACTTGCCGACCTCCAGGAGCTGCTCCAGGTCGTCGCCGAAGACCTTGACCGCGACGTCGGCCCGGACCCCGGAGAGCAGTTCGTTGAACCGCATCTGGATGGGCTGGGTGAACTCGTAGTTGTTGCCCGGGACCTCCGCTACGGCGGCCTGCAGCTCGGCCAGCAGCTTGGCGCGGGGCTTGCGGGGATCCGGCCAGTCCTTGCGGTCCTTGAGCATGATGAAGGTATCGGCCACGGAGGGCGGCATGGGGTCCGTCGCCACCTCGGCGGTGCCCATCTTGGCGACCACCCGCTCGACCTCCGGGAAACGCTTGATGCGCGCCTCCAGGGCCGTCTGCATGCGGATCGCCTGGGTCAGGCTGGTGCCGGGGATCCGAAGGGCGTGGAGCGCGATGTCCCCCTCGTCTAGGTTGGGCACGAACTCCGACCCCATCCGGCTGGCCGCGAAACCCGCCAGCAGCACCAGGACCGCCGCGCCCGCGACGAAGGCGATCCGCAGCCGCAGCGCGGTCTCCAGGGCCGGCTGATAGAGCCGCCGCGCCCCGCGCATGACCGGGCTTTCCTTCTCCTCGACCTTGCCGGTGACGAACAGCGCCACGGCAGCCGGGACGAAGGTGAGCGACAGGAGCATCGCGGCCGTCAGGGCGATGACCACGGTGATCGCCATGGGGTGGAACATCTTCCCTTCCACGCCGGTCAGGGCGAAGATCGGCACATAGACCAGGGTGATGATCAGCACGCCGAACATCGAGGGGCGGATCACCTCGTCCGTCGCGGTCGTGGCCAGGTTGAAACGCTCATCATGGGTCAGCACGCGCCCCAGGCGGTGCTGGGCCTCGCCGAACCGCCGCAGGCAGTTCTCGACGATGATCACGGCGCCGTCGACGATCAGGCCGAAGTCCAGGGCGCCCAGGCTCATGAGGTTGCCCGAGACCCGCGTCTGGACCATGCCGGTGATGGTGAGCAGCATCGAGAACGGGATGATCGCCGCGGTGATCAGCGCTGCTCGGAAATTGCCGAGCAGCAGGAACAGCACGACGATGACCAGCAGCGCGCCTTCCAGGAGGTTTGTCTCGACCGTCGCGATCGCTCGGTCGACCAGCTCGGTCCGGTCGTAGACGGCTTCTGCGGTCACGCCGGCCGGCAGCGCCTTGGCCGCTTCCTTCAGGTGCTCCGCGGCGGCCCGGGCGACGGTGCGGCTGTTCTCGCCGACCAGCATGAAGACCGTGCCCAGCACGACCTCCTGTCCGTTCTCGGTGGCCGCGCCGGTGCGCAGCTCCTCGCCCATGCCCACGTCGGCGACGTCGCCGACCCGGATCGGCACGCCGCCGCGGTTAGTCACGATGACGCCGCGCAGGTCTTCGATACCGCTGGCCTGGCCCGGCACCCGGATCAGGTACTGCTCGCCATAGCGCTCGACGTAGCCGGCGCCGACGTTGGCGTTGTTCGACCCGAGGGCGGCGATCACGTCGCCCATGGTCAGGCCGTAGGCCGACAGTCGCGCGGGGAGGGGGGTGACATGGTACTGCCGCTCGAACCCCCCGATGGTGTTCACCTCGGTGACGCCGGGGGTGTTGCGCAGCTGGGGACGGATCACCCAGTCCTGCAGGGTGCGCAGGTCTTCGGGCGTGTAGGCGCTGCCGTCAGGCTTGCGGGCGCCGGGCTTGACCTCCAGCGTGTACATGAAGATCTCGCCGAGCCCGGTGGCGATCGGCCCCAGCTCCGGCGAGAGACCGAGCGGTAGCTGGCTTTTGGCCGTCTGGAGCCGCTCGTTGACCAGCTGCCGGGCGAAGTAGATGTCGGTCCCGTCCTTGAACACGACGGTCACCTGGCTGAGCCCGTACCGCGAGACCGAGCGCGTGTATTGCAGCCCCGGGAGACCGGCGATGGCCGTCTCCACCGGGAAGGTGATGCGCTGCTCGGACTCCAGCGGCGAAAAGCCCGGGGCCTCGGTGTTGATCTGGACCTGGACGTTGGTGATGTCCGGGGTGGCGTCGATGGGCAGCCGCTGGAAGCTCCAGACGCCGATGCCGGCGCTGAGGAGCACGAGCGCGAGCACGACCCAGCGGTAGCGGATCGAGAGCGCGACGATGCGTTCGAGCATGATGTGGTCCGCCCCTAGTGGTCGTGGCTCGCGCCGGACTTGTCGATGTCCGCGCGGATCAGGAAGGCGCCGTCGGTGACATACTCGGTTCCGGGCTCAAGACCGTCCAGGACCTCGGTCCATTCCGGGGTCTTGCGGCCGAGTTCGAGCATCCGCACCTCGTAGGTGTTCCCCACCTTGGCGAAGACGACGGTGAAGTCGCGGAACCGCTGCAAGGCCTTGGTGCGGACCGCCAGCGGGACCTGCACCGTGTTGACCGCGAAAGCGCCCTCGACGCCGAGGCCCGGCCGCCAGGCCTCGCCGCCGCGGATCGGCACGCGCGCCATGAGGGTCTGGCTGGCGACGTCGGTGGTGGGCAGCAGGGCGTCGACGCGGCTGGTGACCCGCGCTTCGCCCGACAGGCTGCGGACCTCCACCGGCTGACCGACCCGGACCCGCTCGGCGTCGCGCGGATAGACGAAGAACCCGGCATAGAGACGGTTGGGATCGGCGACGACGTAGAGCGGCTGTTCGCCGGCTACTCCCCCGACATTGGCGTTCTTCGCGACGATCACGCCGGAGATCGGGGCCGGGATCGCATAGGTCTGCAGGCTGTTGGCGGATTCCACGCGCGCCAGCACCTGGCCCTTGCGCACCGGCTGGCCGAGCTCGGCGGCCAGGGACATTACTCGGCCGGGATACCAGGCGCGGACCTCGGCCTTGCCCTCGGGGGCGATCTCCACCCGCCCGGAGAGGTCGATGAGCTCAGCGACAGCGACGGGACCGGCGCGCTCGGTCTTCACGCCGCCGGCCTGGGCGGCCTGCGCCGAGATGGTGGTGCGACCCTCGTAGGACGCATAGGTCCAGCGGTGGGTCCGGCCGCCTTCGACGGCGGTGACCTTGACGTCGAAGGAGTGCGGCTCGTTCACCACGCCCTGGCCGCGGAGGTAGTCCTCCTGCGGGGTGAAGGCGAAGCGGTCCGTCCGGCCGCCCAGCCGCCCCAGCTCGACGGTGAGCTGCACGGTCTTGGGGTCCGCCGGCTTGTCCTTGCGGTAGACGTAGATGTGGAACTCAGGAGGCACGCCGTCCTCGAAGATGGTCATCTCCAGGGCGAAGTCGCCGTCGCGGAGCATGCGGCCGCGGTGGGGGCCCCGCTCGTAGTCCGGAGCGGCGGCATGGCCCGGGGCTTCTGCGGGCTTTGCCGGTTCGCCGCAGCCGGTCAGCGCCAGGGCGGTCATGAGCAGAAGCAGCGGCGCCGTGGCGCGCTGGGACAGGAGGACATTCATCGGCGGGTCTCCGCGCTGGCGGTCTGGGTGGCGAGGGCGGCATGGCGGCCGGTCAGGCGGTCGAGGGCAGCCAGGTCGAGATGATATTGCCGGAGGACCACGAGACGCCGGGCCCTGGCGTCGAACAGAGCGCGCTCCGCCTCGACGACGTCGAGGTACTGGAAGCCCCCGCGGGTGAAGCCCGCGCGCACCTGCTCGACCGCGCGGATAGCGACCGGGATCACTTCGATGCGGATCCGCTCGGATTCCCGGGCGGACGCGGTCATGCGCCGCGTGAGGCGGGCGATCTCGCGCTCGCGGGCGAGCCGTGCGGACTCGATCTCCACCTCTGCCGCCGTGCGCTCCGCCTGGGCGCGCTCGACGCCGGCCCTGTTGGTGTCGTAGCGCCGAAGCGGGATGGAGCCGCCGACCACGAAGGCCACCTCGTCGCCCTGGCCCAGGTAGCGCACCCCGGCGCGGACCGTCGGGTCTGTCACCGCCTTGGATTGCTCCACGCGGACCGCGGCGATGGCCACGTCCCGTTCGGCCGCGAGCAGCTGCAGGTCGGCGACCTCGGCCGCGGGCGCGGCGGCGGGGGCCGTCACCTCGAAGAACAGCTTGAGGTCCAGGCTGTAGTTTTCGCCAGCGCCCCAATAGGCGGCGAGCCGGGCGCGGGCCGCGTCGGCGGTGGCGCGGGCCTCGTCGCGGGCGATCTCCGCCTGGGCGGTGACGGCTTCCGCCCGGCTGCCGGCGAACAACGGGTCGCGCGCGCTCTTCACCCGGCGGTCGACGTCGCGCTGGGCGCCTTGCACGGCGACCAGTCGGGCCTCGGCGATCACCAGCTCGGCGTCCGCGGCCAGGGCCTCGGCGTAGGCGACCTGCACGTCGCGCAGCACATCCAGGGTCCGGACCGCGCCGCGCAACCGCGCGACCTCCAGCTGGCCGCGCGCCAGGCCGGTGCGCGCCTCGCGCTTGCCGCCGCGCTCCAGCGTCTGCTGGTAGGAGACGGTGGTTTCGGTCCGGTCGACGAGGGAGTAGGCGCCGGTCCCGGCGAAATTCTCCATCTCGACGCCGAGGGTTGGGTTGGGCTTCAGGCCGGCCTGCCGGATCGCGGCCTGACCGGCGAGGACACGGGCGTCGAGCGCGGCGCGGCTGGGGTCGAAGGCCGCGGCGCGCGCCAGGGCCTCGGAGAGGCTGAGCGGCGCCGGGGTTTGGGCGCCGGCGCCGGAGGCGGCCAGGATGCTCGCCGTGAGCGCGGCGCCGGCCAGCCAGGCGCGGGTGCGCGGCGGCCGGCGTGCGCCGGAAATCGTAGGCATGGGAGAGGTCTCGCAAACGGTCGTGACAGGGCGCGCCGCGTCGCGAGACGCGGGCGTTCAGACGCGGGTTGCGATGGCCTTGGGAGGGCGTTCCAGGCCTCCAGGCCTGACTCCCCTGGCACAGGCGTCGCCAAGGTAGGGTTGAGAAACCGACACGATCAACACCAAGGCGTCGGTTTCGCCGGTGTTGTTGATTGAGCCTGTAGGTCCATCGACGTGATGGTGGCCGGGGCCGGTTTGGTGATCGTTAGGGGACTGACCAGAGTTGTCCCGATCACCGTCGCTCTGGTGATCTGGTTGGTGGTTGTCCTCCCCCGCGATGAGCGTGAGTTGCATGTCATGCTCATGGGGGGTTTGCGCGGCGTGCTGGACGCGGTCGACGACGCCGACGGCCGACGTCGCCGCGAACACGACCGCGAGCGCCACGCAGAGCGTCGCGATCCATGATCGTGCCGGCGGTGTTAGACCCCGTCCCATGGTGTCCTGCTTAGGGACGCGAAACGCTCGTAGCAAGCCGGAAACCTGAAACCGCCGGTAGCATATGGCGGCGGCGGGTGATGTCTCAGTTTGAAATATCAGTGCAAACAAGAGTGATTACCGCCGCGCTGGACGCCGATTGCGTCAACGGCCAAACATCCGCCGATGTACCAGCTCTTGGTCTACTATAACGGCGATAGGGCCGTGCGCGAACGCCGCGAAGTCCAGCACGCCTCCGACGTCCTGACGTTGATCCCAGAGCTACTCAAGCTCATGAAGGCTGTGAACATATCGTGGTGATGCAGGGTGCATCACGGCTGTTCGCCGTGGACTGTAAGGGCAATCGGATCGACGACTGACGACAGGTCGGCCGGCGCGCTTCTGGCCTTGGGGTCCTGGCTTGGGACGAGCCGGTAAACGTCCTTTAGCTCGGAATCATCATCGCCCTGCTGGCCGCGCGGATACCCGGGCTCAACTCGACCGACATCGCGCAAGTCCGCTGTCCAACAAGTTGGCGACTGCTGCGCCGACCGCGTTCATGCTATGTCCCATCGAGGCGCTGGCGCGCATCGTCTGATTCGAGATTACGAGCGTTCGATTGGCGGACTTCAGCTTCTACGAGTTCTTTGCCGGCGGCGGCATGGCCAGGGCCGGTCTCGGGGAGAGCTGGTCGTGTACATTCGCCAATGACTTCGACCCGATGAAGGCCCGGGTCTACGCCGACAACTGGGGCGGCGATCACATGCGCTGCGAGGACGTGGCTCAAATCGCGCCGGCCGATCTGCCGGGCGTGCCCGATCTGGTCTGGGCGTCATTCCCTTGCCAAGATCTGTCGCTGGCCGGCGACTACAAGGGTCTAGGCCGTCATGACGCCAATGAGGGCACCCGGTCGGGAACCTTTTGGCCCTTTTGGCGGCTGATGCACTCGCTGCGCGATGAGCATCGCGCGCCAACGCTCGTGGTGTTGGAGAACGTCCTGGGCGTGCTTACGTCCAATGGCGGTCGAGATTTCCAAGCTATCGCCAAGACCTTGGCTCAGAGCGGTTATCGCTTCGGCGCCGTGGTCATGGACGCCCGCTGGTTCGTGCCGCAATCACGGCCGCGGGTCTTTGTGGTCGCGGTGCGCGAGGACGTCGAACTGCCAGCCGAGTTGATGGCGTCGGGACCCTCCGATCGCTGGGCGCCGCCGATGTTGCGTACAGCCCATGCGCGTCTGGCGTCGGGTCTGGCGAAGAAGTGGGTGTGGTGGAATCTCGCCGAGCCGGCCGGTTGTCCGCCCAGGTTCGCCGATCTTCTCGAGGAGACCCCGAAGGGTGTGGGTTGGCACGACGCCGCTCAGACCAAGAAGTTGCTCGACAGCATGTCGCCGGTGAACCGTCAAAAGGTTGAATATGCCAAGGCCGCTGGCCGCAGGATGGTGGGGACGCTCTACCGCCGCACGCGGCCCGATGCCGATGGTGGCCGCTCTGTAAAGGCCGAGGTGCGCTTCGATGATATCGCCGGCTGCCTACGCACGCCGGCTGGCGGCTCGTCGCGCCAAAAGCTGCTGATCGTTGAGGGCCGCCAGGTGCGCTCGCGCCTGCTGTCGCCCCGTGAAGCGGCGCGGCTGATGGGCCTGCCGGACTCCTACAGGCTGCCGCCGCGCTACAACGACGCCTACCACGTCGCCGGCGACGGCGTTGCCGTTCCGGTCGTTCGCCACCTGGCCGCCGCGATCCTCGAGCCTCTCGCCAGAGCCTCCCGCCGAACCGACGCGGCGGCGATCGCCGCCGAGTGAGCGAGGACCCAGAGCCCTTGGCCGACGCGCTTGGCGCTTTCGCCGCGCTGCACGGCATCAAGTCAAAGGGCGCGCTCTGCTTGCCCCTGGTGGTCACGGACCACGCCCGGACCATGGGCTTGCCGCTGGACCCAAACCGGCTGCGCACGGACAAGGAGGGCCAGGTTCTGGGTCTGGGCAAGGGCAAGGTGCAGCAGATCCTGGCCCGTCACGGCATAAACCGCGTCCTGGCGGAGGAGGGGGGCCGCACCAGCCGCGGCTCGCTGGGCAAGATGAGCGCCTATGTGGCGTTCCTGAACGACCGAAGCCAGGGTGGCGAGCTCGACCTAGACAGTGTCGAATCCTTCTGGATCGCCCGCGTACGGGAGTTCTTCGCCGCCAAGCCGTTCGTGCTGCGGGTTGATCCGACGCTCAGTCTTCGCGCCACCTTCCGACATCTCTTCGCCCAGGCGGAGGCCCGGCAGAAGGAGATGCAGGGCACCATGGTCGTTGGTACGATCATGCAGCACTTGGTCGGGGCCAAGCTGGAAGGGGTGTTCCCGGGCTCCTTCGCCCACAATTCGTCCTCGACCAAGGATGAAGGTCAGCAGCGCCCCGGCGATTTCTCAGTGGGCGATCTTGCCCTCCACGTCTCGACGGCGCCTGGCGAAGCGTTGATCCGCAAGTGCCAGGACAATTTGGCGGCGGGCCAGCGGCCGATCATTGTCACCGCAGGCCGCGGCGTCGGCCTGGCGGTCGGTCTGGCGGAGAACGCGGGCATCGCCGAGCGTCTGGACGTCTTCGACGTCGAACAGTGGCTGGCGGCCGATATCCTCGATCACGCTGGCGATCGGCCTGCCGCTCGGGCCGGCGCGGTGATGGCGTGGTCGGCAACCGAGGCCTCGGGCGTCGGGTAGCCACGGCGCTTGCCAAACACGCGGCCGGACAAGTCGCCCGCAGGCCTTCCCTGCACCTTCCCGTGGCCCAGAGGCGACGTTTTGGCGACGCCGGCGAAGCCTCTTGGCGCGCGTATCCGACCTAGAGCTCAGGCGCCCAGGCTATCCTGCGTATCGGTCGAGGCGATGGCGCACTTCTGCTGCGGGCAACCTGCAACGGGGATGGGATGAGAGGGCGGTCAGTCCGGCGTGTAGTCGCGGCAGTGGGACGTGGAGGCCCGCTTCGAATTGATCGCAAATCCAAAGGACACCATGAAACGCCACCTGGCTTTCGGCCGCGAGACGTCGGAGGCCGCCGTCGCCGGTCAACAGTGGCCAACCTCGTCCTTCGGCGATCGCGAAAGCGAACGTATCAGCCGTTGAGAGGTCCTTTCGTTGCCGTCGCACCGTCGTGGCGCGGGTCAATTCGATCGACGTGAGCTCCTCCACCCTCAGTCCGAGCGCCACGAGCCGGTCTCCCAATGGACCGGCGAGTTCGCGGCGGAACAACAGATCAGGCACCGCAAACTCAAAGGGGAGGCGAAACAGGTCGTCCAGCAGCGTTCCCCGCTCCAGGTCGATGATGACCGAGGTGTCGGAAACGAGGACGGCCACTGGACTATGCCGCCACCTGATCGAGACGCGCGTCCAGCTCGCGGGCGGAGATGCCAAGCAGTTCGGCGGCGCGGGCGTCCCCGATCACCCCTTCGGCCAACGCCCGATAACATAGGCGTTCGAACCGCCTGGGCTCCTCCAACTCGGGCTTCATTCTGGCCGGTTCCTCAAACGGGTAGGCTCTCCAACCCCGTTCCGCGAACACACGGAACAGCTTTGCAAAGGCCGCCTGGTTGATGATGCCCAAGTCCTTGCATCGATAGGTCAGCGCCTGAAGGCTAACGCCGAATCGCTCCTTGAGCGCGACGAGTTCGCCTAGGCTCAGCGAGGATCGGTTGGCGCCGACCTCGGCGCGCAGGACATCCGCAGGCACCAGAAACGCGCCGGCAAAGCGGTGCGCGGCCTTTTCCTCATTGAGGCCGGGTGCCACCTTCAGCACCATATGGCCAAGCTCGTGCGCGAGGTTGAAGCGCTTTCGCTCCGACCAAGTGCTGCGCTTGATGACGATCACCCGAGCGGCGTCTCGGCCCCGCCGCCGGACCTTGGCCGCCAGGCCGTCGATGTCGTCGAGGTCGAGCGACATCACCTTCACGCCGCGCTCCTCGAGCAGTTCGGCGAGCTGGGGAATCGGATCGTTGCCCAGGCCCCAGTCATCACGCACAGACCGGGCAGCGTCCTCTGCGTCGCGGAAGTCGGCGACAGGATAAGGCGCGTTGCGGGGTTGTTCCCAGTCCACGCTGCGCAGCTGCAAAAGGTCTTCGAGCGCCAGGTAGCGTTCCAGCATGTGGATCGTGCGGGCTTCGAGGGTCGCTTCCTCGCGGGCCGACGACCCCGCTTTCTTCCGAAAGTCCACGCCCTCCAGCGCGATTTCGTCCTCCGAAAGGAGATAGTCTTCCGACACGCCGAGGGCGTCGGCGAGCGCGATCAGCGCGCGAGACCCCGGCATGTCTTCGTCGCGTTCATACTTGCCAATGGCCTGGGCGGACACCGCGCCGCCCATGGCCTCCGCCAGGCCGCGGAGGGACAATCCGGCTGCGGCGCGCGCGACCTTGATCCTATGCCCAATCATCGTCCACCTCCTGCTTCGCTCGGTTTACATGCTGTGAATATAGTGCATTTTTTGTAAACCGATACCCTTGAAACCGGCCCATAAGGCTCCATATTGCCGTTTACGGGCTGGAAGTCTCGCCAGTTTGTAAACCGAACGGCTAGGCGATGCAGCGCCGTCAGGTGGACGGGCAAGGGCTGATCGCCCGACGATGGAAGGGGGCACTAGGTGGCGTTGAGCAATACCGAGATTCGCTACTACGACAGCAACGTGCTGCGCCTGCCTGCCGACAAGCGGAAGGAGTATCACGCCCAGGTCGACCGGCTGATCACCGAACTGTGCAAACACGTTCGGGACAGGAGCGAGATCAAGATCACAAAGGTCGTGAAGGCCGGATCGTTCGCCAAATACACGATCCTGCGGAGGACGGCCGTGGACCCGGTCGACGTCGACGTGGTGTTCTACATCTCGGGTCGGGACATCAACCACGAGACGCTGACGACGATCAGCGACCTGATCTATTCGCTGCTAATCAAGATCTACCCGACCAAGGCGGTCGAGGACTTCGAAATCCAGCGCAAGGCCGCGACGGTCACCTTCGTCGGGAGCGGGCTCAGCGTCGACATCGTCCCCGTGATCGAGGACGCCAACCAGCCCGGCTATGGCTGGCAGTTCGACATCCATGATGGGTCGGCCATCCAGACCTGCGCGCCCTGCCAGATCAAGTTCGTCCGCGACCGCAAGATCCAGGATCCAGACTTCCGCACGCTGGTGCGGATGGCCAAGAAGTGGCGCAACCACGCCGGGCTCAAACCACTCAAGTCCTTCGTCATCGAGTTGATCATGGCCCATGTTTTGGCCAAGCAGGGCGCCGGCGGCACGATCGAGCAGCGGTTCCGCAACTTCCTGCTCTACATCGCCCAGTCAGGCCTGAAGGACGAGATACAGTTTCCCGAGAACGTCGCGCCCTTCGCCGTCTTCACCGACCCGGTGGTGATCCTCGATCCGGTCTACAGCCGCAACAACGTGGCCGGCCGCATCACCGAGGCCGAACGCCTGGAGATCGTGGCCGCGGCGACGGAGGCATGGGAGGCGGCGAATTTCGCCTCGGCCGACAATGACAACGACGTCTGGAAGGAACTCTTCGGACCTCGCTTCAAGACGGAGGATTGAGGAGATGACCCAGACCCGCACCGCATCCGCCACCGCGACCTATACCGTCCTCGACATCGAGAGGGTCGTGCGTCGGGTGAAAGCCGACCTCATCATGATCGCCGATAGCACGGGCGGTTGGACCCCTGAAAAGGCCAGCCAGTACGTGCATGATGTCGAGCTTTTGGCGAAGGCCGGATATCTCGACTACGTCGATGTCACGTTGTTCAGCAACGGTATCGAGGTAAAAGCCACACGCTTCGATGTCGACACCGACGCTGGCGGGCTGACCTGCAGCCGGCCTGGCGGGGTGCTTTGGCCGAAGGTCGTGGCGCCCTACCTCCGCATGGTCCTCGGTTACTCCAGCGCCTATACAGCGGCTGCGAAAGAGGCCTTCAAAAACCAGCTCAAAATCAACTGGTCGCCGACTAACGCCGACACCAGCCACAGCTCCCTGAATTCGGCCGGCGGGCGCGACTACGTCAGCAACGCCTACGGAATGCAGCGAAAGGACTGGGCCGCGTGAGCGAGACCTCGATTTTTGACAGTGAGACCCCGCTCCCCGACGAGGCCCTGGCGCGGCGGGAAAAGACACTGCTGGGCTTCGATTCCCGCTACGCCCGCGTCCACGACCAGCTTCGGCTGCTGCTGCACGTCGGCCAGTTGGCCAGTTGGAACCAGAAACACCACGGCGGGCGCCTGGCGCTGTGCGACCTCGTCGCCGAGCAGTACCCGCTGGTTATCTTTCACGGCGACGTTGGGACCGGCAAGACGGCGATGGCCGAGTGCATGGCCAATCGTCTGGTGGCCGAGGCGCGCAGCGAGGATTCGATCCTCTTCAAGCTGAGCAACCGGGTGCGCGGCAGCGGCATGGTCGGCGAGATGGGCACCCTGATCGCAGAAGCTTTCAAGAAGGTGGTGGCGTCGGCCGGCAAGCACCGCCGGGCCATCCTCATCATCGACGAGGGGGACAGCTTGGCGGCGGTACGCTCGCAGCAGCACAGCCACCACGAGGACAAGGTGGCGGTGAACACCCTGATCCAGTGCGTCGACGATTTGCGCCAGTACGGCGGCCGGATCGTGGTCTTCCTCTGCACCAACCGCCTGTCCGTGGTCGACCCGGCTCTGCAGCGGCGCGCGGCGATCATGGAGGAATTCCGCCGGCCGTCCGACGAAGAGCGGCGCCAGCTGCTATCGATGGATTTGGCGGCCCTGTCCCTTAGCGCGGCCCAGATCGGCCAGTTGGTGACGGCGACTGGGCCGCGGTCTGGCGTGCCTGGCTGGACCTATTCCGATATCCGCACCCGCCTCTACCCGGCGGCGCTTTCCAAGGCCTTCCCTGACAACGCCCTGCGGTTCGAGCACCTGCACGGCGTGGCGACCGGGCTCAAGGCGTCGCCGGTCCTGGAAGATCGCTGATGGCGCGATCCCCGCTCCACGGTCGCCGGATCCATATCGCGGGCAGCGTCGTCGAGGACGTGGCGGTCGCCACGGGGGATGACGTCGGGCTGGCGCACGAACTGGTCGTCGAACTGGTGAAGGCCTTGGTGCGCCGCGGCGCCAACTTCGTCGTGCCAGTTGACGCCGAGCCCAAGCGCAAGGCGGACGGCCTGCCGGTCTGTTTCGACTGGCTGATCTGGCAGACCCTGCGCGACAACCTCGTGCATCGACCCGCCGACGTTCCCGGGCCGATGGCGATCGCGGTCCAGCACCACAAGAGCGAGGACCAGATTCCGTCCGAGTTTGTCGACCTGTGGGACGACCTGCGCGGCAACCTCGCCCTCGTCCAGATCGAGAATGCCGCCCACTGGAACATGGCTAGCAAGCGCATGGAGGCGCAGGCGCGATCCGGTGACATCCTGGTGGCCTTGGGGGGGACCGAAGGCGTGTTGTACCTGGCCAACCTCTATCACGACGCAGGCAAGCCGATTGTGCCCTTGAACCTACCGCTTTGCCCCGAGACCACGGGCGCGCGCCGCCTCTACAATTTCGGGCTTACGAGCCACCAGACCCGGCGACTTTTTCAGATCGCCGGCGACGGCGACGCCCACCACTGGCTGAACCGCATCCGCTTTCCGGCCCGGCAGGCAACCGCCGACCGCGTCGCGGATCTGATAGAGCTGCTGGAGTCGCTGGAGCCGCCGCGGGCGTTCGCCGTGCGGATGCTGAACCCGGCCCTGCCCGAATTCGCGGCCGTACAGGACTTTTTCGACGTGGTGGTGCAGCCGGTGATCGAGGGTGAGTTGGGCTATCGCCTGGTCGTGGTCGACGGCCGTCAGGCCTACGACCACGCGCGCATCGACGAGGAGATTTTCGCCAAGCTGCACCGCAGCAGCGTGGTCCTCGCCGACATCACCGGCGCCAGGCCCAACTGCTTCTTGGAGCTCGGTTACGCGTTGGGGCGCGGGTTGCCTACGATGGTCATGGCCCAGCAGGGCGCCAGCCTGCCGTTTGACATCACAACCCTGTCCGGCCTGCACTGGGCGACCACGGGCACAGCCGAAGACCGCCGTCGCGCGTTTCGGGAGCACTGGAAGGCGATCCGCAATCGGCCGCCGCTCGTTCCGGTGGAGCCGCTGATCTCATGAGCGAGAAGCCCGAGATCTATATTTCGGTCGACGTCGAAACCGCCGGGCCAATTCCGGGCGAGTACAGCCTGCTGTCAATCGGCGCCTGCGACGTCGACGATGAGTCCCGGTCGTTCAGCATCGAGTTGAAGCCAATCAACGCCAACGCCGACCCCAAGGCGCTAGAGGTAACGGGCCTATCCCTCGCAGACCTGGCCGAGCGTGGCGCGGAGCCTGCGGCGGCCATGGCCGCGTTCGGGGCCTGGGCGACCAGCCTGGCCGGCGAGGACCACGCCCTGGTGTTTGTCGGCTTCAACGCGCCCTTCGACTGGTCCTTCGTGAACTACTACTTCCATCGTTTCACCGGCGGAAACCCGTTCGGCTTCGCGGCGCTGGACATCAAGGCGCTGTACATGGGTGCCACGGGCAGCAGCTGGGTCGACACGCGCTCGAGCCAGATCGCCAAGCATCTGGCGCCTGAACGCCGGGGCGACCACGACGCCCTCCATGATGCGAAGTACCAGGCGGAGTTGTTCAGGCTGGTGCGCGCCCTTGGCCGCAAGGGCGGCGGCGTGTGATCTACGGCGAGCCTGCGCAAAGCCCGCGTGGGGCAGGGGCGGTGAATAGATGACGCCCGCCCCACCGCCCGGGTCGTCGCCGGCGCTCTACAAGTATGTCGGAATCGACGGCCTGCGCCGTACCCTCGAAGGCTCCATCCGGTTCACCCACCTGGAGGGCCTCCCGCGCAGCCGAGGGAGGGCGCCATTTCTAAATGGCACAGGTGCGACATTACTAACTGGCGGCTACAATCGTTTCGCGCCTAATGTATCTTATCGGAAATTATACAGTGATATCAATCTGTTAGAGAGGTTTTATCGCCAAGTCTGGCACAATCCAGCGGGGCGCGCAAATGGCTCTCCGGCTCTCCCGAGGTGACCGCGTCCTCGGTCGGTCTGCTTGTCAATCAAAGATGCTTACGGCCCCAACCGTGGGAGCTGCAGTAGAAGCATGGCGTTCCTTGCCAACTTGGGGAGCGGGCGACCCCGTTTGGGCTTCGTTAGCAGCAGCTATTCGACGGCCTCACGGATCTTCGGCAGCATGTCAGGCGTAATCTCAGCCGGCCGAGCTGGCAGGGTGACCAAACCGCGCTGCCCGTTCTGGTCGATATCTTGGATCAACGCCTTCATCTCGGCGATCTCGCGAACCTGGCTGGATATGATCTCATCCGCGAGCTTGCGGACGCGCGGGTCGCTGATGCTCGACCGACGGGCGTTGTTGATCGCGATGGAATGGTGCGGGATCATCGATTTCATGAACGCCACATCGCCAATCAGCGCTTGGCTTCGATTGACCGCCAGCAGTCCGGTGCCTAGCACCAGCGCGCCGGCCAGCACGGCCATCTTGATCGCCATACCCTTGTACATCGACCACATGAAGCCGAGCATGATGACCGTCATGACGCAGCCCATGACGAATGAAGAGACGAGCCGAGTTAGACTAAATGTAACATGATCGGCCGAGTAAATGAGCTGGTACATGAAGAAGAACATAAATAAGGTAGAGGTGGCAATCATCGCCGCAAAACGTCCCCACCCCATGCCTCTCATCTGCTCCCCATGTTCCATGTTCGGTCTCCTGTTTCATCGAGCGTGGCCGGATGTCGCCGGCTGATTTACTTGAGATTTAGCCGCACCCGCGTGACCGGCGGCGTGTTGTTATAGCGTCACTTTGTAACGCTCCGAATGCGGCAGAGTTCAGAAAAGTCTGTACAAGTGCGGATCGCTCGCGCCCGAGCAGCCGTCAGCATGTTAGCACTGCTCATCAATGGTCGTGGCCCGCGGCGTCGGATTGGTTGGGAGCCAATGCCTGGAAGGTCGCCGGCGTCATCTGCGGTAAGGCCTTCACGAAGGCGACGATCGACCAAAGCTCCTCGTCTGAATGATGGTCACTCATAGCCGGCATGCCGCTCATCTTAACGCCGTTACGGATGATCCAGTGCAGTTCGGCGGGCGACCAGCGCGGGGCGGCCTTGGCCAGATCGGGAGGCATGGGATTCATCGACTTGGCCCACGCCTCGCGCGGCACGCCAGGCGCACCGTGGCAGATCGCACATTCATGACCGAACGCGCGAGCTCCCGCGCGCACCTGAACAGCCGAGAATTGAGTAGGCACTGAGGCCTGCGAAGCCCGCCGCTGCACCCCCTGTTCCATGGTCGTTCGAAGCGCCCAAGTGGTGATAGACGCTTCAGGCTCCTTCGCCGATACGTTGAAGATTCCAGAGTAAATGAAAGCAACGGCGGCTAGGGCCAGCACGGTCACGGCGCCCAAAGCGCCTACGAGATACTTCATTCGTCCGCTCCGTCAGGCGACCGCTCCGCCGAGCGCCATCACCGAAAATCAGCGGCTCCAGCCGCCCAGGGACAATCTCCACCTTCGCCCGCCAGGAGCTTAATGAGTACAAGTGCAAAAGCGATCCGGGCTCGCTCGACTCAGGTATCCAGGGACATACATTCCAAACGTGGAAAGCTTCGGCTCCATCACAATTCGTCGTTGTCGCTTACGAGACGTGGTTACTGGGCAGCTAGACCACCACAGTCCCTCCACTAGGAACGACGGCGCCGTGCGGAGCCGCACCCTTGACGGCAACCCCGTCGTGATACCCCGCGCCTCAAGAAAAGTGGGCGCGCCGCCGCGTAGGCCATCGCTTGGAAGGGCGCACGTCGCAAGGCGCGCGCCTCGGACTAAGGGGTCCGTGTGAGCCGGCGCGTATGGAAGATAGAAACACCAAGCTCGGGAAAACCTATGCTCAGCCGCAACCGCACCTCTGTCTTCGCCGCCGTTGGCGTCGCCTCCATGCTTGTCGCTACTCAGGCCTGGGCCCACGCTCACCTAGTGAGCTCCAATCCGGCGGCCAACGCCGCCGTCACTGCCGCGCCGAAGACGATCACGCTCACCTTTAACGAAAAGCTCGTGCCGGCCTTCTCCAAGTTCGAGCTCACCATGCCGGAGCACGGCGGCATGAAGGTTCCGGTGAAGACGAGCGTCTCCAAGGACGGCAAGAGCATCACCGGCACGCCCCAGAGTGCGCTGACGAAAGGCGCCTACAAGATCGTGTGGTCCGCGGCCTCGGCCGACGGCCACAAGATGAACGGCGAAGTGGCTTTCAAGGTCGGCTGACGTGCTTGAGCCTGCGGTCATCATCCTCAGGCTGATGCAATATGCGGGAGCGATGGTCCTCATGGGATCATCGCTCTTCTTCATCTATGCCCTCCCCTCCACGGGTCCCGGCTCGGCCGCGGAAGCGCCATGGACCCGCAGGCTCCTGGCCGGCGCAGGCGCGCTGCTGGCGCTCGCGACGCTGCTCTGGATCGCCGCCCAGACCAGCGTGCTGGCCGGATCGATGGCGGAGGGACTCAAACCCGAGGCGCTCAGCGCCGTAGTGACGAGCATGGACCTCGGCAAGGCGGGCGTCCTTAGGGCGGGGGCCGCCCTCCTGGCTGCGATCCTGGCCGTGATGTTGAGGCCAGCGCGATCCAGCTGGATCGTCGCGGCCGCGCTCGGCACCTTCGCGACCTCGACCTTCGCCTGGATGGGTCATGGCGCGGCGACGGAAGGTCCAGGCGGTGTCATCCACCTTGTCTCCGACATCCTTCACAGCTGGGCTGGGGCCGTTTGGATCGGCGCGCTCGTGGCCTTCGCGCTGATCCTGTCGGCCCGCAGCCCTACGCCGCCAGGGGTTGTCGCCCTGCATCGGGCGCTGCACGGATTTTCCGGCGTGGGCACGCTGCTGGTGGCGGTCCTGATGGCGACCGGACTCGCCAACAGCTGGTTCTTGGTCGGGGTGGATCGGATCGACGGCCTCTGGACCACCCCTTATGGGCGGCTCTTGAGCCTCAAGCTCCTCCTGTTCGTGGGCATGCTCGGCCTGGCGGCCGCAAACCGCTTCCGGCTAACGCCCGCCCTGGCTCTGGCCTTGGACGAACCATCGCGGCACGTCGCGGCGCTTGCGGATCTGCGCCGCAGTATCGCGCTGGAGACCGCCGCCGCGCTCGGGGTCGTCGCCCTCGTGGCCTGGTTCGGTACGCTCGCGCCGCCGGCGGCGATGTGAATCCCATGGCGCGCCCGCAGGACACAGCAACGCGAAACCAAGTGACAACGGTCGCTGTGGCGCTAGGCTCACGGGCGATGCGCTTCCTGCTCGCCCTTCTGGCCGTGATCGGCCTCCTTGCCAGCCCGGTGTCCGCCACGGCGGCCCAGGCGACATGCCAGGGACATGGCGAGGCGATGATGAGCATGGCGATGGCCGACATGCCGGGGATGGATCACGCCGCCGGCGAGGTCGATCCCTGCTGCGACCCCGCCAAGGACAAGGCTCCCTCGAAGCACGATGAGATGAGCTGCCTGCTCGCGTGCATCGCCATGTGTGGCGTGACGGCGGCCCTCCCCAGCACGCCGCCCCTCGGCCTCCTGAAGGCTGATCACTTCGCGCCCGCGCCCGGGCGGATGGCGTCGTTGACGCCCCACGACCCCGGACGCCTCGAACGACCTCCCAGACCGATCACCTGAACCGGGCGCTGCTCGCCTGCGGGCGGCGCCTTGCGTCCAGAGCTCGGCCGGACTCCGTCCTGCCATGATGATCGATCCCAATCGGGAGTGTTCCCCATGACCTATCGTATTTCCCTGGCTGCAGCGGCGCTGGCCCTCGGCCTCGCTGCGGCCGCGAGCGCCGCCTCCGCCCAGCCCTACGGCAAGGGCGGCAACTACACCCTCGCGCCAAACGCTCGGCCCCCCGCCGCCCAAGCCGCGCCTATGCGCGACTGCGACTGTCCGATGATGAAGGGCGACCGGGCCGTGCGCGAGCAGTGCATGACGATGATGCGGGATCATGCCCCGCCGGCGCCCAAGAGCGGCTCCGCCGGCTGACCGTGATCGCTCTCGCGCGCCCTGATCCCCTTGGGCGCGCGGGGGGCGAGGGCGCCGGCGGTCGGCTTGCCCAGCCGTCGGTGCTTCACGTCATCCCTTGTTCTCTTAAGAGGAGTTCCTCATGCGGCCTCTTTGGCTGATGCTGGGCGCCGCGTTCCTATCGAGCGGCGCCCAGGCCGCCCCCCTCACCTATTCGGCGGCGCTGCAACGCGCCGGCGAGGCTCCCACGCTTCAGGCTAGGGCGGCCGAGGTCGCAGCTGCTCGCGCGACCGCAGGCGCGGCGGGACGCCTGCCGGATCCGAAGCTCCGGTTTGGCCTCGACAACTTTCCCGTCTCCGGTCCGCCCGCCTGGCGGTTCGGGTCAGAAAGCATGACCATGGCCACGGTCGGCGTGATGCAGGATGTCCCCAATGGCGCGAAGCGGCGCGCCGAGCGCGAGCGCGCAGCCGCCGATGTCAGCGCAGCCGAGTCGGGGCAGGCCGTGGAGGCCCGCAACGTCCGCCTCGCCGTCGCCGTGGCCTGGATCGACCTATATTACGCCCAGCGTAAGCTCGCGGCCTTGGCCGAGATCGCGGCGGCGCTCAAGCCGCTGCACGACGCCGCGCCAGCCCAGCTGGCGGCTGGCTCAAGCCGCCCGGCCGCGGCCTTGGAAGCGGACGAACTGACGGCGGCGCTCGGCGACCGCCGCGCCGAACTGTTGGCCGCCGCAGGCAAGGCCCGCGCCGAGCTGACGCGCTGGACCGGCGAGCCTGAACCGGAGGCGCTGGGGGATCCGCCGCCGCAGACCGTAGACGCCCCCGAGCTGCGCGCGGCCCTCGACCATCACCCGGCGCTGCTCGCCTACGACGCGATGGGCGGTCAGGCCGCAGCCGATCTGGCGGCCGCGCGGGCGGACAAGCGGCCGGATTGGAGTTGGGAGCTCGCCTATCATCGCCGCGACCCGATGTGGGGCGACATGGCGTCCCTCGGCGCAACGGTCAGCCTGCCCATATTCCCCGGCAAGCGACAGGACCCGACGATCGCCGCCAAGGCCGCGAGCGCCGGCCGCCAGAT
>Ga0208179_1000322_pt1 | contig 33935 bp, 22 predicted proteins | sample Malvired_Geostar_FD_184238 | JGI IMG/M metagenome (GOLD analysis project Ga0208179, IMG submission 184238) | Marine viral communities from the Global Malaspina Expedition - Malaspina viral metaG DeepMed_Geostar (SPAdes) (version 2) | ecosystem: Environmental > Aquatic > Marine > Oceanic | place... | reverse complement strand
GGCCTGGACCGCCCCGGACTGAACGGGGGAAGCCTGAACCGGGGCCGCATCCACCACCGCCGGACGGGCGATGTCGGTGGCGCCGCGCTTCGGATCGCGAATGGTCAGGCGCAGCACCGGAGCCAGCACCAGGCCCAGCAGGCCCACCACGATGAAGGCGGTGCGCCAGCCGTACTGGGCCGCCAGAACGCCGCCCACGAGGGTGCCGGCTGCGGTGCCCAGCGGAATGCCGAAGGCGAACACGGCGAGGGCGCGGGCCCGCTGGTGGGGCGGGAAATAGTCGGCCACCAGCGAATAGGCCGGGGCCACCCCGCCGGACTCGCCCACGCCCACGCCCATGCGGAACAGGAACAGCTGGCCGAACGAGCCCGCCACGCCGCACAGGGCGGTGAAGCCGGACCAGACAGCGAGGGCGCCGGTCATGATCCAGACACGGCTGAAGCGGTCGGCCAGCCAGGCCAGCGGAATGGCGAGGGTCGAATAGACCGAGGCGAAGGCGATGCCGCCCAGCAGGCCGAACTGGCTGTCGGACAGGCCGAACTCGGCCTTCAGCGGCGCGGCCAGGATGCCGATGATCTGCCGGTCCAGGAAGTTCAGCATGTAGACCAGCACGAGGATCGCCAGGACGTAGTAGCGATAGCTCGGCTTTTCGACGCGCGGCGCCTGGGCTTCAGCGGTCATGGACGTTTCCCTCGACGTTTATTGTTGGGCCGACGGTAGCCCGCCTGCCCTGCTCTGCAAAAGAAAAAGGCGGCGAGCCGAAGCCCGCCGCCTGTGTCAGTCTTCGCTCAGAGGATCAGAACCGGACCTGGAAGGTGGCGGTCACGGTGCGCGGCGGGCCGTAGAAGGCGCTGATGGAGTCGCCGAAGGTCGCGCCGGGGAAGTTGTAGCCGCCGGTGCGGTACTCCTCGTCCGTCAGGTTCTTGCCGTGCAGGCCGATCTGCCAGTTTCCGGCCGGGGCGACCCAGACGGCGGACAGGTCCACCAGGGCGTAGCCCTCCTGGTCCAGGATCGGGTTGGGGAACTCGAACTGGCTGAAGTCGTCGCGGTAGGACACCGACGGCGTGACCGCCAGCTCGCCGCCCATGACGTCGCCCATCCAGGTCAGGCCCAGATAGCCGCTCCAGCGCGGGGAGTTCTGCACCACCACCAGATCGGAGATGTCTTCGTACTCGCCCGTGGTCAGGTTGTAGCGGATGAACTCCTCGAACTCGGCTTCCATGTAGCCGACGGCGAAGTTGGCCGTGAGGGCCTCGCTCAGCCACAGGGAGCCTTCGAACTCGGCGCCGTAGATGGTGGAGGCGCCGACGTTGTCCACGAAGCTGGCGATGCCCGTGGCGGTGGGCACCTGGGTGGTGACCTGCTGGTCCTGGTAGTCCGAATAGAACAGGGCCGAGCTGAAGGTCAGGCGGCGGTCGAAGGCGTAGCCCTTGAGGCCCAGCTCGTAGCTGTCCACCGTTTCGGGATCATAGCCCTCCACCGTGTCCGGCGTGGCGGTGGCGTCGCCGCGCATGTCGAAGCCGCCCGACTTGAAGCCTTGGCTGAAGGCCGCGTAGGCGGTCAGGTCGTCGGTCATGTCATAGGAGACCGAGATGCGCGGGGTGAACTGATCGAACGAGCGGGTGCTCGTGTACAGGGTGTTCTGCAGAATCGGGGTGGCCGCCGGACCGCCCGTCAGCGGGGTCTGGCCCAGGCCCAGATAGGTGGCGCGGTTCACGAAGCCGGTCTTCTCGTCCTCGGTGTAGCGGGCGCCCACGGCCAGGCGCAGCCGGTCCGACAGGTCGAAGCTGAAATCGGCGAACACCGCATAGCTTTCGGTGTCCACGAAGCCGCCGTTGCCGATGGTCAGTCCGAGGTTGCCGACGATGGTGTCGAAGGCGCCTTCGGCGTGCCCGTCCAGATAGTAGACGCCGGCCACGCCCTGCCAGCGCGCGCCGTTGAACAGCAGCTGGAACTCCTGGGTGAACTGGTCGTCGGCGTAGTAGGCCGGGATGTCCAGGGTCGGCGACGGGGTGCCGTCGAAGTCGATGACGGTGTCGGTGGCGCCTTCACGGTAGGCGGTGATGGACTTGAAGGTCAGCATGTCGCTGATGGTCCATTCGCCGGTCAGCGAGTAGCCCTCGGTCTCCACGTAGTTGTCGTCGCCCAGACCCGAGCGGGTGTCGTAGATGTCGGGCAGGACGTCGGAGCCCGGCGCGGTTCCGGCCACTTCCCGGTGGCCGTGGCGGGCGTTGGACTCATCCTCCACCCGGTCATAGGCGAAGCGGAAGAACAGGTCGGCGGTCGGCGCCCATTCGGCGCTGAAGCGGGCGGCCAGGACGTCCTTGTCGTAATGCTCGGCGCCGGTGGTCAGGTTCTGGCCGAAGCCCTCGCGGTTGTAGCTGGCGATGGCCCCGCCGATGCGGAAGGTGTCGCTCAGGGGCGCGGAGCCCGAGGCCATGAGGTCGACCTGACCGTAGGAGCCGGCGGAGCCGCGCAGCATCAGCTCGGGCTCGGGATCCAGGCGCGAGGTGACGTATTTGATGGCGCCGCCGATGGTGTTGCGGCCGTACAGGGTGCCCTGGGGCCCGCGCAGGACCTCGATGCGCTCGATGTCGAAGATGTCCAGCACCGCGCCCTGCGGGCGGGCCACATAGACGTCGTCCAGATACAGGCCCACGCCCGGCTCGAAGCCCCACAGGGGATCCTGCTGGCCCACGCCGCGGATGAAGGAGATCAGGGTGGAGTTGGAGCCGCGGGCCACCTGGACCGTGGCGTTGGGGGTCTGCTGCTGCAGCACGGTGACATCGGCGGCGCCGGTCAGCTCCAGCCGTTCGGCGCTCAGGGCGGTGACGGCGACGGGCACCTCGCGCAGGGACTCCTCGCGGCGGCGGGCGGTGACGATGACCTCTTCCACCTGGGTGGCGGCGGGCTGTTCGGCGACCTGGGCCTGGGCCACGGCGGCCGGGGCGGTGAGCGCGCCGATGGCGGCGCCCGTCAGCAAGGCGGATTTGACGAATTTCTGCATGGGATGCCCCAACCTGTGTGTTTCCGGTGACGACGCCATTTATTCAGCGTTCAATGATTTTCCGGGAACCTGATCGCGTTTTCGCTTTCTGTCAAATGGTCAAGCATGGCCGAACCGGGTGAAAGCCTCGCCGTGTGGCGCCGGCGCCATGCTCGCCGCGATTGCCGGACACCCCCGGGCGCTCTAGCCTCCGTCCATGACTCGTTCGCCCGCCGCCGCCCCGACGGCCAAGCCCACGCCCGCCCGCCGGGGCCGTCCGTCCAAGGATCAGAAGGCCGGGGAGACCCGCGACGCCATTCTGGACGCCGCCGAGGACCTGTTCTCGAAGCACGGCTTCTATGGCGTCACGATCCGGGAGGTGGCGCGGGAGGCGGGCGTGGATACGGCGCTGGTGCACTATTATTTCGGCGCCAAGCGGGGCCTGTTCGACGCGGTCTTCATCCGGCGGGCCGAGGTCTGGAACAACGAGCGGGTGGACGCCATCGACCGTTATGTGGCGGAGGCCGGCGATCAGGCGACGCTGGAAGGCATCCTCGAAGCCTTCCTGCGGCCGCCGTTCGAATGGTCGCTGAAGGGCGGGCCGGGGTGGAAACATTATGCGGCGCTGGTGGCCCAGACCAACGCCAATCCGGCCTTCGGCGGCGAGACCATGGCGCGCTATTTCGACCCGGCCATCCACCGCCTGATCGAGGCGGTGCGGGTGGTGCTGCCCGAGGCGCGGGACGTGGATCTCTACTGGGCCTGGCACAATCTGTCGGGCGCCCTGACCCTGACCCTGGGCGAGACGGGCCGTATCGACAGGCTGTCGGGCGGCCAGTGCCGGTCGGGCGATCTGGACACCGCCTGCGATTACATGGTGCGCTTCGCCTCGGCCGGCTTCCGGGCGGTGTGCGGCCGCTGAGATCGATCGGGGGGAATCGCATGTCCGCAGGCCTGAAACGGCTGATCACCGCAGAGACGGCCAGGGGGCTCGGCATCGCCGCCGCCGCGGGGGTCTTCCTCGCCCTGACCAATGCGTTCGGCGCGACGACGGACCTGTGGCTGCGGCTGGTCTACTGGGTGGTGCTGATGATCGTGGCCGGGCTGTGGGCCGAGGTCTGCATGCGCACGGTCCGCCGCCTGCCGGGCATGGAGGCGTCCCTGCCCGCGCGGTTCGTGGTTTCGGTGCTGGCCATCGGCCTGCCCGTGACCCTCGTGGTCTGGGGCGTCACCGGCTGGATCTTCTACGGCCAGGCCTACGGGTTCGACATGCTGCCAGGTCTGGTCTGGCGGGTGCTGCTGATCACCGCCGGGATGACCGCCATCGGCATGGCGCTGGAACAGAAGACGGTCACCACCGGGGCGGGCGAGGGACCGCCGCGCTTTCTCGAGCGCCTGCCGCCCCGGCTGCGCGGCGCCGTGATCCACGCCGTCCAGGCCGAGGACCACTATTTGCGCATCCACACCGACCGGGGCTCGGACCTTATCCTGATGCGCCTGTCCGACGCCGTCGCCGAGCTGGAGGGGCTGGAGGGCGCCCGGACCCACCGCAGCTGGTGGGTCGCCAGGGACGCGGTGCAGGACGTCAAGCGGGGCGACGGACGCGCGACCCTGACGCTGGAGGGCGGCCTCACCGTCCCGGTCAGCCGCCGCCACGCCCGCGCCCTGCGCGAGGCTGGGTGGTACTAGGGTGTTTCCTCGCCGATTCCGGGACCTCGCGGGGTCAATACTGATATAAATCGGGTCGAATGAATTTTGACGTAAGAAAAATCACAAGAACGGGCAGATAAAATTGAATCCGGGGAATGACTACCTATCATATATAGGGACAATTCAGGGATTTCTGCTGTTCGGCTTATTAATAAGCGACACGCGGATGACAACGGCAAGTCGGATTCTAGGACTTATATGCCTTGTGATCGCGCTTATATTTTCAGTCCCTTTTATACTGGCGAACCTTGATAATCCCATCATCGGTTGGGCGATCGGCCCGGTCTTCTTCTTGCCGGTGACGCTGGGGCCCCTGGGCTATCTTTACTGCCGTAGCGCTCTCCTCGGCGCCCCCCTGGCGAGGCGCGACTTCCTGCACCTGATCCCGGTTCTGCTTTGCTACGCATTGACGGCCGATATATCGCTGGCTGATCCGCGCGAGATGGCGATGTGGATCGCGGGAGAGAGACCCCGTTCCATTCGTTTGCAGATCGCCGAGCATTTGCCCGCCATGATCGCTTACGGATATGCCGCCTGGACGGGATTGGCCGTCTGGCGGTATCGCCGACAGGCCAACGACACCCTGTCCAATTTCAATCCGGACGTTTTCAACTGGCTGCTGGCCCTGCAAGCGCTCAACCTCGTGGTCTGGTCCTTGAAGGTGATTCCCGGACCGACATCGGCGCCGACGCTCCTTCCCGATGTCGCAAATATATTCCTGGCCGCATTCATTTACGTCATCGCCATCATTCAGTGGCGGCGTCCGCAGTTCTTCACGATCCCGGCGCTTTCCGGCGCGCCGTCCGGGGCCACGCTTGAGGACACGGATCAAGGTTCGTCGCGGCGGGACGGGGAACTCGATCCGTCGACCCGGGCTGAACTCTTCGAAACGGTCAGAAGACGGCTTGAAGGCGACAAACTCTTTCTCGACGGCGACCTGACCCTGGAGCGGCTTGCGGCTTCGACCGGTCTGAGCAAGCACCACCTGTCGGAGGTCCTGAATCGTCACGCCGGAAAGAACTTCTATGAGTTCATCAACGGCTATCGGATCGCGTTTGTGTGTGAGCGCCTCAGGCAAACCGACCAGAGCGTCCTCGATATCGCCCTGGAAGCCGGGTTTTCATCCAAGAGCACGTTCAACGCGATCTTCAGGCGACACACCGGGCAGACGCCGACCCAGTTCCGGACGGCGCGCACCGTACAGGGCGCCTGAAAAAGCGATCCCCGGACGTCCAGTTCGATAAGTCCGGACGCCCGTCCCCACCCGATTTGCAAGATGCGCCCCACCACAGCAAATCGCGGGAGGGTTCAGATGCAAATGAGAACACTGAGGACGTGGGGCTTCAGGGCCGGATTCGTGGTTGCGGGGCTGATCGTGCTGGCGGCCGCCGCGCTGTTCTTTTTGACCCTTCGCACCGTCGATCGAATCTACGGGGGTGAAACCCGGGTCGTCGACGCTGGCCAGTTTCAGGTCGAGAGCGAGCCGATGGCGATCACCCACGTCAGCGTATTATCGCCGGATGGTTCGCAGATGCTGCCGGACAGGACGGTGGTCGTGCGGGACGGGCAGATCGTTTCGGTCTCGGCCAGCGACGACATCCCGCAGGGCGTGACGCGGATTGACGGACGGGGAAAGTTTCTGATCCCGGGCCTTATGGATTCCCATGTGCACCTCCAGCGCAGCCCCAACGACCTCCTGCTTTATGTGGCCAACGGCGTGACCCAGATCCGGAGCATGGGCGGGTCCGATGCAGATCTGACGCTGAGGGATGAAATCCGGAACGGCCGCATCGGCCCGCATTTCCATGTGTCCTCGCCGTCGATGAACTCGGCGGACGGCTTTGCGTCGGCAGGGTCGGCCCCGGGCTGGATCCCCGAACCGTTGATCATCTGGTTCGTCGAGACTGTCTTCAACACGCACTCGACGGCGAATGCGCAGGAAGCCCGGGACGATGCGCGCGCTTTCATCGACCGGGGCCACGACGGCATCAAGCTGTACGGCTTCCTGACCATGGACAGCCATCGCGCCATTCTGGATGTGGCCGAGGCGCTGGATGTTCCAACGGTCGGACACCTGCCCGAAGACATGCCGCTGAGCGAACTGCGCACCACCAGGCTTCGCGAGATCGCCCATGTCGAGGAGCTCGTGAAGGCGTTGCTGGACGAGTTCGGGAGCTTCAACAGCCAGGGAAGCGAGGCGTTCATCGCGTTCGTGGAAAGCAGGAAAGATGAGATCGCGGCGGACCTGTTCGAGAACGACATCGCCGTTCACAGCACGCTCCGCTTCTCGGAAAGCCTCGACGATCAGGTGTTCGATCTGGACGGCGCCCTCGCGGACATCCCGCTCCGGTACGTCAATCCCGGCATTGTCGAAGGCTACGCCCCGCTGGGATTCGGGTGGCTTCCCGGAAGCAACAAGTTCGAGGCCTATGCTGGCGACACCCCCGAACAAATCGCCTCGAACAGGGATTTCTGGGCCGCGCGCGAAGAAGCGCACCGCATACTGCTGAGAGCCATGGTCGCGGCGGGCGTCCCCATTCTCGCCGGAACGGACGCCAACGGGTGGCTGAGCGTCCCGGGATTCTCCCTGCACGACGAGCTTCAATCGCTGAACGCGGCCGGCATGACGACGGCGCAGGCGCTCCATGCGGCGACCGCGGCTCCTGCTCGCGCCATCCGCAGCGATGCGGGAGTCATCGAGGTCGGGCGCCGTGCGGACCTCGTCCTGCTCAACGAAAACCCGCTTGCAGACATCGAAAACACGTCGTCTATCGAAGCCGTCATCCTGGGTGGGAGACATCTGAACCGGGCCCGGCTGGACGCCATGCTGCGGGCCGTTGAGACCGCCAATGCTGCGAGCAGACGGTCTTCCATAAGCCGGTACCAATGAGGTCGTGGGAGAGCTCATCGCTCGCTCCGGAGTCTCTCCTCACCGAGCGCTAGGTCGCCGCCCAGTTGCCGTGGAAGGCGGCAGGCATGGCCACGTCGGCGCGCCAGGTGCAGACCGGCCCGTCCTCGACCCGGGCCATGTCCAGCACGTGCAGTTCGGTGACGCCCTCGCGCAGGTTGATGGTGGGACCCACCAGCCAGGCGTCCGCCTCGCCGCTCAGGCCCGGCTTGGGCACATGGACCATCTCGTCCACCACATGGCCGGCGCCGAAGTCAAAGCCGTGGGTGCGGCCCTGCTCCCAGTCGGTGACGCCCACCGCTGTGGCCAGGGGCCGATCCGGCTCCTCGCCCAAAGTGTGCAGGCTGTAGCGGCGCCGCTGGCCCGCCCGGCGCGTGTCGCCCCGGGGGAACTCGGCCGCGCGGCCCGCGTGCTCCAGCCGGCCCTGACCGTCCGGCGACAGGATCATCATGGCCAGTCGCGCGGGTTCATTGCCCAGCGGCACGCCGTTCAGGATGTCCTGGGCGCCGTGGGCGGCGAAATCCATGTCCGCATGGGCGCAGACGTCGAAGCGGATGGTTCCGTCGCTCTCCTCCCAGGCGTCGCCCAGATGGAAGAAGCCGAAGGCCGGCGCCTCGAACACCCGCCGGGCGTCCAGGTCGTCCTTGTCGATCACCAGCACCTGCGTCCCCTGATCGGGCAGCCAGTCGTAGGCGGTGGAGACGGGCATGACGTTGCGGGCATGCACCCACGGCTGCAGCACGATCACCAGATGCCGCGCCGTGGCGGTGAAGTCGTGGATGTAGCTGGCGCGGGGCAGCGGGATGACCCGCGCGTCCTCCAGCGCGCCGTCTGCGGCGAGACGCCAGACCACCGCCTGGTTTCCGTTCACGCCCAGATTCCAGATGCGGCCGTCGGGTTCGATGCGCGGGTGGGCCAGGAACGGCATGGCGCGCAGGTCCGGGCGCAGGGTGACGAAGCCGCGGGTCTCCAGCGTGTCGGGATCCATGGCCATGGGGGAGCCGGCCTCCCACAGGGCCCAGATGGCGTCGCCCACCTTGTGCACCGAGGTGTTGGCCGGGTTGGCGTCGTCCACCGAACCGATCTCGGCGCGCGGGTCGGCCGCCGTGCCGAAGCCGGGCATGACCATGGCGTCCAGCCGCGTCTCCTGACGGCGCTTGGGCGTGTCGGCGAACCGGGCCGCGAGCGTGGCCTGACCGTCGTGGATGCCGAAGCGGCGGATCAGGCCGTCGCCGTCGAACCAGTGCTGGGACGAGCCGCCGGGCCGCCGGAACTTGGCCGGCCCGTTGCGGTACAGCGCGCCGGACAGGCCCTCCGGAACCCGGCCGTGGACCCGCTGCAGAACGCGCGGGGCGATGTCGCCCTCCACGTCGGCGGTGGCCAGGGACCAGTCGGAGGCGACCCGCAGGGCGCGGGCGGCGAAGGCCATGTCGGGCGTGATGGCCAGGGCGGCGGCGGCGGTCAGGAAGGTGCGGCGCGAGGTGTTCATGATGTCAGCTCCCCAGGGTCGGCTTCAGCGCAGGGTGATGGTCTGGCGGGTTTCGCCCGAGACGGCGAAGCGGGCCCGGTCCCACGAGGCGGGCCCCATGTTGCCCACGGCGTTGTTGGAGAAGGCGAAGGGCTCGGTGGGCATGCCGAAGGGGTTGGCGTTCATCTGGCCGTCGCCGTTCACGTCGTGAAAGGCGCGCAGGGCGTAGTCGCCGGCGGGCAGGCCCTCGAAGCGGGCGACGCGCTCGCCGCCGGCCACGTCGATCCGCACCCCGCGCACGGCCGCGCCGCCGCCGTCATAAGCCGCCTCGCTGTCGAACAGGGCGGCCATGATGACCCCCTCGTCCGCACCCACGTCGAAAGTGATCTCGATGACGCTGGTGTCGGCGGGCTGAAGCGTCAGGGCGGCGGCGAGGATGAGGGCGGGGATGGACAACATGGTCGGGCTCCGTGTGGGGACGCCCGCTCGCCGGGCCTCCGATGGCCCTGTCATTCCGTGTGGGCGGCGGCTTCGCCACCGTCGATGCGTTCTCGCCCGCCCCGCCTTCGCCAATGACCGCGTCTGTTCACTCACGAAGCGCGGATAAACGCCTTACGCTCCGGCGGCCGTCCTCAGCACGCTCAGATACCCCGGCGCCGTCTCCATGCGCGCGGCTTCGGGGCGGGTGTGCAGCAGCCGGTGCAGGCGCGGCAGGCGCCAGCAGGGCACGTGCATGAACAGGTGGTGCTCGGCGTGATAGTTGACCCAGTAGGGGGCGATCAGGGCCCGCTCGATCCAGCCGGCCCGGGTGGTGCGCGCGGCGCGGAAGGCGTCGTCGGCCGAGCCCTCGACGCAGGCGTGCTCGGCGATGTTGCGCAGACGGGTGACCAGCGGAAACCAGGTGGCCATGGGCAGCAGCCACAGTACGAAATAGGCCCACCAGACGCCGGCCAGCGTCATCGCCGCCAGCATCCCGGCGTTGACGATCAGGAACGGGGCGACAGACTTGCCGGTAACCACGGCGCCCTCGGCCATGTCGGCGTCGCGCTGGTTGCGGAAGGCGCCGACCATCAACATGACCCGCTGCTTGAAGAAGGTCTGGCCGGTCAGGTCGCGGATGATCTTGCGCCGCAGCGAGGCGCGGGTGACCGGAAACGGCTCGGACAGGACCAGATCCGGATCCTCCGGCTGCTGGGCGAACCTGTGGTGGGACAGGTGATAGGGGCGGTAGGCGCCGAGGCTGGCGCCGACGGGCACGGCGCACAGCCAGTGGCCGAGGGCGTCATTGAGCTTCAGATTTTTGGCCAGGGCCCCGTGGGCCGCCTCGTGCATCAGGATGGCCAGGCCCAGCTGGCGGGCGCCGATGATCATGATGGAGAGCGGGATCAGCACCGGCCACATCACCCCCGCCGCGACGGCCAGGGCGATCACCGCCCAGGCGTGGAGCACCAGCAACGGCCCGCGCCAGTGACTGCGCGCCTGAAAGGGCGCCCATTCCTCGGGCGTGAACAGACGGGTCGGGGAAATGCGCGGCGCGGCGGGCATGGGGCGATCATAGCGCGTTTTCCAAAAGGACGCGAAAATCAGGTCAGGCTGACGAAATGTCATGTTGACCTGACATGGCGGCCGTGTCATGTAGACCTTACACAACGTCAGGGAAACACGACATGCTCACCCTCGGAAAGACACAGACCACGCCGGCCGGCCGGCGCTATGTGATGCGGACCATGGCCTTCATGACCGGCTATGTGGCGGTCAATGTGGCGGCCATCTTCGGCGCGTTCGACGAGATCATCGGGCGGCCGGTCGCCTGGGCCCTGGCCCTCGCGGTCGCCGCGCCCGTGGCCGGCCAGATCTGGGCCACCCTGATGCTGATGCGGGACTCCGACGAGTTCGTGCGCGGGGTCACGGCCAAGCAGTTCATCCTGTCCTCCGGCATCGCCATGGCGCTGGCCACGGCGTGGGGCTTCGGCGAAAGCTACGCCGGCGCGCCCCACGTCCCGGCCTGGCTGATCTACCCCCTGTTCTGGGCCGTCTTCGGGGTCGTGGCGCCGTTCGTGCGGAGTTCCAACTGATGAAGAACCGACTGCGGGTGCTGCGCGCCGAGAGGGGCTGGACCCAGGCCGAGCTGGCGGAACGGCTGGGCGTCTCGCGACAGGCCGTCAACGCCCTTGAGACCGAGAAGCACGATCCGTCTCTCGACCTCGCCTACCGTATCGCCGCCCAGTTCGGGGCCGCGGTGGAAGACATCTTCGACAATCCGCACGGCTGACGCCGGCGGCTCAAACCCAAGGAGACAACCGATGTTCAACGTACGCTCATGGAGCGGGCGGCTGGCCGCCTGCGCGCTGGTCGCCCTTGCTGTCGGCGCCGTCGCAGCCCTGCCCGGACGGGCCGGGGCCCAGATCGCCGACCCCGCGCCCGGGTTCACCTCCGACCGCATCAGCGTGGAGGTGACCGGCGACGGCCCCGACGTGGTGCTGATCCCCGGCATGGCGTCCTCGCGGGAGGTGTGGCGGGCGACCGCCGAGGCGCTGGCCGTCGATCACCGGGTGCATCTGGTGCAACTGTCCGGCTTCGCAGGGCAGCCGTGGGCCCATGGCGAGGGCGACTTCTGGCGCCCGGCCGTGGCCGACATCGCGCGGTACATCGAGACGGCGGACCTGGAGCGGCCCGCGATCATCGGCCACTCCATGGGCGGCGCCTCGGGCGTGATGCTGGCGCAGGAGCGACCCGACCTGATCGGGCGAGTGATGAGCGTGGACTCCCTGCCCTTCTTCAGCGTGCTGTACGGCCCGGAGATCACGGCGGAACAGGCCCGGCCCTATGCCGAACAGGCCGCCCGCGCCGGGCTGGGTATGGACGACGCCGCCTTCCGCGCCGGGCAGCAGGCCCTGGCCCGAGGCATGAGCCGCGATGAGGCGACCCGTGCGGCCATGGTGGACTGGTCCATGGCCTCCGACCGGCTGGCCATCGGCCTGGCCATGCGCGACGTGATGACCACGGACCTGCGCCCCGGTCTGGCGTCCATGACGACGCCGGTTTGGGCGGTCTATGCCGCCGACGCTGACGGCGGGGCGCCTGCCGCCATGGCCGACGCCATGTGGGCGCGGGAGTACGCCGGTCTGCCCGGCGTGCGGCTGGAGCGGGTGGACGGGTCGCGCCACTTCATCATGGCCGACCAGCCCGAGGCCTTCATGGCGCTGGTGCGGGCGTTCCTGGGCGAGTGATCCGGGGGCGCCTTTGTCCTGGCCCTATCGCGGCTTGATGTCGTGCGGCATGCGGATGCGCCGCCAGCGGGCCTCGACCAGGGCGAAGGCGCCGAAGGCCATGATGCCCAGCCCCGTGAAGCCCATGATCCATGAGCCGAAGGGCTGGGCCTCCAGCACCTCCAGCGAGGCGCCGAAGCTGCGCACCTGCTCCGCCCGGGTGCGCCAGCCGGCCAGCACCACGAAGATCCCCATGGGCAGATAGGCGAAGCCGCGCGCCACATAGCCCGCCCGGGCCAGGGGCACGACGCGGCGGCAGGTTTCCCGGTCACAGCTCAGGGAGTCGGCGAACTCGCTCCTTATGCCCTTGATGATGTTGCCCACGCCCATGCCGAGAATGAACAGCCCGGCCGCGATCAGCAGCCAGTCGCCGTAAGGCATGTCCATCACTGTGTTCGCCTGCTGCTGCGCCTCGGCGCCGCCGTCGTCGGGGTCCGCCGAACCCACCTCGTCCATCAGCTCGAAGACCGACGAGGCGAGGATCCCGTAGAAGACGCCGCTGAGCGCCTGGCCGGCGCGCTTGCCGATGGCCTTGGGCGACCAGCCCTCGTGGTCCGCATCGGCCACGGACTGCAGAAAGCGCCACAGGACGAACATCCACAGACCGACGCCCAGCAAGGTCAGCCAGACCCGGCCGAAGGGCTGCTGCGCCGTCAGTTCGACGATCCCGCCCGCGCCCAGGCTGTCGCCGGTCATGTCGAGCGCCGCCAGCAGGGCCACCAGCCCGACATTGAAGTAGACGAAGCCCCGCGCGCCGTAGCCGAGACGGGCGGCCCATTCCAGAAGGGTCTGGATCGAGGGCATGGAGCGGCCCGTCAGGCGCTCGATGCGGCGGCCCAGACGGCGGCCTGCGCGCGCGCTGAAACGGCGGCCTTCAGCGATCGCCTGGGTCAGGGTCATGGGCGTTCATCCTCCGTGCGCGGAGGCCAACGCCTGAGCGGGCCAAACGGCTCCGCCTATTCGGCGGCTTGAAGGGCGCCCGCGCGCTCGGCTTCGAGCTCGGCGGCCTTCTTCTCAACCAGCGAGACGATGTGCTCGACCATGCCGGCGTTGTCCTGCTTGTGGGTCATCTTGCCGGCCAGATAGACCATGCCCGCCCCCTTGCCGCCGCCGGTGAAGCCCACGTCGGTGTAGAGCGCCTCGCCCGGTCCGTTCACGACACAGCCGATGATGGACAGGCTCATGGGGGTGGTGATGTGGGCCAGCCGTTCTTCCAGCACGCCCACGGTCTCGATGACGTTGAAGCCCTGACGGGCGCAGGACGGGCAGGCGATGATGTTGACGCCCCGGTGGCGCAGGCCCAGCGACTTCAGGATGTCGAAGCCGACCTTGATCTCCTCGACCGGGTCGGCGGCCAGGCTGACGCGGATGGTGTCCCCGATGCCGGCCCACAGCATCGATCCAAGGCCGATGGCGGACTTGATGGTGCCGGTGCGCAGGGGGCCCGCCTCGGTCACGCCCAGATGCAGGGGGCAGTCGATGGCCTCGGCCAGCTGCTGGTAGGCGGCCACGGTCAGAAAGGGGTCCGAGGCCTTCACCGAGATCTTGAACTCGTGGAAGTCCTCGTCCTGCAGGATGCGGGCGTGGTTCAGCGCGCTTTCGACCATCGCATCGGGGCAGGGCTCGCCGTATTTCTCCAGCAGCTCGCGCTCCAGCGACCCGGCGTTGACGCCGATGCGCATGGAGCAGCCGTGATCCCGCGCCGCCTGGATCACCTCGCGCACCCGGTCGCGCGAGCCGATGTTGCCGGGATTGATGCGCAGGCAGGCGGCGCCCGCCTGGGCCGCCTCGATGCCCCGGCGGTAGTGGAAATGGATGTCGGCAACCAGCGGCACGCGGGATTCCCGCGCGATGGTGCGGAAGGCGGCGGTGGACTCTTCATCGGGGCAGGAGACCCGCACGATGTCGGCCCCGGCCTCCTCCAGCTGACGGATCTGCTCCAGCGTCGCCGCCGCGTCGGCGGTCGGCGTATTGGTCATGGACTGGACGCTGATGGGGGCGTCGCCGCCCACGGCCACGGATCCCACGTGGATCTGACGGCTCTTGCGGCGCTCGATGTGGCGCCAGGGGCGAATGTGGCCCAGCTGGTCGGCGGCGTTTGACATGATGCTCCCTAGATAGGGGATCAGGCCGCGCTATTCCACGACGGAAAGATGTCAGCCCGCGGGCGGCGGCGAAGCGGTGCGTTGGGCCAGATCGGCGGCGGTCTGCCTCGCGGCGGCCTGGGCGCGGGCGTTCAGGCCGCCCAACGGGGTCAGGGCCGCGGTCAGGGCCCCCTCGTATTCGCCGTTCAGATAGACGGTGAAGGCCGAGGGTTCGGACACGTCGATGACAGCCGCCACGTCGCGGGGGGCGCGCCAGGATTCGCCGGCGGCCAGTTGCCGCGCGAACAGAACCCGGCCGTCGGCCATGCGCACCACGATGCTGGCCGGGCGCTGGGCCTGGATCACGACGCTGGAGGCGGTCGGCGCGGCGCCATAGGTGGCGCCCCGCGGGTTGAAGGCGCGCTGGACCGGGGCAGCGGGAACCGGCGTTGCAGCCGGACCCTCGCCCTCAGCCTCGGAGTCCAGTGCGTTCAGTTCGGCTTCGAGGCCGGGGGTGATGTAAAGGGCGGGCACGGTCTGGTCCGGCGGCGCAGCACGGGGCGCCCCCAGACGCACGACGCCGGGCGCTGAACCCAGGGACCAGGTTTCCGGCGTCTCGGCGATGGCGGGCGGCGTGGGCGCCTGCATCAGGCTGACCCGCTGGAACACATTCCAGCCGATGACGGCGAAGATCAGGGCGGCGGCGGCGGCGATCAGGCGCGGCGAACTGCGTTTGGCCTCGCGCACGTCCACGCCGGTCGGCGGCTGCAACCCAACGGGCGCATGGGGGCTTTCGCGCTTGAAGCGTTCGGCCGCCAGCTGTTCGTCCAGCCCCAGGGCGGCGGCATAGGCCCGCACGTAACCCAGCGCGAAAGCCTGGGAGGGGAGAGCGGTGAAATCACCCTGTTCGAGCGCCCGAAGATAGCGGACATGGACGCGGGTCGCGGCGGTCAGATCCTCGAGGGAGCGACCGGAATGTTCACGCGCCCGGCGCAAGGCGTCACCCAGCGTTGCGGACTCCGCCAGAATGCGGTGCGGATCGCTCCACTCCGCCTCTTCGTGTCGCGTGTCAGGGTCAAACCCTGCATCCAGCGGCATGTCGCCCGCCCCCATACTCGTACTGTCGATCGATGGATGATCGAAACGCCACGTCCCCTGCGGCGTCCGACCCTGACCTCCCCCCGGAAGCCCCCCGAACTCGTCCTGTGGATAACCCATTGACAGCCCCGGATCAACGTCTGGTTAACCGATTCGCGCGCGGCGCGAGCGGCTTTCTCACAGAGCGACGTTCAACTTCCGGGCCAGAGCTTCCACTTCGTTGCGGACCGAGGCCGACGGCGCGCCGAGCAACCCCGTCACGCCGCGTCGGGCCGCCGCCAGATCCAGGGACAGGATCATGCGTTTGACCGGCCCCACGCCGCCTGCGGGCGCCGAAAGGCGTGTGTATCCAAGGGCCAGAAGCACCATGGCTTCCAGCGGCCGCCCCGCCAGCTCGCCGCAGACCGACACGGGCGTCTCGGTTTCCGCGCACTGACGCTGGATGTCCTGGAGCGCGCGCAGGGTGGGCGGCGACAGGGGGTCGTACCGATCCGAGACCAGCGGATTGGTCCGGTCGGCCGCGTACATGTACTGAAACAGGTCATTGGTGCCGATGGACACGAAATCGGTCAGCGGCAGCAGGGCGTCCAGATGCCACAGCAGGCTGGGCGCCTCGATCATGGCCCCGACCCGCAGCGAGGCCGGCAGGGTCTTGCCGCGACGCTCGGCCCAGTCGCACTCGGCGTCCATCAGGGCGCGGGCCGCGCGGAACTCGTCCACCGTGGCGATCATGGGAAACATGACCCGCAGCTCGCGCCCGGCGGCGGCGCTCAGCAGGGCGCGCAGCTGCAGCCGCAGCAGCCCCGGCCGGTCCAGACCGAGGCGGATGGCGCGGCGGCCGAGCGCCGGGTTCTCCTCGCGCTCCACCTCCAGATAGGGCAGCACCTTGTCGCCCCCCACGTCCAGGGTGCGGAAGGTGACCGGGCGGTCCCCCGCCACGTCCAGCACCCGCCGATAGAGATCGGTCTGGGCCTGAAGGCGGGGCAGCTCCTCGGACACCATGAACTGGAACTCGGTGCGGAACAGGCCGATGCCCTCGGCGCCCGTCTCGTCCAGGGTGTCCAGATCCACCACCAGGCCGGCGTTGGCCAGAACCGTCACGCGCACCCCGTCGCGGGTGACGGCGGGGGTGTCGCGCAGGGCCACGAACTCGGCGCGGCGCTGGGCGCGCACCTGCATGCGGGCTTCCACCGCATCCAGCATCTCGGGCCGGGGGCGCAGGAAGGCCTCGCCCGACTCCCCGTCGGCGATGACCAGATCGCCTTCGGACAGACGGTCCCGCAGGCCGGCGAGGCGCCCGACGCAGGGGATCTGGAGCGCGCGGGCGACGATGCCCGCATGGCTGGCGGCGGAGCCTTCCTCAAGCAGCAGACCGCGCAGCTTGTCGCGGGGATACTCCAGCAGGTCCGCCGGACCCAGGTTGCGGGCCACCAGAATGGTGTCGTCCGGCAGCTCGCGCTGGCCCGGCTGATCGCCCGCCAGCACCCGCAGCAGGCGGTTGGCCAGATCCTCGAGGTCGTGCAGGCGTTCGCGGATGTAGGGGTCGCGCGCCTTGGCGAAGCGGGCGCGGTGTTCGTTGCGGACCCGGTCCACCGCCGCCTCGGCGGTCAGGCCGCCGCGCACCGCCTCCTCCAGCGACCGGTTCCAGCCCCGGTCGTCGGCGAACATGCGGTAGGTTTCCAGCACCTCGTAGGAGGGTCCGGCGAGGCCCTGTCCGCCCTCCAGCATGGCGTCGATGTTGGCCTTCAGGGCGGTCAGGCCCAGCTTCAGCCGGGCCTCCTCCGCCAGCGGATCGTCGGCCAGCAGCCGCTCGGGCGCCACCGGGGCCTCGTGCAGCACCGCATGGCCGATGGCGAGGCCTTCCGCGAAGCGCTGGCCCTTGATGCGTTCGGGCCGGTGCGGGGCGACCTCCACGTCCCGCAACTCGTCCAGTCCCAGCAATTCTCCGGAGGCGACGGTCTCGGCCAGAACCATGGCGATGGTCTGGATGTCCTCGACCTCGTCGTCGTCATAGCGGCGGGCCGCCTGGTTCTGGACCACCAGCACGCCGATGGAGCGTCCCCCGCGCAGAAGCGGCGCGCCGAGGAAGGCGTGGTAGGGATCCTCGCCCGTTTCCGGCCGGTACGAGAAGCTGGGGTGGCCGGGCGCGTTCGACAGGCTGATGGGCTCATTCAGCCGCGCCACCTCGCCCACCAGACCCTCGCCGGGGCGCAGGCGGGTGTTGTGGACGGCGTCGGGGTTCAGGCCCTCGGTGGCGAACAGCTCCAGCTCGCCGGTGGAGCGGCGCAGGTAGATGGAGCAGACCTCGGCCACCATGGAGGAGGCGATGGTCTTGACGACCTTGTTCAGGCGCTCCTGCGCCGGGCCGCCGCCGGCCATGGCCTCGCGGATCTGGCGCAGGAGGTTTCTGGGCCCCCTCGTCGTCAATCCGCCGCCCATGGGCATCACGCGTCTGCTCCCGCCATTCGATTCCGCCCTAGCATATACAGAAGCTTCCCCGCCGCGCACCCCGGCTCGTCGGGGCGCGCTAGTCAGAAGCGGATGACGCCGGCGGCACTGGATCGTATCCCGAGCCGCCGAAAGGATGGCAGCGGCAGACCCTTTTCATGGCCAGCCAGCCGCCGCGCGCGGGGCCATGGGTGATCAGGGCCTCGGCCGCATAGTCCGAACAGGTGGGCAGGAACCGGCACTGCTGTCCGGTCAGGGGCGACAGCGCGACCTTGTAGCCCCGGTGCGCCAGCCGCACGCCGCGCTCGTAGAGACTGGCCGCCACGGTCAGGCCGCGCCCGACAGGCGGGCGCGCTCGGCCGCGCGCACAGCGTCCAGCGCCGCCTCGACGGCCACAAGGGTCGAGGCGTGGCGGGCGGGATAGCCGGCCACCTGTTTCAGGACCTGCAGTTCGGCGAAGCGGCCGTGAGGGCCCTCGCCGCCCGACTTCAGCATGGCCAGCAGGGCGTCGCGGGCCTGCTCGATCTCGTCGCCGGTGGCGCCGATCACCTGCGCGCCCAGCACCCCGGCGGCGGCCTGGCCCAGGGCGCAGGCCTTCACCGCCTGGGCGTAGTCGGCCACGCGGCCCGCCTTATCCAGAATGACATCGACGGTCGCGGTTGAGCCGCACAGCTTGGCGACCCGGTGGCCGGTCCCGTCCGGCGACGGCAGCCGCCCGCTGCGCGGCATGTTGGCCGCCAGCGTCAGGATGCGCGCGCTGTAGAGGTCGTCGATCATGGAACCCTAGATAGGCGCGAGAGCCGCCGCCGGAAAGGCTCAGTAGCCGCCGAAGCTTCCCGCCGCGCCGGGGAACACCACCGGGCTTTCCGCGCCGTTGTCCGCCACCGCCGCCACGCCGAAGAAGTAGTTGTCGATGACCACATTCTCCAGGGTGAACTCGGTGACGTCCCCGACCCAGCGGCTGTGGGTCCATTGGGGGTCGGTGGTCAGGCGCCAGTAGAGGCGGTAGCCGGCCAGATCGGGGGCCTGGGCGTCGGAGGGACGGGTCCAGCGCAGGGTGGTGTCCGGGCTGACCGCGCCCTCGATCTCGACCCCGGCGGGCGGCGGCGGGGCCCAGGCCATGCCCGCCAGCGCCACGGCGTTGAGGCCTGTCAGCCTGGCGGCGTAGTCGAAGTCCACATACTCGATGGTGTCGCCGTAGTGGCGGCCATCCTCGGTCCTCAGGTCCTGATGCTGGCGGTCATAGTGCTCGTTGGTCTCCATGATCCGCACGCCGGGATAGCCCAGGTCGTTGAACGGCCGGTGGTGCCCGCCGCGTCCGAACCGGTCCAGACGATAGACCATCATCACGTCCAGATTGGGCACATACTGCTCGCCGACGCGCTTGATGTAGCGGGCCAGATTGCGCGAGGGGCTGTCCACCTCGCCGCCGGTGAAGCGGCGCTGGCGCGCCTCGGCCTCGGTCTCGGTCATGCGCGTGCCCTCGGCGAAGACCCGGGCGGTGGTGTTGTCCACCACCCCGTTGATGCCCGACGAATTGCCGATCATGTCGTTGTTCAGCACCGCCTCGATGCGCCAGCCTTCCCGTTGGGCGTGGGCCGCGAGAATCTGGCCGCCGAACAGGCCCTGCTCTTCCCCGGCGAGCGCGGCGTAGACGATGGTGGCGGGGAAGCGGTGCTGCGTCAGCACCCGCGCCGCCTCCAGCGCGCCCGCCACGCCCGAGGCGTTGTCGTTGGCGCCGGGGGAGTCGGCGGTCGCGTTCATGACGTCGGTCACGCGGCTGTCGATGTCGCCGCTCATCAGCACATAGCGGTCCGGGTCGGCGGTCCCGCGCTGGATGGCGATGACGCTGACCACCTCGGCGGGTTCGGTGATGCGGGGTCCGGTGACCGTGTCGGAGACGTACATCACCTCGAGGCAGCCGCCGCAGGCCGCCGAGATGCGCTCGAACTCCGCATGGATCCAGCGCCGGGCGGCGCCGATGCCGCGGGTGTCGGACTCCGTTTCCGACAGGGTGTGCCGGGTGCCGAAGCCGACCAGGGTCGCGATGTCCGCCTCGATGCGGGCGGCGGATGGCGCCGTGGCGATGTCATGGAGGGCGGGAACCTCGCCGGGCGGCGGCGGCGGCGGCGTCCGGGCCAGGGCGGCGGCGGGCAGGGCCGCCATGATCAGGGCGGCGATCAGCGTGCGCATGGGCAATCCTCGTCACTTGATCCGGCCGACGACGCGCCGGACATGGTATCAGGGCCACTAAACAGCGGCGCACGCGTTCACGATAGCCGTTGGTTTCGAGAAAGCCACGGGCCTGATCCCGCGCGCGCGAAAAGGAGGAAGTCCATGAAAGCCGTCGTCCACGACACCTTCGGCGAACCCGGTGCGGTTCTTGAAACCCGCGACGTCGCCCTGCCGGAACCCGGCGCGGGTCAGGTGCGGGTCAGAACCCTGCTGTCGCCCATCCACAACCACGACCTTTGGACCATCCGCGGTCAGTACGGCTACAAACCCCGGTTGCCGGGCGCCGTCGGCGGATCCGAGGCGGCGGGCGTGGTGGACGCCGTGGGCGAAGGGGTGGATGCGGCTCTGGCGGGACGGCGGGTCGCCGTGGCCGGGGTGCATGGGACCTGGGCCGAGCAGTTCCTGGCGCCCGCCGCCGGCCTGCTGCCGCTGCCCGACCAGATCCCGGACGAGATGGGCGCCCAGCTGATCTCCATGCCGTTTTCCGCCATCTCGCTGCTGGACATGCTGAAGGCCGGCAAGGGCGACTGGGTCGTCCAGACGGCCGCCAACGGCGCGGTCGGGCGCGTGATGATGGTTCTGGCTGAAACGCGGGGCATTCCCCTGCTGAATCTGGTCCGCCGGGACGAGGCCGCCGCCGAGCTGCGTCAGGCGGGCGTGGCCAATGTGGTGTCCACCTCGGCCGCCGACTGGATGGATCAGGCCCGCGCCATCGTCGGCGAGGGACGCGTGGTCTCGGCCATCGATTCCGTGGGCGGCGAGATTTCCGCCGGTCTGGTTGATCTTCTGGCGCCGGACGGGGAGCTGGTTGTGTTCGGCACGGCGACCGGCGCGCCCATGCCCCTGTCCTCCGGCGCCCTGATCCTGAAGCAGATCACCATCAGGGGCTTCTGGGGCTCACGCGTCAGCGCCGAAATGGACCCGGAAAAGCGGATCCGCCTGCTGACGGAACTGGTCACCCTGGCGGCCCAGGGCGCCCTGTCGCTGGATACGGGCGGCGTCTTTCCGCTCGATCAGGTCAAGGCGGCGGTGACGGCCAGCCTGACGCCGGGCCGGGCCGGCAAGGTGATGCTCAAGCCCTGACCCCGGCGACGCCCCCGGTCGCTCCCGGGGCGTCGCGTCGGGACCACCGAAACCGCGCGCCGGCTTACCAGCGAAGCCTCAGACCCGCGCCCACGGCGTGGTCCTGAAGGCGATCGCTGACCAGACCGCGGTAGCCGATCGAGAAGGTCACGCCCTGCTCGACCGTGGTCTCGGCGCCGAACTCCAGCTGGGCGGCGGAAGACGGGGTCGCCGCGCCCTCGACCCTGAAATCGCCGAAGCCGTCCGCCGCCCCCGTCAGGCGCATGTCGCCGATCGCCGCCGTCTCGCCCACCTGGCCGAGCCCGGCGAGGCCGGCGTAGAGGTTCACCCGGGCTTCGCCCAGATCGACGCCGTGTTCGCCGCGCACGCCGAGCTGAACGGTCCGCCACTCACGGTCCTGGGCGGCCACCTCAAGGGACAGCCCCCCGGCGCCCTGTTCGGTGAAGGCGTCGACCTCGCTGCGTCCCACCGCCGCGGCGGCGCCGAGGATCACGCGGGTGTCGGCCGAAAGATCGAAGCGATGCGACAGACGCAGGGCGACCGAGCCGCCTTCCGCCTGCGTCAGGCCGCTGGCCTGGCCCGCATAGTCGCCGATCTCGATCCAGCGGTTGGTGTCCACGTCACCGCTGAAGTGCGTCCCGGTGAGGTCAAAGGTCCAGCCTCCGGTCGCATAGCGGGCGAAGGCCCCCACATGCGTCACATTGCTGTCGTAGCGGGCGCCGCGCTGATCGACTTCCCCTTCGAGGTTGGAGACCCCGCCGGCTGCGCCGAGGGTCACCGGTCCGAGGGCGAGGCTGTAGCCGCCGGCCGCGCCCTCAAGGCGGGTCTGCACGGAGGCCTGACCGGCCCTCGCCCCGTCCAGGGTGCGCTCGCTGGTGTAGAAGGTGGCCCATCCGCCGCTGGCCGGAGAGCCCACGCCGGACTCCAGCGCAGCCAGGGACTGACCGAGACGTCCGGCGCCGCCGCCGCTCATCTGGACCGAGCCGGGCGCCGAGCCGCCCGAGGCCCAGACCGTGCGCAGGAACGCATCATCGGCGGTGTTGAACGCGGCGCCGATGCTGACGAGGCCTTCGCCGCTCATGCTGTCGAAGGCGGCGGTTCGGTCGTCCGCATCCAGATCCGCCATCAGCTCCAGAACCGCCGAGAAATCGTCGGACGCCTCCAGCTGACCCTTGGACAGCATGGCGGCCACCGAGCGCCCGTTTCCGGAGCCGGTCGGGCCGGGATCGAAGTCGACGAGTTGACGCAGCTCCATCACCGCCGCGTCGGCCAGCAGATCGTACCGCACCCGCCAGTAGATGCCTTCCTGATCGGAAGCGGTGAACGCGCCGCCGTTGGCGAACCGGCCGACAAGGTCCCCGGCCTGAAAGAAGACGTAGCGGGTGGCGAAGTTGAAGTCGGACGCCTCGCCCTGGAAGGTGGGATCGACGATCCCGCCCCTCACGTCTGCGACGCCGGTGACCAGAATGCCGTCGATCAGCTCGCCCTGGCTGACGCCGAGAACATCCAGGGCCAGCGTGCCGCCGTTCATGACAAGGGAGCCGACGACAAACGATCCGATGCCATTCTGGAGTCCGGCGACGCCCGGGGAGAGCACGCCCCCGGACTCGAGGGTCAGGGCGCCGCCGATGGTCCCGGCGCCGGTCAGGGTTCCGCCCGTGACGCTCACAGAACCGCTGGTTTCGGCCAGATAGCGGAGTTCGCCGCCCGAGTTGAGGATCGAGGCGATGTCGTGGCTGCCCATCAGGGTGAAGACGCCGGCCGTATGCTCGACCTCGCCCATCCCCGTCAGCACGCCGTCGAAGGCGGCGTCCTGTCCGCCGAAGACCAGGCGGCCGGCGCCCACATCAACCCGTCCGCTGCCGAACAGGGCGCCGATGCGCTCGATCTCGTCCTGCAGGGCGAGGCTGGCCCCGGCGTCGATCTGGACGGTCGCCGTATCCGACAGACGGTCGGCGCCGCCCAGCGCGAGGGTTCCGCCCTGAATGGCCACCGCCTCGGCGGATGAGGCCCCGTTGAGGGTGGACACGCCGGAAAGCTGGAACAGCACGCCATCGCCCAGATCGGCGTTCACCGTGCCGCCGGCCAGTTGATACTGCGCCGCCGTCAGGGTCCCCGCACCGTCCAGGGCGCCGGACAGCGACAGGATGCTCACCACCTCGTCGAAGGCGCCGAGATCGAGGGTCGCGCCTGACGCCACCGCCACAGTCGCCGTATCCGACAGACGATCCGCCGCGCCCAGTTGCAGAACACCGCCCTCGACGGCCACGGTTTGCGTCAGGGACGCGCCGTTGAGAACGGACACGCCGGACAGCTGGAGCAGCGCGCCCTCGCCAAGACCGGCGTTCACGGTGCCGCCCTCCAGCTGGTACTGGGCGGCGGTCAGGGTCCCCGTCCCGTCCAGGGCGCCGGCCAGCGACAGGATGGTCACGGCCTCGTCGAAGGCGCCGAGGTCCAGGGTCGCGCCGGAAGCCACCGCGACGGTGGCGGCATCCGACAGACGATCCGCCGCGCCCAGCACCAGAGCGCCGTCCTCAATGCGGACCAGACCGGCGGCCGAGGCCCCGTTCAGGGTGGAGACGCCGCCGAGGTTCAGCAGGGTCCCGGCGCCGAGGTTGGCGTCGATAGTCGCACCGTCCAGTTCATACTGCGTCGCGGACAAGGTTCCCGATCCGGCGAGCCGGCCGCTGATGGCCGCGGCGTCGACCGTTTCATCGAACGCCTGCAGATCGAGCGAACCGTCCTGGCCGATGATCAGGGTCGCGAGATCCGAAAGACGATCGGCGGCGCCAAGGCGAAGCACGCCGTCCTGAACCACCACGAGGTCGGAAGCAGCGGACCCGTTCAGCGTCGTCACGCCGCCCAGGACGTAGAGGTCGCCGGCGCCGAGATCAGCGTCGATGGTCGCGCCGTCCAGCTCATAGCGGGCGGCAGTCAGCACGCCCGAGCCGGACAGGGCGCCGTGGATCACCGCCAGGGCGACGGTTTCATCGAAAGCCTGGAGGTCCAGAACGCCGGCTTCGCCCACGCTGAGCGAGGATGCGTCGGCCAGGACGCCGGCGGCGCCGAGCTGAAGCACGCCGGCCTCGACCGAGGTCCAGCCGGTGTAGGTGTTGGCGCCCGCAAGAGTCAGGGTTCCGGCGCCCGACTGGGCCAGTCCGCCCTGTCCCGAGACGATCCCGCTGAACAGGCTGTCGCTGTGGTCCAGACCGACGAACAGCATCTCGCCGTCATCAATGGTGACCGAGCCGGCGCCGGTGAGGGCGCCGATGCCCTCGCTGTCGCCGACGGAAAGCACGCCGCCCGCATTGACCTGAATGGCCCCGAGGTCGTTCGCCGCCTGTCCGCCGGTCAGGCGCAGGGTCCCCGCGTCAAGCACCCAGCCCACGGTCGCTGTGTCGGCGCCGGTCAGCGTCCAGACACCGGAGCCGTCCAGGCCCCGCGTCTCGAACCCGGCCACGAGGCCGATATCCAGCGCGCCGTCGTCGGCGCCGGTCAGAAGCAGGGAATCGACGCCGTCGCCGCCCAGCAGGACCCCGAAGGCGCCGCCGCCCAGCAGGCTCAGCTGGTCCGCGCCCGAACCGCCGACATAGGCGCCATTCAGATCGCCGGCGATGCTGACGAGATTCAGGCCGGTGGTGGCCGAGGCGTCGATCAGGCCGTTGACGGTCGAGCCTTCGCGCAGGTTGAGCACATAATCCGCGCCCGTCAGCAGGATCGCCGCGCCGTCGCCGTTGCCGGAGATGACGCCGCCGGACAGGTTGTCGATCGACCCGCCGCCGGTCAGGAGGATTCCGCGGCCGTCGGTCAGCCCGCTCTCGATGGCGCCGGAGTTGGTGATCGCCGCGCCCGAACCCGACACATAGACGCCGCTGATGACCGTCGGGGCCGTGGTGCCGGTGACCCGGATCACGCCGCTGTTGTTGATCACCGTGTCGTCGCCGGTGAGGTAGAGCGCCGCATTGCCGCCCTCCATCAGGCCGGCGTTGGTGACCGTCGTCCCGTCGCCGCCCGCGTAGACCGCGTTGTAGACGTCGCCCCGCAGGACGCCTGCGGCCATGTTGGTCACATGGGCCGTTCCGTAAACCACGAGGCCATGATTGCCGCCGGTAATCTGGCCCGTCGCCGTATTCGTCACCTCGCCGTCTGCCAGCAGAGTCACGCCAGCGTTGCCGCCCGAAATGCCGCCAGCGTTGACGACGGAAGCGTCGGCGCCGTCGAGATAGACACCGGTCCCGCTTCCAGCGGAGGCGATCTGGCCGCCCGCGAGGTTGGTGACGCTGGAGCCGGCCCCGAGCAGACGGACAACCGATGCGCTGCCGCCGCCCCGGATCAGGCCGCTGTTCGAGATGCTGCCCACACCCTGGGTGAAGATGGCGTTCGTCCCGGAGGTGATCGACCCGCTGTTGTCGATCACACCCGCGCCGCCGGCGTAGATCCCGGAGCTGTTGAAGTTGGTGATCGCGGCGGCGATGGAGCCGCTGTTCGTCAGGTCCAGACCGCCCACGGCGTGGATCGCGAAGACGCCGCTGACGGCGCCGCTGTTGTCCATGTGACTGGTGACGCCGGCGTGGTTGCCGGTGTTGAGCGTCACCGCGCTGAAGCTGCCGGTCGTCGTGACCGATCCGGTGAGGCTCAGGGCGCTGGCGTCCAGGACCCGGACGCCAAGGGCGTTGGTCAGGTCGCCCGACAGCGTCAGGACCTGGTCCGCGCCGAGCCCTGAAATCTGTACGCTGCCGCCGCCCGAAACGTCCTGGGCGAACGCGCCGGACGCCGGCTGAACCAGATGGAGCGCGCCGTCGGCGACGACGCTCGAGCCCGAGATCGTGTCCGTCGCGCCTTGCAGCGTGGCGCCGGCGTTGATGGTGGTGACGCCCGCCCAGAGGTTCGCGGTGCCGGTCAGGACGATCCGGCCCCAGCCGCCGATGACCAGGGGCTGGACCGGATCGACGCCGGCCCCCGCCCCCTGGGTGATCGCGCCGGTCAGGGTCGCGGTCACGCCTACATCGGTCTGGAGTGTGCCGGGGTCGCCGCTCGCCGGGGTGGCGACTTCGAGCAGGATGTCGTTGGCGTAGGTCCCGCTGGCGCCGAAGGAAACCGTCGGGTTGATCAGGTGGATGGCGCCGGTCCCGAAGGCGCCGGCGGTCTCGGCCCGGATCGTGGCGCCGTTGACGAAGATGTCGCCGGTCAGGCCGGTCACCGCGCCGAAGATCAGGGTCCCGGCGGGGCCGCCCTGTCCGGCGTGGATCTCCGCCGCCCCCGAGGCGCTGGCCCCGGTCAGGGTCAGGGCGCCCGACTGGTGAATGATGGATTCGAAGCCGCTGAAACTGGCGAGGTCCACCGAACCGGCGACGGCGCCAAGGTCCGAGATGAAGCGGTCGGTCCCCGTTCCGCCGTTGATCAGACCACTGAACGTCCCGCCCTGCCAGGTGAAGCTGTCGTCGCCGGCGCCGAGGCTGGCGCTGGTCATGGAGCCCGTGGCGGCCAGGGTCAGGTTGTCGACGCCCGTCCCGCCGGCGGCGTTGTAGGCGCCGTTGAAGACGCCTGCGACGGTGGTGGTGATCGTCCCGTCGCCGACCGAATAGATCTGGCCCATGGTGGTCGACCCGGCCTGCAGGTCGATGGCGACATCGGCGTTGCTGTGGATACGGATCGCGCCCACGCCGCCGTCAATCAGACCGCCCGACTGGTTGGTGATCGACACCGCGGTGGTCGCGCCGCCGACCTGGACGCCGTAGCCGTAATCAAGATTCGAGCCGCCGCGCAGCAGGCCGGCGTTCACCACCGAGCCGCCCGAGCCGACGAAAACGACGCCGGAGTATCCCGAGGCGTGCGCCTCGATGGTTCCGGTGTTGACCAGCGTCAGCTCGCCGTCGCTGAAGATCGCGTCCGACGGCGCGCCGCCGGTGATCGTGCCGGCGTTGGTGATGGTCAGGGCGCCGGCGTTGTTCAGGACGCCCTGGAAGCCCCCGGAGATCACCCCGGTCGCGTTGTTGGTGATGGAGCCGCCGGCGCCCGTGATGATGCCGGCCGTGCCGACGGTGGTCCCGGAGGCGGTGATGGTCCCGTCGTTGATGATGGTGGCCGCGCCGCCGTTCGCCGCGATGCCGCTGGCGACGCCCAGGATCTCGCCGCTGTCAGTGTTGGTGATCGAGACCAGACCCGTGCCGTTGGCGACGACGCCGCTGCTGGCCGTGCCCTCGATGAGGCCCGCGTTGTGGAGCGTCAGCCGTGAAGACCCGCCGGTGAGAATTCCGACATCGCCGGTGATGTCTCCGGTCGCGCCATTGGTGACCGTGAGCAGCCCGCCGTAGGTCGACGCGCCGATGACCCGGCCGCTGCTGATGCCGCCGGATCCGCCGGTGATGGTCCCGGTGTTGTTGACGGTGGCCCCGTTATAGGACCAGACGCCGAACCCGGTGTCCGCGTCGCTGCCGCCGGTGAGCGCGCCGGCGTTGTTCACCGTGGAACTGGAGAAGCCGAAGCTGAAGGCGGCGCCGGTCGTCGTCGCGATTGTTCCCGTGTTCGTCGCGGTGAGCGGCCCGTTGCTGAACACGCCCATGCTCGTCGCCGTAATGGCGCCCGCGTTGTCAAAATTGTGGGAAAAGCCGGTGTTGTAATAGACGCCCGTGTTTCCGATCAGCGTTGAGCCGGCCAGAAGGCTGACGGTCGCGGCGGCGCCGTTGCCGTTCATCTGGATGGCCGTGCCGGTGACGCTGAGCGATCCGTCGAGCGTCAGGCTGGTCCCCGGGACCAGCGTCCAGCCGGCGCCGCCCGTGCGGCTTCCCGTCAGGGTCAGGTCGCCGGCCTGGTGGGCGTAGGTCTCGAAACCGGTGAGGTTGTTCAGAGACAGGCTGGCCGAGCCGGTCCCGAGATTGGAATTGAACGTGTCGGTTCCGGTCCCGCCGTCGATCACGCCGCTGAAGATCCCGCCCTGCCAGTTGACGATGTCGTTGCCGGCGCCCAGGTCGGCGCTGGTCATCGAGCCGGTCGCGGCCAGGGTGATGGTGTCAATCCCGAGACCGCCTGTGTAGCCGCCGGTGAGCGCGCCGGACAGGTTGACGGTCCGGCCTCCGGCGCCGGTCGAGACGATCCCGCCCGTGACCGTCGAGCCGTCGTTCAGGTTCAGGGTCGCCAGATCGTCGCTGGCCAGACGGATTCCACCCGTTCCGCCGCTGATCGTTCCGCCGGCCTGATTGGTCAGCACAAGCATTCCGTCATCGACGTTGACGCCGAAACCGCTGGCCGCGTCCGAGCCGCCGCTGATCGTCCCGCTGTTGGTGATCTGCTGGGTCGCGGTAAGGGCGGAGTTGAGATAGACGCCCGCCAGGCCCGCGCCGGCCGTGCCGCCGACCGTCTGGATCGTCCCCGTATTGGTCAGGGTCAGTACGCCGCCGCTCACGTTGATCGCGTTGAGAACACCGGTGATCGAACCGCCGGTGTTGTTGACGACGAAGGGATTGCCCTGGCTGAGCATGCCCGTATTGCCGGTGATCGAACCCGTATTGTTGAACGTCCCGCCGAGGGTGCGGACCCCGGCGTCGAGCGCGGCGACGCCCGTCCCCGTGATCGTTCCCGCATTCGTGAGGTTGGCCCGGTTCGGGTAGTGGACGCCGGTGGAGCCCGTGATCGTTCCGCCCGCCGTGTTGGTCATCATGCCGGCGGAGCTGTTCAGCAGAACCCCGTTGCTGCCGGCGCCGCTGGCGACGAGCGCGCCGCTGTTGGTGACGGCCATGCTTCCGTTGACCAGATAGAGGGCGGCGTTCGAGGCGCCGCTGCCGGTCGAGGTCACGGTCGCGTCGGCGCCGATGGTGACCGTGTTGTTTCCGTTATTCGCATAGACGCCGGTGGCGCCGGTCACGTCGGCCCCCACCGTGATCGCGCCGGCGTTGTTATACCCCACCGAGGTCGCGCTTATGCCGCGGCCCGTGGCGACGATCTCCGCCGTCGTCGTGATGTTGATCGCGCCCGTGGACGCGCCCGTGGTCGACGCTTGCACCCCGGCGCCGTGGGCCGTCGCGCCGCCGATGGCCGCGCCCACGTTGATCTGGATGGCGTTTGCGCCGCCGGAACTGGTGGCGATGATCCCGACGCCCACGCCGGTCGCGGTGCTGTCGATCGTGCCCGCGCCGCTGGTGGTGATCGTGGTTCCGTTTGTGTTGGACGAGTGTATGCCCGTGGGCGCGACGATGGCGGCCTGGGAGAGGATGGTGCTGCCGCCGCCGGTCGCATCCGTGCGGATGCCGGTGATCAGCGCATCAATCGAGCCCCCGGTCATCTCGACAAAGGTGCCGTAGAAATTGCTCGCGTTGATCCCGGTGTTGAAGCCCGTGAACGTGGACGCGCCCAGTTCGAGTCCGGCGTTGATGTTTGTGACCGCGTTGAACCCGGTGATGTGCGAGCCGTTCGCGACGAAAGAAAGACTCTGGCCGGCGCCCTGAAACGCCAGGTAGCCGCCGGGCGCCGAGACGTTGATGCCGTAGCTGCCGGTGAAGGTCGAGCCGCTGGCGTTTGGCGTGATGCCGATATTGGCGTTGGACGTCACATAGAGAGCTGAGCCGCCGCTGACCGTGGTGGTCAGCGTGTTCACGCCGTTGAGGGTCACCCCGGTTGAGTTCAGACCGGTGGTGGAGCCTTCGACGCGATAGGCCTCGATGGTCGGCGAGCCTGTGGTGTTGTTGACCGTTACGCCGTTGATGACGACCGGGACGCCTTGAGGGGCATTGGTCACCCGCACGCCGCCGCCTGTGCCCGTGTTGTCGACGACCGTCTGCGCCATCGCGCCGGTCGCGGCCAGCGAAGCCGCGACAAGAGCCGTGGACCCCAGCAGACCGCAGCGCGCGAGGCGACGAGCGCGGACGGACGCGGACAGGGCTGCGCCCCGGCGAACTTGAAAAGCAGTCATGTCTGGAATCCACCCCTTGGCCCGGCCGTGGCCGGGAAATCAATGCCGAACCAGTTCGCGCACGGCGGTGCGCTCTGGCCGTAAGGTTTTATTAAGCATCGGAAATGGGGGGTGTGGATATGTGCGTTCCGTCCCAATCTTGGGACGAAAAAGCGTCAGTCGAGCTCGCACATCCAGCTTTGCCAGCGCCTGAAGTTGTCGCTCAGATCGTAGGGGGCGGTCGTGGCCACGACCTTGCGATAGGCGGAAGGACTCAGACCGACCACAGACAGGAACGCGGCGTTCATCTTGCGCGCATCGCTGAAGCCGTAGCGTTGCGCCAGATCGGCCCAGCTCGACGCGTCCCGGCTGTCGAGCGCCAGCCGAAGCGCCTCGACGCGACGCCGCTGGACCAGCCTGGCGACACCGCCTCTCTCTTCGTACAGCCGGTAGAGCGCCGATCGCGACAGCCCCGTCGCTTCGCCGATCATCTCGGCGGAGAGGCCCCGCTGTCCGAGGTTCGAAGCGATGTACCGCTCGATCAGCTCCCGTTTGAGATAGTCCCGCCGCGCGCTTTCCCCTCGTGCCGGGCTGACAGGATTCGTGGCGCCGAGCAGTTCGACGATCGCCCTCGAGAGCGCCCCCTGGGCTGCCAGGGGGAGATCAGCGGCGACCCGCGCGGCGGTGCGAAGCAGGGCGGCCAGCAGTTGCACAGCCGGCCCGGCCAGGACACGGCCATGAAGGTCGCCGGCGGCGCCCATGGCGGAGCGCACCATGTCCCGCGTGATGCTGGCGGTCAGCACGCTGGCGTCGTCGTAAACGACCGACGACCGCCTGGTCATGTCGGTGACGAACATCTCTCCGGGTCCCGCCGAGGCGAAGCCGCTTTCGAGGCTGCCGGTCACCCGGCCTGCGCTGACCGTCGTGAAGACGAAATGGTCAAAGCCGTCCGTCTCGACCCGGGCCTGACGCGCATGGCGGACGCCCGAGAGATTTCGTTCGAAGACGATGACGCCATCCAGACGTCCGCCCCAGACCTTCGCCGCGAACGGTCCTGGCGCACGGCTGACGTCCGAGCCGTTGCTGTAAAGGGCGGCGTAGGCCTGAAAGGCCGCGTCCCCAGGATAGTCGGCGCTATCGAACCGGAGCGCAGCCGGCATGCCATTCGCACTGTCCGGCGACTTGATCACGCGGATCGCCCCGAGGCAGCCGCGACGTCTCGCCAGGCCCGCGCGGACGCGAGGCACAGCAGCACCATGAGAATGGCGCAGGGCGCGACGACGCTCAGCAAGGCGAGCGCAAGGCCGCCGCCGCCCGGGTCGATCAGGTCACTGGCGAGGCCGGTGGCCCAGGGGCCCAGCGCCGTCCCGCCGAGGGTGACCAGAGCCAGAAAGACCGCGCTGGACGGTCGAAGAAGATCGGGCGGCGAAAGCTGGTGAAGCGAGATCAGGGCGGCTGCCGCCGCGAAGCCCGACGCGGCGATCACCCCCATCAGGCTGATCAGCAGCAGGGGCCCCGGCGGCGCAAGGACTATGGCCGTCGCCGCCAGGCCGGCGACGCAGGCGGCGAGCGCCAGCGGCAGGGCCGGGGCGCGCATGACGCCGCCCGGCCGCATCAGACGGCCCGCAGACAGGTGCCCGACGATCACCGCGGCCAGGCCGAGGGCGCCGGTGAGCGCGCCGGCGTGCGCCGTCCCCAGATCCAGTTCGCGGGCGACCAGCGACGGCGCCCAGGCGCCGCTCGCCTGGACCATCATGATGCCGGCGATCGCCGTGAGCGCGAACGCCGCCATGGGCAGGGCGGTCATACGCAGCCAGCGTCCCAGCGCCCGCAGACCGGCAAAGGTCTGCACGTCCACCGGCTGCGCCGCGCCCCTCGCCCGGCGCAGCAGAATGAGGATCAGGACCGGGTTTGCGACCAGCATGATCAGGATGGTGGTTCGCCATTCCGCGATTGCGAACACCGGCCAGCTGCTCACCAGCATGAGCACGGTCCCGCTGATCAGAATACCGACGTTGCGGCCTGAGGCGGAGGCGGCGGAGAAGACGCCGGGGGTCGCCACCCCGGCCAGTCGGGGCTGGCCGGCCGCCAGCAGGGCCAGGGCGACCGGCGCGAACGCCGCCGCGCCCGCGCCGATCAGCAATCGGGCCAGGGCGAGCTGCAGAAGGCTGTCGGAGAGCGCGAAAGCGACGGAGCCCGCGGTCCACAGGGTCACCGCCCCCGCGAGCCACCTCCATGGATTTGAAACGGTCCCTCGCGCCCGCGCCGTCCACAGGGCGGCGGCGATATAGCCGACGGCGAAGGGCGCGCCCTGCAAGCCGCCGATCTGGGCGTCGGACAGCATCAGGTCCGCCTTGATGGCGGGCGCGAAGGCGGCGGCTACGGCGCGGTCCACCTGCGCGATCATCTGCAGACAGATCAGCAGCCACGCATAGCCGCGGGCCGCCGCCGGAGCCGGGTCCACGCTGCCGCCCGCCGATGTCGAAGGCGCCGGCGGGATCAAAGCGGGCATCGGCCCTGGCCTGACGCGCAGAAGGTCAGGTGTTCATGGGGGCGGGGAAGCCGTACGCCTTGCCCTCCGGGGCCAGTACTCGGACACATGGAACGGAAGCCGATCGGGAAAGCGTTGTGGAACTGGTAGGGCCAATAGACCTCCGGCGGCCTTAAGCCAGCGGCGACCGACCGTCGATGAACTTCGTGCGCCGGGATACCCTGCGCGCCTTGAGCTGGAGAATCACGCACCCGAACGAGACCACAAAAAACCCGGCCATGCTGACGGCCCCCGAGGCGGACCGGGCTTCGTCGCCTTCGCCCGTAACACGGGTCTGCACGATCGAACTTGAATGCAGGAGAGGAACAATTGAATGGTTCCGGAGCCCGGAGGCCACCGGCGCTTTGCGCCGGGTTCTGACAGCGTGAACCGGATGGCCTCAGCACAAGGGCGTGGCGACCCCGGGAGGACTCCAACCTCCGACCTCGGCTTTAGGAAAGCCTTGCTCTATGCAGCTGAGCTACGGGGCCACGTTCGGGGTTCCTAGCGGCTGTCGCCGCGTGTGAAAAGCAGCCGTCCTGATTTGGAAGGGTTTGATGGACTTCACCCACCCCCGGCCCCTGATCGTGTGCGGTTTCGGCCGGTCGGGGACGCGCATGTGCGCCAACCTGCTCGCCAACGCCGGAGTGGTGGAGCTGCAAGGGGAAATTCCGCGTGAGCTCGCGCCGAAGACCCTGGGCTGGCTCGCGGACGTCCGCACGCAGTCGCCGACGGACCAGCCCGACAGGATCTATCGTCTGGCCCGGTCCGTGTTCCGGGATATCACGCCCGCACGGCCCATGAACCGGCCAGACGCGCACTGGTTCGGCCACAAGACGCCCCACCACGAGCGCCATTTTGACGGCTACGAGGCGATCTTCGACCATCCGGATGGTTTGCCCGTCTATGTCTATTGCCTGCGCAATCCCTTCCACGTGTGGCGATCCTACCGGGTGATGCCGTGGGGCGGGTTCGAGAGGCCGGGCGGGTTTCTCAAGTCGTGGCTGCGGTCGGTGGCCGCCTGGGAGCGGATGCGCCAAATCGCGCCGGACCGGGTGCTGCTGTTCAATCTCGACGCCATGATCCAGGCGCCGGACCGCGGCGCCTGGCTGGACGCGGCCCTGTTCGCCCCGCTGGACCTTTCCGCCGACACCTTCCGCAAGCCGGTGGAGGCCATCGGCAACACCAACTCGGCCGAGGCCAAGCTGGGGGCCACCCCCGCCCCGCCGCCG
>Ga0208179_1000321_pt1 | contig 34139 bp, 35 predicted proteins | sample Malvired_Geostar_FD_184238 | JGI IMG/M metagenome (GOLD analysis project Ga0208179, IMG submission 184238) | Marine viral communities from the Global Malaspina Expedition - Malaspina viral metaG DeepMed_Geostar (SPAdes) (version 2) | ecosystem: Environmental > Aquatic > Marine > Oceanic | place... | reverse complement strand
GGCCGGGACCGACCACCGCATCACCGACCCCACCACCACCTTCGGCACCAGCGGTCCGATCGTGGTGGCGGTGGATACCAGCGGTGCTGCCAGCGATGCCGAAATCACCACCCGCCTGGTCTACCAGGACGGACAGACCGCGGGCGAGGAATCGGAAACGATCAACACCACCGGCAACGAGACCACCACCTTCACCTTCACCAACGCCAACGACTGGCCTTCCGGCCGCTACACCGCCGAGGTCTGGGTCAACGGCGTCCAGGCCAACAGCACGAAATTCGACGTGCGCTGACACCCTCTCTCTCCCGCTCATGGGCGGGGCAAGCTGGGCGCGACTCCGGTCGCGCCCTCTTTTTTTTCCGGTCCGGCCGATTGCGGCACGTGCAACAGGCTGCGTTTACCATGGACGCCCCCCGCTCCCCCCGGCCATCGCATGAAGATCCCCGACTACCTCGACGACGACCGCATCGAGCGCCTTGCCAACCTGCTCGAGCAGCGCGCCGTACCTTTCAAGGGCTTCAACCTTGAGGCCCTGGACGGCTACCTCTCCGCGCTCGCGGTGTCGCCGGGTGACGAGGTGCCGATGTCGGAGTGGGAACCACCGGTGTGGGGCAAGCCACCGCGCTGGGACGACGCCGAGGAACGTGCGGAGATTGAATCGCTGCTGCTGGCCCACCGCAACATGGCGGCCGCACGGGTGCGACATGGCGACGACGACCTGCCTGACCACCTCGCCCCGCTGCTGTGGCTGCCGGAGGATCCGGAAGAAGAGCAGGACGACGAGCTCGACGTCGGCCGCGACTGGGCGCTGGGCTTCTTCACCGCAGTGGAACTGCGCGAGGTCCAGTGGGACGAGTGGCTCGACCGGAACGACTGGATGGAGGACCTGTTCGACCTGCTCGACCGCCTCGCCAGCGGCGAGGTCATCGGCGAAAACCCGGAAGCACCGGGCACCCCGATCGAATACCGCGAGCGGCTGGAAATCATCGCCGGCCTGCCCGCCATGCTGGCCGACCTGCACCACCACCGCATCGATGCACTGACACCGCGCGAACCGATCCGTCGCGAAGCCACGCCCGACCGCAACGAGCCGTGTACCTGCGGGAGCGGCAAGAAATACAAGAAGTGCTGCGGCGCCAACGCCTAGTCCCATTACCCTTGTAGGAGCGGCTTCAGCCGCGATCGTGAGCTCGGCGCGGGCGTCCCTTTGCCGGATCGCGGCTGAAGCCGCTCCTACAGTTGCAGGCCCCGGTCCGGACGGCGCAACCGCTTCACCTCGTCCGCCCCCAGCACCACCGGCTCGACCACGGGCGCGCCCACCGCAGTGAAGAACGGTGACCGGCGATGGCCGCGGCGCAGCCATTCGCCCGCGGTGATCGCCAGGATCCGCACAAGCGAAGCCGCCAGCCCGTGGCCGGCGGGCTTGGTGTCCCCGGTCGCCGCCTCGGTATTCACCCGCGCCGCCACCGTTCCGAATGAAGGCTGCAACGGCTGGCCCGCCAGGCAGCTGTGCACCAACCCCACGAAACCGAGGCGCGGGTTCGTGGTGGTGTTGCCGATCGGTGTGCGGCAGCAGCCCGCGAACCAGCGCAGCATGCCGCCTTCGCCCAGCTTCACCACCGCCAGGTGTTCCGCGCCCTGGTCGAAATGGACCCGCGACGCCGCCACCTGCACCACCTCCGTACCGCCCGCATCGTCCAGTACTTCCTCCGGCCGGCCCAGGTAGCGCGCGAACGCCTGGCAACTGCGGCAGTGGCAGATCGCGCGGTTCGACATGCCCGGCAAGTCGACGTGGCCGCGCAATGCGCCGCAGCGGCATGCCAGCGAGTGCCGACCCATCCTCCCGTTGCTTTCCATGTGGCGACCCCGGTGCCGATGACCTCCCGATCCTACTTGCAGCCGGCCTTCTCCGCCCGGTCGTCACCAGACAACCATTCGCCACACCGACATGACCCGCGGTGACTGCCCGCCCTTTGCCCGCGTCGGCCGCAAGCGCGACAATCGAGGCTTCCCTGTTCGCGAGCGATCCCCCATGTCCGACACCCCCCAGTCCAAGAACCCGGTGATCATCTACACGCTCACCGACGAAGCGCCGCTGCTGGCGACGCAGTCGCTGCTGCCGATCGTCTCGGCGTTCACCGCGCCCGCCGGCATCAAGGTGGAGACGCGCGACATCTCGCTGGCGGCCCGGATCCTGGCGCAGTTCCCGGACGAGCTCGGCGAACGCCGGGTGAGCGACGATCTGGGCGAGCTGGGCGAGCTGGCCAAGTCGCCCGATGCCAACATCATCAAGCTGCCCAACATCAGCGCGTCGGTCCCGCAGCTGCGCGCAGCCATTCGCGAGCTGCAGTCCCAGGGCTATCCGCTGCCGGACTACCCCGAGGAGCCGGCCACCGATGCCGAGCGCGACATCAAGGCGCGCTATGACCGGGTCAAGGGCAGCGCCGTCAATCCGGTACTGCGCGAAGGCAATTCCGACCGCCGCGCACCGCTGTCGGTTAAGAACTACGCGCGCAAGCATCCGCACCGGATGGGCGCCTGGTCGAAGGACAGCCGCAGCCACGTGGCGCACATGGACGGCGGCGATTTCTACGGCAGCGAAGTGTCCACCACGGTCGACAAGGCCACCGACGTGCATATCGAGCTGGTCGGTACCGACGGCGTCACCACGGTCCTGAAGGAGCGCGTGTCGCTGCTGGATGGCGAGGTGATCGATGCCGCGGTGATGGACACGCGCCGGCTCGGCCAGTTCTTCGATGCGCAGATCGATGATGCGAAGAAGAAGGATGTGCTGTTCTCCCTGCACCTGAAGGCGACGATGATGAAGGTCTCCGACCCGATCATCTTCGGCGTGGCGGTCAACCGCTTCTACGCACCGGTGCTGGCGAAGCATGACCGCGCGCTGATGGACGCCGGCTTCGACGCCAGCAACGGCATCGGCGACCTGTACTCGCGCCTGTCCTCGCTGCCGACGGACCTGCAGGCCTCGATCAAGTCCGACATCGATGCGCTGTACGGCGAGCGGCCGGCGCTGGCGATGGTCAACTCCGACAAGGGCATCACCAACCTGCACGTGCCGTCGGACGTGATCGTCGACGCCTCGATGCCGGCGATGATCCGCGACAGTGGCCGCATGTGGAACCCGGCCGGTGAGCTGCAGGACACCAAGGCGGTCATCCCCGATCGCAGCTATGCCGGCATCTACCAGGCGGTGATCGAGGACTGCAAGGCCAATGGCGCGTTCGATCCGGCCACCATGGGCAGCGTGCCCAATGTCGGCCTGATGGCGCAGAAGGCCGAGGAATACGGCAGCCACGACAAGACCTTCCGGATTCCGCGCGACGGCACCGTGCGCGTGGTGGACGAGGCCGGCAAGGTGCTGCTGCAGCACGCGGCGCAGGCCGGCGACATCTGGCGCATGTGCCAGACCAAGGATGCGCCGGTGCGCGACTGGGTGAAGCTGGCCGTGTCCCGCGCCCGCCTCAGCAACACCCCGGCGGTGTTCTGGCTGGATCCGCAGCGCGCGCACGATGCGCAGCTGATCGAAAAGGTCGAGGCCTACCTGAAGGACCACGACACCGAAGACCTGGACATCCGCGTCATGTCGCCGACCGAAGCGATGGCGTTCTCGCTGGAGCGCATCCGCCGCGGCGAGGACACCATCTCGGTGACCGGCAACGTGCTGCGTGACTACCTCACCGACCTGTTCCCGATCATGGAGCTGGGCACCAGCGCGAAGATGCTGTCGGTGGTGCCGTTGATGGCGGGCGGCGGCCTGTTCGAGACCGGCGCCGGCGGCAGCGCACCCAAACACGTCCAGCAGTTCGTCGAGGAGAACCACCTGCGCTGGGATTCGCTTGGGGAATTCCTGGCACTCGCGGCCTCGCTCGACCACCTGGCAGAGTCGACCGGTAATGCCCGGGCGAAGGTGCTGGCCGATGCACTCGACAGGGCCAACGGAGCGTTCCTGGACAGCAACCGATCGCCCTCGCGCAAGGTCGGCGAACTCGACAACCGCGGCAGCCACTTCTACCTGGCGATGTACTGGGCGCAGGCGCTGGCCGAACAGGACCAGGATGCCGAGCTGAAGGCCAAGTTCGCACCGCTGGCGAAGGCGCTGACGGAGAACGAACAGAAGATCGTTGCCGAACTCAACGGGGCACAGGGCGGCGCGGTCGACATCGCCGGCTACTACTACCCGGACCTGGACAAGCTTGGCGCCGCGATGCGGCCGAGCCAGACCTTCAACGCTGCGCTGGCGTCGCTGTAGGCGCCGGCTCCCCCCGCTGGCGCATCCACTCCGCCGCCTCCGCCTCGGTCATCGCGTACCGGGGCGCGAGGTGCGGGCGCAGCAGGCGCATCCAGGCCTCGCTGGCTCGCCCGGCTTCGGCCGGGCAGTAGCGGGCGCGGGATTCTGGCAGGTCGCCCCGCGCCACGATCCCGGCGAAGCGTTCCGGATCCGATCCGTACAGCAGGCACTGCAGGTTGAAGTACCGCTGCAGGCCCAGCGAGTGGGTATCGGCGTAGGCGTCCAGCGAGAAGCCGGTATCCGCCCTCGCCAGGAACCAGTGCCCGGCCAGCCTCAGGTTGGCGGCGACCTGCTCCGGCGACTCGTGCTCACCACCGATGCGCTGCATCACCGAGGTGGCGAACTGGTCGACTGCGTCCTCCTGACGACCGGTAACCGGCAGGTCCAGCAGCTCGATCAATGCGTGACCGGTCTCGTGCGAGGCGATGAAGCGCAGGTTCGCCCACACGTATCGCTGTGCGATGTCGGATGGCGCTGCGTCCGCCGCTGCGTCGGGACCGACGACGCTTGAGACGTCACCGCTCGTGGCCAGCTCGGCGCCCTGTTCGTAGAGCACCTGCATCATCTCGTAGCACAGCACCACCTCGCGCTTGTCGGGCAGGTAGTACGCGTCGGGTTCGCCGCACTCCATCGCGACGTAGGTGATGGTCTCCGGCAACATCAACAAGCCGTCCAGCCATTGCACTTCCGGCAGCTTGCGCAGGAGGTCGCGGTCGCGCACCTGTGTGGCGACCTCCGCCAGCGCAGGCGACGGCGGAGCCAGGTAGCGGTAGACGAAGTTGGGCGCAGAGGGTTCCTCCCCCGCAGGCTCCACACCCGGAGCGACGACCGGGGGTTCCGGCATCGCCGCTACCGGCGGCGCGCTGTAGTCGCTCCAGGTCGCCTGCGCCACCGCGCCGCCGATCGCGCCAGCCACGAAAGCCAACACCGCCGCAGCGATGCCGGCCCTGCGTGATGTCCCGCCCGATGTGATGCCCGAAGGCCGTGGAGTGCCCATGGCGGCATGGTACGGCGGTGCGAAGGCGCGGGCGAATATGCTTTACGGCTGCACGAATGGGTGCGGCCGTTCGCGGAACCGACGGACGCTCGACACCAGTGCCGCGCCGGCAACGGCGTAGAGCAGCAACCACGACAGGGCCAGTACCAGAGGCGCGAGGCCCGTACCGTCGGCATGCTCGGCATACATCGTGGTACCCAGCGCCAATACCAGGACCGGCCCCGCCAGCAACAGCATGCGCAGGCCGTCCAGCCGCTGCCCGGCGATTGGCCGCATACAGCCGACTGCGGTCATCAGCACCATTCCCACCCCGGCCATCAACATCAGCACCAGCAGGCGCCAATCGCCGGCTGTGAAGCTGCCGATCGCCAGGAGTGCCAGAAGCACGGCGGCGCAGGCCCAGGAAGGCGACCAGGCCACGGCGCGCAGCAAATGACGCCGCTGCGTTTCGGCATCGCCGAAGCCCGGCAACAGGGCAAGCTCGTCGGACTCCCCGGAGCGCTTGCGGTTCATGGCTTCCAGTCGCTGGCCATACATCACCACCAGCACCCCGCCGCCCCCGATGACGCCGCCCACCAGCAGCCCAGGATCGCCACCTTCGCCCAACCCCTCCAATACCAGGTAGGCGACCACCAGCGCGCCGATACCCAGCTGTACAAGTATCTGGCCGGCGGACAGCGGCGCGAAGGGCGTGCCCAGGATTGCGCGCATCGCTCGGACGGGATTGGCGGGGACGGCGCCGGTGGTCTGGCCGGAAGGCCACATCCAGTCAGGCAGTTCCTGGTTGCCGGCGAAACCGGCGAGCCAACCCGAACCTGTCAAGGCGCGCGGGCTGGAGGCCACGGCTGGCTGCCACCAACTTGACAGGTCGGGACGATCGGACTGGCGCAGCACCGCCTGCCAGCGCCAGGCGGCGAGCGACAGCATCACCGGCACCAGCCAGAACACGTCGGTTGCCGCCGGGCGCAACGCAGGTAGAAGGTCGATCGCCGGTCCCCAGCGTTGCCAGACCGCGGCCAGCAGCCCAAACGCCAAGGGTGCGAAACACAATGCGAAATAGACGATGCGCGGCAACAACGCCACGAGCAGGCCGGTGCACGCGGCAACCACCAGCACCGCGAGGGCGATCGCAAGGTTCATCCCCGCGATCCCGAACAACAGCCCCGGAATGCCGGCCGACGCGAGCGCCACCAGGGCCAGGGCACCGGCGATGCCGGCCCCGACGCCCGGCATACGCACCTGGCGCGCTTCGGCATGCAGCAGCGCGAGCCGAGCGATCCATACGCCCCACAGTACGAGCACGGCCAGTCCTGCCAGCACCAGTGCAACCGGGAGGCGCTGTGGCGCGTCCACGGTCATCGCCGCGGCGAGTGCGGCGAGCGCGAAGACGCCGCTCAGCAAGACGGCAAGCACCCGCTGCGGCAGGCTTGCCCCGTGCCGGAGCAGGACGCCGGCGTGCCGCAGGTGCGGAAGCAGCCCGGCGCGGGACGCAAGCACGGCGCTCATTCCGCCACCTCGACGAACAGGTCCTCCAGCGAAAGCGCCTCGGCCCGCACGTCGGGTGCGCTCGCCAGCGCCGGCCAATCATGGCCGGCCTCGCGCATGATCACCACCGAAAGCGCTCCGTCGGCCAATGCCCGGCGCGAGATCTCCCCTGGCACGCGTCCCACCAGCTGGGCGGCCGCCGAAGCGGGGATCCGCAGGCGGAGGTGGCGCTCCTTCAGCGTGTCCAGCTCGACCTGCAGCAACGTGCGGCCCTCGTGCATGAAGGCGACGTGCGACGCCACGCGCTCCACATCCGAAACGATGTGGGTGGAGAACAGCACGCTGGTGCCCGACTCGCCGGCACGCTGGGCGATCTCCCGCAGCAGTTCGCGACGGGCCACCGGGTCCAGCGCCGCGGCCGGCTCGTCCAGCACCAGCAGGGAAGGCCGGCATGCGAGCGCCCGGATCAGCGCGACCCGTTGCCGCTCGCCCGGCGACATCCGCGCCAGCACCTTGTTGCGCGGCAGCGACCAGCGTTCCAGGGTCGCATCGACGAAAGCGGCATCCCACCGGGGATAGAAGCGGCCGACGAAATCCAGCATGTCGCCCACCTTCAACCAGCCCAGTGCTTCGGGTTGCTGCGGCACGTAGGCAAGCCGCGCCTTGGCCTCGTCGTCGAGTTGCAGCGACGGGCGTCCCCAGATGCTGGCCTCGCCGGCGTCGGGCTGCACCAGCCCCAGCAGGCACCGGATCAGCGTCGACTTGCCGGCGCCGTTGCGGCCGATCAGCCCGAGCACCGCACCGGGCTCCAGTTGCAGCGAAGCGCCATCGAGCACGCGCTGGCCGTCGTAGTGTTTATCGAGCCCGTGCACGCGGATCGGCCACTGCATTCCGGTGGGGTGCGCGGCGGTTGCGACCGGGGTCGCGGGCAGGGGGGCGGTGGCGAGTCGAGCGGTATTCATGCGTGTTCCTCCATCCGTGACCGGAGCCGGGCGAGCACTTCGTCCGGCGGCAGTTCGAGTTCCTGGGCCTGGCGCGCGACCGCATCGAGCGCCGGTTCGATGAGTTGCCAACGGCGGCCCGTCGCGGGTCCCGCCGCGGCGCCGGGGGCGACCGCCATGCCCTTGCCACGCTGGCGTTCAAGCACGCCTTCGGCCTCCAGTTGGCTGTAGGCCTTGGAAACCGTCATGGGGTTGATGGCATGGGCCGCGGCGACATCCCGCACCGAAGGCAGGGTGTCACCCGGGGCGAGCTGTCCGCCGGCCACCAGCCGCCGGACCTGCTCGGTGATCTGCCGATAGATGGGTTGCGCGGCGGCGGGTTCGATATGCAACAGGCTTGCGTCCATGTGTATTACTACAACCATACACATGGCGTTTGTCAAGCCTGGATCGCCCGGCCCGGTGAGTGGGGTAGGCTGGCGCCTTTCCCCTGCAAGGAGCCACGCGCATGAAACGTCTGCTGCTCGCGACACTGCTTCCCGCCCTGATGGTCGGCTGCGCCGATCCGGCCGCGGATGCCGACCCGGCCGCCGCCGCGCCCACCGCCGGTGAGCAGGCTGCCGCCCCCGTGGTCGATGCCGAAGCGGGTGATCCGCTGCTCGCGGCAGTGACGGGCGAATGGCGTGACCCCTCCAACGTCGCCCGCGACGAATTCCGGCACCCGGTCGAGACCCTGCAGTTCTTCGGGCTGCAGCCGGACCAGACGGTGGTCGAGATCACCCCCGGTGGTGGCTGGTACGCGGAGATCCTGGCGCCCTACCTGCGCGAGCACGGCCAGTACGTGGCGGCCGTGGTCGATCCGGGAGCGCTGGAGGAAGGTGGCGGGCGCGACTACCAGCAGCGTGCGAAGGACTCGCTCGAGCGCATGCTCGCCGCGGAGCCCGAGCAGTTCGACCGCGCCAACGTGGTCGCCTACGACCCGGCCAATCCGGTGTTCGGCACGCCCGGCTCGGCCGACCTGGTGTTGACCTTCCGGAACGTGCACAACTGGCGCTCGGCCGGCAACGCCGAGGCGATGTTCCGCGGCTTCTACGATGTCCTGAAACCCGGTGGCACCCTGGGCGTGGTGGAACATCGCGCTGCCGGGGAAGTGGCCGATGCCGACGAGAGCGGTTATGTCGGGGAATCGCAGGTGGTCGCGCTGGCCGAAGCGGCCGGCTTCGAGCCCGACGGCAGCAGCGAGGTCAATGCCAACCCGCGCGACACCCGCGACCATCCCAATGGCGTGTGGACGTTGCCACCGAGCAACAACCATCGTGATGTCGACGACGGCAGCGTGTTCGAGCAGATCGGCGAAAGCGACCGCATGACGCTCCGGTTCCGCAAGCCGGGCTGAGCGACGCACGGTGCTGGTCGCATTCAACAAGCCCTATGGCGTGCTGTGCCAGTTCACCGACCGTAGCCAACCGCCCCGCCCGACCCTGGCGGGGTTCGGCCTGCCGCCCGGCATCTATCCCGCCGGGCGGCTGGACCATGACAGCGAGGGCCTGTTGCTGCTGACCGACGATGGCCCGCTCGCCCACAGGCTCACCGATCCGCGGCACAAGCAACCCAAGGTCTACCAGGTGCAGGTGGAGGGCGTGCCCTCCGCCGCGTCGATCGCAGCACTCCAGGCCGGGGTGGAACTGAAGGACGGCATGACGCGTCCCGCTCGGGTCCGGATCATCGAGCCACCTTCGATCTGGCCCCGCGATCCGCCGGTGCGGTTCCGCAAGAGCGTGCCCGACACCTGGCTGGAACTCGTCATCGGCGAAGGGCGCAATCGCCAGGTCCGGCGGATGACCGCTGCGGTGGGCCATCCTACGTTGAGGCTGGTAAGGGTGGGCATTGGACCGCACGGTTTGGGGCCGCTGCTTCCGGGGGAATGGCGGGAGTGCAGTCCGGCGCACGAGTAGCGCGGGGGTGAATAATTCATGTTTGCGGACCGCGGTTCTCCATTGGCGGTTCACTTTCTGCTAACTTTTTCGGCTATTCAGCTTGGTTGCCGCCTGACGGAGGCCGCCCCCATTCCCAGCGGAACGCCATGAACGCATCCTCCACTTCGCTAGGCAGGATCCTGGTCGTCGACGACCAGGCGGCAAACCTGCGGGTGGTGAGCGCATTGTTGTCGCGCCAGGGATACGAGGTCGTCACCGCCGGCGGCGGCGAGGAAGCGATCACCCGATATTGCGAGTCCGTCCCGGACCTGATCCTGCTCGACATGATGATGCCGGGCATGGATGGGTTCGAAGTGCTGGCTGCGTTGCGCGAGCAGGAACCACCATTGCAGGTGCCGGTCGTGTTCGTCACGGCGGCGCATGACCGCGACCTGCTGCTGCGGGCTTTCGATGCGGGGGTGGTGGACTACGTCACCAAGCCCTTCCTGCCGGAGGAGCTGCTGGCGCGGGTCAATGCCCACGTCGGCCTGAAGCTGACGCGCGACCGGCTCGAGCGGGTCGCGCGCGAGCGCGAGGAACTGGTGAACCTGGTCGCCCACGACCTCAAGAACCCGCTTTCCAGTGTCCTGTTCGCCAGCGACATCCTGCTCCAGGACGGGTGCAAGCCCGATCGGGTACCGCGTTACCTGCAGATGATCCATGAAAGCGCGGACGATGCGCTGGGATACATCCGCCACTACCTGGAGAGCCAGGCCGGCGCGCGCGCCGATCGCGACAGCGAGGCGACGTGTTCGCTGGGCGAGATCCTGGAGTGGCTGGTGCGACGTTACGAGTTCCAGCTCGACGCGCGTGGCATCCGGATCCAGCAGTCGGTACCGCCGGAGCATGCACGGGTGGCCATCGACGAGCGCGTGCTGCGCCAGCTCAGCGAGAACCTGGTCACCAACGCAATGAAGTACGCGCCCAACGGCGAACTGCTGCTCGCCGGCCGTGCCGGCGCTCCGGGCTACTGGCAACTGGTGGTGGCCGATCGCGGTCCCGGCATCTCACCGCGCCAGCAGCGGGACCTGTTCAAGCCGTTCACCCGGCTGGAACAGGCCGACGACGGCATCTCCAGCGGGCTGGGCCTGTCGCTGGCCAAGCAGATCGTGGCCAATGCGGGCGGCCAGTTGTGGTACGAGGACCGCCCCGGCGGTGGGGCGGTCTTCGTGATCGAACTGCCCGCTGCGGCGGCCTCGGCGGACGTCGCCGCCCAGGCTTGATGTTCCTGCCGGGCGTCGGCCGGGATGCGTTCCGGGATCAGTTGGCGCCCGGGGTGTAGCTGGTTTCGGCCTGGCCGGCGGCACTGCCACTGGTCGGCTGCCGGGCGTCCACACGGCGGGACTGGCCCTGGATCTCGTTCTTTTCAGCCTGGCGCGCCTTGCGGTGGACCGCGTACCAGAGGATCCCGGCGCCGGCGACGGTCGCCGCGAGGATGGCGGGATTGCGCCGTGCGAACTTGCCCGCGACCCGCGCGCCGGTCTTCAGCGCGCCCAGGGTCATGCCGGTCTGGAGCAGGGTGCCAGCGCGCGAAGGCATGTGCTGGCGGAGGCTGCCCACCGCATTGCTGGCCAGGTCCATTGCACGGTGGGGAATCGTCTCGAGTCTGGTCATCGGTCTTGCCTGCGGCGGTTGAAGTGAGCGCCAGTGTGGCCAAGCCTCCGTTGAAGCAACGTGAGCCCGTACACGGCGGGATCGGCGCTCAGGTACCGCGTGGCTTGGCGCGGTGGGTGGCGCGCGCCGTCCAGGGGTCGTCCGGCCAGGGGTGCCGCGGGTAGCGCCCCTTCATCTCCTTCCTGACCTCGGGGTAGGTGCGCTCCCAGAACCCGCGCAGGTCTGTGGTGACCTGCAGCGGGCGCCCGCCCGGAGACAGCAGGTGCAGGGTCAACGGGATCCGTCCCTCGACGATACGCGGCGTATCCGCCAGTCCGAACAGTTCCTGCAGCTTGACCGCGAGCACCGGCGCCACCGGGCTGCCCGCAGCCTCATCGAAGCCATACTCGACCGGCCGCTCCAGTCCCGAAGGCACCACCGTTCGCACCGGTGCCAACACGTCGATCCGCTGCCTCGTCGCCCACGGAACCCGGGACTTCAGCGCCTCGGCCAGCTCGGCCTCGCTGATCGCGTCCAGGCGGCTCTTGCCCGACAAGGCCGGCTTCAACCATTCGTCCAGATCCGCCAGCAGCGCCGGACCCGACATCTCGGGCAGTTCGAGCTCCGGGCACCACTCACGCAGGCATTGCACGCGCGCCCGCCACTGCCGCAGGGATGGGCTCCAGGGCAAGGCGTCCAGGCCGAGCTGCCGTACCGCATCCACCAGGGCCTCCGGATAGCGCGACCTGTCGCTGGCGGCGACGGCCCGGCTGTCGATCACGATGCGGTCGAACCGGCGCTCGCGGACCGCGCTGATCCGCCGCGCATCCACGTCCCAGACGACCCGCTCCTCCTCGACGAAACGCTCGGGCCAGTCACGTTCGAGGCGCGCCGGGTCGATCGGTGCGACACGCAGGATCCGCGCGTCGCGCAGCTCGTCGCGCAATTCGACCGCCACCAGCCACGGCTCGCCGAACATGCTGCTGTCGTCGGTGATCCGGGCGCTGCGCCCGTTGGCGAGCTGGTAGCGGTACGGGTCGGTGCGGTGCTGGTAGGCGATGCGGTCCGGCCATGCATGGGCGAGCAGGGCACCGAGCCGATGGGCGGCGGCTTCGGGCGGCGGCTGGCATTCGAGCCGCAGCCGGCGTCGCCACTGGCGCGCGGACTGGTCGACATGGGCCAGCGCCGGGCGGTTGGCATCGCCCCCGGCAATCCGGGCGCCGCTCCGGCCACGCCGGAAGGCCGCAAGGGCGTCCCACCGGGCGGCCAAGGCATCCCCGCCATCGCGTAGCGGATCGCGTCCCTCCACCAGCGCTGCGAGATCGCAGGCCAAGGCCTGCTCGACAGGATCGTCCGCCGCCAGCAGCATCGCTGCCAGCCGGGGATGCGTACCGAGCGACAGCATCCGCCGTCCCAGCGGCGTCACCGCCCCGCCATCCAACGCCCCCAGACGTTGCAGCAGCTCAGTCGCAGCGGCCAGCGCCCCGGGCGGCGGCACGTCGACGAAGCGCAGGTCGGCATCGCCCCACGCTGCCAGCTCCAGCGCCAGCGCGGCCAGTTCCACCTGCGCGATCTCCGGCCGGCGCTGTGGCTCCAGTCGCTGGGATTCCGGCCAGAGGCGGTAGGCCCAGCCCTCCGCGACGCGTCCGGCCCGGCCTGCCCGCTGGTCAGCAGAAGCCTGGGCGACATGCACCACGTCGAGCCGCGAAAAGCCGCTGTTGGGGTCGAATCGGGGCTCACGCGACAGGCCTGAATCGACCACCACCCGTACGCCCGGCAGGGTGACGCTGGACTCGGCCACGTTGGTCGCCAGCACCACCCGCCGGCGCCCGGCCGGGTCGGGCTGTAGGACATATGACTGCTGCTCCACCGGCATGTCGCCATGCAGGGTCAGCACCTGCGCCGCGTCTTGTTGCATGGTCAGCACCCGCTGTACCCGCCCGATCTCCCGCTGCCCGGGCAGGAACACCAGGATGTCGCCGGGGTGCGCTGCGAGTGCGTGTTCAACCGCCCGGCGTACATGGTGCTCGAGTTTTTCGTCCCGCCGCCCGGGGAAGTACGACACCTGCACCGGGTAGCTGCGCCCCACGCTGGACAGGCGCGGCGCATCGAGGAAGTCCGACAGCCGCTGGCCATCGAGCGTCGCCGACATCAGCACGATCCGCAGGTCCTCGCGCAGCGACGCCTGCACGTCCAGCGCAAGCGCCAGGCCCAGGTCCGCCGCCAGGTGACGCTCGTGGAACTCGTCGAACAGGATCGCGCCGATGCCCTCGAGGCTCGGGTCGTCCTGGATCAGGCGCGTCAGGATGCCCTCGGTGACGACCTCGATGCGGGTGCGCCCGGACACCCGGTGGTCGAAGCGGATCCGGTAGCCCACGCTGTCGCCGACGTTTTCGTTGCATTGGCTGGCCATGAAGCCCGCCGCCGCCCGGGCAGCGACCCGGCGCGGTTCCAGCATGATGATGCGACGGCCTTCCAGCCAGGGTGCATCCAGCAATGCCGGCGGCACCCGCGTGGTCTTGCCCGCGCCCGGCGGCGCTTCGAGCACCAGCCGCGGATGGCGGACAAGGCTGGCACGGATGTCGGGCAACAGCTCGTCGATGGGGAAGCGGGAATCCACCGGGGAAGGATACCGGCGGGGCTCCCGTAGGAGCGGCTTCAGCCGCGATCGGGGAAAGGTACGGGCGAGCGGTCGACGATCGCGGCTGAAGCCGCTCCTACAGGAACACGCGATTGGCGAAGTGCTCCGCGGCACCGTCGCCTAGAATGCCGGCCATGGAATTGATCGATATCGGCGCCAACCTCACCCACGACTCCTTCGACCACGACCGCGACGCGGTGATGCAGCGCGCGCGCGACGCCGGCATCGTGCAGATGGTGGTCACCGGCGCCAGCCGCGAGCACTCGCCGCAGGCAATGGCGCTGGCACGGGCGCATCCTGGCGAGCTTTTCGCCACCGCCGGCGTTCACCCGCACCACGCCATCGAATACACCGCCGAGTGCGACGCCGAGATGCGCGCGCTGCACGCGCACCCGGAGGCGGTCGCCGTCGGCGAATGCGGACTGGACTACTTCCGTGATTTTTCGCCGCGACCTGCCCAGCGCCGCGCCTTCGAGCAGCAGTTGCAGATCGCGGTCGATACCGGCAAACCACTGTTCCTGCACCAGCGCGATGCGCATGAAGACTTCATGGCGGTGATGCGCAACTTCGAAGGCCGGCTCGGTCCGGCTGTCGTGCATTGCTTCACCGGCAGCCGCGAGGAACTGTTCGACTACCTCGACCAGGACTGGCATGTCGGCATCACCGGCTGGCTCTGCGACGAGCGACGCGGCCAGCACCTGCGCGAGCTGGTACCCAACATCCCCGCCAACCGGCTGATGATCGAGACCGACGCCCCCTACCTGCTGCCCCGGACAGTGAAACCGGCGCCCTCGCATCGCCGCAACGAGCCGATGTACCTGGCGCACATCGTCGAGGAACTGGCGCGTGACCGGGGCGAGGACGTGGCGGTGACCGCCGCGAACAGCACGGCGACGGCGAGGGCGTTCTTCGGCCTCGCCTCCTGACGCCTGACGCACGGGCGTCCTTCTCCGATGTCAGGGAGCCGTCGCGATGTCGGGGATGTCGATCGGTTCACCCCAGGCCGAGAAGTGGCTGACGGTCGATGAATCCAGGATCGGCGACTGCGAGGAAGAGATCGCCTTGATGGGGAGGAAGGTACTGTCCACCCATATCTTGAGTCGGGTGACGGTAATACCCGCCAGTTGGTAAGGCGCCGCACACCGGAATGCAAAGGCCTGGTACTCGGAGAACTCTTCTCCCTCGACGGAACCGAGCCCTTCGCTGACCCACTCGGGGCAAACGCCGTAGCCGCCGGCGATGGCTGCCGGCTGCATGGTCGCCCGCAGCCCCTTCAGGGTGGCTGTTGCCATCTTGACGGCCGGATTCGAGGAAGATCCGTCCTCCTGCAGCCAGCGCCCGTCCGGCCCGCGCGCCCAGCCGCTGCTGTCGGTGACGACCATGCGCATCGTATCGTTGCCGACCACCACCGTGAGCCGCGGCCGGAACTGGTACTGCGTGGTGGTTGTTTCCATGTCCGGCCCTTCCAGCACCATGACACCGGTGCCCGCCGCGATCATCGCGGTGGCGATGCAATCGCCCAGCGCCGTGCCCGCAACGATGGCATCGGGGTCGCGGCTGACCGTGCATGCATGGGTCGGCTCCCGTACTTCGGCACTCTCGCGCTGCAAGCTGGCCGGCGCATCGGTCTCCAGCTCGGCATCTGCGCTTGCCACGGGATCGGCACAGCCCGTCATCGCGAGCAGGCCCAGGCATGTCGCCATGGCGGCAGCGGATCTGCGGGAGAGCAACCGCTGCGTGCGAAGCGATGCGGGCGGGTTCAGACGCAGGAAATCCATCGTGCTTCCTTTCATTGACTTCGACGCTGCAGCCGCGCGCCTCTTCTTCCCTACAGCGCGACCAGCTCGACACGTCGATTGGCGGCTCGACCTTCAGCCGTGGCGTTGTCTCCGACCGGCTGCATCCGGCCCAGTCCCCGAGCTTCAAGCCTTCCACCATCGACGCCCAGCGCCCGGAGCTCCGCGACCACCGCCTCGGCGCGCAGTTTCGACAGCGCCAGGTTCCGATCGGCAGTGCCGGTATCGTCGGTATGGCCGTTTACCGACAGCCGCAGGTCGGCGTTGCCATCCAGCAGCGCCCCGATCTGCGCCAACTGCGGCATCGAGCCGGGGAGGATGTCGGCGCTGTCACTGGCGAAATTGATCTGTACCGCAACCTTTCCGTCCGCATCCAGCTTCTGCTGGAGTTGCTCGCTTGGCAGTACGCTTGCCGCGGGTTCGACCGTGTCGGTCTCCGCAATGATCCAGGCACCGCCGATGTCCCCGTAGGTGCAGGTGTGGATCCAGATGTCCTTGTCCGTGCGATGGACGACGTAGGTACGAACCGGTTCGCTGGGCCAGCACAGCCCGAAGCTGTACTCCGTCGTCAGCTCCCGGGTCAGCACCTCCGAACTGCGGGCGCGCGGTATTTCCATGTCGGCCAGCTTCACCCCGCCCGCCGAGGTGATGAGGCTGTCGATCTCTGCTGCGAGCTCGATGGCCGAAAACACCTTGCCCTCCACTGCGCGGATGTTGGCCTGGTGGATGCGCCCCTCGACGCCGATGTAGTGATCGCCCACCCAGAACGGGAAGACGTCGCGGGCGACGGTCGAGGAAAGCTTGTCCGTGGTGTGGTACCCCGGCGGCGGCGAGAAATAGGGAAACTCACCCAGGGGAGCATCCGAGACCGGGATCTCCGTGATGTCGAAGCTGGGACCTTCGGGCTCCTCCGCAACCGGGGGCGGCGCCTGAGCCGTCGACTCCTCCGCTACCGGCGCCGCCGGTTCTCCACCACTGCAGGCGACCGTGCCGAGTCCTGCGAAGAGTGCCAATGGGAACAGCAGGGGGTACTTCATCCAGACGGAATCCTTGCGCTTGTAACCGGGAGAACATGTAACTGGAGAATCAGCGGGCGAACGATAACGCGGGATCAGCCTGGAGTGTCGCCGGCATCGAGCTCGACCACTTGCGGCGCATCGAAGATCGCCGCAGGCAGCTGCCCGTAGGTGATGGAAATCGCGTGCAGCTCGTAAGGCCTGTCCCACCCGTCACGAAGGCCGCGATAGGCCACGACCACGCCGCGGGAAGGGTCGATCCAGAACTCGCCTTCACTGGTACCGCCGGGCCCTCGGCCGTCAGCGCCACGATACCGCCACCCGGGCATCGACTTGCCCGCCACCGTGCGCGGTTCCACCGGACGACAGCGATAGCCACTAAACGCGCATGGATCCTCCGGGTCCACCAGCAGGTCGGCCAGGCCAGGTGACTCCATCGGCACCACGATCCCGTCGTCCAGGCTGATCAGCAACCCCTTGCCCGCGGCGCCGTCATGCAACATGACGCCGCGCTGGCCGCTCGGCCCACTGAAATCCATGCGCGTGGAGTCGCCCTGCATGTACAGCGTGACGGGGAACGGCGCACCATGCTCGCCGGCGTAGAACGGGTTCGCCCCGATCATGAAGGCCTGCATCGTAAACGCGGGGGTAGCCGGATCGGGCCCGGCACCGCCCGGAGCCTCGGCCACCACCGCCAACGGGAGCATCGCAAGCAGGGAAGCGAAACCAAGCGTGATGGCTTTGCGACACCTGGTCGCACGCACCGCCTGCTTCACTGTCGGAAGTCCTGCAGCGGAACCGCGGCAGCCTCCACCCCTGGCACCGTGAGCGGACAAGCACTTACCAGTTCGCCCGGGCAGTCGACCGAGTAGGCGGCCGTGGGCACCGATGCCTGCGTCACGAAACCACAGACGGCCGGACCCTGGCCCCCGGCGCAGTCGGCAGCCTTGAAGCCGAGCATGGCCGCCTGCGTCCACCGGCGCGCCAGCGGGTACCAGTTATCGAGCGCCTGCTGGTCTTTCGCGAAAAGCGTGACCGAAGGCGGGCTGCCCCAGCCTTCCTGCTTGTCCAGCAACTGCTGGTAGGCCGCTTCGCTTGCGATCGGGTCCCCGGAGCGCGGCCGGAGGTTCGGAAGGCTCTCTACCGCTCCCGCCAGCCGCAGTTCACCGTCGGCATCGTAGATGGCGATCGAGCGGATGAAGGCCTGGCCCTCCTGCCAGCCCCAGTAGATCGTCGAGCCGTCTTCGAGGGCAAGGCGCCGCGGTGGGTCCTGCTGGAACCCGCGGGTGAGCCGCTCGGCCACCGCGACCGGGCCGGCAGGATCTTCCCCCGGCAGCTCGACTTTCGCGTCGCCGGCAAAAGCTTCCAGGTCCGCCATGAGGTCCATGAACTTCTCCCGCGACGGCGGCCGCGCATCGATGGGCGGCGGCGTGGCGGCGGCGGGCGTGGCGGCGACGGCATCGTCCTGCCCGCTACACGCCGGCAGCAGGCCGATGCAGACTGCAAGCAGGCCGAAATGTTTCATGTTCTTCATTGCAACTCCTGGTTAATCCTGGTCGCCGTCACCCGTGGCGTCGCCGGGGCAGGGATCACCCGAGCTGGGGAGCTCGTAGTTGTCGATCGCCTCCTGCAACAGTTCGCCTTCCCGGCGACGGCGGGACGTATAGGGATCGGGATTGGATTTCAGCCAATCGGCGAGTTCCAGCCATTGGCCCTTGTTGACGTACCCCCAGAACGTGCTGCGGATGTTCCCTGAGGTTCCGATGTAGTACTGGTAGGAGAAGTCGAGGATAACCGTCTGCACCGCTTCGGGCAGCCGCTTGAATTCCATGCCGAGCTCGTTGCGGTTGTTGAAGGTCCGGGCGACGAGGTTCTTGAACTCGAACTTGAAGGCCTCGGCCAGCAGCTCGGCCTCCTCCTGCGTCACCGTGAGCGGATTGGCCTCCAGCTCGTCCACGGCCGCCTGCTTCTTCTTCCCGAAATAGGGATCGAGCGTCGCCATCAGCGCGTCCACATCCACGTTGCCGGTGTTGCCGTACTCGTTGATGTAGTTGTTCAGTATGCGACGGGTGCCGGCCGCGTCCTGCTGGCCGAGGTCGACACCGGTGCTGATGGTGACGCCGCTCTGGCCGATCACGGTACCGTCGCTCCTTCGCGGAACGTAGCCTTCAAGCACCAGTGCGCCTTCGCTCTGCTCGAGGAAGGCATCGTCGAAGCGCCATTCGGCGGTGCAGCGATCGCCAGCGGGCTCTTCGAAGGCGCAACCCTGTGATGCCGCCCAGTCGTCCTTCGCCTGCTGGTTGACGAAGCACATGCCCGGATCCGGACACGGGGGCAGCGACATCTGCGCCCGGACGTGGGAGGTCGCCATGAGCAGCAGGAAAGCACACGCCGTCCCGGCCAGGATGGCCATTCCGCGACGCAATGGAACGCGCTCGGATGCCGCCCCGGGGGCCGGCGACAGGAGTGCGATCACGCGTTTCGACAGATCCTGCAACATGGCTAATCTCCCTTTGCCCTGGCCGGCCGCCATTGTTCGTACACGCGCCCGGCAGGCGCGGCCTCTTCGATGGCCGCGGCCAGGAATTCCTTGCCCGACCCCATTGCCTTGGATACGCGCCCGTCGCTGCCGCGCACCAGGATCATCGGCGTGAAGCCGCCCCACTTGCGCCACTCCTGCTTGAGTGACTGGTGGGCCGGACCCAGCGATTCCTGTGCCGGACCTGCCGGATATCCCCCGCGCCGCTGCACCGCATCGTAATCACGATAGTTGCGGTCCAGTGCGGCGGCCGGGTCCGCATCCGCCAGGATCGCCGCCGCCAGCGTGCTGCTGTCGGGCTTGAAGTAAGCGATCGGAACCCACCTGATGGCGACATCGGGGTAGTCGCGCCGCAGGGTGCGGTCCAGCTTTGCGCAGTAGGGGCAGTTCGCGTCGCAGACGATCTGGATGTTGGCCTGTCGCCCCGGGCTTCCACCGAGCCGGATGCCCGGCGTCGCTTCGACCAGGTCCCAGGCCGTTGGCGACAGTGGTTGGAGCAACTTCACTTCCGCGCTGGCGGCTGCGGCAGCGAAGAAGCACAGGATGGCCAGCAGCCAGCGGCTGGCTCCACGATGGGTCGTCATGGTCGTCCTCACAGGCAGATCGGATCTTCAGGGTCACCCGGGTCGGGGTCGCCCGGACCGGGGTCTCCGGGACCCGGATCACCGGGGCCGGGGCCACCCGGATCACCCGGATCACCCGGATCACCTGGGCCACCCGGGTCGCCGGGGCCGCCAGGGTCCCCTGGACCACCCGGGCCGCCTGGATCGGTGGGTCCACCGGGGCCACCCGGCGGGGTTCCCGGTGGCGTCCCTTCCGCGTTCCCCAGCACGCTGGCGTCGTAGATGGGAGTCTGCATCCGTACGATCGCGGTCGATTGCAGCGGGATCCGGAAGTGGTTGCCGAGGATTGGGCCACTCGGGAACGGGCTTTTCATGTCGACATTGGCAGGGTCGAAGAACCCGCTGCTGCGCACGTAGTCTGATTCGCCGCGTAGCACACGATCGACAAATGGCACGATCAGGGGATAGTGGTACCTCACGCGGATCTTGAGGATGTTGGCGTCCTGCACGTTGACGCCGCTGGATCCGATCGTGGTGGGGCGGAAGGCGAGGTTGTCGTTGGGAAGCGCTTCGCGACCGTCGTATTGCCGTTCCTTGAACTCCTCCCAGGCTTCCTTTGTCGGGCTGATGACGTCGATCTTCGCATTGACCTCGAGGTCGGTCCACGCTTTCCCGTAGGCCTCCACGAGGCCCGACGGGCCGGCCGAAGTCGTATAGAGCGGGACCAGGCCGTTCCTGAGCCCCTGTTTCATCTTCCCCTTGTCGGCGCCGCTGACGGCCCCCATCCTCGCCGCTTGCAGCGCCGCATAATCCAGCGTGGTCTTCGCCCGATAGATCAGCACTGCCTGGAAGATCATCAGCAGCAGGAACAGGAAGACCGGCACCACGATCAGGAACTCCGGCAGCGATTGCCCTCGCTGGCGCGGCGCCGACGTGGCAAGAGGTTTGGTGGGGCGTGCCTGTTCCATGGTCATCTCCCGACTCGTCACTACTTGGCTGCAGACCCGCTCGACGCGGCCGCACCGGCAGAAGCATCTGCGTCCGGCCCGGCTTCGCCAGCAGGCGCCTGCCCCGGCCCTGTGAGCGAATACACCGCGGTCGACAGCCGCAGGCTCTCTTCGAACACCGGCTCGCCGGCACGCGAGTGCTTGACGCTGGAGGCGAAGGCGGCCTGCGCCTGCCGCAAGCTCACGATGCCGAGGTTGTGCCAGGCCCGGGAATTGTCCGGTTCCAGCGCCAGCGCGCGCCTGTAGGCGACAACCGCTTCGTCATAGCGCGCGGTCCGAACCAGCGAGTTCGCCAGCCGGTACCAGTACTCGGCCTGCTCCGGCATCTCCTCGACCATGCGCAGGTACAGCTCGGCGGCCTCTTCGCTGCGACCGGCCTGGTAGGCGGCATCCGCCAGGCGCTCGGTCGCCACCAGGTCTTCCGCGGCAGGAGACCCGGGCTTGTTGGAGGCAGTAGCACAACCGCTGGAAAGCGCGACGGCAAGCACGAGCGGGACCCACCTTGGCCATCTCATCGCCATTCGATGACATCCCCCGGTTGGATGCGCAGCTGCTGGACCGCGCCGGCGTGGAATTCGAGAACGCTCTTTGCGCCGCGCTGCATGCACGCGCGCCAGGGGCGCAGGTGCTCGCGGACGGACAACACCGCGCCCGATCCGTCCAGGAACACCACGTCGAGCGGATAGACCATGCCGATGGTGTGGATGCTCGAGCACGGCGATATCAGCAATGCCTCGCTGCCGTCGCTGGCCAGGCGCTTGCGGAACAGCAGGCCCTGCAGCCGCTGCCACCAGCGCAGCGCCGCCCGCGCCCGCGGCACGAGACAGTTGTCGGCCCGGTGCAGCGCGCCCGTCTTCACAGGATGCCGTCCTGCTTCGCCTTCAGGTACAGGAAGTAGATCAGCACGATGAAGATCAGCGGGAAGAAAAACATCACCAGCGGCGCCATCATCTTCACCGGCGCTTCCAGCGCAAGCTTCTCGGCCTGGAGGAAACGCTCTTCGCGGCGTTGCATGGCCTGTGCGCGCAGGGTCTCGCCCAGGCTGGCACCGACCCGGTCGGCTTGGATCAGGGCACTGGTGAAGCTGGAGATCTGGGCGATGTCCATGCGGTCCGCCAGCCGCTTGAGGGCCTCCGAGCGCGGCAGACCTGCGCGAAGGTCGCGCAGCATCCGCGAGAACTCCTGAGAGAGCGGCCCCTTCGGTCCCTTCATCACCGCCTGCTCGATCGCACCGGTGATGTTGAGGCCGGCTTCGACCGACATCGTGATGAAGTCCAGGAAGATCGGCAGGTCGCGGATCACGTGCTTGCGCCTGGACTTGCGACGCTCGCTCAGCCACAGGCTCGGGTACAACCAGCCCAGCGGTGCGCCCAGCAGCACGCACAGCATGAAGCTGCCCGGGGTCACCATCTTCAGCAGCACGAGCACCATCAGGAAGAACAGCACCATCAGGATGCTGGCCACGACCCGAAGACCCGCGAGTTCCTCGGGCGTCACGAGGTAATCCTGGCCGGCCGCCTGCAGCGTGCGGTGCGACTTCTCAAGGTCGCCCGACTTCAGTCGTGGCCCCACCACGTGGGTGGCCGCGCTGACCAGCGGCCAGATCATCTTCAGGCCGACGGGCAACGGATCCTGGTAGTCGCGATCGTCGATCGGGACCTGGTTCAACAGGCCACGCGTTCCCACGAACGCCATCACGATGGCGGCGAGCACGCACAGTGCGAGGAGGGCGAGCATCATCATATGTCGATCGTCATGATCTTCACGCACATCTTGTAGCCGATGTACTCGAGGAGGATGCATACCCCGATGACCGCGTAGCCGAGCCAGGTATTGAACATCGGCTCCATGGTCTCGGGGTACATCATTGCGAGGTAGCCTGCGATCACCACCGGCAGCAGGGCCATCACGATGCCCTGCAGCTTGCCCTGGGAGGTGAGTGCCTTGACCTTGTTCTCCATGATCAGGCGGCGACGCAGGGTTTCCGCCAGGGTCTTGAGGCTCTCGGCGAGGTTGCCGCCGACGTCGCGCGAGATCGACACCGCCGACACGAACAGCTTGGCGTCGATGATCGGCACGCGCTCGGCGAAATGTTCCAGAGCCTCTTCGGTCTTTACCCCCAGGTGCTGCTCACGCAGCACCAGTGCGAGTTCCTGCGCGAGCGGGGGATAGCCGTCCTTGACCAGGCTTTCCAGTGCCGGAGTGAAACCCAGCCCCGCCTTCATCGTGCCCGACAGCATCATCAGTGCGTCCGGAAGCTGCTCCTGGATCTTGTTGATCCGGCGCTGCTTGAGCCAGCGGTAGATCTTCTTGGGCAGCACCGCGAGGGCGACCGCTGCCAGTGCGGCGATGAGCAGCTTGCCGGTGATCGCCCACAACAGCAACGGCACCGCCACCAGAATGGCGATGTTGGCGATGTACAGCTGTCGGGGATCGATAAACAGGAACATGTCGGCGAGGTTGACCCGCGCCTGCTCCATGAATGCCTGGTGGTAGCGGCCGAGGAACGCTTCACCCTCGCGGGTGGCGTACAGGCCGGCCAGCACCATGGCGGCGAAGGCGGTGATTGCGATCAGCCATACCTGCATGGTCAGAACTCCTCCTCGACCTTGCGGAAGATCGACAGGTCGATCTTGACCCCGCGGTCGGCCAGCTCTTCCATGAACTCGGGGATCGCACCGGTCGCGCCGAAGCGCCCATCGACCTTGCCATCCGCACCCGAATGCGTGCGCACGCGGTACATGAAGATGTCCTGCAGCTGGATCGTGCCGCTCTCGATGCCGGTGACTTCGGTGATATGCGTGACCTTGCGCGACCCGCAGGGGAATCGACGCTGGTGGACGATCATGTCCACTGCCGATGCGATCTGCTCCCGGACCACCGCCATCGGCAGTTCCATGCCCGCCATCAACACCATCACCTCGATACGGGAGATCGCATCGCGCGGGGAGTTGGCGTGGGCGGTGGTGAGCGAGCCTTCGTGGCCCGTGTTCATGGCCTGAAGCATGTCCAGTGTTTCACCGCCACGGCACTCGCCGACGACGATGCGGTCCGGGCGCATGCGGAGTGCGTTCTTCACAAGGTCACGAATCGTCACCTGGCCCTTGCCTTCAAGGTTCGGCGGTCGGGCCTCGAGTGCCACCAGGTTGGGCTGCACCAGCTTGAGCTCGGCGGCATCCTCGATGGTGACGATGCGGTCCCGGTCGGGAATGAAGTTGGACAGGATGTTGAGCAGCGTGGTCTTGCCCGAGCCTGTGCCGCCGGTGACCACGATGTTCTTGCGTTCGCGCACGGCTGTTTCGAGGAAGGCCAGCATGCCTTCGTCGAGCGACCCGAAGTCGATCAGGTCACGGCCCTCCAGCTTCTTCTTGGAGAACTTGCGGATGCTGAGGCTTGGCCCCCGCAGCGCGATCGGCGGGATGATGGCGTTGACGCGCGAACCGTCCTTGAGCCGGGCATCGACCATCGGTGAGCTTTCATCGATGCGTCGGCCGAGCGGCGCGACGATGCGCTCGATGGCCGACAGCACCGCGCGGTCGTTGGTGAAGTACACGGGCGATTTTTCGATGCGTCCGGCGCGCTCGATGTAGATCTGGTCGTGCGCGTTCACCATGATCTCGGTGACGCTGTTGTCGTCGATCAGGTTCTCCAGTGGACCGAGCCCGATCGCCTCGTCCAGTACCTGCTTGGCCAGCATGCGGCGGTTGATGGTCTTCGGGAGGTCCTGGTACTCCTTGTCCAGCACCGCTTCTATCAGCTCCGATGTCTTCTCACGCAGGTCGGCATCGCTGAGGCTGCGCACGTCGACCCGCCGCAGGTCCATCTGCTTGACCAGCGAGGCATGCACGCGGCCCCGCCAGACCACGATGTCCGGCGGGATGTCGGCGGTAGTGGCGATCTCGGTGGAGGTGCTTTCCTCCGGCGGCTCGTCAACGCGTGGCTCGTTCAGTGGCGGCGGTGTCGCCACCACGGCCGGCCGTGACGCGGCATCACCGCTGTCGGAGAAGATGCGGATCCGGTAATCGCCGATCTCCACGATGTCGGTGCTGCTCAACGGCCCCTCGATCGTCTTGACCGTGTTGCCGTTGAGTCGCACCGGCGTGCGCCCCCCGTTCGACTCGATGAACAGGCCCTGCTCCAGCGCCTTGATAGACGCGTGCCGCTTGGAGATGTTCCATCCCTGGAGGATCACGAGATTGTCGTCGCCACGCCCGATGCCGCACTCGTTGTGCAGGCACCTGACTTTCCTTGGCTCGCTTCGTGCTGTTTCTACGACGACGTTGAACATGGGGTACTCAATCGAAGATGTCGGTGCCGATGGTCTGCTTGAAATCCTCGAGCATTCGGTCGCTCTTCTGGATGGCATCCAGGTTCGCCGGGTGATCGGGGTGGATGACGCGAGGCGTCACGAAGATCACCAGGTCGGTACGGCCGGCCTGGAAATCATCCGACCTGAAAAGCCGGCCGAGGATCGGGATGTTGGCCAGCCCCGGAATGCCCGCGAACCCCTTGGAACCGTTGATGTCCACCAGGCCGGAGATGACGATGGTCTGCCCGTCGCTGACATTGAGTTCGGTTTCCGTGCGACGGGTGAGGAAGCCCGGTATGCCCATCACCGCTACCGCCGGGTCGATCTTGCTGACCTCGGTCATGATGGAGGCGGAGATCTCGTTGTTCTCGTTGACGAATGGCTCGATGTTCAACTTGATGCCGTAGTCCTTGAACTGCACGTTGGTGGAGCCGAATCCGTTGGTCAACGGGATCGGCACCTGGCCTCCGGCGAGGAAGTCCGCTTCGCCGCCGCTGCGCGCGCTCAACTGGGGCGAAGCGAGTTCGTAGGCGTCACCGTTCCTGGTCAGCAGGTCGATCTTCGAGCCGATCGTGGTGGCGATGCCGAAATAGGTCTCCATCGGGCTGATCTTGCCGACCGGCAGGGAGTCGATGTGATCCCAGAATGGACTGCCTTCCGGGAGAAGCCGGTACGAAGAAAAATCGAAGTCCTGGATGCCGCCTGCGAGCGGGCCCTCGATGACGCTGTCCCAGCGGATCCCAAGGTCGCGCAACGCATCGCGCTTGAACTCCATGATCCGCACGTCCATCAGCACCATCGGCTGCATGGAGACCAGATCGTCGGTAGTGAGGTTCACCACGTTCGGGTAGAGGGCGGCAACGGCCTCCAGTCGCTTGGCCTCGATCGCGGTGAGTTCGCCCATCACCAGCACCTTGCCGTCCAGATCGCTGACTTTCGCCGACGTGTCCGGCCCCAGCATCTCGCGGACCAGCGCCGAGGTGGTGCTGCCATGGCCGGGACTGACCTTGACGTCGACCGACCGCTGGCCGCCGTCCTCGTACCAGACATGGAGTTCGGTATAGCCGTTCTTGTCGGCGCTGGCGATCACCACCAGCTGGCGCTTGTCGATGGTCGTAACCTGCAGCAGGTCGCCGTTACCGACGGCCACGCGGTCGATCGGGCGCGAGCTCTTGAATACGAGTACCTGGCCGCCGTAGAGGTCGAGGTTGTTCGGGAGGGTGGTCGTCTGGGCGCGAACTTCTCCAGTGAGTGCCAGCGAGAGAACGAAAAACAGGACGTACTTGAACCACGAATCCATGCGCATCAACGGAATTTCCTTCGAATGATCAGTTGCCGCCGATGATGTACTCGACGTCATCGCCCCCTACCCCACCGAACAAGGCCATCAGCGCTTTCTCGGTCATGCCCGAGAGTGCGAACGGCGTCTTGTCCTCGAAATTCCGCAACAGCACGCGGATGTCCCCCGCCTCCTGACCGATGGTCAGGCGCTCCGCCTGGGACGGATCGAGCTCGAGCGTCACGCTGGAGAACGCGTTGCTGATCTCGGTCCCGGGCGTCTCGCCGACGCGGGTGCCGGTTGCCAGGACGGTGATGTTCTCCAGCAACGGCACGACCCGCTCCCCCTGCTTGGGGGCGTTGTCGGAGCTTCCGGCTGCCTTGGCGGTGTCGTACATCAGCAGGATGTCGACACTGTCGCCCGGCGCGATCATCCCCGAGATCGAGTTGTTCTCGTCGACCGACAGCGTGTAGCCCACCTTGCCCGGCACGATGACATTGGAGAACTTGTCGTATACCGGCACCAGCGCGGCTGCACTCAGCGGTGTGCCACGCTTGATCGGCGCACGCACCATGCGGTTGATGAAGCCCGCGTAGTTTTCGGGCGTGACCGCATCGGCCGGTACGAAATCCACCGGCACGTTGCGGGTTACCAGATCGGCTTCGCCGATGGTCTCTCCCGCTGCAAGGTCGCGTTTGGACACCACGACCTGGGTCTCGGTCACGACCACCTTCGCGGCCGCAGTGGCCTCCGCCACGCGCTGCTGGATGTAGCTGACGCTGAGCAGCGCCGCCAGCAACCCCAACAGGATGGCGCCGCCCAGAAACAGGACGTTCTTGTTCAATCTCGGTAATGCCACGTTGCTTCCCCTGGATCAGATCACGGAAATGTCATCGATATCGCGTAGCTGAAGGCCTCGTAGAGGTCCTTGATCGCCTGCATCAACTGGGCGATCGCGTTGCCCTGGCTGACCAGCACCACGACCAGCAGGAATGCGATGAGGGTGTACTCGATCAACGCGCTTCCCCGTTGCCCGCGTGGGCCTCCCCCAAAGTGTTTGCCGGTCTCCATCCTCCCCTCCCCGTCGGTCCTTACTCGATGGTGACGACGGTCGAGGTCAGCATCTTGCTGTCACGACTCGTAGTCACCACCATCTTTCGATCACCGCCCTTTTCGAACTTTCCCACGCACTGGCTTGATGCCGGCAGGCACGGAGCCGAATCCACCGTGCTCCACCCGTTCGCGCGCATCCTGCGCAGGTAGTGCTGCTGGTTCACGTACGGCGACAGCTGGTTCTGCAGGACCAGCGTGCGGGTCTCGTTGGGCGTGTCGTGGTAGGTGATATCGCTGATCACCTCCGTGCCCCCCGGGCGGTAGAAGTCCTTCCCCAACTCCGGCTTGGCACCCTCGGCAGGCATCTCGACAATCCCCACCGTCCCCTCGGAGCCGCCACCTGCTGGTTCGACCTCGACTGTTACATAGTGGTCGCCGTCGGCGTGGCCGATGATGGTCTTGCCTTCGAGCTGGTCGACCACGTACTTGCCGTTCCATTTGCGGGCATAGAACGCGACGATCTCCTCGACCTCCTGCGTGGTGCTGAAGCGGCTCGCACGCATCGGCAGGCCGTTGTAGGTCATGTGGCGACTGACAGTCTCGCCCGTGCTGTGCTCGGGCAAAGGAACGGTTGGCCATCCGGCAGTCGCCGGAGCGGACAGGAGGGCCAGGAGTAGCCCGAGCGTGAGTCTGGAGTGGATACGCATGCTCAGTGCTCGTACGGCTGCAGCCGGTCACCGGGCACGATGTCCGGCTCGATGTAGCCGAGCCTCAAGCGGCCGGGAACACGGAGCAACGGGATTTTCTCAAGGAGGTCCATGTCCTCGAGTGCATCGGTGAGCTCACTAACATAGGTGGTGGGCACCAGTGTGCTGACTTGTTCCTCCACACTGCGGTCGCCACCGCGCGCGCCGGACGCGCCCCAGGTGTCAGCCAGTAACGTATGGCTGCTGCTGAACTCGAGGTCCAGCGCGTCGAATGGCCGCAGGTAATCCGCCGGCCCGCCGTCGGCGGTCTTCAGGTTTTCGGGCCTGACCACGAGTCCGGCCGTCACGAGGCCATCCTTGTTGGGGGGAAACGCGCCTGGCAGCTTCTCGAGAAAGCTGCCGGCATCTTCGAGAACACCGGTAATAGCACCGGGGTCGGCGTTCGTATAGGACACCAGCTCGACATCGTTCCGCTCGAGCAATGGCTGGTCGGAGAAGGTGTTCATCATGGGCGCATCCACCCGGACGTCCGGCTCCGCCCCCATCGGGTTGGTCCAGATCGGCGCATCGGGATCGCCGAAGTGCCGGTCCAGGAGCAGCTCGCGTCGCTGCGCTTGCCATTCCGCTTGGCTGAGCGTGGCCCAGTTGTAGTCGCTCACCACCGTGGCTTCCCAGGCGGCGGCGCGCGCCGCCTGTTGGGTCACCTGCTTGGTATGTATGTACTTGGCCAGCATCGGCACGAGCAGGAACAGTGGAACCAGCACGGCCGCCAGCACGGCCATTTCCGTCAGCGCCTGCCCCGCCTGCAGCGACCTGCGTCCCAGCGGCCGACGTCCAGGGGTTCCGAGGTTGTGAGGGTTCATTTGGCGACTCCAGCCTGGCCGCCCCGGGCTTCGCTGTTCCGGGGCAACAGCGAAGCCGGGTCCATGGTGACCCCGATGTCGAAGCGCGTCGTGGTGAGTTTGTCCCCGGTTGCACCCGGGGCGGGCCGTGCTTCAAGGATGATGCTGTCGGGAGAGAGGCCTCCATGGGCGGCGAAGATCCCGTTGTTCACGTGGCTGAAACCCCATTCGGTTCCGCCCGTCCAATAGCAGGCGATGTCCCCACGGGGGGAGCGCCATTCGCGGCACGGTTGGCCTTGCACGAAGGTTTCCGCCGGTCCCTGCCAGCCCCGCCACTTTTCCAGGTCTTCGGAATCCACGTCCGCGTCGACCTCCAATACCTCCGGATCCGGCACGTCGACTTGTTCCTCGCCGGTTGCAAGGTCGACGACAAGGCTGCGTTCGCGGTCTTGGTAGACATGGTTGCCCGACACCGCCAGATCGAAGTGGCAGCGGGCGGGCGTGCGAACATCCCCTGTCTTCACCGTATATATCTCGCGGCGGTAGGCCAGGTGCCCCGGCATGCGCCAGAGTTGCCAGCGCTCGGTTCCCACCAGGTCGAGTTCTGCGGGATCGAGTGGTTTGACCGATGTCCCCGCCTGCTCGCACACCGCGACATGTTGTTCGTACGCCTGCCGCGCGTCGTTGACCGCATCGGACAGGTGTTCGACCTTCCGGTCGATGTAGATCGACGGAATGTCATCGTCGGCCCGGTCGGCAGACGGTGCCTGGCCGGTACTTTCTGCCGGCCCGCAACCAGCGACCAGTCCTGCCAGACCCAGCAGCAGAGCCGGCCCCGCCAGACGCGCATATCTGTTTCGCTTTGGTGAGTGCATCTCAGGGACTCCCACTCGCGAGCGAAGTGATGCCTACCGCGGCATAGGCCCAGGTTGGCGTCTCCGTGAGGCGCGCTTGCCAATAGGGGCTGAAGAGGCTGCCCATTTCCAGCTGGTTGTCGGCCGAAGCATCCTCGCCCCAGCCCTTGGGTACCATGCGCCTGAAGGCACCGAGCGGGTCCGCGGGCGGCCGGTTGAAATAGACCTGCGCCGAGGAGATCGCCGTCATCTTGTCGCCCGACATACCGTTATTGAGCTCCAGCTGGCCGCCGCTGGGCCCACCGATGCCATCGATGTCCTGGCTGGTACGGACCTTGGCACGATCACTTTCGACGAACACGGTGAAGATCGGGCCGGCGTCCTCGCCTTCAGGTGACTTCCCGTACTGCTCCTTGACGTCGTAGTAGTCGCGCAGCCCGGTATAGCCGGTGAAGTAGGCGTCCTTCTTCTGGTTGAGGCTGCCGCTCGGACGCATCGGGGTGAAGAATGGCCGGGAAGCAGGCGCATTGACCGACGGATATCGCGCTGCGAGGTTTCCCGAACGCCCTCCCACGGACCCGTATGGGTCATAGGTCGCAGGCGGGTGATACTCGGTGTACCAACCCTCCTCGTTCCGGTTCTCCCCTCCACTCTGGATTCCCGGGAAGAAGTCTGGCTGGCCGCTGCGTACGGCTTGCGCGCCGCCGAAGCCGAGGGGCAGGTTCCACTTCAGCTCCCAGAAGCCCAGGTCGACCTTCACCCGGAGGTCGATCGTGTCCATGGCCGCCCAACGGTCGTACTCGACCATGTCGGTACCGCCGCGCTCGACGATCTTGATGAACGGTAATCCGACCTGATCGCCCCTGTCCGCGCTGAAGTGGTCACGGGAGCCCATGACCACGTTGCGGAAGCGGTCCATGCCGGGATTACGGGTCGCTGCCTTGTGGCGATCCAGCAGTCCACCACCAATCCCCGCGTGAGCCAGCTGCCCGATCAGCAGAGCCTCTCCGACCGGCGCCAATCGCGCATCGGGATCGTTGGCCTCGATGACATCCTTGGCGATCAAATAGCCATCTGCGCCGGCACCCACGGCGAGCATTGCGTCGGCGGCCGTGGCGAGCAGCCCATTGAGGTCATCCAGCGAAAGCGAGACGGGCTCTATTCCACCGCCGGAGATGAGCATCGATGCGACCGGCCGGTATACGGCACGCATTCCCGACACGACCTTCTCGGCAGCCTTGTATGCCTGGGCCAAGGGTCTGGCCACCACGTTCACGTAAGGCACGGCCGACAGATACGTAAAGAAGTTATGACCCACGACCGTGTGGGTATGCATCATGTTCATCCAGGACCACAGGCTCACCAACTGCGCAATGGCGACTTCGTTGGCAACGCGGCCCCGGTTCATGTAAGCGGCGAAATTCATCGCCCGCGCCTGCTGCACTGCCACGCTGTAGGCGGCCGCGTCGGCGGTATTGGTCAGGCGGACCTTCTTGTTGACGGTCTGGCCGGTATCGAACAGCAGCACCACGCCGAGGCACAGAACCCCGACGAGCACGAGGAACAGCACCATCGCCTGGCCGGCGATACCCTTCCGCCTGCTTGGCGTCGCCCCCCTGGAACGCCGCATCGCGTCGAATTCCCTGATGTCCATCCCTGCATCTCTCCATGCGAGCCAACGCCGATCGGCGTCGGTCCTGCGCCCCCCCGATCACGAACCGGGGGACTCCATCCTTCGATGTTGTTCATCGCGCTGCGTCAGGTTCGACGCAGTGCCGGCCATCGGATGATGGTTTCCCCCGGTGCGCGGAGATCACTCGCAGCGCTTATTCGCTGACGGTGTTCTCGTAGGAGCCCATGTTCTTCTCGATCTGGGCATCGCCTGCGGCGGTGTCCGCAGCGTCCTTGGCCGCCTGGATCTGGTCACCCGCGTTCTGGCCGGAGAGCTCGGTCGCCATGCCGGCCACCTGGTTGCGGACGGTACCACCGAAGAAGCTGACCACGGTGATGGAAGCAATGGCGATCAAGGCCACGATGATGATGTACTCGGTCATGCCCTGGCCACGCTGGCGGGTACCGAAACGGCGCTGTTTGATTTGCATGGGATGTTCCTCTTCCTTGTGTTCGCGGCTCCACGGCAGCATGCCGAAGGGAACCTTGCCAATGATCAACTTCAGTGAACGGGGTCGGCCCCGTTGCCTCGGAGCATGCATGACGCGGTACGTCAATGTCTGCCCATGAAGGCCGACTGAACCGTACACCCCCGACTTGACAGTTTCAAGACTGGCCGCATACCGCCGATATGGATGCGGGAACGTGCCCGCGCGTCATCGCCCGGGGTTACTCGTCACCCAGGCAACTGGTTGGCCTGGGACTCGATGTCCTTGCAGGCCGAGTTCCGCTCGGGTGCCGACAGGCTTTCCCAGCGTCGCTTGCCCTCCGCTTCTCCTTTGGCGAAGGCGCGTTCGAAGCTGGCCGCGTCGCCGACGGCACCTGCCACGAATGCGCTCTTCTGTTCGCTCTTCATCGCGGCGAGCTCCGCTTCGGAATACGACCCACATGCCGTCGCCGTGGCGTGCATCGCGCCACTGAACTGCGCGAGCTGGTCACCCATGCCGGCGGGCATTCCCTGGGCAATGGCGGCGGGCGCAATGGCCAGGGAAGCGAGGATCAGCGGCAGGCGCAACAGGTGGGATCGGGACAGGTGGGGCATCGGGCTCTCCTTGAGGTCTAGTGCGATATCCGCCGACAGGCAAGAAACGTCGCTTCCTGCCCCCCTGCGGCACGCAGACGATACCAGAGCCGGACGGTCTCAGATGCGCACCAGCTCCACCCGCCGGTTCTTCGCCTTGCCTGCTTCGGTCGCGTTGTCGGCCACCGGTTCGCTCTGGCCGAAGCCCTGCGTCTGCAGCCGCGACGGGTCGATACCTTCTTCCGTCAGGGCCGCGGCCACCGCGGCGGCGCGCGCTTCGGAGAGCTGCTGGTTGTGTGCCGCATCGCCGCTGTCATCGGTGTGCCCGTTGATCGAGAGCTTCAGGTCCGGGTGCGCCTGCAGAAGGGCCAGTACCTGCTCGATCTGGGGCTGCGACTCCGGGAGGATCTCGGCCCTGTCGGTGGCGAAGTTCACCTGCAGCGCGACCTTGCCATCGGCATCGAGCTGCTGCTTGAGCTCGTCCGCCGGCAAGAGCGCGGCGGTCTGCTGGAACGGCGCGGTTTCGGCGATGATCCAGCCGCCGCCCATCGAGTCCACGCAGAGGTGCACCCAGATGTTGCGGTCATCCCGCCGGATCAGGTACGTCTGCACCCGCTCGTTGTAGATGTCTCCCTTCCCGTCGACATAGGCAACGGTGTAGCTGTCCTCCAGCTCCGCGAGCACCTCTTGCGGAATCCTCGAATACGTCACTTGGACCCCGCCAACGCTCTCGACGAGTCGCCCGATGTTCTTCTGGACCTCGAACTGCGAGAACGCTTTGCCATCTTCGGCGGCTATCGAGGACTGGTACACCCGGCCTTCGACCCATTCCATCCGATCACCCGTCCAGAAGGGCACCCGGTCAAGATCCTTTACGGGGTCCGGCGTGCTCAGCGGCGTGTAACCCGAAGGCAGGGAAAAGTAGGGAAAGGCACCGAGTGCTGCTGTCGAGACAGGGACCGACGCAGGATCGAAACGCGACTCGTCCTCGCCAGGCGTTCCAACGGATTCCTTCGGAGGAGCGCTGTCGGCAACCATGTCGGAAGATGGTGCATCCTCGCCCCCCTCCTCGGACATGGGCTCCGACACATCATCTGTAGGTGTTGACTGTTGACAGCCGGCTGTCACGGCGAGCGCGGCGGCAAGAGCAATCGTGATTGCAACGAACGGAAACGGACGGGCGCTGTTGTTCATGGGGTTCCTGCACTGGAAGAGGTGGTGTGGGACGTGGCGGGAGGTCGTAGCGGGACCGGCACGGTGGCTGCGGCCTATATCCGCACCAGCTCCACCCGCCGGTTCTTAGCCTTGCCTGCTTCGGTCGCGTTGTCGGCCACCGGTTCGCTCTGGCCGAAGCCCTGCGTCTGCAGCCGCGACGGGGCGATGCCTTCGGTCGTCAGGGCCGCAGCCACCGATGCGGCGCGCGCTTCGGAGAGCTGCTGGTTGTGTGCCGCATCGCCGCTGTCATCGGTGTGCCCGTTGATCGAGAGCTTCAGGTCCGGGTGCGCCTGCAGAAGGGCCAGTACCTGCTCGATCTGGGGCT
>Ga0208179_1000316_pt1 | contig 34580 bp, 34 predicted proteins | sample Malvired_Geostar_FD_184238 | JGI IMG/M metagenome (GOLD analysis project Ga0208179, IMG submission 184238) | Marine viral communities from the Global Malaspina Expedition - Malaspina viral metaG DeepMed_Geostar (SPAdes) (version 2) | ecosystem: Environmental > Aquatic > Marine > Oceanic | place... | reverse complement strand
GGCGGAGGGACCACTGTCGAGGGCGGCAACGGCGGCGCTGGCGGGGGCGGCGGATCCGGCTATCTCGACCCTGACGACGTAGAGGGCGGCGAACTGTTCACCGGCTCTGCGCTCGCCCCTGGAAACTCGGCGGATCCCGACAGAGGAGACGCCGGCGCCATCGTCGGCGGCGTTCCCCAGCCCGGCCGCATCATCTTGTCCTGAAGGGTTCAACGTCATGGCCGACGTCTATGCGATCATCTGGGAGGGGGAGCCGCGGTTTGTCTCAGACCTTGCGCCGTTTCGCACCCAGCAGCCGGGCGGCGCAATCATCCAGCACCCCCGCCGCCGCCTCTCGCGCTACAGCCCAGAACAGCGAGCGGCCCACGGGATCCACACTCTGGCCGTCCCGGAGCCGCTTCCCGGGCAGGTCGAGATCGGGCGAAGCCTCAGCATCGAGGCGGGCGAGCCCGCACTCTCGATGACCTTTGGCCCGACCCCGGTCCCGGTCGCGGTGGATATGCGCCAGGCGCGGCTGAAGCTGCTCGACGAGCCGCACGGGGAAGGATCCCGCCTCGACGCCGTCGAGGCCTATGTGGCGAGCCAGGACCAGAAGGCCCAGATCGAGTGGGTGCACTCCAAGGAGCTGCGCCGCGATCATCCCCTGGTCGGCATCATGGGCCTGTTCTTCGAGCAGACCTCCGCCGACATCGATCAGTGGTTCCGAGAGGCGGCCGCCATCGGCCCGACGCTCGCCCTCTGATCGCCGGCTGTCGGGACGCCCCGCTACCCGACAGCGCCCGCGCGCAAGCCTACCGCCGGCTCGCCATCGTGCCGGCCATGGGCGACCCCTCTGAAATCGAGCGCCGAGCCAGCGATCAGATCCGCTTCGCCGTGGTGGAAAGCCGCACGGACGACCGATGCATCGTGCGCGCCGGCGACCTGACGTCGGGCGCCATCCCCTGGTTCTGCTTTCGGGCCGGCGAGACGATCATCCGGTCCCGCCCCTCGATCGGCGAGCAGGGCCTCCTGCTCTGTCCTGAGGGCGAGATGCAGGCCGGTATCTTCCTGCCCGGCGTGACCTCCGACCGCTTCCCCCTGCCAGCCGGCGACAGCGAGCTCGTCCAGTTCGGGGACGGCTGCCAGATCAGCTACGACCCGGCCTCCCACGTCCTGAGGATCGCCCCGCCCGCCGGCGCTAGGATCCAGGTCATCGCCGACATCGAGATCGAGGGCGACGTCCAATGCTCTGGCGACATCGTCGCCGGCGGCGTCAGCCTGAAGAACCATCTCCACGCCGGCGTTGAGCCGGGCCCGGGCGTCACCGGGAAACCGCAATGAGCGGCTTCAGCGCCCACACCCTGCAGCCGATCTCCCGCGAGGCGTGGCTGAGCCAGGCCATCCGCACGGTCCTACTCACGCCTGTGGGCACGCGCGTCATGCGCCGCGACTTCGGCTCGAGCCTGAAGGAGCTGATCGACCAGCCCCAGAACGCGGTGACCACGGTGAAGATCTACGGCGCCACGGCGGTCGCCCTCATGCGCTGGCTGCCCGTTTTCCGCCTGGCCCGCGTGATGCTCGAGCACTTGGCGCCCGGCCGCGCCCAGCTGGTCGTCGAAGGCTTCGACCTCGCCGCCCCCACACCCAACGCCCTGCTCCGTATCGGCGTCCCGCTGCAGCTCGCGGCCGGCGCCGGCGCGGCAAATCTCACCTCGAGGATCTGAGACGATGATCTTTCATCACGGCCTGAAGTTCGCGGAGTCCACCGAAGCCAAGCGCTATCTCGCGACGGCCGCCACCGCGGTCATCGGCCTGGTCGCCGTGGCGGCCGACGCCGACGCAACCGCCTTCCCGGCCGACACTCCGGTCCTGGTCACCGATCTCCGGTCGGCCATCGCGAAGGCCGGCGAGGAAGACAGCCTGGCTGCGGCCCTGCAGGCGATCAGCGACCAGGCCAAAACCGTGGCCATCGTCGTGCGGGCGGTGGAGGGCGCCGACGCCGCAGCCACCGAAACCGCCGTGGCCGCCGCGGTGCAAAAGCTGGAATCGGCGCAGTCGGTCGTCGGCTTCCGCCCCAAGATCCTCGGCGCCCCCGGCTTCGACACCCAGGTGGTGGCGGCCAAGCTCGCCGAGACCGCCCGTAAGCTCCGTGGCTTCGCCTATGCATCCGCCGGCGGCGATGGCGCCGACACGATCGCCGAGGCCGTGACCTATCGGGGTGAGTTCTCCGAGCGCGAACTGATGCTGCTCTATCCCGATGGCAAGCGCGGCTCCGACCAGGTGCATGCCGCGTCCCTGGCCATGGGCCTGCGGGCGCGGATCGACCGCGAAATGGGCTGGCACAAGACGATCTCCAACGTCCCGCTGAGCAGCGTGACCGGGATCACCCAGGCGATGTCCTACGACTTCGAGGACATGACCTCCGACTCCGGCGTCCTGAATGCGGCCGCCATCACCGCCCTGATCAATGACACCGGCTACCGCTTCTGGGGCAACCGCACCTGTTCCGACGAGCCCCTGTTTGCCTTCGAATCGACGGTGCGCACGAACCACGTCCTGAAGGACACCATCGCCCAGGGGATGCGGACCTACGCCGACAAGCCGCTGCACCCCACCCTGGTCCGCGACATCCTCGAGGAGATCAACGCCAAGTTCCGCGAGCTTGTCCGGCAGGGCCGGCTGATCGGCGCGACGGCCTGGTACGACCCGGCCGAGAACCCGAACAACGCGCTGGCCGCCGGCAAGTGCGCCATCCGCTACGACTTCACCGACGTCCCGCCGCTCGAGGAGCTCGGCGTCACCGCCACCAAGACCGACGTCTATTTCGCCGACTTCGCCGCCGGCGTCGTCGGCGGCTGACGTTCTGCCGCAGCATCCCTGGCCAAGGCCATGAGGACGCTGCGGTTCTTCCCTCCTGATACCGCCTCCGAGGTCGCCCGATGTCCCGCCTGCCCCGCACCCTGAAGATGATGAATGTCTTCGTGAACGGCGAATCCTTCGCCGGCGAAGCCCAGACCGTCACGCTGCCGCCGCTGGCCCGCAAGGTCGAGTCGATGACGCTGAACACCGGCTTCGACGTCGAACTGGACCTGGGCAACGAGGTCCTCGTCCTCGGCCACAAGTATGCGGGCCGGGTTCCGCCGGAGATCTTGGCGGGCTACGGCGCGCCCGGCCTCGGCTCGCAGATGGTCCGCTTCGCCGGCGGCTACCAGGACCAGGACACCGGCGCCAACGAGCTCCACGAGATCGTGGTCCGCGGCTCGCACAAGGACATCACCCCCGGCGACCAGAAGGTCGGCGCGGTGGGCGAAGGCGAGGCCCAGACCACCTGCACCTACTACAAGCATACCGTCGACGGCGTGGTGCTGATCGAGATGGACATGCTGACGGGCCTGTTCCTGGTGAACGGCGTCGATCGCACCGCCGAGCTGCGCCAGTTCGTCGGCCTCTGATCCTTTACGTCGTCGCAGGCCGCCGGTGAACGCCGGCGGCCGCGGCGGGGCCGGAGGCGCGACCCGCCTCCGGCGACCATTTCCCTGACCTCCGGAGAGTGAAACATGTCTGAGACCCCCGCCGGCGGACGGCCCAAGTTCGCCACTGTCGATCTGGACCAGCCGATCGAGCGCGGCGAGCAGACCATCGCCAAGCTCACCCTGAAGAAGCCCATGGGCGGCGAGTTGCGCGGCCTCAACCTGGTCAACCTCACCCAGCTGGATGTGAACTCGCTGCACAAGCTGCTGCCGCGGATCTGTACGCCCGCCATCTCGGAGCAGGATGTCCAGGGGATGGACCCGGCCGACCTGCTGGCCTGTGCAGCCGAGGTCGCCGGTTTTTTTCTGACGACGCAGCAGATGGCGGACTCCCCGCCGACGTAGAGGACGCCATGGCCTTCATCATGGCCGTGCTGCCCGGCATCTCGATCGAAGCCATGGACACGATGGACATCCCTGAGCTCATGCGCTGGCAGGACAAGGCCGCGCGGATCCAGGAGGCCAAGGCCGGAAAGGGCCCGCGATGAGCGCCAGGGAAATGCGGATCCGCGTCCTGATGTCGGCCCTGGACGGAGCGTCCGGGCCGGTGAAGAAGCTCGCCCAGGCGGCGTCGAAGACGAGCCGGGCTATCAAGGAGCAGACGGCCGAGATCAAAGCCCTGCAGAAGGCGCAGGGCAAGCTCGAGAGCTACCGCGCCGTGCGATCGGAACTAGGCGCGTCGGCGAAGGCCTATAGGGACGCGCGAAGCCACGTCGCCAAGCTCAGGGCGGAGTATTCTGCACTCGAGCGCCCAACGCGGGCTCAGACCACAGCACTGAACGCGGCCACGCGGGCGGCCGACAAGGCGCAGCTCAAGTTCAAGCTCCAAGCCGACCGCCTTAAGACCCTGCGCAACGAGTTCCGCGATGCGGGCGCCAGCGTGCGGGACCTCGGCCGCTACGAAGACCAGCTGAAGAGCAAGATCTCTGGGACCACGCGGGAGATCGAGCAGCAAGAAGCTGCGCTTGAGAAGCTGAGGAAGCACCAGCAGCGAGCTCACGCCGCCCAGGCCAAGGCGAACACGATCAACAATCGCGCGGGCAATCTTGCCAGCTTCGGCGCGGGCGCCACGGCCGCCGGTGCCGCGATGTCGGCGCCCTTCGTCATCGGCGCCCGTGACGCCATGAATTACGAGAGCGCGCTCACCGACATCCGGCAGAAGGCCGGCCTTGCCCGCGACGCTCAGGCCGAGCTCGGAGACGAGATCCGCCGCAACGCTCAAGCCGCGAACCTCTTCCCCGAGGAGATGCAGGCGATCCTGGACGGGCTGACCGGGCGCGGCCAGGAGCTTGGCTTGGCGCGCCAGAACGCGCCACTGATCGGTCGGGCCTCCACCGCGTTCAAGGCCGATCCTGAAGCCGGCGCTCAGGCCACCGACGCGGCCCTCGACAACATGGGTGTCGCCACCAAGAGAGCCCTGGACATCATGGCCTATGGCGACCAGGTCGGGGCCGTTGGCTTCGGCAAGATGGCCGAGGGCCTGCCGAACCTGACCGCCGGCTATAGGAAGCTGGGCGCCGTTGGCGACCGCGCCTTCGCCGATCTGGTCGCCGCCCAACAGATGGCCGCGAAGGCGGCCGGGTCGCCCGAAGAGGCGATCAACAACATCAACAACCTGATCGACAAGGCCCGGTCTCCCGAGACGGCCAACGCCTTCAAGAAGATGGGCGTCGATCTGTTCAAGGAGATGGATGCCCTCGAGGCGGCGGGCCGCACCCCGCTCGAGGCGATCACCGAACTGACGAACAAGACCCTCGGTGGCGACACGAAGCGGCTGGGATTCCTCTTCGGCGACAAGCAGGCGCGGGACGGTATCACCGCCCTCATCCAGAACTTCGACCAGTACAAGAAGATCCGCGACGACGCCCTGAACTCGGACGGGCTGGTCGACAGCGCGTTCAACGATCGGATGCTCGATGCCGCCGAGAAGATGAAGGCGCTGCAGATCGCGGCCAAGGACGCCAGTATCGAGCTCGGCGACAGCGTGAAGCCGGCGATTGCCGACGTAGCCGCGGTTCTCACCCCCATGGTCGAAGGCTTCGGCAAGTTCGCCAAGGAGCACCCCAACCTCATGAAGGTGGTGGGCGTTTTCGCTCTGCTTGTCACAGTGGCCGGCATCCTGGCTTTGGCGGCCGCGGCAATCCTCGCGCCCTTCGCGATGCTAGTCGTCGTCGCAGGTGCGATCAGCGTTCCTTTCCTGCTCGTGGGTGCGGCGATCATGGCCGCCGTGGCGGTCGTTGCGGTAGGCATCCACCAGATCGTGACGCACTGGGACGGCATCATCACCTGGTTCAAGTCCCTTCCGGCAAAGTTCGTGACCTGCCCCCTTCCTGATCCCTCGTTCTGAGTGAGAGTCCGTCCAAGCAAGGAGACGGACGTGAAGAAGAGCAGGTTCAACGAGGCGCAGATCATCGGCGTGCTGCGGGAGCAGGAGGCCGGGAGCCCGACGGCGGAGGTGTGTCGGCGGCACGGGATTAGCGAGCAGACCTTCTACCGGTGGAAGGCGAAGTACAGCGGGATGAGCGTGTCGGACGCCCAGAAGCTGAAGACGCTGGAGGACGAGAACCGGCGGCTGAAGAAGCTGCTGGCGGAGTCGATGCTGGATGTCTCGGCGCTGAAGGACCTGCTGGGAAAAAACTGATCGGGCCCGCAGCGCGCCGCGACGCCGTGCTTCGCCTGATGGCGGAGCGCGGCTTCTCGCAGAGGCGCGCCTGCGGGCTGGTCCAGGTCGATCCGAAGACGGTGCGCCGCGTGGCCCAGCCGGGCGATGTGGCGGTGCGCGAGCGGCTGCGGGGGCTGGCGGCGGAACGGCGCCGCTTCGGCTATCGGCGGCTCGGCATCCTGCTCGAGCGTGAAGGCGTCAGCATGAACAAGAAGAAGCTCTTCCGGCTCTACCGCGAGGAGGGCCTGGCGGTGCGTCGTCGTCGCGGCCGCAAGCGCGCGACGGGCACGCGGGCGCCCATGGCGCTGCCGGATGGCCCGAACCGGCGCTGGAGCCTGGACTTTGTCGCCGACACGCTGAGCTGGGGCCGGCGCTTCCGGATCCTGTGCATCGTCGACGATTTCACCCGCGAGGCCCTGGCGCTGGTCGTGGACACCTCGATCGGCGGCCATCGCATGGCCCGCGAGCTGGACGTGCTGATCGCCGGGCGCGGGAAGCCGGCCACCATCGTCAGCGACAACGGCACGGAGATGACCAGCCGTGCGATGCTGGAATGGACCAACCGCACCGGCGTCGACTGGCACTACATCGCGCCGGGCAAGCCGCAGCAGAACGGCTTCGTCGAGAGCTTCAACGGCAAGCTGCGCGACGAGTGCCTGAACGAGGAGGTCTTCGCCAACCTCGCCGAGGCCCGCGCCGTGATCGAGCGCTGGAGGCTCGACTACAACCACGTCAGGCCGCACTCGGCGCATGGCGGCCTTACGCCGGAAGCCGTGCGGCTGAACCCCGCGGCCGGCCGGCTGCGCAACTTAATCAGCTCCACCGGCCGGCCGCTACCGCCGACGCTGGAGATCAACTATCAACCCCCTGGGCTCTCACAATGATCGAGGGAGCGGCGGGGGGCAGGTCACCATATCCTCGAAGCGGCCGTTGATGAGGTGAAGGCGGGCGTCGCCTCCGGCCGCGAGTGCCATGAAGCTTTTGAGAAACCGATTCTCTGTCGGCTTAGCCTCGGGATGGGTGTGCGCGGAACCTGGGAGCGCGGCGGCATCAAGGAAGACTGGATCACAGACGATGAGGCGCAACGACATGTTGCTCTCGACCGCCGAGAGGATCGGTCGGCCGATGTGATCATCGTTGAAGCCGAAGCCGGAGACGATGACGGCCGTGTCAGGCTCGCGCAGGGCCGCCTGGAAGGCCCCGATCATGTCGAGATAGGGGGCCTCGAAGCTCTCCTGGTACTTGCTCGACCGCGGATAAATCAAGACCGGCTCGCCCTCTTCGCCCTCAGACCGCACGATATCGCCGCCCTTGCGCCGCCAGTCGATCGAGCCATGAAGCTTGTAGAACTGCACCACGTTCTCGATGTAGTCGGGTGATCCGTTGCCTCCGTTCTCACGTCGGACCACGTCGTAGTCGAAGAACATGCGGTCGTAGACCTGCCTCAGGGAATGGGAGAAGCCGTCGATGAAGGTGAAGCGGTGACGCGCCCCGGCCTCCTCGAAGCACAGGTCATAGTTTGTAGTGAAGATTTTGCTGCGTGATTTGCGCACCCCGCGCCGGCCGAGTTTCTGCAGCAGAACGGCGTGGGCGGACAGGTCGGTCTCAGTGTCGACGAAAGCGACCCGCTCGAGGATTGCGCTCTCTGCGTCCTTCACGAAGGCCCTGATCAGTTTGGTAGTTTCGTCTGTCGCCTTGGCATGAAGTTCGAGATGGAGCTTACAGAGTGTGAGGAGGCGCTCGATATTGTTGTCGACGTCGGCGTCCTTGAAGCACTGGTTGACCTTGGCGAAGACCTCGTCGCCGACTTTGGCCTTGGCCGCGTTCCAGATGTCCCACATTCCGGCCGGAGAAAGCTTGCCCGCTCCATTGCGGGCGCTGAATGACGACCCGGTGCCCGTCAGCACCACCACGTTCGTGGCGTTCAGCGCATTGAGGAACGCGCTCTCTATCAGGCGCCGTGCGCCTACGATCTCGACCTTTTGGCCGTCTCCCGTCATCTGGTCAGAGTAGTTCTTCCATCCCTCGCCCGGAACGAAGAGGCGCAAGTTGTTCGGTGACGCAGCATTGCCGTTCCAGAACGTCATTCTTCACCTTGGCTTCGCCTTAATTCGCGGCACAGTAACACGGCAGTACTTGCTCCGTACAATCTATGCGCGCCGAACGAACGCCTATGCCGCGCACCGACCCCGATCACCGCGCCGCCGCTGTCCAGCCCGCCGCGGCGGCTTCTGCGGCCGAGCAAAACCAGCGCTCGCCCATGGTCGGGTCTATGCGAGTCGCAGCGTAGTCCTGCTGGCCGGGTACATGAAAAATCCGCCGGCCCTTGGCGCTGATGTTGCCCTTGATCACACAGCCCGCGGCGGGCGGCCCGGCCGGTGCCGTGTGAACCTGGCGCGCGTCCGCCCGCCACAGCGACGGCGTCTCGAACCGCCCGGCCCAAAGGCCGCGCCGCGCCCGGAGCGCCTCGGCCTCGGCGGAAGCGTAGGCACCGCGGCTGAATTGGACATAGTCGATCGCCCACCCGGCCTGGACCATCGCCTCGCCCAGATCGGTCGATCCGGCCAAGCACCGAGCAACCGCCCGGCCATAGGGATCACGATCGCGCACCTCACAGCGCACCGCCCGCCCACCGATCAGGCCGACGAGCTGGTCGCGCGCGACGTCGCCGCAGGCGTAGGCTTTGCCCTGGTCGTTCTGGCAGACCTGTCGGCCTTCCGGCGCATTGACGCCCCAAAGGCGGACCCTCTCGGCGCCGACGCTGAAGGTGTCGCCATCGACGACACGGGCAGGGCCCGTCACCTGCGCCGGCGCGGCGGCCGCCAACCCGATGGCCAGCGCCATAAGGCTCAACCGCCGAATCATCGCCGGTCCTTTCGCAGGGTGATGATCACCCGGTCGACATAGACCTCGGCGACCTCGGCCGCGTGCAGGATCGCGTCGATGTAGTCGCGCTTGATCCGGTCGGCGGCGATCTGGCTGAGGGTGGACAAGGTCAGCACCCCCTCATCGATCCCATGGAATCCGATCCGGCCGAACCAGCTGCCATAGGCGCCCTCGCGGACCAGCCGGCGTAACGGTTCAGCGATCTTTTGCCAGACGGGGTCATCGACCCCCGGCGCCGCCATCAAAGCGGGCGGCGGTTCAGCCGGCGGAATGTCGCCCTTGGCCTTGAGGACCCGGGCGAAGTTGAGCCGCAGGTCCGGCGCCCCCTTCGGCTCATAGGAGGCCATCCGGCCGAAATATTTGCACGGGCTGCGAACGTCGGGATCCTCGATGGCAATCGCCAGCATGGCGATGGCGCGGACCCCGTGCCGCTTCAGGGCCCAGGCGAAGGTCTGGTCGTTGTTGCGCTCACGTTCGGGCAGCAGATCGTCAACGGCGGCCGCCACCCGAGCGAGGTCGGCAGGCGTTACGCTGGCCGGATCGGCCACGGCGGCAGATCCCACCAGCGCAGCGATGCGGGGAGAGACCTGGAAGGCGGCCCTAAGCTCCTGGCGGACCATTTCCGCCGGCGCGGACCCCTCCGAAAAGGCGCTGGAGAAACCGCTTGCTCCCTGCGGAGAGCAAATGGCGCTGTCGTGTCCGGCGCCCTGGCGTTTGCCCGAGGATTTTCGGACTTTGCCGTTCTCGGCGGGCGAAGTCCGCCGCTGATCAGTTTGATGTCGCGCTGAAGGCGCGTCCTTTCCTCGTACAGAAGAACTGCCGTTCTGATGGGACTGTTCTAGGTGAGTGAATCTTGGCGCCCGGGCGGTAGTTCTTTCACTAAAGACGACGGGTTCGGAATAGGCGGCCCTCCGGGCCTGAGCAGCTTCGCGGACGGCGAGATCCGCCGCCTCGAGCTCGTCCAGACGCGCCACGAGGGGGGCCAGGTCATAGGCCTCCACACCCGCCGGCCGATTGGCGCGGGTGTAGTCGCGCACCATGAAGCCGGCCGCTTCCAGCGCACGCCTGTGGGCGCGGGCGTTGCTCTCGGTGCAGCCTAGATAGTCGGCGATCAAACTGGTCCCGGGCCACACCGTGGCCACGTCCTGTTCGAGCCGGTCCTGGTTGAGGTGCTCGACATAGAGAAGCAGGGTCATCCGCTGCTGCACGGTGAGCGTGGGCGTGCCCTTAAGCACCGCCGCGGCGATCCGGGCCACCGATACGCCCGGCTGCCAGCGCCAGGCTCGGGCTTGCGCGCAGACCGCGTCAAAGTTGGGGGCTCGCTTGGCGAACCCTGGTCGCCAGTCGTCGCCCGATAAGGCCGTTCGCATGTCGTCCCTTCCTAACGGGACGAGGCCGTTTCACGGTCGTGAAACCGGCAGGCAAAAGACCATAGGTCTCCTGTTCGAGGCCTTGACGACGCAAAAAGCGCCGCTTAGGCTTACTCGATCAAATCAAGCCGCTACCACACGGCGCCTGCGATTTCCGAGAGCCTCCCGCGCCAACGGGGGGCTCTCGCCGTTTAGGGGTCTCGTCTAGGTCAAGATGAAGTCCTCTGGGGCGACCGAGCGCGCGCGGAGGGTCCGCGACGCGACTCAGTCGACGACAGCGTTCAGTGAGTCTGACGATTCCTAAAGGCTTGGAATTGTACCCTTTTGGCCAAAAAGGGCCGATTCGGGCGGTTGACGTCTTTCCGGAAACGAGTCCGCCAAGCTGCGACTCAGCGCGCTAGGGCTTGTGGCGCCCGCACGCCCCGACCCCACCTGTTGAGAGAGACGGCGGCGGAACCACTATGATGAGGCGGGCTGCGCCTTACGCCAGGCTTGGAAGCCTTTGTCCGCGTCGATGAAGGCTGCGAGGATGTGAGGGACTAGCTGGTCGAGCTCCAGCGACTGGTCGTTCGCTTGAGCGAAGGCGCGCTGATAGTCGGCCAGATCAACGGCGAGCTTGCCCTTCAGCTTCAAACGCAGATCGGTTGTCTTCTCCTCGAGATCGATCTTGCCCAGGGCGAGGGCGGTCTTGGCGGGGCGCGTCATGGGCGTCTCCTTGGGTGGCTTGCAGGAAGCGGTCGATCGCTGCGAAAGCGAAATCGGTGAGTTTGAGATTGAGGGCGTCCGTCTGGCGGCGGATCCGGACACAAAGCGGCTTCGAGAGCCGGACAGAGACCCGGTCCTTGGCGCCGCGGACGGCGGGAAACGTCACCGCCTCACCACCGTCGAGCGCTTCGACCAGCTCGCGGAAGGCGCGCTCATAGATGAGCCGAACACAGCCCCTGGGATTCTTGCGGGTGTTCAGGCGCTCGGCGGTGTCGAGCATGTCCTGGTGAAGGCCTTCCGGGAGGAAGAGGCCGAGCTTTTCTGCCGATGGGGTCATCGCAACACTCACGCTTACGGGTACGGGGCGAGGATCATGTCCTTGCTGACAAGCACGCGGACGGGCCAACCGGCCCGGACGCGCAGGGTGGGCTGGCGATTGAGATCGCGCCCGGTGATCTGCTGGCCGACCTGCTGGGCGGAATTGGACACCCCGCTGGCAGCCGAATTGACGACGAGGGCGCCGGAGCTGCGGTTGCCGGCATCCTGGGCGGCGGCGGCGCCGACGCTGAACAGCGTCGAGAGGATCACCCCGCGCGCCAGTTGGCCGAAGTGACCGTCCGTCTTGTCCTGCAGGCCAGCCGCCCCGGACAGGTCCGCCCCGGCCATGGACCCGATGTTGATCGAGCGGCCATCGGGCATGATGATCCGGTTCCAGGCGATCAGGGCTCGGTTCTGGCCGTAGGCGATCTGGCTGTCGTACTGGCCGATGAGCCGGGAGCCCTGAGGGATCAGCACCGTTCGTCCGGTCCTGTGGTCGTAGACCGGCTCGGTGACCTGGGCGATCACCTGGCCTGGCAGATCCGAATTGATGGCCGTGACCAGCGCGGCCGAGATGATGCTACCGGCCTTCACTTCCCAGGGGCTGAGCGCCGGCTGCAGCGGGTTGGTCAGGTAATCGTCAGTGCGGGCGTTGGCGGCGAACTGGCGCTTGGCCGCCTGGCCGTTGGCGGGCTGCACCTCGGCGGCGGCGGACTCGCCGGCGGCTCCAGCGGACGCCGCGATCGGCCGAGACAGCGCCGCCAGATCGGCGGACGGCGCCGCGGCTGCGGCGGATGGCGGGCCGCCAAAGAAGGGACCAGAGGTCCGGGCGGCCAGGGCCTGCTCACGCGCCGCCTGAACGACCGGATCAACCTGGGCCTGCGGAGGGGGAGGAGGCGGTGCGCCCGCCGGCAGACCCCCTGGCGCGCCCTCCGGCGGCGGCAGGGCCGCTGTGCCCGGCAGGGTTTGAGCCTGGAGTGCGGGGTCGGCATAGCCCGCTGCATACCGGGTGGAGATCGCCGGGGTCTGGACCTGGCCCGTATCGGCCGCGTCCGTAAATGCTTCAGGCCGCGCCTGCGGGGCGTGCGCGCCGCCAAAGCCGAGGTAGAACCCGAGCGCCACGATCCCAGCCAGACCCGTCGCCCCGGCGATCAGGTACTTGCGGTTCCAGCGGGTGACCGGATTTCGTGGCGCGGCCAAGACGCTTTCCGGCGCGGCCTTGCGCGGGTGAGGGTTGAGAGGGGGATCGGGCGGAAGGTGGGTCACGAGCGCCCCCCTTCGCCGGTGCGGGTGATCCGCACCACGGTCTGCTTGCCTTCACCAAGCCTCAGCTCCGCGACGTCGATCAGCCGGTCCACGACATAGTAGCCGCCGAGATAGCGGTAGTTGACGAGCTGGGCCTGCTTGTCAGGACCAATGAGGAACAGCGGCGGCGCCTCTGTTGTGGCCATGTCGCGCGGAAACTGGATGTAGGTCTTCAGACCGTCGTCGAAGACTCGGACCGGCTGCCAGCGCGGCGCGCGGAAGCCGTTGGCCTTGATGCGATAGCCGAAGTGCAGCGAGTCCACCGCCAGGCCAGAAGCCGCCACGCCTTGCGTCTCGGCCGCCTGGGCGGCCTGCCGCTCGCGGGCCTCTTCCTGCGGATAGTTCCAGCTGATGACGCTGGTGTAGGTGTCGCCCTCATAGCTGACGGCGTCGAGCAGGTAGGTCCGCTGGTCGGTCGTCAGGATGATGTTGGTGCGCAGGCCGCCACGGATGGGCTTGACCATCACGATGACCTGCTGGGTCGCGCCCGAGCCCTGAACGGTCTCGCCCAGCACCCAGCGCACGGTGTCGCCCGCCGCCTTGGAGATCAGCTTTTCACCAGGCCGCAGAGAAATCGCGGTCAGGAAGCGCGGGCTGGTGTGGACGGTGTAGAGCCGCCCCGGCTCGAAATCGTAGTAGAGCGCGGCGTTCACATAGGCCCCGGCGCTGGGGTAGTCGCGCGCACTGCTGTTGGCGGATTGCACGGTCGACAGCGCCGGCGGGCGCGCATAGGTGCGCGGCGCCGCTCGGCGCCTTGAGGTTGTTCGGGGCGGCGTCGCCGCCTGAGCCAGGGCCACCGGCGCCAAGGGCGCCGGCCGCGCAGCGGCGCCGGGAGCCGGTCGTGGCGCGGCGGTTTGGGCGACGGCCGGATTCTCCGACCCGGCCAGCAAGACGAGCAGCCCAGCCGCAGCGCCTATGGAAAGCCGTCTGGGGGACAAGGCGCTCATAGCTCACGACTCCATTGAAACTCGGTGATGTAGATCCCCAGTGGGTTGGCCCTCAGCTCGGCCTCGTTCTTCGGCGCCACCACCTTGGTGGTGAACAGGCCTGTCCACGCTTCGGTCACGCCGGAGGTCCCGGCGTTGAACTGCGTCTCGCGCCACTGGACCTGGTAGGTGTGTGGACTGCGCGGCAGTACCGACACGATCTCGACGTTGACCGCCTGCGTGCCCGCATTGGCGAAGGGGTCGTTGGCCTTGGCGAAGGCGTTGAGCTGCCCAATCGCGGGCCCAGACACGAAGTGGTAGGCCCCGGTCCAGTTGTCCCGAATGACGATGGGATCGATGCTCTTCGAGCGGGTCCGTCGCACCCAGTCCGCGAGGAAGTATCCGATCTCGGCCGTGGTCGGCTCATAGGTCCGCCCGGCCAGCTCGATCCGGCCAGGCCGCGCGTAGCGGTCGATGGGGACGACGTAGGTGGCGATGTTGGTGTTGTTGGCCTCGTATATGAAGCCGCCCAGCGCCAGGGCCGCGAGCCCCAACCCGCCGAACGCCGCCATCCGCCAGTTCTTGGCCTGCACAACGGCTGAGCCGATCCGCATGTCCCACTCCCGTGAGGCGCGCAGGTATGGGCTCTCGACGGGGGCGGAGCTGCCATAGCGGTCATTCGGTCGTTTGAAGGGGTTCATCGGCGCACTCTCGACTGGGGTCACTCTTCAGGTTCGTCATCGCGGCGGGTTGGAGTGGCGCTCAGGCCAGGCCCGCTTCCGTCGCCGCCGGCGGTGGCCGCAGCGGCGTTGTCTCGAGCCGCGCCTGCTAGCCCTCCGCCACGGCGGGCCTCGGCCCGCGAAACGACGGAGGATTCAGACGAGGGCGCTTCCGGCGGAGGGGGAGGGGGCGTCTCGCCTTCACTAGGATTGCGGGAAGAGAAGAGGCGGCTGCCGGCCGCTCGCCCTTCGGCGACCGTCGTCGAGACGGGCGCCCTGGCGAAGTCGGCCGCCATGCCGCTACCGCTAGACCCGCCGCCTGTGGGACGCGGGCCACCTGAATTGATGCTCCCTGATGCGGCCCTGGCCGCAGCGATCTTCTCGCCGCCAGCCGCCCAACCACTTGCGACCGCACCGCCAGCGGCGCGGGCGGCGAGGCCTACGCCCGCCGCGCCAGCGGCAACACCCGCCGCGCCCATCAGAGCGCCACCGGTATTCAGCTGCGGGCCACCTGAAATCATGGCGCCGGCGATCGCAGGAACTTTGAGCGATAGCATCATCAGGAAGATCGCCGACAAGAGCAGGCCGGCTTCCTCCGCCACGGTCGGTTGAGGCGATAATGTGTAGGTCTCGAAGATGTTGATCCCGACGCCCGCGATCACAGCAAGCGCCATGAACTTGAACCCCACGGAGACCACGTAGCCGATAGCTTTTTCTGCCAAGAAGGAGGTTTGAGAGAGGACCCCAAACGGCACGACGACAAAGGCGATCAGGGTCACGATGTAGAATTCGATGATCGTGACGGCGATCTCGATCGCCAGAATGATGAAGGCCAATAGGATGCCGATCGCGGCGACAGCCGCGACGATGATCATGTCGATATGCATGAGCGCCCCGAAGCCAGCGTTTTGCTGCGCTAGGTCACCGATGTATTTGATGAGGTCGATTACGACCGAGAGGCCCGCTTCGACCGCCTTAGTCGGCGCCCGCGTGAAATCGCCAATCGAGCCGCCACCGCTGGCCTGTAAGCCTAGCTTTGCAAATCCATTGATGACCGTGAGGGTCAGCGAGTGCCAGTTGGTGACCAGCCAAGCGAAGAACCCGATCAGGAGTATCTTCCTGACGAGTGCAGCCATGATGTTCTGCGTCTCGTCGATCGCCCAAAGGATCGCTGAGATCGTGATGCTGATGACAACCAGAGTCGCCAGTACGCCCTGGACGGGTCCCGCAATGGCTCCGAAGCCACTGCCCACCTGGCCGGTGAACGCACTGATAAATTGATCAAGGGCAGCAGGATCTGCGGTGGCCATGGACAAACTCGGCGCACTACCAGCCTAGAGGCTGTTTTTGTCGGGAAGGCTGCTGCCCTTCTTATTGAAGTACAGCGGTGAACATGGGTCGTTCCGGTCACGATTGTTGATGTCCGGACACGGCTTCGCATTGGCTGGCGGGTCGGTTTGACTCGGCTCTGTGGCGGGCTTTCCGCAGCCCGCGAGGCCCACGGCAACGAGACAGCTGATGACAAGCAACGACCGCATCACTGGAAATCCGAGATGTTCGGAAGCCGGCTCCCAGTCTTGGTGTACGCCGTAGCCCGCTCCGTCTCAGCTCGGGCCGCGATCGCCCCAGCCTGCTGCTGGGCCAGGATCGTCTCTTGGGTCCTCGCTTGCGCGATCAGGATCGTCTGAAGGCCTTGAAGCTGGCTGCTGAGTGCGGCCAGCAACTGGTTGGTCGCCTGGATCGCCGCCGTTTGTCCGGCGGCGCCTTGCGAGGCGGCCACCGCGCCGTTGACGGCGCCGGCCGTGGTGCCCTGCGACCTGACCAGCTGGTTCTGCACGGCCATGGAGTCCTGCAGGGTCAGCCGACTGTTCGCCTCCCAGCTCGCCAGCCGCTGCTGGATTTGAGCGAAGCTCTGACCGGACAGGCTGGCGGGGTAGAACTGCTGAAACTGACCGGCGATGTTCTGGCTGTTGTAGCCGATCGCCTGGGCCTGCTGCATAAGCTGGCTGGCCTGGGCGTTGATCTGCGCCAACGGCTGGGTCACGTCCGTGCCGAGCTTTTGCAGCATCGCCATCTGGTTGGTGACCTGCGTCTGCAGCTGCTGGATCTGCGAGAGACCTTGGCGCACCTGCTGGACCGCTTGCGCCACAGCGCGCGGATCGAAGACGATCTGCTGAGCGGCCGCGGTCTGTGGTGGCAGAGGCCCTAAACCCAGCGACACCGCAACGATCGCCGCCGCGGCCATGAGCTGCTTACGCATGGGGTGTGTCCTTCTAGTGCGAGGGATGAGGAGCCGGGAAGAGGTCGTCGCCGGTCGCCTGTACGAACAGGGGTTCGGAGATCGCCCGAAAGGCGACGGCCGCGCCGAACAGGACAAAGCCGGCCAGCATGACGAAGAAGTTGTGGTGGTAGGTCGTGCCGAAGACCGCGAGGAAGCCGGGCGCCGCCACCGCCAGGAACAGGATCCGGCGACGCCGCCGCGAGGCGGTCCACGCGCCCGGAAGGTGACGGTTCAGCCACGCCAAGCGCGCGAAGGCTCTCGGGCTCATCGGCGGCCGAGCGGGCGCGAAGGTGAGGTCGTGCGCGCCCATCACGCCACCCTCGGAAAGGCGGCGCGCCGCTGGCCGCCGAGGTAGCGGGCGACATCCGCCTGGCCCTTGGCCGCGAAGAACCGCTCGGCGAACTCGCCACGATCATGGTCCGCGAGGAGCTGGCTGATGAGCTGCTGATCGCCGGGCGACGACGAGCCCACGGCCGCCAGGGACACACCGCCCAGGCCGAGCTCGAATAGCCGGTTCCCGGAGGTGGACTGGTAGTAGTACTCGCGCTTGGGCGTCGCATTGGCGATGATCCGAACCTGCTGCGGGTTCAGCCCGAAGTCCTGATAGAGCGCCGTGATCTGCGGGGTCTGGGCGTCCGGATTGGGCAGGAAGATGCGGGTCGGGCAGCTCTCGATCAGCGCCGGGGCGATCGACGACCGGGCGACGTCCGCCAGGCTCTGGGTGGCGAAAACCACGGCGACGTTGAATTTGCGCAGCGTCTTCAGCCATTCGCGGATTTTGGCCGCGAAGGCGCCCTGGTCGAGGAAGAGCCAAGCCTCATCGAGCACCAGCAGCGTCGGCCGACCGTCGAAGCGACGTTCAAGGCTGCGGAAGATGTAGGTGAGGACCGGGGCCAAGGCCGACTTGCTGGCCATCAGCTCGGCCATCTCGAAGGTCTGCCAAGCGGCAGGCTTGAGGGCGTTCTGGTTGGCGTCGAGCAGATGGCCGTATGGTCCGCTCAGCGTGTAGGGCGTCAGGGCCGCCTTGACGGCCTGGTCCTGGATCGTGGCGGCCAGCAGGGTGAGGGTGCGCTGGTCGCGCGGTCCCTCGGCGAGATTACGCAACCCGCTCCAGATCTCGTCCTTGACCGGCGGCGTGATAGGCACGCCCTCGGCGGCGACGATGTCTTGCACCCATTCCTGGGCCCAGGCGCGGTCGTCGGACGCGTCGATCTGCGCCAGCGGCTGGAAGGCCAGCTCGCTCTGGTCGCCGCCCAGGATATAGAACTGGCCGCCGACGAGGAGGGTCGATGCGCGCGAGCTGGCGCCCTCATCGAAATAGAAGACCTGAGCTTCCGGATAGCGCAGCCACTGCATGGCCAGGGTGTTGAGCAGGACCGATTTGCCCGAGCCGGTCGGCCCGACGATCATCGTGTGACCGACATCGCCCTGGTGCAGGTCGAAGCGGAACGGCGTGGTGCCGGCGGTGCGGGTGACCAAAAGAGCCGGCTGAAGGCCAGGATAGCCGCGCTTTTGGCATTCGGCCGACAAGTGGGCGTTGATTGTCGGGCCAGGCCAGATCGCCGACATCGGCATCATGTCGCAGAGGTTCAGCGACGACACCAAGGGCCGGCGCAGATCGGCATAGGCTTGGCCCGGCAGGCTGCCGATCCAGGCCTCGACCGCGTTGACATCCTCGACCTTGCAGACGAAGCCCGCCCGGTTGATGGCGCCTTCGACCTCCCGGACGCGGTTGGCCAGCCGGTCGGGATCCGCGTCCATCAAGGTGACGGTCGGGGTGAAGTAGCCGATCGAGGCGTAGTCACCCCCGAGAATGGCCAGGGCCGCATCGGCGTCGACGGATTTCGCCGCCGCGTCCGGATCCTCCAGCAGGGACGGCTCGCGGGTGATCGCCTCCTTCAGGAGCGCCATCACGCCCTTGCGCTTGGCGAACCAGCGCTTGCGCACCGTGGTCACCGCTTTGCGCGCGTCTTCCTTGTCCAGCGGCAGATACCGGCAGACCCAGCGATAGCTGATGCCCAGCTCATTGAGCCGGTCGAGCAGGCCGGGGCACGAGGTCGTCGGGTAGGCCCGAACCGAGAGGGTGCGCAGGTACTGGCCCCCCAGGCGCGGCAGCAGGCCGCCCTGGAAATCATCGTCGGTGAGGAAGGCGTCGAGGTAGGCCGGCGTTTCGGGCGTGGCGACCGGATGGCGCTTGGTCGAGATGCAGCTGTGCAGATAGGTCAGGGTCTCATCGTCGGTCAGTTCTGCGACCTCCGGCATGATCGCGGTCAGGATGTCGGCGATCTGGTGGACCGTGCTGAGGAAGTCGCTGAGCGCCGCGCGGTACATCCCCTCGGCGCCGCGTCCAGACGGGGCGTTTTCGAGTAGGAGGCTCTCGGCCGTCGAGATCGCTTCTTCCGGTGGAAGGTAGGTGAAGGTCAGGAAATAGCGGCTCTCGAAGTGACGCTCCTGCGCTTCGAAGCCCTCGCGGCGCTCCTCATCGACCAGGTCCGAAACGGGGTCCGGAAACTGGCTTGTAGGATAGGTCTGCGATGGCGCGCGGACGGCCTCGATGTGCAGGCACCAGCGTGAGCCCAGGCGCCGCAGGGCGTTGTTGAGCTGGGCGCGGGTCGCGACCAGGCCGGCATCCGTGGCGCTGGCGAGGTCCGGGCCGCGGAAGGCCAGGGTCTTCTGAAAGCTGCCATCCTTGTTGAGCACCAGCCCCGGCCCGATGAGGGCCGCCCACGGGAGGTGGTCGAACAGTCGATCAGCCTTGGGCCGGTACTCACGCAGGTACAGCACGACGAACCTCTAGGAGACCAAAAGCGGGGAGGGGTGAGGCCGAGCGCGCATGTCAGGCGTCCAGGTAAGGCTTCTGGCGAATGTGGCGGCCGAGCGCGTCGAAGAAGTAGGGGTCGCGCTTGTTCAGCCAGTAGCAGGCGCCGTGTATGGCGAGGCCCAGCGGAATGCCGATCAGAGGGACCTGCAGGCCCAAGGCCAGGACGGCGGTCAGGGTGCCGTTGAGCACCGCGATCATGCGCGGCACGCCGGCGATGGTCACCGGCTCCGATAGCGAGCTGTGGAAGGCGATCTCGAAACCCTCGACGTCGGACCGAGCCATCAGAACGCCGCCCCGGCGGTCATGTTGAAGAAGGTCGAGATGAAGGTCGTCGCCGTGAAGGCGATCGCCAGACCGAAGACGATGCCGATCCCTTTGCGCAGGGCCGACCCACCTTCCGCGAAGGCGAAGCCCAGGCCGGTGAGCACGATCGCGATGATGCCGACGGCCTTGGCGACCGGCCCCGACAGCGACTGCATGATGGTGTCGAGCGGGCCTTCCCAGGGCATGGCGGTCCCGGCGCCAGCGGCCCAAGCCGGGCTTACCGCGAGGAGGACAGCCGCGCCGGCGAGGAGGGCCAGGGCGGTCGAAGCGCGCCCCCGAGCTTGGCTAGAACCGGCGTTTTTCATCGCAGCTGACCCTTGATTGCGTCCGCCCGCCTTTGCCGGGCGTCACAACCGTGAGTCGCGGAATAGGCGAGGTCAAGGGCGTTTTTGACTAAAAAGGTGCGATTAGGGCTTTTTCTCTAGCAAAGCTACAACCGTTAGAGGCGAGCTTCCGGCCACGCTTAGCGGCCTGAGTCGAGCAGGCAAGCGCGCGCATTTCCCCCGTGTTGCTGATCTGTTTCCAACCGATAAGCGGCGACTTTGGGGCACATGCCCGAGTTGTGTGGGCTGTTGATTCGCAGCTGAGCCGCCCACTCAAGGTCAGACTAGCCTCCCTGTTGCCGGGTGATCCTGCGCGCAGCACCGATGATCAGCGAGGACCTCGATGACCCGGCAATCGCCCGCGATCCCCTGGCAGCCGGCGGCGACCATGCGCCGAAGCTCGCTCTGCAACGCCTCGAGTTGGGCGATCTTCGTCTCGACGGCGGTGAGTTGTTCCTGGGCGAGGGTGTTGGCGTCCTCACATGATCGCTCCGGATGGTCGGCTAGATCGAGGAGGGTGCGGATCGCCTCGATCGGAAAGCCGAGCTGGCGCGCGTGCTTGATGAAAGCCAGACGCCGGACGGCGGCGGGATCGTAGGCCCGACGGTCGCTTTCGGTGCGCACCGGCTCGGGTAGGAGGCCGATCTGTTCGTAGAAGCGGATCGTGGGGACCTTCACATCGGCGGCCGCCGCGAGTTTGCCGATCGTGAGCGACGTCATGGAATTCTCCTCGTTCCATAAAATAGACCCTTGATCCTCTAGCGACTAGAGGATGCAGGGTTGCGGCATGTCGAGCTGTTCCACTTCCGATAAGCCGGCCGCCAGCGGTTGCGGCTGCGGCGCGCCCATCGCGTTCGACGGCGCCTCGCTGGCCTACCGCCGGGCGCTGAGCGCGGTCATCGTCATCAACATCGTCGGCTTTGTCGTCGTGGCGATCGGCAGTTGGCTCGCCGACTCGGCGGCGCTGGCGGCTAACACCCTAGACTTCGCGGCTGATGCAGCGACCTACGCGCTCAGCTTGTGGGCCATCGGCAAGAGCGTCCAGGTCCGGTCGGGCGCGGCCTTCATCAAAAGCGGGTCACTTGCGCTGATGGCGGCGGGCATTCTCGGACTGGCGGTTTGGCGCGCGGTGACGGGCGCTTCGCCCGAAGGCGGGGCCATCTCGGGGCTCGGCCTATTCGGAGCGGCGGCCAATCTGCTCGCTGCGCTGCTGCTCGTGCGCTTCCGTGAAGGGGACGCCAACGTGCGGTCGGTCTGGCTATGCACCCGCAACGACCTAATCCAGTGCCTGGCGGTGGCCGCCACTGGCGTTGCGGTGACCGTCACTGGGTCGAGGTGGCCGGACCTTCTCGTCGGTGTTCTGCTGGCGGCGGTCTTCTTGCGCTCGGCGTGGCAGATCGCCAGTCAGGCGCGCAAGGAACTCCGAGCCGCTCCGGCCAGCGCGGATTTGCGTAAATATGTAACGCATTCCCGCCACAGTACGAAACACGTATAGGGCAGGGCGATGGCGAGTCCTTCAGCATGGTCCGGAGCACTACGGTGGCTAGCAGCCGCCTTGCTCGTCGCTGTGCTTTCGCTAGGACCGAGCGTCGACTCCCTCATCTGCGGTAATGATCTGAATTCCGGCGCGGCGGCGGCCGAATTCACGACCGCAGCCGGTCAAACGGTGACCGCGCCATTGGATGATCACGGCAGCGCACCGGCGGATGTCTGCATCCATGGTCATTGTCACCACTTTGCACCCTTTGTGCCGATCCTAGGTGAGGGCGGCGTTGGCGCAGACTTGCCTAGCGCCAAGCATGTCCTGGGGCGCACCGCTGTGCGTAAGACCGATCCCCACTTCGGACTGAAACGACCGCCTCGCGGCTGACGACCGACGCGCGCACGCGCGCACTCCGTCGTCACAAGCGAGAAGGAAGACCGTGTTCATCCATAATCGAAGGCCGCTGTTGGCGGCCGCCTCGGGGCTCGTCGCCTTGGGGCTGTCGGCGGGCGTCGGCGTGGCCGAGCCCGCCCCAGCCTTTACTGACCTACTCCGACAGGCGCAGGAGACCGCGCCGCGTTTGGCGGAAGCCCGCGCCGACATCGCGCGAGCCGAAGGCTTGGCGCAGCAGGCGGGCGTGCGTCCTAATCCGACGGTGGGCCTGGAAATCGAGAATTTTTCCGGGTCTGGGCCGTACAGCGGCATAAGCCAGGCTGAGACGACGGCGTCGATTTCTCAGACCTTGGAACTCGGCGGCAAGCGTTCGGCCCGGGTTTCGGCGGCGCAGGGGGAGGTGGTGGCGGCCCGTCAGCGCGCCCAGCGCGCCCAGGTCGATTTCAGATTCGATCTTGCGGTGGCCTACGCCGAAGCCGAGGCCAGCGATCGGCGACTTTTGCTCGCACGAGAAGCGCTCGGGCTCGCGGAGGAGGATGCCCGCATCGCGCGCGCCTTCGTCGAACAAGGCCGCGAACCTGAGTTGCGGCGTATTCAGGCGGAGGCTGCAGTCCAGGCGGCCCGCGCCACCGTCGAGGAGGCTCAGGCGGCGGGAGCGACAGCCTTCGCTAACCTTACGGCTCTTTCGGGATCGGCGGCGCCAATCACCTCGATTCCCGTGAGCCTGCTGGACGGAACGCCGCCGCGTTCCGCCATCTCGCCCGTCGCATCTAACGCGCCGGGCTATCTCGTGGCGCAAGCTGAGCGCGAGGCGGCACGGCGGCGCCTCGCCTTGGAGCGTCGGCGCGCCGTTCCCGACGTGAATGTCTCGGTGGGCTTCCGACGGTTCGAGAATTCCGATGCGTCAGCATTCATCGCCGGGGTGTCGGTCCCTCTGCCACTCTTCGATCGCAATCGGGGGAACGTCCGCGCGGTCCAAGCGGAAGTCACCGCCGCGGAGGCCCGTCTGAATGCGGCGCGGTTCGACGCCGAGGCGACGGTTCGCGCAAGCACAGCCCGTGCGACCGCCGCAGAAACGCGGCTCGCCGCCGCTCGGGAGGGTGAGCGAGCCGCGCAGGAGGCCTACCGCCTCACACGCATCGGCTACGAAGGCGGGAAGCTGAGTCTTGCCGAACTTCTTGTTGCACGACGCGCGCTCACGGATGCGCGCGGTCAAACCATCGCCGCCGCCAGTGAGCGGGTAAGCGCGCAGGCAGCCCTGGCTCGGATGAGCGGCGTTGCCGGGACCGGAGACTCCCAATGAAGCAGGATAAGGCGCGTCTTTATGGCGCAGTAGCCGCCATCGCCCTCGTCGCCGCAGCCGGCGGCTTCGGGTTGTCGGCATTGATCAATCGCGACGCTCCCCCTGCGGCCGAGGCCGCCGATGAACATGCCGAAGGGGAGGCGCAAGAAGAGGGCGAGGCCGCCGAGACGCCCGAGGGCGTTGTCAAGCTTACGCCAGAGCAGGTTCGGGCGTCGGGCCTGGCCGTCGTCGCGGTGGGTCGGGGCGGTGGCGCCGAAACACGCATTTCCGGGCGCGTGGAACCGATGGTTGATGCCCGCGCCAGCGTTGGGGCGAGCGTCGGCGGGCGCGTTGAGCGGGTTCTTGTTGCGCCGGGGCAAAGCATCCGGGCGGGCCAGGCCCTCGCGATCCTCGTCAGTGGTGACGCCGCCACGTTGCGCGCCGACGCCGACGCGGCGGCGGCTGCGGCGAACGCCGCGCGGCGCGCCTACGAGCGAGATCGCAATCTTGGCGCCCAGGGCATAGTGGCGCGACAGGAGGTGGAGAGCTCCCAGGCCCAAGCGCTCAGCGCCGAGGCCACAGCACGCGCCGCGCGGGCTAGGGTAGCTGTCGCGGGCTCTCCGAACGCCTCGGGGCGAACGAGCGTCTCGTCGCCCATCGGCGGTGTCGTAACCGCCGTGCAGGTCGGGCCCGGCGGCTACGTCGCCCAAGGCGGCGTCATCGCCGAAGTGACCAACCCGGCGCGCGTCGAACTGGTCTTCAATGCTCCGCCGCAACTCGCCGCGCAGACGCGCGCCGGAGCGCGGATGCGGATCACCGGCCCGACGGGAGAGTTCGACGCCGTCGTGACCGGTGTAGCGGCGAACGCAGGCTCGGGAGAAAGTGGGGCGACGGTGATCCGCGCGCGGCCTGTTGGCGCTAGCCTCCCGCCGGCGGGGTCACCCGTCACCGGAGCCCTCGTGACCGGTGGTGAGAGCGGCGGCCTGACTGTACCGAGCGAAGCCGTGCAAACGGTCGAGGGCAATCCCGTCGTGTTCGTGCAGATCGACGGCGGGTTCCGCGCCATGCCGGTGCTGACCGGACGCCAGGCGGGCGGTCGCACGGAGATCGTGCGTGGGCTCACCGGCGCCGAACGGATCGTCTCCACCAACGCCTTCCTGCTTAAGGCCGAACTCGCCAAGGGCGAGGCTGAGCACGGCCACTAGGGAGCAGGCGCATGTTCAAAGCAGTTATTGAAGCGTCCGTTCGCTTCCGATGGTTCATCGTTCTGGCGACCGCCCTCGTCTCGGCGCTGGGCCTCTACGAACTCACCAGATTGCCGATCGACGCCGTCCCCGACATCACCAACCGTCAGGTGCAGATCAACACCGTCGCCCCGGCGCTCGCGCCAGAGCAGATGGAGCGGCAGGTCACCTATCCCCTGGAGACCGCCATGGCGGGCATTCCAGGCCTTCAAAGCACACGATCGCTCAGCCGCAACGGCTTCAGCCAGATCACCGTCATCTTCACCGACCAGACCGACATCTATTTCGCCCGCCAGCAGGTGGCCGAGCGGATGGCGCAGGCGCGGGAAACCTTGCCGACAGGGGTCGAGCCGGAACTGTCGCCTATCACGACGGGGCTAGGCGAGGTCCTGATGTGGACGGTCGACTATGTGCCCTTTGGACCGAAAGCCTTGGCCGCGGCAGGGCAGCCCGGGTGGCAGGCAGGCGGCGCCTATCTAACCCCTGAAGGCGAACTCCTCACGACGCCGCAAGCGCGCGCCACCTACCTGCGCACTGTCCAGGATTGGATCATTGCGCCCCGGATGCGCTCGGCCAAAGGGCTCGCCGGCGTCGATGTGAACGGTGGCTACGTCAAGGAATACGCCGTCCGCCCCGACCCGGCCCGTCTGGCAAGCTATGGCCTCGGCTTGAACGATCTGATTCAGGCCCTGGAGCGGGCCAACACTCAGGCGGGGGCCGGCTTCATCCAGCGCGCGGGCGAGGCGCTCACGGTACGCACCGATGCGCTCGCTCAGACGGTGACCGACCTGGCGCAAGCCCCTGTCGTAAATCGCAATGGGCTTGTCGTCCGTGTCGCCGACGTGGCGACCGTGGAGATGGGCCAGGCGCCGCGCCTTGGCGGCGCCAGTCGAGACGGCCACGAAGCGGTGATCGGAACCGCCTTGATGCTGGCGGGTGAGAACAGCCGAACCGTGGCGCAGGCCGCGGCCGAGCGGCTCGAGGAGGTGGGCCCGAGCTTGCCGCCTAGCATCGTCGCGACGCCGGTGCTGAACCGCAGCGACCTCGTCAACTCGACCATTTCGACGGTCGCCCGCAACCTGGCCGAAGGCGCGCTGCTGGTGGTGGCCGTGCTGTTCCTGCTGTTGGGCAACATCCGTGCGGCCACGATCACGGCGCTGATGATTCCGATCAGCTTCCTGTTCGCAGTGATCGGCATGAATCGGTTTGGGATCAGCGGAAACCTGATGAGCCTTGGCGCGCTCGACTTCGGCTTGCTGGTCGATGGCGCCGTGGTGGTCGTTGAAAATACGCTGCTCATGCTCAGCCAGCGGCGGGGCGAACTCGGCCGAATGCTCACTCGTCATGAACGGCTTGGCGTCGCCGCGGCCGCCGCGCGCCAGATGGTCAAGCCGGCCGCTTTTGGACAGTTGATCATCCTGCTGGTGTTCACCCCGCTGCTGATGCTGGAGGGGGTGGAAGGCAAGACCTTCATCCCGATGGGCGCAACGGTGATGCTGGCGCTGGTGGGGGCGTTCATCTTCTCCTTCACCTTCGTGCCGGCCATGACGGCGCTGCTGGTTCGGGACCCCAAGCACGTCCACATGGATCCAAACGGGCGCGCGGAGGAACACGAGACCTTCGTCCTCCGCTTCGCCCGCAAGCGCATCGAACCGGCGATCCGCGCGGCCGTCGCTCGCCCCAAGATCGTTCTGGCGGCGGCGCTCGGCGCCGTCCTCGTTGGCGGGATCGCCTTCAGCACCCTCGGGCGGGAGTTCATCCCGACTTTGGACGAAGGCGACATCGCCATGCAGTCCCTGCGTGTGCCCTCGGCGTCTCTCGAGCAGTCGCTCGCTATGCAGATGGCGCTGGAGAAGGCGATCAAGGCGCAGCCGGAGGTGGAGACCATGTTCTCCAGGACCGGTACCGCGGAGGCGGCCGTGGACCCAATGCCGCCGAACATCTCCGACGCCGTCATCGTGCTGAAGGATAAGGATCAATGGCCCGATCCGAACCTGTCCAAGGAGGATCTGATTGCCCGGATCGAGAAGATTTCCGCGCAACAGCTGGGCAACAATTTCGAGTTCAGCCAGCCTATCGAACTGCGCTTCAACGAACTCATTTCCGGGGTGCGGACCGATCTTGCGGTCATGGTGTTCGGCGACGATTTCGCTGAGTTGCAGAGGACCGCCGATCAGGTCGCCAATGTGCTCCGCCAGACCGAAGGCGCCGCCGACGTGCGCGTCGAGCAGGCCTCCGGTCTGCCCACGCTGACCCTGACCGTCGATCGGTTCGCCGCCGCCAACTACGGGCTGGCCGCAGCGGATGTCTCCGAAGCCGTCTCGGCCGCAATTGGTGGGGCCGAGGCCGGTCAGATTTTCGAGGGCGATCGTCGGTTCGACGTGGTCGTCCGCTTGTCGGACGAGGCCCGAAACGATCCAGCGGCCCTGGCCGCCCTGCCTGTGACCACGTCCAGCGGCGCGACTGTGCCTCTGTCCTCGGTCGCGCGCATCCAGATCGCGGAGGGCCAGAACCAGATCAGCCGCGACAACGGTAGTCGGAGGATGGTGGTCCAGGCCAACGTCCGGGGTCGCGACCTCGGCGGCTTCGTCGCCGACGCCCAGGCCAGGGTCGAGCAGCAGGTGAAACTGCCCACCGGCTATTCTCTCACATGGGGCGGGCAGTTCGAGAACCTCAAGCGCGCCGAACAACGCCTGGGGCTCGTGATCCCGGTCGTGTTCGTCCTGATAGGGCTTCTGCTGTTCATGGCGCTGGGGTCCTTCGCCGAGGCAGGACTGGTCTTCGCCTGTGTGCCGCTCGCGTTGGTCGGCGGAGCCCTGGCCTTGCTGCTCAGGGGCATGCCGTTCTCCGTCTCGGCGGCCGTTGGGCTCATCGCGGTCTCGGGCGTGGCGACCCTGAACGGCCTGGTTTTGATGCAGGCGATCCGGGAGCGGCTCGACGAGGGACTTCCTCCAGATCTGGCCGCCTACCAGGGGGCCGCGAGCCGGTTAAGGGCGGTGCTCACGACCGCGCTCGTGGCGATCGTCGGATTCATCCCGATGGCGCTAGCGCATGGCGCGGGTGCGGAGGTGCAGAAGCCCCTGGCTACAGTTGTGATCGGAGGCCTCTTCGCGGCTACCGCGCTCACACTGCTGGTCTTGCCGACCTTCGCCGCCAAGGCGGTAAAGCATCGCAAAGCTGAAGGGATCGAGGAATGACCGCGCTAACCGCCCAGGAACGTCAGCAGCGCAAGACCTTGCTGGTGGTGCTGATCCTCAACGGGCTGCTGTTTGCGGCGCTCGGGGTTGGTGGCTTGGTGGCGGATTCCAGCGCTTTGATCGCCAATGCGGTCGATAACGGCTCTGATACGGCGGTCTATCTCATCAGCTTCCTTGCGGTGGGTCGGGCCGGAGCCTGGAAACGCCGCGCCGCGCGAATCTCGGGCGTCATGCTTCTGATCTTCGCTGTCGGCGTGCTGCTCGACGTGGGCCGGCGCTGGATCTACGGCGCTGAGCCTGTCGGCTGGACGATGATGACCCTGGCTTTGGTCGCCGCCGTCGTAAATATCGTCTGTCTCCTGCTCTTGCGCCGCGTCCAGAGCCAGGACGTGAACATGCGCGCCGCTGAAACCTTCAGCTTGAACGATTTCGCGTCCAACGGCGGCATCCTGGTCGCCGGCGCCCTTGTCATGTGGTTGGGCCGATCCTGGCCCGATCTGGTGGTCGGCATTGCGGTCGCGATCATTGCCGTGAAAGGCGGCGTCGAAATCCTCCGGGACGCGGCGAAAGCAACACAAGAAACACCAGAGGAGCCCGGCGATGACTGAGGAAAAGCTTCGTCTTGAAATCCCGGTCCTGCTCCCCGGCGCCGCCGATGCTTGCGAGCGCTGTGTCGCCGAGTTGACGGCGGTTCTGAAGCGCCGGCCGGGCGTGATCGACGCTCACGTCGATGGCCGGGAGGACGCCCGCCTGTGCGTGCACTTTGATCCTACACTCATCGCGCCTTCGCAGCTTCGAGCGCTCGCCGAGCAGCAAGGGGCGCGCATCGACGCCAAATTCGGCCACGCGACCATGCGCTTACCATTACCGCTGCATGCGCGCGCAGCCCGCACCCTGGCGGACGATCTGCGTGGTGTGCCGGGCGTTGTCAGAGCCGAGGTCGGGCCCACCGGCGTAGCGGTGGTCGAGTTCGATCGCGGTCTGACAGATGAAAAGACTCTCAAGGCATTCCTGAACGATCATGCAGCGGCCCTGGGACAGGCGCCTGCTTCAGCCAGCGCTTCGCGCGACGAGCACGCCGGCCATAAGCACAAGCCAGGCGAGGGCCACGGCCACAAGCATGGTGGCGTCTTTGGCGAGCGCACCGAGTTGGTATTCGCCCTGCTTTCGGGGCTCGCGCTTCTGGTCGGCTGGCTGGCGTCGTTTCGCCTCAGCGGCCCTGTCCCGCTCGCGTTCTATGGCCTGTCCTACATCTTTGGCGGCTACTTCACGCTGCGCGAGGCGGTGGAGAACCTGCGTAAGCGCCGGTTCGAGATCGACACCCTCATGCTGGTCGCAGCGGCTGGCGCCGCCGCGCTCGGCGAATGGGCGGAAGGCGCCTTGCTGCTCGTCCTATTCAGCCTCGGGCATGCGCTTGAACACTATGCGATGGGCCGCGCCCGACGAGCGATCGAGGCTCTGGCGGCCCTGGCGCCCGAACGCGCCAGCCGCAGACGCGGCGAGGCGATCGAAGAGGTTGCGGTCGAGGCGCTTGAGGTCGGGGACATCGTCCTCGTCCGACCCAATGAGCGCCTGCCGGCTGACGGGGTCGTCATCATCGGCGAGAGCGCCGTCAACCAGGCGCCGGTGACTGGGGAAAGCGTGCCGGTCGACAAGAGCCCGGCTCCGCAAGAGGCGACCTTCGAGTCCGCGGAGGCCAGCCACCGCGTGTTCGCCGGGACGATCAACGGGGCAGGGGCTCTGGAGGTGAGGGTCGCCCGCCGGGCGAGCGAGACCACCCTCGCGCGCGTGGTGACCATGGTCGCCGAGGCGGAGGCCCAGCGCTCGCCGACACAGCGATTCACCGACAAGTTCGAGCGCATCTTCGTGCCCGCCGTTCTGCTGATGGTCGCGATGCTGATGTTCGCCTGGCTCGTCGTGGACGAGCCCTTCAGCGTGAGCTTTTACCGAGCGATGGCCGTGTTGGTGGCGGCAAGCCCCTGCGCCCTGGCCATCTCCGTGCCCAGCGCTGTGCTGAGCGGTGTCGCGCGAGCTGGACGCGGCGGCGTGCTTGTGAAAGGGGGCGGACCGCTCGAGAACCTCGGCACGCTGAAGGCGCTCGCCTTCGACAAGACCGGGACCCTGACGGAGGGCCGGCCGCGCGTCACGGACGTGGTCCCAGCCATCGGCGTGACCAAGGAACGGCTCCTTGAGACCGCCGCGGCCGTCGAAGCGCAGAGCGACCACCCCTTGGCGGCCGCCGTGGTCACGGCGGCGACCGAGACGCTTACGGCGGCGCCGGGCCGAGCCGAGAGCGTCGAGAGCATAACGGGACAAGGGGTCCGAGGTCGCTACGGCGGCGAGGATGTCTTCATCGGCAAGCTGAAGCTCTTCGAGGCGATCGATGGCCCGCCTGTGCCCGAGGAGGTGCGTTCAGAGGCGGAGCGACTGGCTAGATCGGGTCGCACCGTGATGGTGGTGCGCTCAGCGGGCGCCTACCTTGGCGTTCTCGCTCTCCAGGATACGCCACGTGAAGGCGCGGCGGAGGTGATCGCACAGCTTCGCGGGATGGGTCTGAAGCGGCTCGTGATGTTGTCGGGCGACAACCAGGGAGTCGCCGACGCAATTGCCTCGCAGCTCGGCTTGACCGAGGCGCGGGGCGGCCTCATGCCCGAGGACAAGGTTGAGTTCATCAAGACCATGCGCGAGCAGGAAGGGCGCGTGGCGATGGTGGGCGACGGCGTCAACGACGCGCCGGCCATGGCGAACGCAACGGTCGGTGTGGCAATGGGCGCCGCCGGCTCGGATGTCGCGCTGGAGACCGCCGATGTTGCGCTGATGGCCGACGACCTGCGGCGGCTGCCCTTTGCCGTCGGCCTCAGCCGTCGCACGAGCGCCGTCATCAAACAGAACCTGTTTGTCAGCCTCGGAATGGTCGCGTTCCTTATCCCGGCGACGATCTTCGGCCTGAAGATCGGCGCGGCGGTAATCTTCCATGAGGGATCCACGCTGCTTGTTGTAGCGAATGCGCTGCGTTTGCTGGCCTATCGCGAAGGGGCGTTCGGCGCACTGGGCGGGACCACGCCTCGGGACAAGCAGCATGCATAGCGGTCCAGGCGAAAACAGCCCCGCCCAGGTCCGGAGCGTCTTCTGCCCGGGCCTACGGGCTCGCAAGCGCCCGATGTGTAGGGTCTGAAAATGGCTCGCGTCGCCAAAGAAATCGACGTGGGCGCCTCCCCCAAGCGGGTGTGGGACTCGCTCGTTCAATTCGAAGGGTATGGAGCCTGGACGCAGGCCGCTCGCATCAGAGGCGAGCTCAAGCCCGGAGGAAAGATGGACTACGGGATCCTGCTCCGTCGCGGCCGTATCAGCCCGTTTTACTTCAATCTGCCGGGCAACGTGGTCGCGCTGGAGCCGCTCGGGTTGATCTCTTGGGAGGCTGGCCTCAGGAGGGTCCTCCTCATGGAGTTCGCCATCCACATCAGCCCTCGCCTGGACGGTGCGAGGGTTCTTCAATCTGTCGAGGTCTCTGGGCCTATGGCCCGGGTGATCGGGCGCCACCTAGGCCGTCTCTTCGGCGCGCACTTCGACTGCATCAGCGGAGATCTACAAGAACGCTTTGGCGGTGGGTCTCAGTTCAACGGCCGACGTCGAGGTAAGCCGCTCAGAGTATCTCAGCCCTGATCGCCGTAGAACACGTCGCTCTCGCCGTGCCGGAGAGCTGGTCATCGCCGTCCAGACCCCAGAAGTGGTCCCGATCGGCTCTGCCACTGAGGACGTCGCGCCCTCCGTCGCCGACGGAGACTTGATAGTCGTACCGCTCGCTGCCGGCATTGAAGCCAAACGTAAAGCCCTCGATGGCCATGTACTGACTAGCCAAGTCCTGGAGGGGCGCACCCTTCCAATCGTGGGAAAGCTTGTGTGACATAGCGGGTCTTGGACGAAGATTTCTACAATGGGAATGTTTGCTGTCGTTCCATTGCAAAGCGGCAACGTGAGTCCGCGACTCATCTTCAGACGGGAAGTTCCGCCATCGTCATCATTTGCCGGCCGGGCGGATTTTACAGGACTAGCGGTTGAAGGACGGCCGCCGTCTGGCGGGCACCGACGGCTCTTTGCCTTCCGTCAGATCCGTAAGGATCGGGCAGTCCGGCCGATCGTCGCCTGCGCAGCAGTGTGAGAGGTGGCGCAGCGTGTCGGCCATCGCCTGCATCTCGGCGATACGGGCGTCGAGATCCGCCACGTGGCGGTCCGCGATGGCCTTCACCTCTCGGCTGGGCCGCGCACGATCCCGCCAAAGCGACAACAACTGGGTGATCTCGTCCATAGAGAAGCCCAGGCTGCGCGCGCGCTTGATGAAGCGAAGCTCGTTGATCTGGCGATCGTCGTATTCGCGGTAGTTCGAGTCCGTCCGGCTCGCCGGCCGCACCAGGTCGATCTCGTCGTAATAGCGGATCATCTTAGCAGTCACGCCGGTGGCCTTTGACGCCTGACCAATGTTCATGCGGCGGCTCCTTGGACTGTGGGCTGGAATGCGACCGATCGGGGGGCCAAAGGCTTGAAGGCGCGAAGGCGCAGGGCGTTGACGAGCACGCTGACGCTGGAGAGGGCCATGGCGCCAGCGGCGACCATGGGCGAGAGCAACAGGCCGAAGCCCGGGTAGAGCAGCCCGGCGGCGACCGGGATCAGCACCACGTTGTAGCCGAACGCCCAGACCAGGTTCTGGCGGATGTTCCGCAGCACCGCACGGCTGAGCGCGATCGCCGTGGCCACGCCGCGCAGGTCGCTGCGCATCAGCACCACGTCGGCGCTCTCGATGGCGATGTCCGTTCCAGCTCCCATGGCGATCCCGACGTCGGCGCTCGCCAGGGCCGGGGCATCGTTGACGCCGTCGCCGACGAAGGCCACGCGGCCATAGCGCTGCTGCAGGTCCTTCACGGCGGCGACCTTGCCGTCGGGCAGCACCTCGGCGATCACCTCGTCCAAGCCGAGCGCCGCGCCGACCGCCTGCGCCGTCCGCCGATTGTCTCCGGTCATCATCACCACCTTCAGACCCGCCGCTTTCAGCGCCGCCAGGGCCTCGGCCGTGGTGTCTTTGATCGGGTCGGCCACGGCGAGGATGGCTGCGAGTTCGCCATTGATCGCCGCATAGATCGGCGTCTTGGCCTCACCTGAGAGGCGTTCCGCGTCCGTGGCGAAGGCGGCGACCGAGACACCGAGCTTCGCCATGAAGCGGTCCGCGCCAACCTGGATCCGCTGGCCATCGACGAGCGCTTCAGCGCCGAAGCCGGGAAGAGCCGCGAAGCGGGACAACTCGGGCAGCTGCAAGCCGCGGGCTTGGGCCGCCTCGACGATCGCCTGGGCGATCGGATGTTCCGAGCGGCTTTCGACTGCCGCCACCAAGCGCAGGAGATCGGACTCCGTGAACCCATCCGTGACGCGGACATCCGTCAGGATCGGGCGGCCGAGCGTCAGTGTCCCGGTCTTGTCGAAGGCGACCGCCTGGACGTCGCGCAGGCTCTGCAGGGCCTCGCCGCGGCGGAAGAGGACGCCCAGCTCCGCGGCGCGGCCGGTGCCGACCATGATCGACGTGGGGGTCGCTAGGCCCATGGCGCACGGGCAGGCGATGATCAGCACCGCCACGGCGTTGACCAGCGCGAAGCTCAGCGCCGGGCTGGGGCCGAAGATCAGCCAGGCGGCGAAGGTCAAGACAGCGCCGACGATGACGGCCGGCACGAACCAGCTGGTGACCTTGTCGACGAGAGCCTGGATCGGCAGCTTGGCGCCCTGGGCGGCCTCGACCATCCGCACGATCTGGGCGAGCAGGGTGGCCGCGCCCACCTTGGTGGCGCGGAAGCGGAAAGTCCCGGTCTTGTTGACCGTGCCGCCAACCACAGCGGCGCCCGGACCTTTCTCGACCGGGATCGGCTCGCCCGTGATCATGGATTCGTCCACGTAAGAGGCCCCGTCTAGGACTTCGCCGTCCACCGGCACCCGTTCCCCCGGCCGGACCACGACGACGTCCCCGACGAGGACCTCGGAGACGGGAACCTCGAGGACCGCACCCGCCCGCTCCACGCGCGCGGTCTTCGCCTGCAGCGTCATCAGACGCTTGATCGCCTCGCTGGTGCGGCCCTTCGCCCGGGCCTCGAACAGGCGTCCGACCAGGATCAGGGTGACGATCACGGCGGCGGCTTCGAAGTAGATGTGGTTGGCTCCGGCCGGCAGCAGGCCGGGCATGAAGGTGGCGACGGTTGAATAAGCGAACGCGGCCGTCGCGCCGAGCACCACGAGGGAATTCATGTCCGGCGTGCGCCGAACGAGGTTCGGCACGCCCTTGCGATAGAAGCGCAAGCCCGGACCGAACAACACGAAGGCGGCCAGCGCGAAGCTGATCAAGCGCCAAGGCTGCTCGCCGATCGTGCTTGCCAGGAGATGGTGGGCGCCGGGCACGAAATGGCGGCCCATCTCGATCAAGAACAGTGGGATCGTCGCTAGGGCGGCGAGGCCCACTGCCCGCTTCAGTCCCCTGACCTCCGCCGCGCGCGCCTCACGTTCGCGATCGGCGAAGTCCGGGCCGGCTTCGACGATCGGCGCGGAGTGGTAGCCGGCCTTTTCGACGGCGGCGACCAAGGCGGCTGTATCAGCGCCCTCGACCACGGTGACCGTGGCGCGCTCCGTAGCGAGGTTGACCTGCGCTTGCAGCACGCCCGGCGCGGCGCGAAGCGCCCGCTCCACCCGCCCGACGCAGCTGGCGCAGGTCATGCCCTCGATCTTCAGTTCGAGGGTGTGTTCAAGCGGCTCGTACCCGGCCTTGCGGATCGCTTCGACGACGGCCGCAGACTGGCCTTCG
>Ga0208179_1000315_pt1 | contig 34714 bp, 22 predicted proteins | sample Malvired_Geostar_FD_184238 | JGI IMG/M metagenome (GOLD analysis project Ga0208179, IMG submission 184238) | Marine viral communities from the Global Malaspina Expedition - Malaspina viral metaG DeepMed_Geostar (SPAdes) (version 2) | ecosystem: Environmental > Aquatic > Marine > Oceanic | place... | reverse complement strand
CGACCTACACCGTCCTGACCCACCTGCGCGAACAGATCGTAATGGGTCGCCTGCCGCCCGGCAGCAGGCTGCGGGCCGAGGCCCTGGCCACCGAGATGAACGTCTCGCGCACCCCGGTGCGCAGCGCTCTGGCCGTACTCTCCGCCGAGGGTCTGGTCAGCTACGGGGTCAATCGTGGCTACACCGTCCAGAGCATGAAGCTCAGCGACATCCTCGATTCCATCGACGTGCGGGCGCAGCTCGAGGGCCTGGGGGCGAGGCTTTCGGTGGAGATGGGTTGGACGGCCGAGGCTCTGGCGGAGATCGAGCGGATGGTCGAGCGCGGCGGGGCCATCCTGGCCGAAGGCCGCTGGTCCGAGGCCATCGAGCGGGACTGGTACGCCATCAACCGCCTGTTCCATCGGGCGATCCAGCTGGCGCCCCAGAACGGCGTCCTGCGCAACGCCATCCGCATGACGCTGCTCTATCCGCTGTTTGGGGATCCCGCCCGACTGTGCCCGACCGTGGCCGACCATGTGCCGCTGCGCCTGCGCGAAGTGCCTGACACGCCGCCGGACTTCATCGGCGTCTCGCAGGCCGATCATGAGGCCATTCTGGAGGCCATCCGCGGCGGCGACAGCGCCGCGGCCGGCAGACTCATGACCGAGCATGTGCTGCGGACCAAGGCGCGCCTGCACCGTATCGCCACCCGCTGACCCCCGGCCTGCCAAGCCCTCGTCACCAGCCGCATAGGCTTATGCGCAAGCGGTCTTGGCCCGCCGCGCCCAGCCCGGGTTACCGCTGGGCGGTCACGGGAGGTGCAGGCATGGCGCTCAGCAACAGACGGGTCGTGGTGACCCAGCGGTTCTTCGACGAGGCTGCGATCGCCTATCTGGAGGCGGCCGGCTGCGAGGTCGTCATCGCCGACCTGGCGCCGGGGGAGGCCGATGGCGGCCTCGACCATGATCGCCTGGCCGCGATGCTGGTCGGGGCCCAGGGCTGGATCTTCGGCCACGCCAAGGTCACGCGCTTTCTGCTCATGGCCCTGCCGCACCTGGCGGTCATCGCGCGCCGCGGGGTCGGTTATGAGCGGGTGGACCTCGAGGCCGCCACCGAGCTCGGGCGGGTGGTGACCATCGCGGCGGGCGGCAATGACGCCTCGGTCGCCGACCAGGCCATCGGCATGATGATCGCGCTCGGCCGCCGCTTTCGCGAGACGCAGGCGCAGATGAACGCCGGGTCGTGGTCGATCCTCATGGGGACGGACCTCTATCGCAAGACCGTCGGCGTCATCGGCCTGGGTCGGATCGGGCGCAGCGTGATTCAGCGCCTGAGCGGTTTCGAGGCCGAGGTGCTGGTGGCCACCTCGCGGCCCGATCCCAAATACGCCGCCCGGACGGGCGTTCGCTACGTGGATGTCGAGACCCTGCTGGCGCAGAGCGACTATGTCACCCTTCACGCCCCGCTGACCCCTGCGACCCGCCACATGATCGACGCCGCGGCCATCAGGCGGATGCGGCCCGGCGCCTTCCTGATCAACACCGCCCGCGGCGGCCTGGTGTCGGACCGCGACCTGCTGACCGCGCTGGAGGCGGGGCGCCTGGGGGGCGCCGGCCTCGACGTGTTCGAGAGCGAGGGCGATCCGGCCCTGCAGCCCGTCACCGACGCCCTGATCGCCCGGGCCGATGTCATCGCAGCGCCCCACGCCGGCGCCTCCACCCGCGAGGGGCTGGCGCGCACCAACATGATCGCCGCCCGCTGCGTGGTCGCCGTGCTTGATGGTCAGGATCCGCCGCCCGCGTGCATCGTGGCCGACGGGCGCAAGCGCGTGGGTGAGCGCGTATGAGCCCGCCGCGCACCCTCTATGACAAGCTGGTGGACGACCACACCGTCGCCCGTCTGGACGAGGACGGCGCTACGGTGCTGCTCTATATCGATCGCAGCGTCCTCAATGAGTACACCAGCCCTCAGGCCTTCACGGGCTTGCGGGACGCCGGCCGCAAGGTCTGGCGGCCCGAACGCCTCCTGGGTGTGGTCGATCACGTCAACGGAACGGCCCCCGTCCGTACCGACCAGATGCTGGACGCCGGCGGAGCCGGGCAGGTGGCCTATTTCGGCCGCAACTGCCGCGACTTCGGCATTGAGCTGTTCGACATCCTTCATCCCAACCAGGGGATCGAGCATGTGGTCGCCCCGGAACTGGGCCTGATCCTGCCGGGCATGGTGGTGGCCGCCGGCGACAGCCACACCACCACCTATGGCGCCTTTGGCGCCCTGGGCTTTGGCATCGGCACGTCCGACATCGAGCACATGCTGGCCACCGCCACGGTGGTCTATCGCCGGCTCAAGCCCATGAAGGTGGAGGTCACCGGCCGCCTGCCGGCAGGCGTCACCGCCAAGGACGTGGTGATGGCCCTGATCAGCCGCATCGGGGCCGATGGGGCCACCGGCTGCGCCATCGAATTCTGCGGCGACACCATGGAGGCGCTCAGCGTCGAAGGCCGCATGACGCTGTGCAACATGGCCGTGGAATGCGGCGCCCGGGGCGCCCTGGCGGCGCCGGACGAGAGGGTGATCACCTACCTTTCCGGGCTGCCGAGGGCGCCGAAGGGGGCCATGTGGGACGCCGCCGTGGCGGCTTGGAGAGGGCTGAAGCCCGATCCCGGCGCCGTCTATGCCCGCCACGAGGTGCTGCGCGCCGAAGAGATCGAACCCATGGTCACCTGGGGCACCAGCCCCGACCAGGCCGCCTCGGTGCTGGGGCGCGTGCCCGACCCTGCGGCCGAGGCCACCCCGTCGCGGCGGCGCGATGCGGCCCGGGCCCTGGAATACATGGGCCTTGAGCCGGGGGCGCGCTTGGAGAGCGTGCGGATCGACCGGGCCTTCATCGGCTCGTGCACCAATGCGCGCATCGAAGATCTGCGTGACGCCGCCGCGGTCCTGCGAGGCCGCCGGGTGGCCGAGGGCGTCCGCGCCATGGTGGTGCCCGGCTCCACCAGCGTGCGCCGCCAGGCCGAGGTTGAGGGGCTCGACCAGGTGTTCATCGCCGCCGGCTTTGAGTGGCGGCAGTCGGGTTGTTCCATGTGTCTGGCCATGAATGACGACGTCCTGGCGCCGGGAGAGCGGTGCGCCTCGAGCACCAACCGCAACTTCGAGGGCCGCCAGGGCGCGGGCGGCCGCACACACCTGATGAGCCCGGCCATGGTGGCCGCGGCGGCGGTTCGCGGGCGCCTCACCGATGTGCGCCGGATGGAAGACTAGGCATGGAGCCGTTCCAGCGGGTCGAGGGGATCGCAGCGCCCCTGCCGGCCGCCCATATCGACACCGACGTTATCATGCCCAAGCAGTTCCTGAAGGGCATTGATCGCGCCGGCCTCGCCCGCGGCGCCTTTCACGACCTTCGCTTCGATGAGGCCGGCGCGCCGCGAGCAGACTTCATTCTCAACCAGCCGCCCTGGCGCGAGGCGCGATTTCTGGTGGTGGGACCGAATTTCGGTTGCGGCTCAAGCCGTGAGCACGCGGTCTGGGGGCTGTCGCAACTGGGCGTTCGCGCCCTGATCGGGACCAGTTTCGCCGGCATCTTCTTCGACAACTGCGCCCGCAACGGCCTGCTGGCCGTTACCTTGCCGCCTGAGGAGGTTGAAGCGCTGCTGGCGCTGGTGTCGCGGCCGGAGACCAACCGGCTCATCGTTGATCTGGAGGCCGGCGCCATCGAAGGCGCCGGCGAGCTCTGGCGGTTCGAGATCGATCCGTCGCGCCGGCGCGCCCTGCTGAACGGCCTCGACGCCGTCGGCGTGGCCCTGGCCCGCGCCGACGAGATCAAGGCCTTCGAGACGGCGCATCTGCAACGCCACCCCTGGCTGGCGCCGACCCAGGTCTAGGGCCGGCGCCGCGCTGGATCAGCCGAGCTCCACGTCGAGGAGACGGACATATTGCTGGCCGCGGTGCATGTCCCGCTCGACCATGCCCCCCTGGGGCTCGGTGCGGGCATAGGAAATCTTGACCATGTTCAGGCTCGCCACCGGATAGCGCTGAACGAAGGCCGGGTCGGCCCCGAACAGGCGCGCAAAGAGCTGCGGCCCCAGGGCCGGCGCCTCGGCGTACTTGGCGAAGCTCTCCGCGCCATCGAAGAAGAGATCGAAGGTCACCCAGAACGGCCCGGCGTTCTTGGAGCGGACATGACGGCAGACGTCCTTAACGGTCGGCATGGGCGGTCCCTTCGTCTGACAGGTCGATCCACTGGGTGCGCACGAGCTCCAGCGGGTCATCGGTCTCGACCACGTGGTTGAGCTTGAACTCATAGATCGGTCCACGTTCGACCTCGGCCGGGGTGAAGGCGAAGCCGTAGCTCGGCAGCTCCTTGTCGCGCAGCAGGGGGAAGTGGAAGAAATAGGCGTTGCAGGTGTTGGCGATCTGGGTGGCCATGGCCTGGGTGTCGGCGGTGGCGATGAACAGCACGCCCACCTCGCGCGGCGCAGGGGTTCCCGGCGCCGGCGTGTCGCCCGAGACCGCGTTCCAGCCATAGATCCGCAGCGAGATGTGGAAGTCGCCGGCGGCCTCGCCGATGGTGCGGCGGGTGCGCTGATAGAGGGCGTGCAGCAGCTTGTCGTGGAACTCGTCCAGGCGCGACAACACCTCCGGGTCCTGGATGCCGATCAGCATGAGGGTCTGGAACCGTCCGGCGGCGGCGCCTTCCAGCTTCATGGTGTAGGGCTGAGGCTCCCAGCGCGACCCGGTCACCCGCACGGTCCGCTCATTCACCGGCGCATAGATCGACTCCGTGACGTCGAGCACGCCGCCCGGCTCGGTCAGGCGAAACGGATTGCTGTTCTCATAGAGCATGTGGGCCGAGACGCTGTGCGGGCTGCACTGGTTCGCAAGGCTGAGCGGCTCGACCTCGAAACCCTCGGCGCCGATCGAGATCAGCACGCCGGCGCCTTCGCCGGTGTTGACCGTGCACTGGGCGCCGCATTCGGCGACCTTGGCCGCGTGCCAGGTCGCCGCCGTATGGGCGCCGCGCCACAGGGCGAAGGACCCGATGACCGCGGTGTCGGTGGTTCGGCCGCCCAGGATCAGGTCGGCGCCTTCGCGCAGGGCGGCGATATAGGGCTCGGCGCCCATGGCCGCGACGATGTGGTCGCAGGCCTCGATGGTGGCGTCGTCCAGGGGCCCGAGCGGGGGCAGGGGGCGGATCTTGCCGGCGGCGTTCTTGGCCTTCAGCACCGCCTTGTCCTGCTCGGAATAGAGCAATGCGATCTTGGGCTTCAGACCGAACTCGGCGGCGATCTCCAGGGCGATGTCGCGGGTCCAGTCGAGGTTGCGGTCGCCGCCGGCCTGACCGCAGGTGCCGACGATCACCGGGATGCCGGCCTCGGCGCCGGCCTTCATCAGCAGCGCCAGGTCCCGCTTCACCGAGCTGCGGTCATTCTTGGATTTTCCGAGCGCCAGATAGGCCGCGCCGCTGTCAGTGGAGCCGGCGTCGGTGGCGATCGCCTGAGCGCCCTGGGCGAGGCCGTACTGAAGCTCCTCTTCCCGAACGCCTGCGCCCAGCGAACCCACCGGGACGAGTATCTTTATTGGGCCGTTTTCCATCCCAAACCCCCTCTTTGACCATTTCCACGCGGGCCGAGCCTTAGCGGGATCGGCCTCATTGGGTCAATAAATTGGATCCAAAATATTGACGCGCTGCGTCCAACCCCAGTAAGCACCCTGGCAAAGCCGCACGCCAGCGAGAACAAGCCGGGGAGTTGGAACGTGAGAGATCATCGAGGCCTGTGGGCGGGCGGCGCAGCCGCGGCGGCCCTTCTCGCGGGCCAGGCGGCCATGGCCCAGGAGGCTCAGACGGCTGAGGTCAGCACGCTGGAGGAGGTGGTGGTCACCGCCCAGCGCCGCGCCCAGAGTCTGCAGGACGTCCCGGTCACCGTCACCGCCTTCGGCGCCGAGCAGGTGGAAGAGGCGCGCATCCGCGAGGTCCAGGATGTGGCGACGCTGACCCCCGGTCTGCAGTTCGACGCCTTCCCGTCCTCTCAGCCGCGCATTGCGATCCGCGGCATCGGCTCCTCCGACCGCGGCGCGGCGGGCGATCCGAGCGCGGCGGTCTTCCTGGACGACATCTATATCGGCCGTCCCGCGGCCGTGGCCTTCGACGCCTTCGACGTGGAGCGCATCGAGGTCCTTAAAGGTCCGCAGGGCACGCTGTTCGGGCGCAACGTGGTCGGCGGCGCCATCAATGTGGTCACCCGCCGGCCGGATCTGGCGGGCTTCGACGCCGCCGCCGAGACGACGGTGGGCAACCATGAACGGCTGGAAGGCGCCGGCATGGTCAATGCGCCCTTCGCCGATGGGACCGCAGCGGTCCGTCTCAGCGGCGCCTGGCGCACCCACGACGGCTATGTCCGCAACACCTTCACCGGCGACCGGGTCGAAGACCAGGACACCCGCAGCGGCCGCATCTCCCTGCGGGCCGAGCCCCAGCCGGAACTGAGGCTCCTGGCCACCCTGGACGGGACCCGCAGCCGCGAGACCGGCCCGGCCCAGCATGTTCTCGATCTGGACGCCGGCGACCCGCTCTCGGCCTTCTGGACCATCAATCGGGATCGAGGCGAGACCGCCGGTTCTTATCTCGGCTATCAGGATCGCGACACCTGGGGGGCGCGGGTGCAGGTCGAGCGCGACCTGCCATTTGCGACCCTGATCTATCTCGGCTCCTACCGCGACCTGGACTACGCCGCCGCCTACGACTTCGACGGCGGCAATCCGACCACCAATCTGGTCGACATCTCCGGCGGCAACGAGGAGCAGTCGACCTTCTACAGCCACGAGCTTCGGCTAAGCGCCCTGCCCGAGAGCGACGTCCAGTGGATCGCCGGCGCCTACCTGTTCCGGAGCCAGACCGATCGCCGGGACATTCTCGACCTCGACATCGCCGGCAGCTCCGGGCGGGAGGTCTATGCCCAGGCCGCCGAACTCTCGAGCTACGCCGTCTTCGCCGATGTCACCGCGCCGGTGACCGAGCAGCTCTCGGCCGTGGCCGGCGTCCGCTATACGCGGGACGACAAGGACTATCGGATCGACAACCTCGCCAGCACCGAACTCTACCGGGCCGGGGAGCGGTTCGATGTCAGCGTCGCCGATGACTATGAGGCGGTCACCTGGCGCGCGGGCCTGACCTGGGCGGCCACCGACGACCATCTGCTCTACGGGATGATTTCCCGCGGCTTCAAGAGCGGCGGGTTCCAGGACACGCCCTCTAGCGCCGCCGACGCCGCCGACGGTTTCGAGCCTGAGTTCGCCACCCAGTACGAGATCGGCCAGAAGAGCGTCCTGCTGGGCGGGGCGGTGGTGTGGAACAACACCCTCTACATCATGAAGTACGACGACCTGCAGACCCGGCGCACCCTGCCCAACCTGTCGGTGGTCACCGACAATGCCGGCCAGGCGACCATCAAGGGCTATGAGACCTATCTGCAGTGGCGGCCCTTCGTCGGCGCCAGCCTGGTGACCAGCTACGCCTATACCGACGGCCGCTTCGACGAATTCTCGCCGGAGCCTGGGGTGGACTATGCGGGCAACCGCATCTCGCGGACGCCCGAGCACAAGCTGGTGGTCTCGCCGTCCTACACCGCGGCCCTGGCCAGCGGCGCAGACCTGCGGTTCGCCCTCGACTACGCCTATGAGAGCCGCATCTTCGACGACAATTCCAACCAGCCGCCCGAGGTGCGTGACCCGACCCATTTCGTGGACGCCCGGGTGATCTTCACCGATCCCTCCCGCCATTGGACCGTCTCGCTGTGGGGCAAGAACCTGACGGACGAGGTCACGCGAACCTTCCAGTCAGTGTTCCTGGGGGCGAATTTCGGCGCCTACAACCCGCCGCGGACCTACGGCCTCAGCCTCAACTGGACGTACTGACCGAGGTGGGCCGCCGCCTCGTCATGGCGTCGGCCGCCGATCCGAAAGGGATCAGATGAACCTGTCTCTGTTGGGCTTTTCGGCGCTGGCGGTCTTCATGGCGCTGGTCTTGTCGCGGCGATTGTCGGCGGTCGCCGCGCTCATTCTCGTGCCCATTGTCTTTGGCCTCATCGCCGGCTTCGGCGCGGGCCTGGGCGATATGATGCTGGAAGGGGTGACCGAGGTCGCGCCGACGGCCCTGATGCTGATCTTCGCGCTGCTCTATTTCGCGGTGATGATCGAGGCGGGGCTGTTCGAGCCGCTGGTGCGGAAGATCCTGCAGGTGACCGGCGACGATCCGGTCCGGGTGGTGGTGGGCAGCGCGGTCCTGGCCATGCTGGTCTCCCTGGACGGGGACGGCGCCACCAGCGCCATCGTCACCATCTCGGCCATGTACCCGGTCTATCGTCGGCTGGGACTCAATCCCCTGATCCTGGCCGTGCTGCTGGGCCTCAGCAACACGCTGATGAACTGGCTGCCCTGGGGCGGGCCGGCGGCCCGCGCCGCGCTGGCCCTGCGCATCGACGTCATGGACATCGTCGGACCCCTGCTGCCGGCGCTCGGCCTGTCGCTGCTGGCGGTGCTGTGTCTGGCCTACGCCATGGGACGGTCAGAGCGCCGCCGCCTGGCGAAGACCGGCGGCCCCGTCCTCACCGAAGATGAGGCCGCGACCATCACGGTCGAGCCGAAGGCCACCCGGAACCTCTGGCTGAACCTCCTTCTGACCATCGGGCTGATGGTCGGGATGCTGACCGGCCTCGCGCCCCTGCCCGCCGTGGTGATGGGCGGGTTCGCCATCGCGGTGACCCTGAACTTCCCGCGGCTCTCAGAGCAGAAGGCGGCCCTGGCCCACCATGGCGAGACCATCCTGATGATGGTGTCTCTGATCTTCGCCGCCGGCGCCTTCACCGGCATCCTGTCGGGCACGGGCATGATCGACGCCATGGCCCAGAGCCTGGTCTCGGCGATCCCCGAGCCCCTTGGCCCCTATATGGGGCCGATCACCGCGCTGATCAGCATGCCGCTCTTGATGTTCATGTCCAACGACGCCTTCTTCTTCGGCATCGTCCCGGTGCTGGGCGCGACTGGCGCGGCCTATGGCGTCCCGCCCGAAGTGATCGCCCGGGCCTCGCTGATGGGCATGCCGCTGCATGCGCTCAGCCCCTTCATCGCGCCGATCTATCTGGTCGCCAGCCTGATCCGCGCCGATGTGGGCCAACTCCAGAGGTTCGGCCTTCCCTGGGCGCTCCTGCTCTCCGTCTTCGCCACCCTGGCGGCCATGGCCACCGGAGCCATCATCATCCCGTAGCCCTCCTGCCGACCGCATGGGCGGAATCAGGAGGTTTGAAATGCCAGATGGAACAAGCCATGCGGCGACATCCCTGCAAGGCAAGGCGGGCGCCGAGGAGTGGCAGGCCGCCCCGGAAGCCGCTCAGGCCGAGGTGCGCTCCCAGGTCGCCCGCGGCATCGGCTGCCTGCGCCGGCTCGACCGCGGAGAGCCGCTGGCGTCAGAGGCGTCGCTGTCAAGAAGGACCGCCTTGCTTGGGCCAGGGCTGAGTCCCACCAGCGTCGACTCGCACGGAACAAGCTACGGAACCGGGGCGCTTGTACGCTGGGCCGCGCATCACCCACGCCGCACTTGCGCAAAGGTCTTTCCGGTCCAGCGTTTGACCGCCCGCCTCAGGTTCGAACTGTCGCTGAAGCCGACTTGCCAGGCGATGTCGTCTGCGCTGATGCGCGTGGTCGTGACGTATTCCAGCGTCAGGGTCTTGCGCACGTCATCGACGACGCCGGCATAGGTGTAGCCCGCCTCGTTCAGGCGCCGGCGCAGCGTCCGCTCGGTCATGCCCAGGCGCGCGGCGGCGGCCTGCACGGATGGAAGCCGGTTCGGCGAGAGCATCAGCAGTTGATAGACGTCGCCCGCGACGCTGGTCGTCATCTTCGCCTCGCCTACCAGCCGGTCGCAGGTCTCTTCCAGCATGGCGCGCGTCAGGCGGTTGGCGAGTTCAGGCGCCTGGTCGAGCACGCTGGCCGGATAGTGGAGCTCGTGAGCGGGCTGGCCGAACAGGCAGGGGCAGCCGAGCGCCGCCTCGTCGGCTGCGGTCGTGCCGATGTCGGCCAGACCGAAGACGGCGCGGATCGGGCGGATTTCAGCGCCCAGCACGTCGCGCATGTGGGTCGAGGTCATCATCATCTGCTGACGCAGCAGGAAGTTGCGGAGATCCCGGCTCATGAGATCGTCGTAGATCTCCGTAAAGGTCCAGACCGCCGTGTCGCCCTCCTGTCGCCATCCGAGTTGCTGGATGGGGGTGGCGAGGGGGTGGTAGCGAATGGCGAAGTCGAAGAAGTCCCGCATGGTGGGCGAGCACATCAGCGCATAACCGTACATCCCGTAGGCCGACAGGTGCAGGCGGGCGCCGACCTCGTAGGCGAGGGCGGGGTTAACCGGGGCCCGTACGACATTTTCGCACGCCGTCAGGTACTGCCAGATCGAGGTGAGCGTTCGCGGGTCGCGGACATCGGCCAGGCTAAGACCCGTTCCCGCGAGCACGGCTTCGGCGGTCAGGCCGGCCGCTATGGTCGCGTCGATCAGAGTCGCAATCTTGTAGGGCGCGAACGTCCTCTGGTTGGGAAGGGGGCGGCGGAGAGGTCGTCCGGGCGGGGGAAGTTCCCCGGCGGTGGATCCCGGACGCGCGCCGCCCAGTCTGGTCTCTGCCAAGCTGTGCTCCTGATTGTCCGGTAAAGACATATATGTGGCCGCCAAAGACCTCAAACTCTGAGGCTGCTCCTTTCTATCCTCCCCCACAGCCGGCGCAGATCGGCCGTAGAGGGAGGAACAACAGATGACAGCCGCCAACCCCACGCCCGCCCGCGGATCCACCGCCAGGCTGGCCCTGACCTCCGCCGTCGCCGCGGGCGTCGAGTGGTACGATTTCTTCGTCTATGGGACGGCGGCGGCGCTGGTGTTCCCGCACATCTTCTTCTCGCCGGAGCTGTCGCCGCTCGTGGCCCAGCTGGCCGCCTTCAGCACCTTCGCCGTCGGCTTCATCGCCCGCCCGCTGGGGGGTGTGGTGTTCGGCCACTTTGGAGATCTCTACGGCCGCAAGGCGACCCTGGTCGCGGCGCTCATGATCATGGGTGTCTCGACCGTCGTCGTCGGCCTGTTGCCGACCTATGCCAGCATCGGCATGTGGGCGCCGCTGATGCTGATCGCCCTGCGCTTCGCGCAGGGGTTCGCCGTAGGGGGACAGTGGGGCGCGGCGGCGCTGATCGCCATCGAGAACGCGCCCGAGGGGCGTCGAGGCCTGTTCGGCAGCTTCGTGCAGATCGGTGTGCCGGCCGGCGTGATCCTGGCCAACGTCGCCTTCATCGTCTCGTTCCGCCTGATGGATCAGGCGGCGTTCGAGGCCTGGGGCTGGCGCATTCCCTTCCTGCTCAGCGTCGTCGTGGTCGGCCTTGCGCTCTACGTCCACACGCGGATGCAGGAATCGCGCGAGTTCGTGGCGGCGGCCGCGAAGCGGGCGCTGGCCGCCCCCTCCCAGACGCCGCGGCGGTCGCCCATTCTGGAGGTGATCGCCTCCAGCTGGCGGCGGATCCTGCTGGCGGGCGGGGCCTTCATCGCCAGCAACGCCTGCTTCTACGTGATCATCACCTGGGTGATCTCCTACGGAACGACGGAACTGGGGCTGTCACGCGAACTGATGCTCATGGGCGTGATGTTCGGCAGCCTCTGCATGATCCCGGCGCTGCTTCTCGTCGCCGCCGCGTCCGATCGGTTCGGACGATACGGGCTGTTTCGGCTCGGCTGCGTGACGACGGGCCTTTGGTCCTTCGCCTTCTTCCCGCTTCTGGAGACGGGCGGACCGATCGCCGTCGGCGCGGCCATCGCGATCGCCCTGTGCTGCGTCGCGATGATGTACGGCCCGCAGGCGGCGCTGTTCGCCGAACTCTTCTCCACCGAAGTCCGGTACTCGGGCGCATCCCTGGGATACCAGGTCGGGGTGCTGCTCGGCGGCGGTTTCGCCCCGATGATCGCCACAGCCCTGTTCGCGGCGTCGCAGAACAGCATGACGGTGGCCGGATACATGGCGGCAACCTGTCTTGTGTCGCTCGTCTGTGTGTCCTGGCTGCACGGCCATCGGCAGGCCGGCGAAGCCGCCCTTGGCGCGGTCGCCGAAGCCGAACGCGGGTGAGGGCGTCCGGCCATGTGCGGGGTGACATCACCAGTGCCTGGACCGGACGGCGCAGCGGTCCGGGGTCTGCTGCAGGGTGCGGTTCGTCGCGGAAGGGATCCCGCCGAAATCCTGCGCGACGCAGGGATCGATCCCAAGGTCTATGGCGACAGGGCGACCGCGATCGACGGCCCGGCGCTGGTCCGGCTGGTGCGCCAGATCCAGTTCAGCCTCGACGACGTCTATCTCGGCTTCTTCGCCAACGGATGCCGCCTGGCGCTGGAGACCGAGCGGTTGATCGCGCTGATGAGCTGCCCAACCCTCGGCGAGGCGCTCAGGGTGAGTATCCGGTTCACCAACGCCATGTTGGCGGACGCCGGGCCGGCCGTGACCGACGATCACGGCGGCGGCCTGCGGCACACCTGCGAATATCATACGATCGAGGGGCTCGACCGGCAGATCCTGGTCTGGATCCGGTTTCTCTGGATCTACCACTTCTTCAGCTGGTTGATCGGCCGTCCCCTGGCGCTCCGCGGCCTGTCCATCCAGGGGCCGCGGCCAGCGCAGAACAGCGGGTTTGACCGCTTCGCCGTCTTTCGCTGCCCTGTGCAGTTCGACGCCCCGGCCGACGCCCTCTCCTACGATTGGAACGACCTGTCGGCGCCCCTGGTCCACCACGCGATCCAGGACTACGAGGCCTACTACGCCAGCGAGCCTGACTGGTTGGAGCCCCCCGGCGAAGCTGTGAGCTGGCGCGAGCGCACGCGGCAGGCGCTCCTGGAGTTCCACAAGGCCGGCGACTGGTCGCCCAGCGTCGTGGACGTCGCTGCGCGGCTCAGGACCGTCGCCCGAAGGCTGCGCCGGAACCTTTCCAGGGAAGGGGCTTGCTTCCAGGAGATCAGGACCAGGCTGCGCGGTGAGCTGGCCGGGGCCTATCTGATCGCCAGCGACCGCCCCATCACACAGATCGGCTTGATCCTGGGGTTCAGCGACCCCGCCAGCTTCTCGCGCCAGTTCGCCGCCTGGGCAGGCGTCAGTCCTTCGATCTACCGCGCCCGATACGGCGCCGATCAAGCCAAGCTCGCGACCGCGACGGCGGTTCTGAGCGAACGAAGGGCCGCCTGACGCCTCGGCGCCCTGGCTGGTCACTTACGTCAAATCACGCTGTCAGCCCGGCAATTGAGTTCCGCGCCCCCTTGCCGCCAAAGGTCAGGGACCGGAGCTCCAGACTTCGGGCGCAACGATCTTGGGATCGAGGGAGGGAACAATGAACAGCAAAATGAACCGCAAGACGACCCGGCGCGTCGGCGCGCTGCCCATCGGCGTGGCCGCTCTGCTGGGAAGCGTGGCCTTGCCCGTCTACGCCCTGGCGCAGACATCGGCGAGTTCGGACGAAGCCATGCTCGAAGAGGTCGTCGTCACCGCTGAGAAGCGGGCTGAAGGCCTGCAGAACATTCCCATCGCCATCACGGCGGTATCGAGCACAACCCTGGAGCGGGCCGGCGCCAAGGAGGTTGGCGATCTGGTCCAGCTGACGCCGAGCCTGCAGTTTGGCACCCGGTCCACGAACATCTTCATCGCCATGCGGGGCATCGGGCAGGCGGGCCAGGACATCGGCAGCCAGTCGGGGGTCACCGTGGCGCTCGACGGGGCGCCGCTGCTCAACCACTTCATGATGAACCCCGCCTTCATGGACATCGAGCGGGTGGAGGTCCTTCGCGGACCGCAGGGCACCATCGCCGGCCGCAACGCCACCGGCGGCGCCATCAACATCTACAGCAAGGCGCCTGCGAACACGAACGACGGAAGCCTCAGTGTGACCCTGGGCGATCGCGAACGGATAGGCGTCAAGGGTCACATCAACAGGGCCTTTTCAGATCAGCTCCTGGGACGGTTGTCGTTCCAGCGCGAAGAGGCCGAAGGCTGGCTGAAGAACGATTTCATCGGCAAGCGCAACAACGACACCGATATCTTCGAGGTGCGCGGCCAACTCCTGTACACGCCGACCGAAACCTTCAGCCTGAAGGGCCTGGTCGACTATACCCGCGACCGGAGCGATCCCGGCTTCGCCCAGATCCTCGGCCGGGCCGATCCTGCGCGGCCGACGGTGCCGGAGTTGCCCACCTACGCCTACCCGCAGAACGACCCTGAGAACCTCACCTTCTACTTCAACGAACCGAACCGGCGCGATGTGGAGAGCGTCCGGGCGACGGCCGTCGCCACCTGGGAGCTGTCTCCCGATGTCACCCTGACCTCTACGACAGGGTTCATCGACCACGAGATCGATCTCACCGACCTGGATGTCGACGCCACCCCAAACACCAACTCGCGTTTCGACTGGATCGGCATCTACGCCCAGCAGACGACGCAGGAGCTCACCCTGACGGCGAACCTTGGCGAGCGGGCCGACATCGTGGCCGGCGCCTTCTACATGCGCGGCGAGTCCAGCGAGCCGCTCTATCTGAGCCTGCCCACCTTCCAGAACTACCTCGTCTACCTGCCGGAGGAGACGCTGGATTCCTACGCCGCCTATGCGCAGTTCCGCTACCAGCTGACCGATAAGCTGCGCGCCACGGTGGGCGGGCGCTACACCACCGACGACAAGTCCTACGAGATGACGTCATCGGTCGCAGGCATGCCGCGGGTCAGCTCGGACTCGGGCAAGTTCAGCGCCTTTACGCCGCGTTTCGTGCTCGACTACACGCCCACCGACGAGACGCTGATCTATGCCAGCGTCTCCCGCGGCTTCAAATCCGGCGGCTTCAACACGCTGGGCGATGTCTCGATGCCCGTGAACCGGTTCAACCCGGAATACGTCTGGAACTACGAGGCCGGCCTCAAGACCATGATGTTCGACCGTAGGCTGCGCATGAGCCTCACCGGCTTCTACGCGGACTACTCGAACCTGCAGCAGACGGTGTTCCGGCTGAACGACCAGACCCAGGTCCGCTTCCCGCGGGTCGAGAATTCGACGTCTGCGACGATCAAGGGCGTGGAGTTTGAAGCCGAGGCGAACCCGATCCGGGGGCTGCGGCTCACCGGCGCGGTGACCTATCTGGACGCCACGTTCGGCTTCTTCTGCAACAACGACCCCCTGTACCCGACGGCGCCGACCTCGCCCTCATGCGCCGGCGCGCGCCGCGACGGGGAGCTGTTGCCCCCCGGGGCGGTCCAGCTGGAGGGCAACGCGCTCACTCAGGCGCCGCGCTGGCAATCCAATCTCTCCGCCCAGTACGGCTTTCCGGTCACCGACAGTCTGAACCTGACGGCGCGGGTGGACTACAAGTGGCAGAGCCGGACCTACTTCGACATCTACAACAATCGGCAGAACTCGCAGGCCGCCTACGGGCTTCTGAACGGCTCGGTCGAACTGGCGTCGGCGGACCGGGCCTGGGCCCTGCTGGCCTGGGTGCGCAACGCCGCGGATGAGCGTTACATCAGCCAGGGTTCGGCCGGATCGGGCGCCACCGCGGCCGTCACGGGTTCGCTGGGGCTGCCCCGAATGTACGGTGTCACGCTCACCCGTCAGTTCTGACCGCTCGCTCCGGAAGCTCAGCCTCTCCCCGGGCTGAGCTTTCCCCGTCGCCACGCCTCTCCGCTTCACAGGACCTCACCATGCATAGTCGCGACAACGTCGCACCCGTTCCCCAACTCGCCCTCTATCGAACCTGGTTGGGTGAGGCGCACGGACTGCAATTTCGCGACTATGCCGACCTGTGGACGTGGTCGACGACGGACCTCGAGCGGTTCTGGGAGAGCGTCTGGGCCTATGGCGGCCTGGAGTCGCCCACGCCGCACCGCGCCGTGGTCCGCGGCGACATGCCCGAGGCCGTATGGTTCGAGGGGGCGCAGGTGAACTACGCCCGGCAGGTCATGCGGCATGCGGAGGCTGCAGACGCCGCCGGACAGCCGGCGATCATCGCCGAAGACGAGACCGGCCGCGTCACCCAGGTGGGCTGGGCCGACCTGCGGCGGCGCGTGGCGTCGCTGGCCCTCGAACTGCGGCGCGCCGGGGTGGGGCGCGGCGACCGCGTCGCGGCCTATCTTCCGAATGTGCCCGAGGCGGTCGTCGCCATGCTGGCCTGCGCCAGCCTGGGGGCGATCTGGACGCTCTGCTCGCCGGACATGGGCACGCCCGCCGTCCTGGATCGCTTCCGGCAGGTGACGCCAAAGGCGCTCATCGCGGCGGACGGCGTCTACTATGGCGGCCGGGCCAGGGACCGCAGCGCCGTCGTGCAGGAAATCCGGCGCGGGCTCGCCAGCCTGCAGGCCGTCTTCGTTCTTCAGACCGGCCATGGCGAGGCCGAGATCGACGGCGCCGTCGACCTCGCCCGCGCCCAGGGGCGGGAAGACGCCGAGGTGGCGGCGTTCGAGCCCGAATGGCTGCCGTTCGACCATCCCCTCTGGATTCTTTATTCCAGCGGAACCACCGGCCTTCCGAAGGCTATCGTGCACGGGCACGGCGGCGTGGCGCTGACCAGCATCGTCGGCAACATGCATCTGGATATCGGGCCGAGCTACGCGGCGAACACCTTCGGCGAGCGGTTCCACTGGTACAGCGCCACGGGCTGGGTGATGTGGAACGTCCAGCTGGGCGGGCTTCTGAGCGGAACCACGATCTGCCTGTTCGACGGCTCACCCAGCGGCGCGCGGGATCAGGTCGACTGGGGGCGACTGTGGCGGTTCGCCGCCCGTCACCGCGTGACCTGGTTCGGCGCCGGCGCGGCCTTCTTCAGCAGCTGCCGCAAGGCCGGCCTGCGCCTGAGCCAGGCGGGCGATCTCGGCGCGGTGCGGGCGCTGGGCAGCACGGGCTCGCCGCTCCCGGCGGAGGTGCAGGCCTGGGGCAGCGAAGCCTTCGCCGCGCTTGGCCAGCCCGACATCTGGTGGTGCAACATTTCCGGCGGCACGGACATCGCCGCAGCCTTCCTCTCGGGCAACCGCGAGCTGCCGCCGGCGCCCGGGCGGCTGCAGTGCCGCCAACTGGGCGCGGCCGTCGAGGCCTGGGATGAGGACGGCCGGCCCGTCGTCGGCCGCGTCGGCGAACTGGTCTGCACGCGCCCCTTCCCGAGCATGCCGCTGTTCTTCTGGGGCGACGCGGACGGCGAGCGGTACCGGAGCTCCTATTTCAACGAATGGCCCGGCGTCTGGCGACACGGCGACTGGCTGCAGGTCGAGGCGGACGGCAGCTGCTCGATCAGCGGCCGGAGCGATGCGACCATCAACCGGAACGGGCTGCGCATGGGGACGGCGGAGATCTATTCGGCGGTCGAGCGTCTCGCCGATGTCGCCGACAGCCTGGTCGTCGACCTGGAGGACGGCAAGGGCGGCAGCCAGCTCGTGATGTTCGTCGTGCCTCGCGCTGGGGGCGCGCTCGATGGCGACCTGGAGGCGGCGATGGCCGGCGCCATCCGTGAGGCGCTGTCGCCGCGGTTCGTGCCTGACCGGTTCATCCTGGCCCCGGGGATCCCCCGCACCCTCTCGGGCAAGAAGCAGGAACTGCCCATCAAGCGCCTGTTTCAGGGCTGGCCGTTGAAGAAGGTCCTCAACCTCGACGGGGTCGAGAACCCTGAGGTGATCGCCTGGTATCAGGCCCAGGCGGAGACCTGGCTGGACGGGGCCCGAGCATCGAGTCCCGTATGATCAGTCGCCGGGACCTGGCCGGGATGGCCGCCGCCCGACACATGAAGAAGAGGGAGCAGCCCATGGTCTTGGGGAATAGTCGACGGACCCGTCGCCGTGTATCGATCCGCGGCCTCCTGGCTTCGGCGGCGGGCCTTCTGGCTCTGGCCATCGCCGCCCCGGGCGCGGCGGCGACTCCGTGCGAGGCGCTGCGCAGGCTCAATCTGCCGGACACCGTGATCAAGAGCGCCGATGTTGTGCCCCCTGGCGGCTTCGCCGCCATGGGTCCGATCCGGGCCCAGGACCTTCCGGCCTTCTGCCGCGTCGTGGCCTCGGTCCGAGCCGAGCCGGGTTCGGATATCGGGGTGGAGATCTGGCTGCCGCTTTCGGGATGGCGGGGCGTCTTCCATGGCAACGGCAATGGCGGCTTCGGCGGCGTCCTGGCCGCCGGCTACGGACCCATGACCGCGGGGCTGCGCCGCGGCTACGCCACCGCCGTCACCGACACCGGCACGGCCCCGGCCACGCCCCTGGACGGCGAGGCCCTGATCGGCCAGCCGCAGAAGTGGCGGGATTGGGCGCGCCGCTCGACCCACGTCATGACGGTGACGGGCAAGGCGATCACCGAGGCCTTCTATGGAGCGCCCGCTCGGCGCGCCTATTACACGGGATGTTCGACGGGCGGTCAGGAGGGCCTGATCGAGGCGCTCTACTATCCGCACGACTACGACGGCATTCTTGTGGGCGCGCCGGTCATCAATCGCACCTGGGGCCATGGGGCGGTGTTGTGGAACGACCTCGCCGCCAACCTGGAGCCCGGTCGCCGCCTCTCGGAGGTGAAGCTCCGCCTGCTCAGCAAGGCCGCGTTGCAGCGCTGCGGCGCAAGCGGAAGCGGTCTGAGCCGCGACCCGTTCATCGGCGATCCCAAGGCCTGCCGTTTCGACCCCGGGGAGCTGGCGTGCGGCGACCAGGATCGGGAGGATTGCCTGACTGCAGGAGAGGTGGCGACGGCCCGCGCCTTCTATTCGGGGCCGACCGACCGGAGGGGGCGGCCGCTGTTCTACGGCTGGCTGCCCGGAAGCGAGACGACCGGTCACTTCGACTGGAGCTTTCTGCAGTCGCGCCCGAACGGCGAGCCGCCCTTTGTGAGCCTCTTCAAGTGGGTGTTTGGCCCCGACTGGGACTGGTCCGCCTTCCAGGTCGAGCGCGACATGGCCAAGGTCGACGCCGCCCTGGGGCCCATCGTGAACGACGCCACGCGCGGGAGCCTGCGCGATTTTCGCGCCAGGGGCGGCAAGCTGATCATCTATCACGGCTGGGCCGATAGCCTCGTGCCGCCCGATCAGAGCGTCGCCTTCTACGAGCGGGCCGTGCAGGAGGCCGGCGGCCTTGAGGAGGCCCGGGGTTTCGCCCGGCTTTTCATGGCCCCGGGATTCTCCCACTGCGCAGGCGGCCCTGGTCCAGATGTGTTCAACGCTGCGGGCGCCGCGGCTATCCCGCCGCCCACCGCGACGCCGCGACACGACCTCTTCGCGGCCCTCGTGGACTGGGTCGAAGGCGCCCCTGCGCCGGATCAGGTGATCAGCACGCGCTATGTGGACGGGTCACCGGCCAAGGGCGTGGCGATGCAGCGCCCGCTATGCGCCTATCCCGCCAAGGCCTGGCGACGCGGCTCCGGCGACCCAAACAACCCGGCCAGCTTCGTGTGCTCAGTCTCACCGCCGACCTGACCTGGCGTAACCTACGCCCCGCCGTTGGGGCCTACTCCTTCGCGGGGCCGGCCAAGCCGCCCGCCACGCCGATAGCAAGGCATGCCGCCGGCGATCCCGCCGCACTTTTTCCAGTTACGACCGGAGAGGGTGGTGATGGTTTTTCGTGCGCTGCGTCTTCCCTTGGGAGGCCCGGAGCCTCATCGGGGTTCAGGATCGTCTCATGCGTCAGCAGCACTTCGTCGCCACCGCCGTCGGCCTGGCGCTTCTCGCCCAGGGCCTGGCTTTTCCGGCGCTGGGCCAAACTTCAGGCGCTGTCGCGGCGACGCCGGCTCGGCTGCCCGTCACCACGCCCAGGGCGGCCTATGGTTTCGGGATCGGGGATAGTTATCACCTGGCCAACTACAGCCAGATGGTCGCCTACTGGCGGACCCTGGAGCGCCAGTCCGATCGCATGCGCGTCGTCTCCATGGGCCAGACGACCGAGGGCCGCGACCAGTTGATGGCCATCGTCTCGTCGCCGGCCAATCTGGCCAAGCTCGATCGCTATCAGGACATCGCCCGCCAGCTCAGCCAGGTCGAGGGACTGACCGACGCCCAGGCCCGCGCCCTGGCCGCCGAGGGCAAGGCGGTGGTCTGGATCGACGGGGGCCTGCATTCCACCGAGCAGGTCTCGACCCAGCAGCTGACCCAGACCCTCTATGAGATGGTCAGCGGCCAGGACCCCGAGACGCTGAAGATCCTCGACGACTGCATCATCCTGTTCGCGCACGCCAATCCGGACGGCAACGAGCTGGTCGCGGACTGGTACATGCGCAATCCCAAGCCCGAGGATCGCGAGTATGAGAGCCTGCCCCGGCTCTACAACTGGTATGTCGGGCACGACAACAACCGCGACTTCTTCATGTCGAACATGAAGGAGACGGTGAACATCAACCGGGTCCTGTACCGGGAGTGGTTCCCGCAGATCGTCTATAATCACCACCAGTCGGGACCGCCCGGGACGGTGGTGTTCATCCCGCCGCACCGCAATCCCTACAACTACAACCTCAATCCCCTGGTCCTGACCGGGCTGGACTCCGTCGGCGCCCGGATGCTCGACCGGCTGATCGCGGAGGGGAAGCCCGGCGGCGTGCGGCGGGAATATGCGCCCTACACCAACTGGGCCGGCACGACCCTGCGCTCCAACGCCCTGTTCCACAATTCGATCGGGGTGATCACCGAGATCATCGGCGCGCCCAATCCCGCCCAGCTGGAACTGGTGCCGCGCCAGCAATTGCCGACCAACGACAACCTGACGCCGATCCCGCCCCGGACCTTCACCTTCCAGGACGGCGTCGACTATTCGGTCAGCCTGAACCGCGGCCTGCTGGGCTACGCCGCCAGCAATCGTGAGCACCTGCTCTATTCCATCTATCTGATGGGCAAGCAGAACATCGCGCTGGGCCAGACGGACCACTGGACGATCAATCCCCGCCGCATCGCCGAGCTGGAGGCCGCCGCCGAGGGCGGGACCTACCGCCAGGGGACGCCCCGCTGGGGCATGGGCTTCGCCGGCGACGCCATCGATCCCTCGCTGTTCGACCAGGTGATCCGCGATCCCGAGACCCGCGACCCGCGGGGCTACATCCTGAGCGCCGACCAGCCGGACTTCCCCTCGGTCGTCATCTTCATGAACGCCCTGATCAAGAGCGGCCTGCAGGTCGACCGGGCCACCGAGGCCTTCACCGTGGGGGACAAGACCTATCCCGCTGGCTCCTTCGTGGTGAAGACCGCCCAGCCCTACCGCGCCCAGGTGATGGACATGTTCGAGGCGCAGCTTCACCCCGACAACATCCCCTATCCCGGCGCCGACCCGATCCCGCCGCACAATGTCACCGGCTATACGCTCGCCTACCAGATGGGGGTGGAGTTCGACCGCGTCCTCGACGGCTTCGAGGCGCCGACCGAGCGCGTGCCCGACGTGCTGACGCCGCCGCCGGGACGGATCGTCGGAACGGGCCGCGCCGGCTATGTGGTCAGCCATGAGGCGAACAACGCCTTCCTGGTCCAGAACCGCCTGCTGAAGGCTGGTCTCTCCGTCGAGTGGCTCACCGAGGCGGTCGAGGCTGGCGGTGAGGCGTTCGCCCCCGGCGCCCTTTGGATCCCCGAGGCGCCCGGCGTGCGCGCGAGCCTCGAGGGCGCCCTGCGTGACGCCGGCCTCGACGCCTATGCGGTGGTCCAAAAGCCGGACTCGCCGGCCCTGCCCATGAAGCCGATCCGCATCGGCCTGGTCGACCTCTATGGCGGCGTCATGCAGTCGGGCTGGAACCGCTGGCTGTTCGAGTCCTACGAATTCCCCTTCGAGGTGGTGTTCCCGCAGCAGCTCGACGCCGGCGGCCTGAAGGACAGGTATGACGTGCTGGTCTTCTCCGACGAGACCGTGCTGGAGCCGCCGGCGCCGGACCGTCCCCGGCGGGGCCAGCCGATGGCGGCCGCCATCCCGGCCGAATGGCGCGACAAGCTCGGCCATGTGACCGAGGAGAAGACCGTGCCCCGGCTCGTCGAGTTCGTGAAGGCCGGCGGCACGCTGGTGGCCATCGGCAGCGCGACCCAGCTGGCCGAGGATCTGGGCGTGCCCGTCACCGACGCCCTGGTGGACGCCAACGGCAAGCATCTGCCGCGGTCCCAGTTCTTCGTGCCGGGCTCGGTCATGGCCAACAGGGTCGACAACACCCAGCCCCTGGCCTTCGGCCTGCCGGCGGAGGTCAGCGTCTATTACTACAACAGCCCCGCCCTGAAGGCGGGCGGCGGGGCCACCCCCGTGGCCTGGTTCGACAGCGCCGAGAGCCTGCGCAGCGGCTGGGCCTGGGGGCAGCAGCACCTGCAAGGGGCCGCCTCCATCGTCGAGGCGCCGCTGGGGGCCGGGAAGGTTTTCCTGATGGGGCCGGAAGTCACCCAGCTGGGCCAGTCCCAAGGCACCTACAAGTTCCTCTTCAACGGCCTCTACTACGGGCCGGCAAGCGCGGGCCGCTAGCCGGGGCGGGCGGTCCCTGGCGCAGGCTCCGTCCTGCCCGGGGGCGCCCAGGCCCACCTCATGCCTATCCGAACAGTGGAGCGTACGTCTTTGAGTCCCTCGTCCCTTCGCGTGGCCACGCGCCTGAAGAGCATCCAGGTTTCCCCGATCCTGACATTGTCGCAGCGCGCCCGCGATCTCCGCGCCGCCGGTCGCGACATCATCGATCTGACCGTCGGCGAGCCCGACTTCGACACGCCCGAGGAGATCAAGGCGGCGGCCAAGGCGGCGATCGACCGCGGCCAGACCAAGTACACGGCCCTGAACGGCGCGCCGGAACTCCTGGAGGCCATAGCCGAGCGGATGATCGACCGGGGGGTGAACCTGGCCGACCAGTCGATCATCGCCTGCGCCGGCGCCAAACAGGTCATCAGCCATGCGCTGGAGGCCACCCTGGAGGACGGCGACGAGGTCATCCTGCCGACGCCCTACTGGACCTCCTATCTCGACATGGTGCGGCTGAAGGGCGGCGAGCCGGTCGCCGCCCCCGGGCGCAACGATCCGCGCACCGGCTGGCGCCTGGACGCCCGGTCGATCGAGGCGGCGATCACCCCGCGCACCCGCTGGCTGATCCTTAATACCCCCAACAACCCCACCGGGGTGGCGGCGACGGACGAGGAACTGGCCCAGGTCGCCGACGTGCTGCGCCGCCATCCCCGGGTGTGGCTGATGTGCGATGACATCTATGAGGACCTGGTCTATGGCCGCCGCGCCCGACCGCTCCTGGTCAGCCATCCGGATCTCGCCGAACGGGCCCTGGCGGTGAATGGGGCGTCCAAGGCCTATGCGATGACCGGCTGGCGGATCGGCTGGGGGGCGGGGCCTTCGGCGCTGATCGCGGCCATGAGCATCGTGCAGAGCCAGACCACCTCGGCGCCGTGCTCGATCAGCCAGGCGGCGGCCCTGGCGGCGATCACCGGGCCGCGCGCCTCGGTGGACGCCATGCGCTCGGCCTTCCGCAGCCGGCGGGACCTGCTGGTCTCCCTGCTCAACGAGGTCTCGGGCATGAGCTGCCCGACGCCGGACGGCGCCTTCTACGCCTTCCCCTCGGTTCGCGGCCTGATCGGGGCGCGGACCATGAAGGGGGACATGCTGGCCTCGGACATCGATATCTCCACCTACCTGCTGGAGAGCGCGGGCGTGGCCACCGTGCCGGGCACGGTGTTTGGCGTGTCGGGCTATCTGCGGCTGTCCTTCGCCGCCAAGGCCGAGACCCTGGTCGAGGCTTGCGCCCGCATCGGCGCGGCCTGCGTGGCGGTGACCGCGGTGACGGCGACCCAGGCCTGACCGCCCTCTAGAAGGCGATCAGCAGCCGCGCCAGGAGGGCGTCTCCGGCGTCCCGGCGGGCCCCGGCCGGGATGCGATTCTCAATCTTCCAGTGGCTCGCATTGACCATCAGCCGGGCCCAGGACTCCATCCGCCAATTCAGGCCCACGGTCATGTCGTCGCCGGTCCCGCCGAAGGGCGCGTCGCTGTTGTCCAACCGCTGGACCCGACAGGTGACCTCCAGGCTGCCCAGGCCGCCGCGGGAGAGGGGCGCATCTGGGGCGCGGCGCACGAAGGTCCCGGCCCGGGGACTGTAGGTCGCCGGCTCGCCGGTCAGGACCCAGCCGGCCGAGAGCGTCCAGGCCTGCACGTCGGCGGCCAGGGTGGCGGTCTCGATCCGCCGCTCGCCGAACTCAAAAAAGGCCCAGGTCGGTCCGCTCACCGCGCCGATCTCGCCGCCAAGGCCCCGGGCGCGCCTGGGCCCCGCCAGGGTCCCCAGGGCCACGTGGATGCGGTCATTGACAGGGCTGACCCAGTTGGTGTTGCGCGACAGCCGGGACAGGCCCGAGGTGAAGTCCTCCTGATAGCCCCATGCGCCCAGGTGCAGCACCCCCTCCGGGGCGCTGACGGGATTCCAGTGTCCCCGCACGGTGGTGGTCACCGCGCCTTCCGTCAGCTCGGGGCGGTTGACGTCGTCGCCCGCCACCTGTCCGGCGATGTGCCAGGTGTCGGCGAACAGCTTGGCCGTCAGGCCCATGCCGTAGAGACCCTTCTGGGGGGCGAGGGCGCCGGCGACCACATTGCGCTCGATGAAGGGCAGGCCCTCCGATGAGCTGGAGCCCTCCAGGCCGCGCTCGGTCAGGCGATTGCCCAGGGTGATCTCCACCTCGCCCAGAGGCGCAGGCTCGGTCCAGGACAGATAGGCGCTGCGCAGGGCCGGCTCGTCGCCGGCGAAGTCCGCCGTCAGGATGAAGGCCAGCCGGTCGATGGCGCCCTCGACCCCGAAATAGAGGATGCGAATATCGTGGTCGCTGGCGTTGCGGGCAGCGTCGTCGGATCCGGACGTCGACACGCCATCAAGGAAGAACCGGGCCTTGGGCCGGATCTGGAAACGCCCGTCTGGGGATTCGTACTGCAGTCCCGCGGCGTCCGTCGACTGGGAGGCGGCAACGGCCGGGATCGCCAGAAGGCAGATCCCGGCCGCCAGGGCCAGGCGCAGGCGAGGGCGAACCTCGCCTCGCCTCACCGGCCAGCCCCGGCGGGACCCGCGCCGCCCTGGGCCGCCGCGGCCGGTCCGTAGAACAGGCCGTTGAACAGGAACTTGTAGGTTCCGTGGGACTGCGCCCGCTGGGTCACTTCCGGACCCATCAGGAACACTTTACCGCGACCGAGATCGGCCTCGACGATCGAACTGGCGCCGTCCAGGCTGGCCTGGCCCAGGGCCCAGCCGCTGATCATCGTGTCGGGGCCGGGGAAGCTGGCCACCGTCCGAACGCCTTGAGCGCCCGGGGCGACCTTGAAGGCCGGGCTATTGTAGTAATAGACCTTCACCTCCTCGGGCAGGCCGTAGGCCAGGGGATCGCTGACATCGACCACATTGGTCATGATGGCGCCGGGGACGAAGAACTCGGTCCGCGGCAGGTGTTCGCCCTGGGCGTTGATCAGGGCGTCCTGCACCGGAAGGCCCAGATCCTGCGCCAGGCGGGTCGAGCTGCCGATGGCGATCAGAGCGCCCCCTTGCCGGACGAAACGGTCCAGCTGAGGCACGGTGGTCTCGGGGGTGATCCTGCCCAGCCAGCCGCGGAATTCGGCCGGGATGGAGGCCGCGTCCGGCTGGGCCCGCTCCCGACGGGGATCGGACGGGATCACATCGTTGGCGAAGACGATGACGTCGTACTTGGCGTTGAGATTTCCGGCGTCCAGGCCCTGGGGATAGACCACCTCATAGGGGAACTCGAACTGCTCGAAGATCCAGCGGATCCAGCCCGACGGCATCACGCCGCCATAGGTGTCCACCAGGGCGATCCGCACGGGCTTGATCGGCAGGGTGGGGGCGGCCGGCTGGGCCGCGGCGGCGTAGACGTTCACCCCCGTGTCGCGGGCGGCCGCTTCCAGCAGGTCGCGAACGCCGGCCCCGGCCGGAACCCAGAAGGCGCCGGGCGCGAAGGTCTCGCCGCCGTGCGCCACCTCCGTGGTCAGCCAGAAGACCGGCTTGCCGGCCGCCAGCAGGCGGTTCTGGATGATGAAGGCGTTGTTGGTCTCGCGGCTGATCAGATAGCCGCCGGCGCCCTGGCCGAGAATGCGGCCCGGCGGCGGGGCGATGACGTCGCCGACCGGCTCCACGGGGGCTTCGAACCCGTCGAGCACCCGGTCGAAGGCCACGCCCATCTGGTATGCCAGGGTGTAGCCGGCGACGTCATAGGGCGGGATCGGCGGGCCGCCCGGATAGGGGAAGTCGTCGGGGTGGTTCTGCGGTTCGAAGATGTCGAGCACGGTGGAGCGGTAGGCCTGGCCGGTTTTCACCACAAAGGAGCCGGCCGGATAGGTCTTGCCGGCGACGGTGAAGGCCCGGGTGGCGCGGTCCACGTCGACCCCGCCCTTGATCAGCACATTGACCAGGGCCACGGCCGTCGGGAGGTCGGCCTGGTCGGCGGGGATGATGTAGCCGCGGGGATCGCGGTCTTCCGGCGCGCGCAGGGCGGCGAACAGGGCGGGATCCACCGCCTCGGACCGCCGCCAGGCGTCGCCGGTGGTCGGCTTGAAGGGCGGCGCAGCCTTCACCGCGGCGTCGAGCTTGGCGATGTCCGTGGGCGTGATGGTCCAGGAGTCCTGCTGGCCCTTCTCGATGCCGTTCCGGCCCATGCGATAGATGCCGAAGAGCAGGTTTTCGCGGTTGCGCGATGCGAAGTCGAGCACCGCCCGGTTCATGCTGACCGAGTAGGCGATGGGCTGATGGAAGCGCCATTCCTGCGGCGCGATGGGCATGGGCAGGTCGTTGCGGGCGATCTGGTTCTTGGGCAGCAGATCGATCGTCATCGGGGTCGGCGAGCCGGTGATCTCGGTCAGGATGCCGATGGCGTTGTGGAAAAGCGCGGTCGACCGCAGGGTGGCGTTGGTCCAGTTGGAATAGGTGGCCACGCTGCGCCGGCCCGACCCAGGCTTGCCCTCGCGGATCAGCCGGTCGGTCATGGCCGCGCCCACCCCGTCCAGGCCGGTGATGACCATGGGCTCAAGGTTGTAGTTGTAGGGGTCGCGGAAGGGCGGGATGAACACGACCATGCCCGGAGGTCCGGCCTGGTGGTGATTGTAGACGATCTGGGGAAACCACTCGCGATAGAGAACCCGGTTGATGTTGATGTTCTCGGGCTGGTTCGACATCAGGAAGTCGCGGTTGTTGTCGTGGCCGACATACTTCTGATAGAGCCGCGGAATGTCGTTGAAGCTCCGCTGAGCGGGGTCGGACTTGCGCATATACCAGTCCGAAACCAGCTCCATGCCGTCGGGATTGGCCGGTACGAACAGGATGATGTTGTCCTGCAGGAAGCGCAGGGTCTCGGCGTCCTGGCCGCTGACCATCTCGTAGAGCGTCAGGGTGAGCTGCTGGGCTCCCACGGTCTCGGTGGCGTGCAGGCCCCCATCGATCCAGACCACCGTCTTGCCTTCGGCCGCCAGGGCCTTGGCCTGATCCTCAGTCAGGCCCTCGGCCTTGGCGAGGCGCCGGGAAATGTCCTTGTAGTGATCCAGGCGGGCGAGGTTTTCAGGCGCCGAGACGATGGCCATCAGCTGGTCGCGGCCTTCGGCGGTCTTGCCGATGGTGGTCAGCTCCATCCGGTCGGATTCGCCGGCCAGACGCTTCCAGTAGGTCTCCAGCTGCGTGTAGTTGGCGAGCTTGTAGTCGTCCCCGATATCGAAGCCGAACACCGAGCTGGGCGGCGAGACCCTTGCCGCCGTCTGTGCGTCCGCCCCCAGGCCTGAAAGGAAGAGGGCCGTCCCCAGGACGGCCGCCGCAAGTTTCCCACGCATCTCCACAACCCCAGTTTCACCGCCCGCGCGCCGCGCGCAGCCCATACAGGGGTAGACGCAGCGGGGGCGGAGTTCGCCACCTGGGCGGGGGAAACGGGATCTATCTTGGCCGGGGCGGCGGCGCGCCCAGCGCGGCGCCAGGGGGCCGTGTCATTTGCCTAAGTTGAGGGCGGTGTGCGCCTGCGCCGGGCCTCAAGGTCGGCCCGGGCCCGAATCCGCAGGGCGATCACCCGGGGATCTTCGGCCGCGTCGCCCAGGTCGCTCCAGAGCGCATTCGCCTGCGCCCAGGCCTGGGCGTTCTCCGGCGAGGCGGCGGCCCATCGTTCGGCCGCCTCGCGGGTCTCGGGGCAGGCGTCAGTTGACTGCAGGCGCGCAAGCCATTCGGCGGCGGCGGCCAGGGCCGTCGCTGTCGCGGGGCTCGATATCGGCTTGCGATTCATGCCTCTCCAGGACCCGGGCCATCAGGTGGCGCATCGAACGCGTGACGTGCTTCTGGACGGCGCTGACGGAGATGTCGAGAAGCTCCGCCACCTCACTGTAGGACATGCCCTCCCATCTCAGAAGAACCAAGATGGTCCGGCTGCGCTCAGGCAATTCGTCCATGGCCTGGAGGGTCGTCGCCAACTGTTCCCGCGCCCGCAGAATCCTTTCGGGCGACATGTCGTCGGGCGGATGGTCGTGCTCGAGCAGCTCACAGTGGTCCTGGCGACGGCGGACCTGGTCGCGGCGGTAGCGGTCGCGCAGGACATTCCGGGCGACGCGGATCACATAGTGCTCCAGATTGTCGATGCCGCCGGCGTCACGTCCGTGCATGCGGATCATGACCTCCTGGATGAGGTCGTCGATCTCGTCGTCAGGCGCCTTGTTTCGGAAGAAGGCGCGAAGGGAAGGGCAAAACGTCAGCACCTCCCAAGGCGCGGCCTGATCTGAGATCTGAATGCTGGACTGTAAAGCAGACATCTATCCCCCCGCAAAAAAGTCACCCGTTGACTGGATGATGACTGTAAATAGTGGCGTAGACTTGGATATTTTCCCTTCGAATACAAAAAACTGACATCTGCTTGGTTTTGTCACATTGGATGATGTGTTGTTGACGCAAGTTGATGATCAAATTTCATCGGTTCATGTCTTGCGCTCAACGGAAGTCGCCAGACCGATAACTCGTTCAGGTTGTGGGTTTGGCGAGATACACATCCTTGTCGAGTTCCCCCTCCCATTTCGCGACGGTCACCGCCACGGCGAGATCGGAGGTGCAGTTCGGCACCGTGCGCATCATGTCGAGAATCCGGTCGAAGGGCAGGATGAAGCCCACCACCATGGCGGTCTGTTCAGGACCAAGGCCCAGGGTCTGAAGGACGCCGGCCAGCAGGAACAACGAGGCTGACGGCACGGGCGCCGATCCCACGGCGATGACCGCGATGGAGATGATCACCAGCAGGCCTTGGAGGAGGGTGACCTCCACCCCAAAGGCCTGGGCCGCGAACATGGCCAGCAGTCCCACATACATGGCGGTGCCGTCCATGCTCACCGTGACGCCGATCGGAAGGCTGGTGGACGCCACCACCCGGCTCACCCCCAGGTTCTCCTCGGCGACGCGCATCACCACAGGCAGGGTCGCGGCGCTGGAGGAGGTGGAGAAGGCGACCACCACAGCGTCGGCGATGTCCCGCAGGAACGGGGTGACGGGCAGGCCGGCCGCCAGGCGGATCAGCCCGCCATGCACCACCAGGACCTGCAGGGCGCAGCCGACCAGCACACAGACGGCCAGCAGGAAGACATGGATGAAGGCCGCCGGGCCGACGACGCCTGTCACCCAGGCGATCAGGGCGAAAACGCCGAACGGGGCGACTTCCATCACGCCCCGGGTCATCTTCTGCATCACGTCGGCGAGGGACGCGAAGGCCCGCGCCACCGGGCGCCCGGTCTCGCCGGCGGTCAGCACCGCCAGGCCGAAGATGATCGCAAAGAAGATCACCGCCAGAATGTCCCCCTCGGCCAGGGCGGCCACCGGGTTCATCGGCACGATGGCCAGGAACTGATCGGTGAGCGAAAGCGGCGCAGCGACAGCCGGAGCCTCGGTCGGCTGGCCGAGGACCACCCCGGCGCCGGGCCGCGCCAAGGCGCCCAGTCCAAGCCCCAGGGCCGCGCCGATCAGGGTGGTGACGAAGTAGAGGAACACGGTCTTGACCCCGACGCCCCCCAGGCGACGGATGTCGCCCATGGAGACGACGCCGGCCACGATGGTGGCGAAGACCAGCGGCGTGACCAGCATGCGGATCAGCCGGATGAAGAGGTCGCCGATCCAGCGGATCTGTTCAGCCTGGTCCCCCAGGAGGAGACCGGCGCCCACCCCCAGCGCCATGCCCAGGAAGATGCGCTTCCAGAGGGTGACGCCAAACCAATAGGTTCCGAGGGCGGCGGCGACGGGCCCGCGGGCCGACGGGAGGATGGCGGGCGGCCCGCCCGCTTCGCCCTGCGTGGTCTTGGTCACGATCATCCCCCGAACGCCTGACCCCTTGTTCGGATGACGAGGGTTCACCCGATCAGCAGCCCCCGAAAGCGATTTATTCTGTCCGCCTCATGACAAAACGGCATGGGCGGGCCGGTGTCGCGCGCGCGATTCCGCCAGTCGGGGTCGGCGATGGGGGTGAGGCCCCAGACGCCAGGCGGTGCGGCGATTTTTGCCATGTGTCAGTTTGCGCCGAGCCCGCGTCTTCCCTGCAGAGGCCCCACGAGCGGAGCCCGACGGCAGGACAAGGGGATAAGTTCATGCGCGGAATATCATCAGGACTTGGCGCTAAGTTGGGCCTCCTGGCCGGCGCGGCGATCGCGGCGCTTTCGGTCAGCGCCGCCTCGGCCCAGGAGGCGGTCAGCGAGGTCGACGAGCTGATCGTTACGGCGACCCGGCGCGACACGACGGTGCAGACGACGCCGCTGGCCATCACCGCCCTGGGCGAAACCGCCCTGGAGAATATGGGCGCCACCGGGCTGCAGGACATCACCTCGATGGTGCCCAGCCTGAAGATCGGCGGGGGTTCGGACGGGGGCGGCCGTATCACCCTGAGAGGCATCCAGGCGTCCGGCGAGGCGACGGTCGGCCTCTATTACGACGAGACGCCGCTCACCGGCCCGTCCGACACCAGCCAGAACTCCGGCGGCCGCTCCCAGGATGGCAACCTGTTCGATGTGGAGCGGATCGAGGTCCTGCGTGGACCCCAGGGCACCCTCTACGGCTCGGGCTCCATGGGCGGCACGGTCCGGGTCATCTTCAACAAGGCCGACACCCGGGAATTTTCCGGCGCGGTGGACGTCATGGGCTCGGCCATGGAGGAGGGCGAGGCCAGCTACTACGCCAAGGGCGTGGTCAATGTGCCCCTGATCGAGGACAAGCTCGGCGCCCGCCTGGTGCTCTACGAAGAACAGCGCGGCGGCTTCATCGACAACACCCGCTACGACGCCGAGGACATCAACGACCGCATCACCACGGGCGGCCGCGTCATGGTCACGGCCCTGCCGCTGGACAATGTCTCCTGGCACGGCATGTTCATGCGCCAGAAGACCGACGCCCCCGGCGGCGGGTCCACCTGGTATCCGCTGCTCGGCGAAAAGGAATACAGCACCGATCGCTATGTCATCCCGATCAACCGCGATGAGCTGACCCTCTATTCCAGCGACCTGGAGTGGGATGTCGGTTTCGCCGATATCGCCTGGGCGGCGGCCTATTATGAGTGGGATCAGGTCAACGCCAGCGACTACACCTATACGATGCTGCGCAACTCAACCAGCGTGGCCAACTGCACCAACTGGTTCAAGTTGTCGCTCGGGGTGCCGACCACCTCGTGCAACAGCCAGCAGCTCGCCCAGTTCACCGCCTTCGCCCTCTCACAGACCCCGACCACGCTTTACAAGCCGGCCTGGCTGCACACCTTCAACAGCGAACTTCGCATCAGCTCCAAGGGCGACTCCAAGCTCAACTGGACCCTCGGCGCCTTCATCGAGAAGCGTGAGGACTATGTCGACAGCACGCTCGCCGTGGTCGACTCCAACACCGGCGTGATCGGCGTTCCGCCGACCATCTTCTTCCACCGCGACATCACCACCGAGACCGACCAGACGGCCCTGTTCGGCGATGTCTCCTACGAGCTGATCGACGGCCTGACCTTCAATGTCGGCCTGCGGCAATTCAAGTACGACAAGACCACCTACGGCCAGACCGACATGCCCAACTGGGTGTCCGGCTCGCTGGTTGAACCCTGGCGGAGCTCCAGCGCCGACGCCGAGGGCTGGCTCGAGAAGTACAGCGTCAACTACCAGTTCAATCCCGACATCATGCTCTACGCCACGGCGGCTGAAGGCTTCCGTCCAGGCGGCGCCAACAATACGCCGAACCTGGAGCCGGAACTGGTCCCCTATGGCCCCGACGCGGTGTGGAACTACGAGCTGGGCGTGAAGACGGCGTGGTTCGACCGCCGCCTGACCCTGAACGCGGCGCTCTATCAGATCGACTGGGACAATATCCAGACCTCGGCCCAGACCCTGAGCGGCTGCTGCAGCTTCATCGTCAACGCCGGCAAGGCGCGGATCCGGGGCGTCGAGTTCGAATATATGGCGCGCCCGATGGCGGGGCTGTCGATCTCTGGCGGCCTCACCTTCTCCGAGCCCGAGCTGCTGGAGGATCAGATCAACCCCAATATCCGTGACTCCACCTCGCTGGGGGATAAGGGCGACCAGATCCCCGACATCAGCAAGTTCTCGGCCTCGACCAGCGTCGACTATGTGTGGCCGGTCACCGACGCCTTCGACGGGATGCTGCGGCTGGACTACAGCTATATCGGCAAGTCCTACTCGCACTTCCGCCCGACCAACACCTATTACGAGAAGCAGGGCGACTTCGGCGTCGTGAACATGCGGACCGGGCTCGAAGGGCCGGACTGGGGCGCCTATGTCTTCGTCCGCAACGTGTTCGACATCTACGGCGCCTATTCGGTGAGTTCGAGCGCGGGCTCCGAACAACTCGTCAACTCGACCCTGCCGCGGACGGTGGGCGTCAATCTTCGCAAGTCGTTCTAGCCCCCTCTCGAACGACAGGCGCGGCCGCCGCCACTCCGACTGGCGGCGGCCTTGCGCTTCTTCTTGCTGGCGCGGCGGAGAGCGGCGCCCGCAATCGCGGCACATGAGCACGGCTTCTGAACTTCCGGGCCAGGACAGGGGCGAGCGCCCCGCAATCTGCTGGTCTCCAAGCCAGACCTGACGTCTCGTGAGTTCTACGCATGACCTCCCAGTATCAATGTCCCGTCATTTCCTGCTTCCCTCCATTGGCGACCTGACGGCCTTCGAGGCCGCCGCCCGCCATGGGAGCTTCACCCGGGCGGCGGTCGAGCTGAACCTGACCCAGAGCGCCATCAGCCGCGCCGTGCGCATGCTGGAGGACCGCATCGACGTCGTCCTGTTCGAGCGGGTTCGCCAGCGGGTGGTCTTGACGGCGGCGGGGGTCGCCTATCTCAAGGAAGTCCAGCGCATCCTCGCCGAACTGCGGCAGGCGACCCACAAGGTGATGGCCTTCACCGAGGCCACCACGACGCTGACGGTCGCGGTGCTGCCGACCTTCGCCACCCGCTGGCTGGTGCCGCGGCTGCCGACCTTCGTCGAGGCCCATCCCGACATCACCCTGAACTTCTCCGCCCGGCTCGAGCCGTTCGACTTCGAGAGCGAGATGTTCGATGCGGCGATCCACTATGGCGCGCCGACCTGGGCCTCGGCCCACTGCCACCATCTGATGAACGAGGTCACCGTGGTGGTGACAAGCCCGGAATATCGCGCCGCCCGCCGCCTTCGCCAGCCGGAGGATCTGGAGCGCGCCACCCTGCTGCACCAGACCACACGGGCCACCGCCTGGGCCGACTGGTGCGACGTGGCCGGTTTCGATCTGCCCGGGGTGAACCGCGGCCCCCGTTACGAGCAGTTCGCCATGATCGCCCAGGCCGCCGCCGCGGGCCTGGGCGCGGCCATACTGCCCAAGGTGCTGATCGAGGACGAGCTGACCTCGGGGCGTCTCGTGACCCTGTTCGAAGACCAGCCGCTGAGCCTCAACAAGGCCTATTACTGGGTCGTGCCGGAGAACCGGGGGGTATCCGAAGGCCTGCGGGCCTTCACCCACTGGATCATCGCCCAGGCCCATGGCTGATCCCGGGGCCCAGGCTCGTCCGGCGCGGAACGCACCCACCCGGATGGGCTGATGAAAAACGAACGCCTGCTCAGTCTGCGCCGTGGGCGGGACATTCCAGGGCGGCGTAGTCCACGGCGCCGAGGGCGCGGTCCGCGAACGCGCCCTGGACGCGGGCCGCCAGGCCTCGCACGGGGGCTGGTGTGAGAGCCTGGTACTGGGCGAGGTTGGCCCGACCCAGGCCATGCTCGCCGCTGAAGCTGCCGCCGAACTGCAGACAGGCGATCTCGTAAACCGCCTGGCGGAGCGCCGACAGCCGCTCGGCCGTGGGGGGCGCGTCGGGATCGCTGACCAGGTTGAAGTGGACGCCGCCATCGCCGATGTGGCCGAAGTCGCACAGCTCGAACTCGGAAAAATCCGCGGCCAGGCGAGCGGACGCCGCGCGACGGAAGGCCGCCAGGTCCGACCGGCGGAAGGCGAGGTCGAAGCCGATCACGCGGCCCTTGGCCCGCAGGCCTTCGGAAATGGCGTGGCGGATCGCCCAGAGCGGCTCTGGCGCGCCGGTCAGTATATCGATGACGCCGCCGCCCTCGTCGGTCTCCAGCCAGTCGGCCAGACTCTGCTCCAGCTGTTCGCCTAAGGGCGTCTCGCCAGGGCGCGGCGACCGCGTGGTGCTGAGCTCCACAAGCACCACATAGGGCGGCAGATCGCCCGCGAACGGGTTTCGCAGTCCCGGGCCGTGGGCCAGCGCCGCGGCCAGGGCGGCCCGGGACTGCGA
>Ga0208179_1000310_pt1 | contig 35153 bp, 31 predicted proteins | sample Malvired_Geostar_FD_184238 | JGI IMG/M metagenome (GOLD analysis project Ga0208179, IMG submission 184238) | Marine viral communities from the Global Malaspina Expedition - Malaspina viral metaG DeepMed_Geostar (SPAdes) (version 2) | ecosystem: Environmental > Aquatic > Marine > Oceanic | place... | reverse complement strand
GCCGTCGCGGATCACCGCCGTGTCGGCCAAGAAGCAGCGTGAACTGGCCCGCGCCATCAAGCGCGCCCGCTTCCTCGCCCTTCTTCCCTACGTCGTGAAGTAAGGGACCAGGATCATGAAGGTCATTCTGCTTGAACGCGTCGAAGGCCGTGGCGGCCTCGGCGAAGTCGTCACCGTCAAGGACGGTTACGCCCGTAACTTCCTCCTGCCCCGCCAGAAGGCTCTGCGCGCCACGACCGCCAATATGAAGGTGTTCGAGGCCCAGCGCGCCCAGATCGAAGCTCGCAACGCCGAGGCTCGCGCCGACGCGGCCAAGTCGGGCGAAGGTCTTGACGGCAAGATCTATGTGCTCATCCGTCAGGCCGGTGAAAGCGGTCAGCTCTACGGTTCGGTCTCCGGCCGTGACGTGGCTGACGCCGTCAACGCCGAGGGCGGCAAGATCGAGCGCGCCATGGTCGTGCTCGACAAGCCGATCAAGACGCTCGGCATGCATGAGGTGAAGGTCCGCCTGCACGCCGAAGTCATCGTGACGGTGACCATGAACATCGCCCGCAGCCAGGACGAAGCCGATCGTCAGGCCCGCGGCGAAAACATCATCACCTCCCAGTTCGAGGAAGAGCGCGCGGCCGCCGAAGAAGCCGCCGCCGATCTGCTGGAAGGTGGCGCCGGTCAGATCGAAGGCGATTACGTCGAATCCTAATCTGCCAAATAGTCTGCATGATCAACGGCCCGGGGCTCGCGCCCCGGGCCGTTTTTCTTTGGCCGCAAGACGACGGCCGCGTGTTGTAAATATGTCATTCTTTTGGCGAAGGAAGCGCACTAGCTAAAGCCCCAAGGGCCAACAAGGACCTGGGGCGGGATCGCCGCACCCAAAACAACGGGGACAACATGCAGTATCGTACGCTTCTTCTCGCAGCGGCTTCGGCCGCCAGCCTGACCTCCACCGCCGCCTTCGCCCAGACCGCGACAACAAGCGCCTCGGCCGCCGAGGTCCAGGAAATCGTCGTCACCGGCACCCGCACCACCGGCCGCAGCCGCCTGGACACCCTGGCGCCGGTCGACGTGGTCACCAGCCAGAGCCTGCAGCAGCGCGGCGTGACCGAGCTGGCCTCGGCCCTGGCCAGCACCGTCCCGTCCATCAGCTTCCCGCGGCCGTCCAACACCGACGGCACCGACGCCGTCCGGCCGGCCACCCTGCGCGGCCAGGGCCCTGACCAGACCCTGGTGCTGGTCAATGGCACGCGGCGCCATGTCAGCGCCCTGCTCAACACCAACGGCTCGGTGGGCCGCGGTTCGGCCGCCGTCGACCTGAACGCCATCCCCTCCACCGCCCTTGAGCGCATCGAAGTCCTGCGGGACGGCGCCGCCGCCCAGTACGGCTCCGACGCCATCGCCGGCGTGGTCAATCTGCGCCTGCGCGAAGCCGCCAGCGGCGGCGGCCTGTCGGTGACCTACGGCCAGTACGAGACCCAGTTCGACGGCTTCTATGGCCGCGACGAGGATATCTCCGACGGCGCCACCACCACGGTGTCCGGCTGGCAGGGCCTGCCCCTGGGCGCGGACGGCTTCCTCACCTTGTCGGCGGAATATCGCGACCGGGAAAACACCAACCGCAGCGACATCGACCGTCGCGTGACCCCCAACCGCATCACCTCGCGCTTCGGCGACGCCGATGTGGAGGACATCTCCTTCTACGCCAACGCCGGCAAGCCCCTGGGCGATGTCTGGGAAGCCTATGGCTGGTTCGGCGTGCAGGAGCGCGACGCCTCCAGCGCGGCCACCTTCCGCACCCCGACCGACGCCAACCAGAACGTGCCTTCGGTCTATCCCAACGGCTATCTGCCCAAGCTCGCTACCGACACCAGCGACCTGAGCGCAGCCCTGGGCCTGCGCGGCGAGATCGCCGGCTTCAACGCCGACTTCAACGTCGCCTACGGCAAGAACGACATCAATTTCGGCGTTCGTGACACCATCAACCCGTCCTTCGGCGCGGCCTCCCCGACCTCGTTCGAGGCCGGCGGCCTGGAGTACAGCCAGACGGTGTTCTCGGCCGACTTCAGCCGCGGCGTCGACGTCGGCCTGGCCGGACCGCTGAACGTGGCCTTCGGCCTGCAGGCTCGCACCGAAACCTTCGAGATCAACCAGGGCGAGCCGGCCTCCTACAGCCGTGGCCCGATCACCAATGTCTCGTTCGGCTCGCGCGGCTTCACCGGCTTCACCCCGAGCAACGAGGTGGATGTCGATCGTGACGCCGTCGGCGTCTATGTCGACCTGGAAGGCCAGCTGACCGAGAAGTTCTCGGCGTCGGGCGCCGTCCGCTATGAGGACTATTCGGACTTCGGCTCGAACACCTCGGGCAAGATCTCGGCCCGCTATGACTTCACCCCGGCCTTCGCCCTCCGCGGGGCGGTCTCGACGGGCTTCCGCGCGCCCAGCCTCCAGCAGCAGTACTACACCGCCACCTCGATCCTCTATATCAACGGCGTGCCCTTCGAGACCGGCACCTATCCGTCGGTGAGCCCGATCGGCGTCGCGCTGGGCGGCCAGGACCTCGATCCGGAAACCTCGCGCAACTACTCCCTGGGCCTCGTCTATCGCCAAGGCGCCTTTGAACTGACCGTCGACGCCTATCGCATCGAGGTCGAGGACCGGATCGTCCTCAGCGAGACCTTCCAGGGCTCGGCCACGGCGGCGCCCGGCACCAACGCCCGGGTCATCGCCGACCTGCTGGCGCCCTTTGGCGCCACGGCTGCGCGCTTCTTCATCAATGGCGTGGACACCGAGACCAACGGCGTCGATGTGGTCGCCCGTTACCGGATCGTCGATCCGCAGGCCGGGACCTTCGACCTGACCGCGGCTGGCAATATCAACGAGTTCGAGGTCACCGAGACCCCGACCACCAGCACCTCGATCCTGCCGACCCCGACCAGCCTGTTCGGCCGCCAGGCCGTGCTGCGGTTCGAGGAAGGCACGCCCAAGCAGAAGCTCACCCTGCAGGGCGACTGGAACCGCGACGCCTGGGGCGCGACCCTGCGCACCACCTTCTACGGCTCGGTCCTGTCGCCCGGCACCCTGGCTGACGGCAGCGCCGACAGCGAGACCGGCAATCGCGGCATTGTCGATTTCGAGGCCCGCCGGACCTTCCCGATGGGCGTCACCCTGGCCCTGGGCGCGGACAACCTGTTCGACGTCTATCCCCGTCAGGTCCCGCCGAACCTGAACACCACCGGCGCGGGACCGTTCTCGTCCTTCTCGCCGTTCGGCTTCAACGGCCGGTTCGTCTATGGCCGCATGAGCGTTCGCTGGTAGGCTGACCGAACGAACTCGAACGAAGGGGGCGGGCGCAAGTCCGCCCCTTTTTCGTGGCCCCTGCGCGACCTTTCCACAGGCTCAGGTTTTCCTGTGCACCGTGACACTTCGCCAGGAGTCTCAGGGCCGTCGTTAAGCTATCAGCAAGGCATGGCGATCGTTCCGGCTCTCGACCTGCGCATGCCGCAGGACGACACCCCTACCCCCACCCACGCGCCGGCCAATATCGAGGCCGAGCAGGCCCTGCTGGGCGCGTTGCTCTATGACAACGCCGTCTTCGAGCGGCTGGGCGACCATCTGCAGGCGCGGCACTTCTTCGAGCCCTTCCATGGCCGCCTGTTCGCCGCCATCGAGACCTCGATCCGCAAGGGCCAACTGGCAGAACCCATCCTGATCGCCGAACAGTTCGCCCGCGATCCGGCCTTCGAGGAGCTGGGCGGCCTGCGCTACATGGCCGACCTGGTGGACCGGGCGCCGCCCTCGACCCATGCGCCCGACTATGCCCGCGCCGTCTATGACCTGGCCCTGCGCCGGGACCTGATCCGCATCGGCCAGGAGATCGCCGCCGGCGCCCAGACCGCCGATGGCGAAACCTCGGCCCGGGACCAGATCGAGACCGCCGAACAGCAGCTCTACGCCCTGGCCGAGACCGGCGGGGTGAGCTCGGGGTTCGTCTCCTTCGCCGACGCCCTGCACGGCGCCGTGGCCATGGCCGCCGAGGCCCATGCCCGGGACGGCGGCCTGGCGGGTCTGTCCACCGGACTGATCGACCTCGACCAGAAGATCGGCGGCATGCACCCCTCCGACCTGGTGATCCTGGCCGCCCGTCCCTCCATGGGGAAGACGTCGCTGGCCTGTAACATCGCCTTCGACGTGGCCCGCAACTATGCCTGGGAGCCCCGGCCAGACGGCACCCGCAAGACGGTCAGCGGCGGCGTCGTGGCCTTCTTCTCCCTGGAAATGTCGGCCGAGCAGCTCGCCATGCGCCTGCTGGCCGAGGCCTCGGGCGTGTCGGGCGACCGTCTGCGCAAGGGCGAGATCGACGCCATGGAGTTCGGCCGCATCCGCGACGCGGCCCTCGAGATCCAGGAGGCGCCGCTCTATATCGACGCCACCGGCGGCCTCAGCCTGGCCAAGCTGACCGCCCGCGCCCGGCGCCTGAAGCGGACCTCCGGCCTCGACCTGATCATGGTCGACTATCTCCAGCTGGTGACCATCGGCGCAGGCTCCAGCGACAACCGCGTGCAGGAGGTCAGCGCCATCACCCAGGGCCTCAAGGCCCTGGCCAAGGAGCTGTCGGTGCCGGTGATCGCCCTGTCGCAGCTGTCGCGCCAGGTCGAGAACCGTGAGGACAAGCGCCCGCAGCTCTCCGACCTTCGCGAATCCGGCTCCATTGAGCAGGACGCCGACATGGTCATGTTCATCTATCGCGAGAGCTACTACCTCAGCCGCACCGAGCCCCGGGAAGGCACCGAGGAGCACTTCAAGTGGCAGGAGCAGATGGATACGGTCAAAGGCCTGGCCGAGATCGTCATCGGCAAGCAGCGCCACGGCCCCATCGGCACGGTGAAACTGTCGTTCAACGAGGACCTCACCAAGTTCGGCAATCTGGCCCGCGACGGACGCTACGATCCTCACTGAAGTCCCTGATCTTGCGCACCGGGCTCTGGGGGTTCATGGGGGTGAAATGGCTCCGTCCTCCCGCGCCCGGCTGACTGTCGATCTCGACGCTCTGGCCCATAACTTCCATGCGATCGCCGCGGAATCCGCCGGGGCGGAGACGGCGCCCGTGGTCAAGGCCGACGGCTATGGCCTGGGCGCAGCCCCCCTCGCCCACCGCCTCTGGGCCGAAGGGGCGCGCACCTTCTTCGTCGCCCGCCTGGCCGAGGGCGAGGCGCTGCGGGCCGCCCTGGGACCTCGCCACGCCACCATCCTCGTCCTGGACGGCTTCACGCCTGGCACAGGGCCCCGCCTGGCCGCCGCCAACCTGACGCCCGTCCTGAGCGGCATGGGTCAGGTCTCGGCCGCCAGCGCCTTCGCCGTTAGCGCTCGCGCGCCCCTGCCCTGCGCGCTGCAAGTGGACACCGGCATGAACCGCCAGGGGATTACGGTGGCCCAGGCCGCCGCGGTCGCCCAGTCGCCGGACCGGCTGCGGGGCCTGGATATCGGCCTGGTCATGAGCCACCTAGGCTGCGGCGCCGAGCCCGATCACCCCCGCAACCGCCAACAGCTCGCCGCCTTCCATCAGGTCCGCGCCCTGTTCCCCGAGGCCCGCGCCAGTCTGGCCGCCTCGGCCGGCGCCTTCCTGGGACCGGACTATCGGTTCGACCTCGTCCGACCGGGCGTCAGCCTTTACGGCGGCGGGCCGCAGGAACGCTTCGACCCCCGCCTGCGCGCCGTAGCGCGGCTGGAGGCGCCGATCCTCGACATCCGCAACCTCAACCCCGGCGACCTGATCGGCTACGGCGATACCATCGGCGTGGATCGCGCCACCCGGGTGGCCGTGGTGGGGGCGGGCTATGCCGACGGGGTGATCCGCGCCGCCCGGCGCCAGGGCCAGGCCTTTGTCGGCGGCGCCCTTCGCCGGCTCTACATCGTCGATATGGACCTGACCGTGGTCGATCTCGGCGACGCCGATGTCCAGCTTGGCGACATGGTTGAGCTGCTGGGGCCCAACGCCCTGCTGGACGACCTCGCCCAGGCGGCCGGCAGCATCGCCCACGAGTGCCTGGTGCGCCTCAGCCCGCGGGCCGAGCGGGTCTATGTGGGCGAGAAGGTCGCAGAGCCGGCCTGGGCGGCGCGTTGAGCCGCCCCGCAGGTTAGACTGCGGCGAATTGCGAATCAGGAGCTGTGTTTGGCCAGAGACGGCGCGGTCTATGTCTGTCAGTCGTGCGGGTCGGTTCAGGGCAAGTGGGCCGGGCAGTGCCCCGCCTGCAACGCCTGGAACACCATGGTCGAGGAAAGCCAGTCCCGGCCCCCGGGCGCCCTGGCGCCGGCCAAGTCCAGCCGCGGCCAGCGCGGCCTGGCCTTTGAAACCCTGGCCGCCGAGACGCCGGCCCCGCCGCGCATCCTCACCGGGGTGGCGGAGTTCGACCGGGTCTGCGGCGGCGGCGTGGTGCCGGGCTCGGCCCTGCTGGTGGGCGGCGACCCCGGTGTGGGCAAGTCGACCCTGCTGATGCAGGTGCTGGGCCAGGCGGCCCTGCGCGGCGCCCGCTGCGCCTATATCTCGGGCGAAGAAGCCGTCGAGCAGGTGCGCGCCCGCGCTCACCGGATGGGCCTGGCCCAGGCGCCGGTGCAGCTGGCGGCCGAAACCTCCCTACGGGTCATTCTCGATGGCCTGAAGCGTGACGCCTTCGACCTGGTGGTGATCGACTCCATCCAGACCATGTGGAGCGACGCCCACGAGGCGGCGCCGGGCTCTGTTACCCAGGTGCGCGCCGCGGCCGGCGAACTCGTGCGGATGGCCAAGAAGCGCGGTGTCGCCGTGATCCTGGTGGGCCACGTCACCAAGGAAGGCGCCATCGCCGGGCCGCGCGTGATCGAGCACATGGTCGACGCCGTTCTGACCTTCGAAGGCGAGCGGGGCTATCCCTTCCGCATCCTGCGCGGCGTGAAGAACCGCTTCGGCGCCACCGACGAGATCGGCGTGTTCGAAATGGCCGACGCCGGTCTGATCGAGGTGGTGAACCCCTCGGCCCTTTTCCTCAACACCTCGGGTGAGCGGGCGGCCGGTGCGGCGGTGTTCGCCGGCATCGAGGGTTCCCGGCCCGTCCTGGTGGAGATCCAGGCCCTGGTGGCGCCCAGCGCCTACGGCACGCCGCGACGCGCCGTGGTGGGCTGGGACTCCGGACGCTTGGCCATGGTGCTGGCCGTGCTGGAGGCCCGCTGCGGCCTTGGATTTGGCGACCGTGATGTCTATCTGAACGTCGCCGGCGGCCTTCGCGTCACCGAGCCCGCCGCGGACCTTGCCGCCGCGGCCGCCCTGGCGTCCTCGGCCTTGGAGGTGGCCCTGCCGCAGGACTGCGTGGTGTTCGGCGAGATCAGCCTGTCAGGCGACATCCGCCAAGTCAGCCGCATGGACGGCCGCATCAAGGAAGCCGCAAAGCTCGGCTTCGGACAGGCCCTGGCGCCGGCGGAAGCCGACGCTGGCGGCGGATTGCAGATCAACGGCGTGGCCCGCCTGGCCGACGCCATACGTCGCATCGGCGACGGGGACTGGAAAGGTCGCGTTTGACCCTGTTCGACATCATGGCCCTGACCCTGTTGGCGGTGTCCGGTGGCGTCGGTTTCTTCCGCGGCGCGGTGCGGGAGATGGCCACTGTCCTGGCGCTGCTGGTCGCCGCGGCTGCAGCGCTTTGGGGACTCCGGTTCTCTGGACCGCTGATGCGCGGGATGCTCGAGCCCGTCTGGGCGGCCAATGTCGCGGCCGTGCTGCTGGTGTTTGTGGTCATCTATATTGCGCTGCGCCTCATCGGCGGACGCATCGCCAATCGTGTGCAGGCCACGAATGTCCTGGGATTCCTGGACCGTGTGATCGGGGCGGGCTTTGGCCTGGTCCGATCTCTCGTCGTCCTGGGCGCCTTCCATCTCGCCCTGATGGCCGTGGCGCCGCCGGAGCGGATTCCGCAATGGATCGCCGGTGCGGCGCTTTATCCCTTGACCCAGGCCGCCGGGCAGGTGCTGAAAGCCTTCGCGCCAAGGGGACTCGATGTTGCCGACCGGTTACGGCCGGCCATCACCGATGCGGTTCGCGACGGCGCAGGTGATCCGCCTTCGGAAGAAGGCTATGACGTCCGCGCCCGCGACGACATCGACGATCTGGTGGAGAAATCCCGATGAACCCCGTTTCCGACGCCTGGTCATCCCCGGTCCGCGACCCGGATGACGACAGTCTCCGACTGGAGTGTGGGGTCTTCGGGGTGTTCGGCGCAGAGCAGGCGGCAGGCCTCACGGCGCTGGGGCTCCACGCCCTGCAGCACCGCGGGCAGGAGGCCTGCGGCATCGCCAGCTTCGATCGCCAGCGGTTCCATACCGAACGCCATATGGGCCGGGTCGGCGAGGCGTTCGGCGACGCCAATCTCGCCCAGCGCCTGCCCGGCGGGGCCGCCATCGGCCACACCCGCTACTCCACCGCCGGCGGCAGCTTCATCCGGAACGTCCAGCCGATGTTCGCCGATCTGGAAAGCGGCGGCATTGCCTTGGCCCACAACGGCAACCTCACCAACTTCCTCACCCTGCGCCAGCACCTGGTGGCCGAGGGCGCCATCTTCCAGTCAACCTCCGACTCCGAGGTGATCCTGCATCTGGTGGCCCGTTCCCGAAAGGGCCGGATGACCGACCGCTTCATCGACGCCCTGTCGATGATCGAGGGCGGTTACGCCCTGGTGGCCCTGACCAACAAGAAGCTGATCGGCGTGCGCGACCCCCTGGGCATCCGGCCCCTGGTGCTGGGCAAGCTGGACAACACTCATGTGCTGGCTTCGGAGACCTGCGCCCTGGACATGATCGGCGCCCGCTTCATCCGCGACATCGAGCATGGCGAGATGGTGGTCATCGACGACAGCGGGGTGGAGAGCCTGCGCCCCTTCCCGGCCGCCCGCGCCCGGCCCTGCATCTTCGAATACGTCTATTTCGCCCGGCCCGACTCCGTCGTGAACGGCCGCTCGGTCTATGAGGTGCGCAAGCGCATGGGTCGCCGCCTGGCCCAGGAAAGCGCTCCGCCCTGCGACGTGGTGGTCCCGGTGCCCGATTCCGGCGTGCCCGCGGCCCTGGGCTACGCCCAGGAGACCGGCGTGCCCTACGAGATGGGCATCATGCGCAACCACTATGTGGGCCGCACCTTCATCCAGCCGACCCAGGGCGCCCGGGAGCTTGGCGTCCGCATGAAGCTGTCCCCCAACCGCGCCGTCCTGGCCGGCAAGCGGGTGATGCTGATCGACGACTCCATCGTCCGCGGCACCAACTCCCTGCGAGTGGTGCGGATGGTACGTGAAGCCGGCGCCAAGGAGGTTCACCTCCGCTCCGGCTCCCCGCCGATCATGTGGCCCGACTTCTACGGCATCGACATGCCTGAGCGGCAGCAGTTGCTGGCGGCCAACAACACCATCGAGGAAATGGCCAAGATGCTGGAGGTCGACAGCCTCGGCTTCCTGTCGGTGGATGGCCTCTACTGGGCCATGGAGTCCGATCCGCGCGACCCCGCTGCGCCACAGTTCACCGACCACTATTTCACCGGCGACTATCCCACCCGCCTGCTGGACCGGGAAATCGCCGAAGGGCGCAACGCCGAAGACGAGCGTCAACTGACCTTCCTGGTGGACGCGTGATCGGCGCCATTCGCGGCGTCCTCGCCCGTTTCAAGATCGACCCCTACATCCTGGCCATCCTGGCCACGGTGGTGTTCGCCTCCCTCGTCCCAGCCCGCGGCCAAGCCGCCGAGGTGGTGGGCGTGGCGACCAAGATCGGCGTGGCCCTGGTCTTCTTCCTGCACGGCGCCAAGCTGTCGCCCCAGGCGGTGGTGGCCGGGATCAGCCACTGGCGGCTGCACCTGGTGGTGTTGCTGACGACCTTCGCCCTGTTCCCGCTGGCGGGCCTGCTGTTCTCGACCCTGCCCGCCTGGATCGTGCCGGCTGCCCTGGCGCCGGGCTTGATCTATCTGGGTTGCCTGCCGTCCACCATCCAATCGGCGGTCGGCTTCACCGCGGTGGCGAGGGGCAATGTCGCCGCCGCCGTCTGCGGGGCCTCGGCCTCCAACATCCTGGGCGTGGTGATCACCCCCCTGCTGGTGGGCGTCCTGCTGAGCGCCCAGGGCGGCGGGCTGTCCTGGGGCGCCTTCGAGGCCATCCTGCTACAACTGCTGGTCCCGTTCATCGCCGGCCAGCTCCTGCGCCGCTGGATCGGCGGCTTCATCCAGCGCCATTCCAAGCAGGCCAGCCTGGTGGATCGCGGCTCGATCCTGCTGGTGGTCTACAACGCCTTTTCCGGCGCCGTTGCGGTCGGCATCTGGAGCCAGGTGTCGATGGGCGATCTGGCCCGGCTAGCGATCATCTGCCTCGTGCTGCTGGTGGCCTCGATGGGCTGGACGGTCTGGATCAGCCGGCGGCTGAAATTTCCGGTCGAGGACGAGGCCACCATCCTGTTTGGCGGCTCCAACAAGAGCCTGGCGGCCGGCGCGCCCATGGCCGCGGTGCTGTTCCCCGCCGCCACGGTGGGCTTCGTGCTGCTGCCGGTCATGCTCTATCACCAGTTCCAGCTGATGGCCTGCGCGGCCATCGCCGGGCACTATGCGAAACGGGCGGACAGCCCCGAACAGACCAGCTAGACAGCCGCCCATGACGGACATCCCCGCTCCTTCGACCGGCCCCCTGGCCGGCCGCATCGCCCTGGTGACCGGCGCCAGCCGCGGCCTTGGCCGCGCCTCCGCCCTGGCGCTCGCCAAGGCTGGCGCACACGTGATCACCACCGCTCGCACGCAAGGCGGGCTGGAGGAGCTGGACGACGAGATCCGCGCCGCCACCGGCCAGCCGACCACCCTCGTGCCCATGGATCTCGCCCAGGGCGGCGGGATCGACCAGCTGGGTCTGGCCATCCATGAGCGTCACGGCCATCTGGACGTTCTGGTGCACGCCGCAGCCATGCTGGGAGGCCTGAGCCCCGTCTCGCACATTGAGCCCAAGACCTGGGACCAGGTCGTGGCGCTCAATCTCACGGCCACCTATCGCCTGCTGCGCAGCACCGAGCGCCTGCTGAAGGCCGCACCTGCCGGCCGGGCCCTGGTCTTCACCACAGGCCGCGTCGCCCGTCCCAAGGCCTTCTGGGGCGTCTATGGCGCCACCAAGGCGGCCACGGACCATCTGGTGCGCACCTGGGCCGATGAACTGGAGCACGGGCCGGTTCGCGCCGCGCTGATCGATCCAGGCGCCATGCGCACCAAGATGCGGGCCGAGGCCATGCCGGGGGAAGACCCGCTTAGCCTGCCGGACGCCTCGGAGATCGGACCGCTGATCGTCGAACTGGCCCAGGCTGAGCTGGGTCCGCCCGACACTCCGGTCAGCTTCTCCGCGTGGAAGGCCGCGCAGGCGTCTTCCGCCCACTGACCGGACGGGCGCGGGTCGGCTTGGCCTTCGAGCCGCCGAAGCCTGAGCTCTTGGGCCGAGCCGGCTTGGCCGGCTTTGCGCCCGCGGGCTTCTTGCCCACAGTCGGCTTCTTATTGCCGCCCTTACCGGCCGCCTTGACCTTGCGCGGCGCCGTGCGGGACGGCCCCGAAGAGCGCGCCTCTCCGTCGGCATAGGGATTGGCGCCGGACTTGACCGTCAGCCGCACCGGCACGCCGGGCAGGTCGAAGCTCTCGCGGATCGAGTGGATCAGGTAGCGCCGATAGGAATCCGGCAGCTGGCTGGCCCGGCTGGCGAACAGCACGAAGGTCGGCGGGCGGGCTTTGGTCTGGGCGATGTACTTCGGACGCACGCGACGGCCATTGACCGCCGGCGGCGGATGGCGCTGGACGGCCATGGCCAGCCAGTCGTTCAGATCCCGCGTCTTGACCTTGGTGGACCAGTCGGTGTGGGCCTTGAACACCGCCGGCATCAGCCGGTCGATATTGCGCCCGGTCTCGGCCGACAGGGCGATCATCGGCGCGCCGCGGACCTGCGGCAGCTTGCGCGAGACCTCTTCCTGCAGCTCCTTCAGACGCTCCTGTGGGTCTTCCACCAGGTCCCACTTGGCCAGGACGAAGACCAGGGCGCGGCCCTCGCGCTCCACCAGGTCTGCGATCTGCAGGTCCTGGATTTCCAGCGGGTGGGTCGCATCCATCACCAGCAGCACGACCTCGGCGAAGGTGATCGCCCGGATCGTGTCGTGGGTGGAAAGCTTTTCGAGCTTCTGCTGGACCTTGGCCTTGCGGCGCAGGCCGGCGGTGTCCACCAGGCGGATGGCGCGATCGTCCCACACCCAGTCGACGGGGATGGAGTCCCGCGTGATCCCGGCCTCAGGCCCTGTGAGCAGGCGCTCTTCGCCGATCAGGCGATTGACCAGGGTGGACTTGCCGGCGTTGGGCCGGCCGACAATGGCCAGTTGGACCGGCTTTTCGCCGCCTTCGTCCTCATCCTCGCCGGCCTCAGGCGCAATGGCGACCACGGCGGCATAGAGATCGGCCATCCCCTCACCGTGCTCGGCCGAGACGGGAATGGGTTCGCCAAAGCCCAGGCGGAAGGCGTCGAGGGTTCCGTCGTCGCCCTGGCGGCCCTCGGCCTTGTTTGCCAGCAGGATCACCGGCTTGCTGGATTTGCGCAGCAGTTCGCCGAACACCTCGTCCATCGGCGCCACGCCCTCGCGGGAATCCATGACGAACAGGATCAGGTCGGCCTCTTCGATGGCCAGTTCGGTCTGGCGGCGCATGCGCGCCTCGAGGCTTTCGTCGGTGACGTCCTCGAACCCGGCGGTGTCGATCAACTCCAGGTCGATATCGCCCAGACGTCCGGTGGCGAACTTGCGGTCGCGGGTGACGCCGGGCAGGTCGTCGACAATGGCCAGCTTGCGCCCAGCCAGACGGTTGAAAAGTGTCGACTTGCCGACATTAGGACGGCCGACGATCGCGATCTTGAGCGGCATAGGCGCTCCCTGGCGCGCTGGAGCCCGGCCCGACCCAAGGGTCGAACCGGGTGGAGAATGGAATGATGTGACGCCTGCAGCCCGACGACGCAACCGTCGCCTTGGGTGGCAGGCCTAGCGCAGGGCGATCAGTTGGGCGTTGTCTGTCGCCACATAGATCATCCCGCCGACGGCGATGGGATCGACGAGGACCGAGCCGCCGAGGTCCATCCGGCGTTCGACCTCGCCGGTCTTGGGGTTCAGCACCGCCATATCGCCGGACGACGACGCGACCACCAGCTTGTTGGAGGCCAGCAGGGGGCTGGTCCACAGAGGCTTTGGCGCAACCGTGCCGCCGATCCCGAAGATGCCGCCGGTCTTGCGTTGTTCGACGCCCTCGTTGAGGTCGCGGATCCAATAGACCTGGCCACTTTCGCGAGAGATGCAGATCACTTCGCCAGCCTTGGAGACGACGAACACCACGTCGCCCGCAGGCCAGGGGGTCGTCACGCCGGTGACCGGCAGGGTCCAGCGGGGCGCGCCGGTGCGCAGGTCGACGGCGGCGAAGGCGCCCGAGTGGCTGACAGCGTAGACGTCGCCGCGATAGATGACCGGCCGTCCGACGATGTCGCGGATTTCCGACAGGGCGTTGGTGCGGCTGGCCCGCGAGAGCCCCTCATTCCACAGGTCGTTGCCGTTGCCGCTGCGAAGCGCCACCAGTTCGCCGGAGCTGAACGAGGCCACCACGGTGTCGCCGGACACAGCGGGACTGGAGGCGCCGAGGATACGGGCCGGCTCGCTGAGCGCCTGATAGGTCCAGCTCGGGGCGCCGGTGGCCGCGTCGTAGGTCAGGAGCGTGTTGTCGATGGCCACCGCCATCACGCGGCCGGCGGTCACGGTCGGCGCGGCGTGGATCGGCTGCTCGGTCTCGCTGCGCCAGTCGACGGCGCCCGTCCCGGCGTCCAGACGGGCCATGAACCGATAGCCCGAAGTCACGTAGAGCTTGCCGTCAGCCAGGGCGAGGCCCCCGCCAAAGCCTTCGCGCTCGTCGCGCCGGGTGGGTTCGAGGTTGGTGTCCCACACCACCTGGCCCGACTTGGCGTCGATGGCCGACACGGTGGCCGCGCCATCCATCACATAGATGCGGCCGTCGGCGGCCACCAGCGGGGCCATGACATGGTGACCGCGGCCGGAGCCCTGGCCGAAGCCGCGCCGCCAGGCGACGTCGAAGGCGACCGGCGCTTCGATGTGCTCGGGCGCCTGCTCCAGATTGCCGCCGGGCAGCGGCCAGGCCGTACGGCTATAGGGCGTCGGCAGAAAGAAATCGGCGCCGCGCAGGGTGTCCGAGACATTCAAGGTGTCGTCGAACGCGATGACCGAGATGCGTTCGCCCTCGCCCGCAACCTCCTGCGGCCCGTCGTCCCGGTCAAAAGGATTGAGACGGTTGATGGTCGAGCAGCTGCTGAGCGCAACCGCGCCGGCCAGCAGCACGGCGGCCATCGGGAGACGGGAGGAGATCATTGCGAAGCGGAACCTTGCTGCTGCGACGCCTCATCGGAGGCCGCATCGTCAGAATCGGTGTCGGGAAGCGCCGCGGCGGCTTTCACCACCCCGGCCAGGGACGCCGCCGAACCGGAGTCGATCATCGCCCGGGCGGCCTGGGCCCGCTGACGGGCCAGGTCCGAAGCGCCGGGCATAAGGGCGATCACCCCGAAGTCTGTGCGCGCTTCATCCATCTCGCCCCCCATCAGCTTGGCGAAGGCCAGGGCCTCCAGCGCCTGGGCGCGATAGGGCCGGCCTTCCTCGGTCAGCGGCTGCAGGCGCGCCTGCATCTCGTCCAGGGGCGCGGTATCGAGGAGGGCGAAGGCGGATTTGAGGCGGGCGGCGTCGGCCAGGATCGGGTCTGGCGCCACCTGGGCGGCCTCGTCGAACAGTTCGACGGCCTCAGCGGTCTTGCCTTCGTTGATCCGCAGGCCGGCCTGCTGCATCAGGGCCATGGCCGCATAGCCCTTGGCGTTCCCCTCAGCGACCTCGGCGAAGCGCTGCTCGGCCTTGCCCATGTCGCCCGCCGCAAAGGCCTCGACACCCTCGGCATAGGTCTCCGAGGCCTCGCTGATGGTCCGGCTCTGCCATGCGCCCCAGCCCCAGATCGCCAGCGCGATGATGAGGGCCAGAGCGAGGGCGCCAAGCACCCAGGGAAGCGCGCGCAGGGCGAGCGTCTTGTAGCGGTCGGCGCGGAGTTGCTCCTCGACCTCTTCAAAAACGTCAGTCACGAATGGGGTACTCCGCGCTCAGGCGACGAAACAGAGGCGGCGAACCTATAGTGCAAGAGGTCCCGCCGCAACGGCGTGGCCAAGCCCTTGGTCGAGGGCCTGATCGAGGGCTTCGGCGAGGCCCGACTAAACGGCCTTGGCGAAGTAGATTTCCGCCGGGCCAGGGAATCGTCTGGCCCGGACATCCTGCGCGTAGGCGTCCACCGCCCGCAGGATTTCCCCGCGCAGATCGGCGTAACGCCGCACGAATTTCGGCGTCCAGTCGAACAGGCCCAGCATGTCGTCGGTGACCAGGATCTGGCCATCGCAGCCGGCCGAGGCGCCGATGCCGATGGTCGGCACGGACACCGTCTCGGTGATCTCCCGCGCCAGGCCCTCGGCGACGCCCTCGACCACCAGGGCGAAGGCCCCGGCGGCGGCCGTAGCCTTGGCCTCCTCCAGGATTCGGGCCCGCTCGTCGGCGCCCTTGCCCTTGGCCTTGAAGCCGCCGTCCACCAACACCGCCTGGGGCCGCAGGCCCACATGGCCCATCACCGGCACGCCGCGTTTCACCATGTAGTCGATGGTGTCGGCCACGGTGGGGCCGGATTCGACCTTCACCGCCTGGGCCCCGGTCTCCTTCATCAGCCGCGCAGCGTTGGCGTAGGCCTCCTGCGCCGAGCCTTCATAGGAGCCGAAGGGCATGTCGATCACGACCATGGCCCGGCGCGAACCCCGCATCACCGCCTGACCGTGCAGGATCATCATCTCAAGCGTCACGCCCACAGTATTGGGCAGGCCATGGACGACCATCCCCACCGAGTCCCCCACCAGAAGCAGGTCGCAGGACTCGTCCAGCAGTTCGGCCATGGGGGCCGTATAGGCGGTGAGACAGACGATGGGCGTCTTTCCCTTCCGCTCGGCGATGTCGGGCGCCGCTAGGCGCCGCACGGTCTCCTGGCGTTGGGCGGACAGGGTCAGATCTCCTCGATGATGCGGGTGAGCACAAAGCCCAGGGCGAGAACCGCCAGGCCGGCGGCCACCCAGATGGTCTCCACCCCCGCCGGGCGGCTGAACAGCCAGTCGGCCTGGGGCGCGATCTGGCGGACGCCCGTGGTCAGCACCCGCGCCGACTCGCTGGACGCCGCCTCGGCGCGGCTGAAGAGATTGGACATGATGAGCTGGCTGGCCCCGATGACTCCGCCGACGACCCCGGCCGATCCGATCAGCAGTCGGCGCGCCGCCCAGCCGCGGTCCAGGCGCCGCTGCACCCGGTCGGCGAAGCTTTCGGCGTCGACGACGACGTCCGGCGCGCGGGCGAACATCCGCTCCAGGGCGCGCTCGAATTCGACCTCAGCCATTGTCGCGGCGTCCCTCAACAGACTGATCCTCCGGCGCCAGGCGCGCCCTGAGTTTATCCAGACCACGTTTGACATGGGATTTGACCGTTCCCAACGGCAGGTTCAAGGCCTCAGCCGCCTCGGCGTGAGACAGCCCGGCCCCATAGCAGAGGCTGATGCAGAAACGTTCGCCCTCGGTCAGGCCTTTCAAGGCCTCGTCCAGGTCCATCCGTCCGCCCGGATCGGGATGAAGCGCCGGCGGTTCGTCGTCGGCGCCGGCCGCGGCCAGGTCGCGCAGGCGCTTGGTCCGCTGCATGCGCCGCAGGCAGGCGCGGGCGGCGATCTTCTTCACCCAGCCGGCGAAGGCGCCCTCGCCGCGGAACTCCGAGATGGACTCAAAGGCCGAGATAAAGGCGTCCTGAGCCAGATCGTCGGCCTCGCTCGCGCTGGCGCCCATCCTGCGCAGGAGGCCGCGGACGGCCGAACCGTGACGCCGGACGAGTTCGCCAAAGGCCTGGCGATCGCCGGCCGCCGCCAGGCTGGCCAGCTCGACGTCGTGCAGACTTGAGAGTCGGTGTCGTTCGGCGCGCGACATGGCTTTCCCCCGATGCGCGCGATCAGGCCCTGTCCTTGGCCACGAACGACATGATCACGAAGGCCAGGCCGATGAAGCCAGGGAAGGCCGCGATGCCCATGAAGATGTAGGTGGCGTCCGGCTCCTCGAATCCCAGGGCGTAGCCGAAGGCGGCCAGGCCGACCGCGACCCCCAGCCAGATGATGCCGGTGCGTAGGTCGCGTGACGGCGAGGGCTTGGGCTTCACCTTCACATCCTGGGTCAATGCCTGGATGAGTTCGGGGGGCAGTTGCTGACCCTTGTCGTAGGCCGCCTGGATCGTCTTGTGGAGCGCCGTTCGCTCCCGAGCCTTCAGGTATCGGGGCACAACGATGATGGCCACGATCGCGCTGAAAACGATCGCAGTCGTAAGAACACTGGAGATGATGCCGGCAATGGCGACGTCCATGAGAGTTTTCCTGTTTAGCGCAGCGGATGCTCTAGACCCGTTCGATCATAAGAGGCCGCGGCCGTCCTTCACAGATGCAAGCGCGGCCATGAAATCTTGGTCATGAATCCTTGGCCTCCAGGTCCCGGGCGGCCTCGCCGCCCGACCTGCGATCGCCCGGCTGCGCCGCAGCGCGCATAAAAAATCATCAACCCGCGTGCGACGAAGCGATTCCACCCCACCCGCTCCACCGCGACGTTTACACCGCAGGTTTTCTATGATGCGCTCGCTTATCCTGATGGTTTTCGAACATATTTGATCATTTTGGTTCGATTTCCTGCGTGCGACATCGCGGGTCGATCAATTGGAAGCAAGACCTCAGGGGACGACAACCGACCGGCAGGGCGCGAAGGCGCTGACGGTCAACAGTGAAACCACTTGGGGGATGACCACATGGCCGCCAGCCGCGCCCGATCTTTGACCGCACTCCTGCTCGCCACGGCCATGTGGCTGCCGGGCCTCGGCGCCCAGGCCGCCGCGCCGCCGGAGATGAAGGCCGCCGCCGTCGCCGGCGTCGAAGAACGGGCCAAGCTGGCCCAGGAGATGGTGGATTCCATCTACAGCTTCGCCGAACCGGGATTCCAGGAATTCCGCACCTCGGAATATGTCACCGACATCCTCGAGAAGAACGGCTTCAAGATCCAGCGCGGCGTGGCCGGCATTCCCACCGCCTGGACCGCCACCTGGGGCTCGGGCGGCCCCAAGATCGCCCTGGGCAGCGACATCGACGCCCTGCTTGGCCTGTCCCAGGTGCCCGGCTCGGCCGAGATCAAGCCGCAGGTGCAGGGCGCGCCCGGCCACGGCGAAGGGCACAATTCCGGCATGCCGATGATGGTGGTCGCCGCCCTGGCCGCCAAGGAGGTCATGGAGGCCAACAACCTTCCAGGCCAGCTGATGATCTGGCCCGGCGTCGCTGAGGAACTTTTGGCCACCAAGGCCTTCTATGTCCGCGACGGCCTGTTCGACGACGTGGACGCCAGCATCTTCAGCCATGTCAGCCGCGACTTCTCCACCGGCTGGGGGCCGGCCGGCAACAACGGCATGGTGTCGGTGGAATACACCTTCCACGGCAAGACCGCCCACTCGGCCGGCGCGCCCTGGGCCGGCCGCAGCGCGCTCGATGCGGTGGAGCTGATGAACACGGCCTGGAACATGCGCCGCGAACACCTGCCGGTGACCCAGCGCTCGCACTATGTGATCACCAATGGCGGCGGCCAGCCCAACATCGTCCCCGGCGAAGCCAGCGTCTGGTATTACTTCCGCGAGCAGAACTTCGAGACCATTCGCGGCCTCTATGAGATCGGCAACCGCATCTCCGAAGCCGCCGCCATGGCCACCGACACCACGGTCGAGCGCCGCCTGCTGGGCTATGCCGCGCCGAACTACGGCAACAAGCCCCTGGCCGAAGCCGCCTACGCCAACATCCAGGCCGTCGGCATGCCCCAGTGGACTGAGGCCGACCAGGCCTTCGCCCGCGCCACCCAGGAGACCAACCACCTGACGGTGGAGCCGCTGGCGACGGAGGTGTCGCCGCTCTCGACGCCCGACGGCCGCGGTCCGTCCATGGGCGGCGGCTCGGATGATATCGGCGACATCATGTGGACCGTGCCGACCATCACGATCCGCTATCCGTCGAACATCCCCAACACCATCGGCCACCATGTGACGGCGGCCATCGGCATGGCGACGCCGATCGCGCACAAGGGCGTGGTGGTCGGAGCCAAGGCCGTGGCGATGACGGTGCTGGACCTGGTGACGACCCCGAGCCTGGTGACCGAGGCCAAGGACTACTTCCAGAACGTCCAGCTGAAGGATCAGAAGTACGATCCGGTGCTGACGGCCGAAGATACTCCGGGCATCCACCTGAACACCAACATCATGGCCCAGATGCGACCGAAGATGGAGCCGTTCTACTACGACCCGTCCAAGTACGACACGTATCTGGAACAACTTGGGATCGCCTACCCCAATCTGCCGGCGAACTGAACGTCCCAAGACCAGCGTCTCGCGTTGATCCCCTTGGCGCGAGACGCCTCACATTGAAGAAGGGCCGGCGCGACCGGCCCTCTTTTTTTGCCAGGGCGTCTACAGCACGCGACCCAGGTTTTACTTACCGCCCTTCGGCGCGATCCTGGAACACGATCGGCGGAGTCGATCGACTGGTGACCTCGCGGATCACGAAGCTGCTGCGGATCCGCGAGACGTGAGGCAGCATCGACAACTCGCGGCGATAGACCCGGTCATAGTCCTCGAAGGACTCCACGTTCAGCATGATCAGGAAGTCGGTGTCCCCGGAGACAAAGCCGCAATAGGACACCGAGGGGCATTTCACCACCTCGCGTTCGAATTCGTTGAGCGCACGCTCGGCTTGAGAACTCAGCTCGATCGCCACAAAGACCACCACGCTGAACCCAAGCATCGGCAGGTTCAGGTCAGCTGAGTAGCTGAGCACCGCCTGGCGCTCCTCGAGTATCTTTCGCCGCCGCGCCACGGCTGTGCTCGAGAGATTGATCTTCTCACCCAGCCACACGTCGGAAGCCCGGCCATCGATCGAAAGCTCTCTTAGAATTTGGAAGTCGATGGCGTCCAGGCCAACGTGTTCGAATTTCGACATGCAATCCCCGTTTCACTGCGCAATTCAGCGGCAGAACCACGAATTGAGCAGAAGATTCCTATATTCAATGTGGTCCACCAGCAATCGAAACTAATCTGTCCCTGCCGAGACAGCGACCAGCGGGTGCAGATGGGTGTCGGCAGCTCTGGTCGCAAGAAACCGACGCATTGGAACAAATATAACTGGGGGTAGTCTCCATGTGTGGTCGATTTTACAGCAGGTCCGCGCGCCCACTATGGCGCAGCGGGTTCGACTTTTCGAATGGCGGCTTCCTGTGGCGTAGCAGCCCATGAGCCCTGATACGCATCTGCGGCGTCCCGAGGACGCAGGCGCGCGCAGAAAATAGCCCCGAGACGTCCGCCGGATCGCCTCCCCGATCCGGCGCGAAGGGGCCTCCGATCGATCCGAAACAACAGGCGAGCCGGGCTGCCGGCGCGCCTGGCAGGCGCTCGCCTCACTGGAGGGGCGGGCGTGACGGCCCCTCACGCCGCCTGCGGCGGGGGGACGCCAAGCTAGAAGAGTTGAGAACCGCAATGAGCCAACCGTCACTCTCCCGCCCCTCTCGCCGTCTCCGCCACTATGCCCTGGCCACGGCCAGCGCCGCAGCCCTTATGGCCCAGGCGGCGCCCACCCTCGCCCAGACCGCATCCAGCGCCGAGCTGGAAGAGGTCGTCGTCACCGGATCGCGCATCGTTCGCGACGGCTTCGACGCGCCCACGCCTGTGAACGTGCTGGGGACCGAGGAGATTCAGGCCGCAGCGCCCGCCAACATCGCCGACTTCGTCAACACCCTGCCCTCCGTCGCCGGTTCGGCGACGGCCGCCACCTCGTCCGGGGCGCTCAGCAACGGCGCCGCCGGCATCAGCGCCCTGAACCTTCGGGCCCTGGGCACCGGCCGGACCCTGGTGCTGTTCGATGGCCAGCGCTCGGTGGTCTCGGCCTCCACCGGCCAGGTGGACACCAACACCTTCCCCCAGTCCCTGATCACCCGGGTTGAAGTGGTGACGGGGGGCGCATCGTCGGCCTATGGCTCCGACGCCGTCGGCGGGGTCGTCAACTTCATTCTCGACAAGACCTACACCGGGCTGAAGATGACCGCCGAATACGGCGAGACCACCTATGGCGACGGCGAGAACTGGAAGTACAACTTCACCGCCGGCACGCCCTTCGCCGATGGTCGCGGCCACCTGCTGCTCAGCGCCGAAACCGTCAGCCAGACCGGCATCCACGGCGAAAGCCGCGACTGGAACACCAATGGCCACTTCGCCATCCGCAACCCGGACACCTCGGCCGGCGCCCCCTACTACATCGTGGCCGATCAGGTCGGGATTTCCAGCTATACGCCTGGAGGCCTGATCACGTCCGGCCCCCTGCGCGGCACCTATTTCGGCGTCAATGGGCAGGTCAGCCAGCTGGCCTATGGCACGGTGTCGGGCCAGTGGATGGTCGGCGGCGACTGGGAGTACACCTCGTCCTACATGAACGGGAGCAACTCCCTGCTGCCGGACGAGGATCGCGACAGCTTCTTCGGCCGCGTCAGCTACGAGCTGACCCCGGGCGTTTCGGTCTTCGCCCAGGCCTCCTACGCCCGCTATGAGGGCCTGAGCTACTATATCCAGCCGACCAACACCGGCGTCACCATCCGGTCGGACAACGCCTTCCTGCCGCAGTCGGTGCGCGCCCAGATGACGTCACTGGGGCTGACCTCCTTCGTCATGGGCTCCAGCAACGCCGACATTCCCCCGTCCGGCAGCCAGAACATCCGCGAGACCGAGCGTTATGTGGTCGGCGCCGACGGCGACTTCACCGCCTTCGGCCGTGATGTCAGCTGGGATGGCTACTATCAGCACGGCGTGACCCGGACCCGGGAAGAGCTGACCCCCACCTGGAACGCCACGCGCCTGGCCCTGGCCACCGACGCGGTGGTCAATCCCGCCAATGGCCAGATCGTCTGCCGCTCCACCCTGAGCGCGCCGACCAATGGCTGCGTGCCCCTGAACCGGTTCGGCGTCGGCGTGGCGAGCCAGGAAGCCCTGGACTATGTGCTCGGCCAGCCCCTGCGGACCCAGGAGTTCACCCAGGACGTCGTCGCGGTGAACTTCGCCACGGATTTCGCCGGCTGGTCCGGCCCCATCGACATCGCCTTCGGCGCCGAATGGCGCCAGGAGGAGATGACCGGCGAGGTCGACCCGCAATACAGCAGCGGCTGGAAGTACGGGAACTACAAGGTCACCGACGGCAAGTACGACGTGGCCGAAGGCTATATCGAAGCCCTCGTGCCGATTTTCGAAGGCCTCGATTTCAACGGCGCGGCCCGCTACACGCGCTACAGCACGTCGGGCGGCGTGACGACCTGGAAGGCCGGCCTCACCTATACGCCGATCCCCGACATCACCTTCCGGGGCTCCGCCTCCCGCGACATTCGCGCCGCCAATATGAGCGAGCTGTTCGACACCGGCACGGCCCGAAGCAATTCGGTGTCGATCCGCGGGGTCTCGACCCCCTTCGTGCAGAACCTGCAGGGCAATCCCGACGTGGCCCCGGAAGTGGCCGACGGCCTTGGGATCGGCGTGGTGCTCGAGCCGCGCTTCCTGCCCGGCTTCGCCGCCTCGATCGACTATTACGACATCAAGGTCGACGGGGTGATCAGCTTCGTCCCGGCCCAGACGGTGGCGGACTATTGCTACGTCAACAATGTGCAGAGCTACTGCAGCCAGCTGCAGTTCACCGGCTCGACCCTCAGCGTCATCGACCTCTACTATGACAACCTCAACAGCCTCTCGGCCAAGGGGCTCGACCTCGAGGCCTCCTATCGGACGCCCATCGACGCCTGGATCCCCGGCGCGGCCGGCGACTTCAGCATCCGCGCCCAGGCCACCCACTATATCGAGAACATCACCGACGACGGGGTGACCGCCATCGACCTCGCCGGATCAAACGTCAACTCGACGCCGGACTGGATCTATCGGGTTTCGGCCTTCTACAACCTTGATCCCGTCAGCTTCAACGTGACGGCCCGCGGGGTCAGCGACGGGGTGATCAGCAACGCCTATACCGAGTGCCAGAGCGCCTGCCCGACGCTGACCGCGCCCTATTACACGATCAACGACAACCACATCGACGGGGCGCTCTATTTCGACCTGTCGGCGACCTACGGCTTCGACCTGGGCGACACCGGCTCGACGGGCGAGGCCTATATCTCGATCAAGAACGTCTTCAATAACGAACCGCCGCTGACCGCCAACCCCGCCAACCTGGGCGCGGAAAACACGGTGGGCTATCTGCAGACCAACCGCGGCCTCTACGACTTCCTGGGCCGCACCTTCCGGGTCGGCATGCGGTTGGCCTTCTAAGCCCTCCGGCCGCATCCTGGCGCGCGGCGCGTCGGTCCCAGGGCCGGCGCGCCGTCGCGGTTTTGAGGCGACGGGCGTCCCGGCTTGGCTATAACCCGTAACAACGGTGTGGCGCTCCGCATCGCCCCAAGCCAAGGCCCGCGATGAGACATCTGAAACGCTATCTGCCCCTGGCCATCCTGGTGATCGGCGTGATCGCGGTGTTCGCCAGCGGCGTGACCCGCCATCTCAATCTTGAAGCCCTGCAGGCCAACGAAGCCGCCCTGCGCGCCGGAGTCGCCGACAATCTGATCCTCGCCCTGGCCGCCTTTGTCGCGATCTACGCGGTCTCCACGGCCCTCAGCGTCCCCGGCGCCGTCATCCTGACCCTGGCCGGCGGATACCTCTTCGGGACCTGGCTCGGCGGCGCCGCCACCGTGGTCGGGGCGACCCTGGGCGCCATCGCCGTCTTCTATGCCGTGCGCACCTCCCTGGGCGCCGCCCTGCGGGACAGGGCCGAGGCCTCAGGCGGACGGCTCAAGGCGATCATCGATGGGGTCGAGGCCGGCGCCTTCGGCTATATCCTGACCCTGCGGCTGATCCCGCTGGCCCCCTTCTGGCTGGTCAATGTGGCCGCGGCCCTGGCCCACGCGCCGCTGCGGGCCTACGCCCTGGCCACCCTGATCGGCATCATGCCCGCCACCTTCATCTATAGCGGCATCGGCGCCGGCGTCGGCGAGCTGCTGGCGCGGGATGAGGCGCCGGACCTCGGCGTGATCTTCCAGCCGGCCATCTTCCTGCCCCTGGTCGCGCTAGGTCTGCTGTCCCTGGGGGCGACCATTTTCCAACGCCTGCGGGCCCGTTCGGGGAAGACGCTGTGAGCACCGTCCTCAAGGCCGACATGGTCGTCATCGGCGCCGGGTCCGGCGGCCTGTCGGTGGCCGCCGGCGCGGCCCAGCTCGGCCTCAAGGTCGTGCTGTTCGAAAAGGGCGAGATGGGCGGCGACTGCCTCAACTATGGCTGCGTCCCCTCCAAGGCCCTGATCGCCGCCGCCTCGGCCGCTCACGAGATGCGGACCTCCAGCCGGCTGGGCGTCAGCGCGCCCGAGGTCGCCGTCGACTTTCCCCAGGTCATGGCCCATGTGCGCGCGGCCATCGCCACCATTGCCCCCCACGACAGCCAGGCACGGTTCGAAGGCCTCGGCGTCCAGGTGGTGCGCGAGGCCGCACGGTTCGTCGACCGGCGCACCGTGGCCAGCGACAGCGTCAAGGTCCGCGCGCGCAAGATCATCATCGCCACCGGCTCCCGCGCGGCGGTCCCTGATCTTCCGGGCCTGTCGGAGGTCCCCTTCCTCACCAACGAGACCCTGTTCGACCTGGAGGTCCTGCCTTCGCGGCTGGTCATTCTCGGCGGCGGGCCGATCGGCGTGGAGCTCGGCCAGGCCTTCCGCCGCCTGGGCTCCGAGGTGGTGATCGTCGAGGCCGACCGGCTGCTCGGGCGCGAAGACCCGTCAGCCGCCGCTGCGGTCCTGGACCAGCTCACCGCCGATGGCGTGACCCTCATGGCCGGCCGCAAGGTGGTGCGGGTCGAACCCGGCCCAACCCTCATCATCGAGGGCGTGGTCGGCGAGGAGCAGGTCGCCGGGTCTCATCTGCTGATCGCGGTCGGCCGCCAGCCGTCTCTGGATGGCCTCGACCTCGACAAGGCCGGCGTCGAATACAACGCCCGCGGCGTCGTGACCGACAGGAGCCTGCGCACCCGCAACCGCCGCATCTACGCCGTCGGCGACGCCGCCGGCCGCGGCCAGTTCACCCATCTGGCCGGCGCCCATGCGGGCCTGGTGGTGCGCCGGGCCATCTTCGGCCTGCCCGTCAACGCCGAGACCCTGCAGGTTCCCCGCGTCACCTATTCCGATCCCGAGCTGGCGGCCATCGGCCTTGGCGAAGCCGAGGCGCGCAAGGCGCACGGGGACGATATCCGCGTGGAGATCGTCGAACTCGCCGGCAATGACCGGGCCATCGCCGAGGGGGATGTGCGCGGCTTTGGCAAGCTGATCACCACGGCCAGGGGCAAGATCCTCGGGGTCACCCTGGTCGGGCGCCATGCGGGCGATCATATCCAGCTCTGGGCGCTCGCCATGTCCGCGGGCCTGAAGCTCAGCCAGGTCACCGGTATGATCGCCCCCTATCCGACCCGTGGGGAACTCAACAAGCGCCTGGCCGGCCAGTGGTATACCCCCGCCCTCTTCTCCAGCCGCACCCGCAGGGTCGTCGCCCTGCTCAAGCATCTGGCCTGAGGCGGCCGGCCCGGGCCACGAATCCCAGGTCCAGGCGGCGCTTCAGCCACAGAGCGGCGCGGCCATGGGTCCAGAGGTCGCCGCGCAGGGCCAGGCCGGTCCCGTCGCCGAGATCCATGATCGACAGCCAGCGGGCCTGGGGCCGGTAGGCCTTGAGCGGCGCGTCCGTCGCCCTGGCGATCAGGTTGGCCAGCAGGACCGGCGCGGCGCGCACGCCAAACACACCGGCCGCCGGACGTTCGGCCCCATCGATCACGGCGCAGTCGCCGGCGGCGAACACCCGATCATCGGCCGGCGACCGCATCTGAGGCGACACGATCAAACGCCCGTCGACGCCCGCCGGAAGGCCCAGGGCGCCGATCAGCGGCGGCGCCTCCAGACCGGCGGCCAGCAGCAGGGCGTCGCAGGGCAGGCTGCGGCCATCCTCAAGCTGACAGGCGGCCGAGGTCCGCGCGACCACCTCGCCCGCCTCGAAAACGACGCCCCGCCGTTCGAGCGCCTGCCTCAGGTGGCGGCCAGCGCCCCCAGGCGCCCAGGATGCGGCGGCGTCGCCCACCAGGCGGATGCGGGGCGCCACTCCATGGCGGGCGGCGAGACCAGCCAGGGCCGCGGCGATCTCGAAGCCGGTCTGGCCGGCGCCGGCGATGACCACCTGCGGCGACGCCGACCGGCGGGTCATCTCCGCCTCCAGCCAGGCCTTGAAGGCGAACAGATGGGCCAGGGGTTTGACGGCCCAGACCCCCGGCTGGCGGGCCAGGCCCCGCGGGTCGCGCGAGACGCTGCCGATGTTGAGGGAGACGAGATCAAAGGCCTGCGGCGCGCCCTCGGCCAGGATCAGACGCCGGCCGGCAAGATCAACGGCGCCGACCTGCGTCGGATGGTGCTCCACCTGGGCGGCCTTCGCCAAGGCGGCCACGTCGAGGCCCGCGGTCTCCTCCTCGATCGCACCGGACAGGACCCCCGTCGCCAGGCCGGAATAGTCGAACCGCCCGGGCGCGACGAGCACAGGATCCAGCCCCGCGGCGCGCAATCTGGCGGCGTGAGCCAACAGATGCAGATGGGCGTGACCCGCACCGACCAGGGCGAGCCGCATGATCGCCGCCCTTGGCCTGGCGTCAGTCTTCGCCGAGGCGGTCTTCGACGGCGTCCAGATAGTCTTCGATCCGCTCGGCGTTGGCGCCCAGGTCGCTCAGGCCCACCCGCGAGGTCGAACGCATGTCGATCAGGCTGCCGCCCCCCGGCGCCGGGCGAACCCGCACGGCCACGTCATCCTTGAAGCCGAACCAGAAGGTCTCCGCCGTGGCCTCGACCGCCCCGGTGGCGGGATCGGCGCCGACCAGGGTCCAACCCTGGGCCTCGACCTCGGCCTGGGCCGCGGCGAAGGCGTCGGCGGGCGGCGCCGCCACGGTCAGGGTGCGAACCTCGGGATAGGCCTCGCGGCCCACCTGTCCCAGGGTCTTGCCCTGGAGGGGGGCGAAGCGCGGGCCCTGATAGGCCGGCAGGCTGGTGATCGGGGCCGACAGCGGCGCCACCGGATTGGCGCCCTCGCCCTCGCGGACCGCCAGCAGCGCCGGCGAATAGGTCGGCGGGTCGTCGATATTGGTCGCCACATCGTGGATCGGCGGAATGTCGGCCGACTGGCTGCGCACCCAGAACAGATAGCCGAGGCCCAGCAGGGGAATGAGCAGGGCGACCAGGGCTGCGCGCCAGCCTGCACGCGGCGCCCGCGCCAGGGTGACGATCAGGGCGACCAGCCCCAGGATCGCCGTCCCGATCAGGATTCGCGGCCCCCACTGGACGATCATCACCCCCAGACCGATCCGCCAGGACCAGAGGTCGAACTTGGAGCCCAGGGCTGCGGCCACGAACCAGACCGGAACCAGCAGCGACAGGGTCAGCGCGATCCGCGCCAGCATCGTTCTCATCAGCCCAGCCTTTGATCGAACAGCGAAGGCTTAACCGTTCCACGAACCTGCGCCATAGGCTAGTGGCGCATTTGAAACCGGCGGGCCATGTGGTTCGAATAGGTCTAGCAAGGACTTGGAATTTCAGCCCGCCAGGAGCCTCATGACTCGCACTGCGACTTCGCCCTTCGCCACCCATCGTGGCCTGGCCTCGCCCGGGCGTTTCGTCGATCCGGTGATCACGGCGGATGGGTCGGTGCGCGCCACCGTGCCCCTGACCACCCTGGAAACCCTGTGGTTCAATACGGGCACGCTCTGCAATATCGCCTGCGCCAACTGCTATATCGAAAGCTCGCCGACCAACGACGCCCTGACCTATCTGAGGGCTGACGACGTGGCCCGGTATCTGGGCGAGATCGCCCGCACGGGGCTGGCGACCCGGGAGATCGGCTTCACCGGCGGCGAGCCGTTCATGAACCCTGACATCCTGGCCATGCTCGAACAGGCCCTCGCCGCCGGCTTCCAGGTGCTGGTGCTCACCAACGCCATGCGGCCGATGACCCGCTGGGGCCAACGGCTGGCGGATCTCGCCGGCGCCTATCGCCACCAGCTGACCTTCCGGGTCAGCCTCGACCATCACACCCAGGCCCTGCACGACGCCGAGCGCGGCCAGGGGTCCTGGGACCGGGCCTGGGAGGGGCTGGACTGGCTGCGGGCGCAGGGTCTTCGTATCGCCATCGCAGGACGGCGGCTGATCGATGAGCCGGAGCCTGCGGCCCGCAGCGCCTATGGCGCCCTGTTCGCCGCCCGGGGCCTGAATGTGGCGGCCGACAATCCCGGCGCCCTGGTAATGTTTCCCGAGATGGAGGCTGACGCCGAAGTTCCCGAGATTACCGAGGCTTGCTGGGGCATTCTCAACCGAAATCCTGGCGAGATGATGTGCGCCACCAGCCGCATGGTGGTGCGCCGCAAGGGCGCGGCGCAGGCGGCCGTCGTCGCCTGCACGCTCACCCCTTACGACCCCCAGTTCGAACTGGGAGAGACCCTGGACCAGGCGGCCGTCAGCGTGCCCCTCAACCATCCCTTCTGCGCTCAGTTCTGCGTGCTGGGCGGGGCGAGCTGCAGCGCCGGATGAGCGACCTGAGCGACCTCGCGGTCGTCATCCCCACCCTGAACGCCGCCAGCCACCTGGCGGCCACCCTCACAGCCCTGCCGCGGGTGGGGGAGGTGATCGTCGTCGACGGCGGCTCCACGGACGACACGGCGCAGATCGCGGCGCGCCAGGGCGTCCGCCTTCTGACCTCGGCGCCCGGCCGGGGGCGGCAACTCGCCGCCGGGGCCGCGGCGGCGACCTCCCCATGGCTGCTGGTCCTGCACGCCGACACTCAGCTCGACGCGGAGGCCTGGGCGGCGGCGCGCCGCCATCTGGCCGATCCGCAGCGCCACGGCAGGGCCGGCGCCTTTCACCTGCGGCTCAATGATGAGGCCTGGCAGGCGCGGGTGCTGGAGTTCGGCGTCAGGCTGCGTGTGGCGATGCTGGCCCTGCCCTATGGCGACCAGGGCCTGCTGATCTCGCGCCGGCTCTATGACGCGGTGGGCGGTTTCGCGCCCCTGCCCCTGATGGAGGATGTCGATCTCGTGCGCCGTCTTGGCCGTGGACGACTGACGTCCCTCGCCGGGACGGCGACCACCTCGGCCGAGCGCTGGCGCCGGCGGGGCTGGCTGCGCCAGACCCTGACCAATCTGCGCTGCCTTGGGCTCTATCTCGCCGGCGTCGCCCCCGAACGGATCGCCAGGATCTATGGCCGCTGAGCGCGCCCGGCGCCATCTGGTGATCTTCGCCCGCCAGCCCCGCTATGGCCTGGGCAAGCGGCGGCTGGCTCAGGATGTGGGCAACGTCGCGGCCCTGCGGTTCTCCCGTAGCGCCCTGGCCGAGCTGGTGCGCCGGCTTGGCCGCGATCCGCGCTGGACCCTCTGGTTGGCCATCACCCCGGACCGCCCCACGGCCTGGGTCCGCCAGGGCCGTCCCATCGGCCAGGGCCGGGGCGATCTTGGCGCGCGCCTGACCCGCGTCGCCCGCGCGCTGCCTCCGGGACCGGCCGTGATCCTCGGGGCCGACACGCCGGGCGTCACCCGCACGGACGTCGCCCAGGCCTTCCGCCATCTGGGACGCCACGCCGCCGTCCTCGGCCCCGCCCGCGATGGCGGCTACTGGCTGATCGGCCTGCGCCGGACGCCCCGTGATCCCCTGCCCTTCGCCGATATCCGCTGGTCCAGCGCGCACACCCTGGCCGACACGCTGGCAAGCCTTACCGACCACCGGGTCGCCCAGCTTCAGATGCGCGAGGACGTGGACGATGGCCCGGCCCTGCGCCGCGCGCTCAGGCGCCGCCGGCTGGCCTGAACTTCCGCGGGCAGATCGCCGCCAGCTTTTCGACCAGTTCCGGCGCCCACAGGGCCGGATCGGTGATCACCGCCTGATCAAGCCCGGTGTCGATGGGCGATGGCGGGCGGGCATCGGGCAGCCCCAGGGCCAGGGCCGCAATCATCTGGCGGGCGGTGTCGGCGTTGCTGAGCAACACCTCCAGCACATTGGTCACCTCCACATGGGCGGTGGCCTCGCGCCAGCAGTCATAGTCGGTGACCATACAGACATTGGCGTAGGGCAGCTCGGCCTCCCGCGCCAGGCGGGCCTCCGGCATGGCGGTCATGCCGATCACCGAACAGCCCCAGCTGCGATAGAGGTGGCTTTCGGCGCGGGTGGAAAACTGCGGCCCCTCCATGGCCAGATAGGTCCCGCCCTCTACGGTCGGCGCGCCCGCCGTCCGCGCGGCGTCCGCGGCCGCCGCCGACAGCCGCGGACACACGGGATCGGCCATGGAGACGTGGGCCACCAGGCCCGAACCAAAGAAGGAGGCCGGCCGCGACACGGTCCGGTCGATATACTGGTCCACCACCACAAAGGTCCCCGGCGGCAGGTCTTCCCGCAGGGAGCCGACGGCCGAGACCGACAGCAGGTCGGTGCAGCCGGCGCGCTTGAGCACGTCGATATTGGCCCGGGCGTTCAATTCGCCAGGCGGAATGCGATGGCCGCGGCCGTGACGGGGCAGGAAGACCAGCCGCACGCCCTCCAGCTCGCCGGCGATCAGCTCATCGGACGGCTCCCCCCAGGGCGACTCGATCCTCAGGCGCTCGCGATGGCGCAGGCCGTCGAGCTCATAGAGGCCCGAACCGCCGATCACGCCCAAGGTCCACTGTTTCATCGCCATCCCCTTGATCAAGCCGTCTCTGCCCTAGCCAAGGTCACCTCACCTGTCGACCGCGCCTGATTTGGCCAACCCCGCATTCTCTTCGGAACGGACCGCCGCCAAGCTTGTTGTCGCTAGTCAGGTTGTATTCTCGCGGCAGGAGGGGGCGTGGACGAGACAACACAGCCCAGCCTTGGATCCATCGCCTATTGCGGGCCGCCGCCGGCCCCCGCAGGGCTATGGGCGGACTGGAACCTCGACCCCATCCTTCTGGCCGCCATGGCGCTGTGCGCGCTGGCCTACTTCGGACGCGCCGCGCCCACCCTCGGTCAAAAGGCGGCCTTCACCGGGGGCATGGCCGTGCTGGTCGTCGCCTTTGTCTCGCCGCTTTGCGCCCTGAGCACCTCGCTGCTTTCGGCCCGCATCGCCCATCACATGCTGATGGTCGCGGTCGCCGCACCGCTGCTGGCCCTGGCCCTGCCGCGGAAACTTCCCGGGGGCTGGCTTACGGGCGCGGGTCTCGCCCATATGGTCATCCTCTGGGTCTGGCATGCGCCCCTGGTCTATGCCTGGGCGCTGGAGGGCGTGGCGAGCTACTGGCTGATGGAGCTCAGCCTGCTGGCCAGCGCCATGGTCTTCTGGAGCGCCGTCTGGGCGCGGAAGACCGAGCCGCCGGCCGTCATCGTCGCGCTGATCCTGACCATGGCCCAGATGGGCCTGCTGGCCGCCCTGATCACCTTCGCCCAGGCGCCGCTCTATGAACCCCACCTTCTGACCACGACCGCCTGGGGGCTGAGCCCGCTCGAGGATCAGCAACTGGCCGGCCTGATCATGTGGGCGCCCGGCGCCCTGCCCTATTTCTGCGCCGTTCTATGGCTCGCAGCGCGGTGGCTGCAGGGTCTTGAGAAAGACGAGGCCCCGGCGTGGCCTGGCTGAAATTCCTGCACATCTCGGCCCTGCTGATCTGGGCCGCAGGCCTGGTCTACCTGCCCGGGCTGCTTCTGGCCCACCGCGGGGTGACCAATCGCGAGGACTTCATCCGCATCCGCAACGCCAGCCGGTTCAGCTACAACGCCATCGCCTCTCCGGCGGCCGTCGTCGCGATCGGGGCCGGCACGGCGCTGCTGCTGCTGGCGCCTGGCGTGCTGCAGGGCTGGATGTTCCTGAAACTGGCGCTGGTGGGCCTGCTGGTGATGGCGCACGTCCAGTACGGCTTCGTCCTGACGGCGCTGTCGGAACGCGGCAGCCAGCCGCCACGCCTCCGACTGCTCGCCGTATGGGCGGCCGTCTTTGTGGCGATCCTGTGCATTCTCTGGCTCGTGCTTGAAAAGCCGTTCCTGGGCGTCAGCGCCCTGCCGGCCTGGCTGATGGAGCCGGGCGGCCTTCAGTCGCTGATTTCGGACACGCCGATCTGATGCTCGAACACCAGCTTTCCGCCGTGCCAGCCGGCCAGACCGACGAATACGAGGCCGAGGCCCGAGAGGAACAGGCCCCAGGGCAGCACGGCCCCCTCCCGGTCGAACAGCCGCAGGCCCCAGTTGGCGGCGATGACGCTCAGCAGCATCATGGCGGCGACCGCATGGCTCCAGGGCTCGGCGCTGCGCCGAATGCCCCGGGAAACCAGCAGCTCGGCCGTGCCGCTGAGCGCCGCCGTCGCGCCCATGGCGAAGCCCCATCCGCTGGTCCAAAGGCCCACGCGGGCGAAGAAGGGGTCAGCCGACCACCAGTAGAAGAGATCCGCGCCCAGGGTGGCGCAGACCAGGGCGATCGGAAACGTCACCAGCATGACGTGGATCGGGTGGCCGGCGAGCTGGATGCTCGACTGCACTCTTTCCTCAAAGGGGTCTCGCGACCGGTCCTGCGCCAAGATGGTCTCCTCCGCGGCTTTCACAGGACCCGAACGCCGCGGCCCCGGCAAGGGTTCGGCCTGACGGCCACGCTTTTGCTGGCCGGCTGCGACACGCCGCTTTCCACCCTGGCGCCGGCCGGCGACTCCGCGAGCGCGATTGCGGTCCTCTGGTGGGTGATGCTGGTCGGGGCGACGATCATCTTCGTCGGCGTCCTGGGAGCGGCGCTCTATCCCCTGATCTCCCGCCGGGCAGGCGTCGCGCTCCCCGAAAAGGCCCTGCTGGTGGGCGGCGGGCTGATCTTCCCCGCCGTCGTGCTGCTGGCCCTGCTGATCTCCGCCCTGCTGGTGGGCGACCGGCTGAGTCCGCGCGGGGAGCCGGAGGTCCTGAAGATCGAGGCCGTGGCCGAGCGCTGGGCCTGGACCTTCCGCTATCCCGACGGCCGCACCCCGACGCGGGACGTCTTGCATGTGCCGGCCGGCGCGCCGTTCGAGGTCCACGTCACCAGCCGCGACGTCATCCACAGCTTCTGGCTGCCCCGCCTCGGCGGCAAGATCGACGCCATCCCGGGCCAGGTGAACGTCATCCGCCTGCAGGCCGCCGAGCCCGGCGTCTATCGCGGACAGTGCGCCGAGTTCTGCGGCGTCGGCCACGCCGCCATGAGCTTCACCCTCCAGGCCCACGACCCGGAAGACATCCCATGACAGACGCCCGCCATCCGCCGGCGCCAGCCATGTCCGCCATCGCCCGGCACAAGGCCCTGGAGCGCATCTGGGGCACGCCCAAGGGCTGGGGCGCGCTGTCGGCGGTCAATCACTCCACGGTCGGCCTGCGCTTCATCATCACCGCCTTCGCCTTCTTCCTGATCGGCGGCGTGCTGGCCATGCTGATCCGGGCGCAGCTGGCGGGGCCCGAGACCGATTTCCTGAGCGCGGCGGCCTACGGCCAGGTCTTCACCATGCACGGCACGGTGATGATGTTCCTGTTCGCCATCCCGCTGATCGAGGGCCTGGCCCTCTACATGCTGCCCAAGCTGCTGGGCGCGCGGGACCTGGCCTTCCCCCGGCTCAGCGCCTTTGGCTACTGGTGCTACCTGTTCGGCGGCTCAATGCTGATCCTCGCCCTGCTGGTCGGAGCGGCGCCCGACAGCGGCTGGTTCATGTACACGCCGCTCTCCTCCAAGCCGTTTTCGCCCGGCATCAATTCCGACGTCTGGCTGGTGGGGGTGACCTTCGTCGAGGTCTCGGCGGTCTGCGCGGCGGTGGAGTTCATGACCACCGTTCTGAAGATGCGCACCGGCGGCATGGCCCTGCATCGCATGCCGATCATGGTCTGGTACCTGTGGGTGACCGCGGCGATGATGCTGTTCGGCTTCCCGCCGCTGATCCTGGGCAGCGTCCTGCTGGAGATGGAGCGGGCCTTCGACTGGCCGTTCTTCGATCCGACCCGCGGCGGCAGTCCGCTGCTGTGGCAGCACCTGTTCTGGCTGTTCGGGCATCCCGAGGTCTACATCATCTTCCTGCCCGGCGCCGGCATCATCTCGACCATCCTGCCGGTCTTCACCGGCCGGAAGCTGGTGGGCTATTCCTGGATCGTCGTGGCCCTGATCGCGCTGGGCTTCATCAGCTTCGGCATCTGGGCGCACCACATGTTCGCGACGGGCATTCCGCACCTGTCGCTGGCCTTCTTCTCGGCCGCCAGCACGCTGGTGGTGATCCCGACCGCGGTGCAGATCTTCGCCTGGCTGGCGACCCTGCTCGGCGGCCGGCCCCGCATCACCCTGTCGATGCTCTATTTCTATGGCTTCCTCTCGACCTTCGTGATCGGCGGACTGACCGGGGTGATGGTCGCCGTCGTGCCCTTCGACTGGCAGGCCCATGACACCCACTTCGTGGTCGCCCACCTGCACTATGTGCTGGTCGGCGGCTTCATCTTTCCGGTGTTGGCGGCGATCTATTACTGGCTGCCGCACGTGTCGGGCCGCAAGCACCTGGAGGGGCTGGGGCGGACCGCCTTCGCCCTGATCTTCCTGGGCTTCAACGCCGCCTTCCTGCCCATGCATCTGACCGGCCTGCTGGGCATGCCCCGGCGGGTCTACACCTATGGGGGCGACCTGGGCTGGAACCTGCTCAACCTGGTGAGCTCGATCTCCTCCTTCGTGCTGGCCATCGGCTTCGCCCTGGTGGTCTTGGACGTGATTCAGGTGGCGCGGTTCGGCCGCCGCACCCGCCGCAACCCCTGGAACGCCGGCACCCTGGAATGGGCCATGCCCACCCCGCCGCCGGCCTACAATATCGGCTCTCAGCCCGAGGTCGGCGACCGCGACCCGCTCTACGAAAACCGGGATCTGCCGGCGGCGGGG
>Ga0208179_1000308_pt1 | contig 35241 bp, 37 predicted proteins | sample Malvired_Geostar_FD_184238 | JGI IMG/M metagenome (GOLD analysis project Ga0208179, IMG submission 184238) | Marine viral communities from the Global Malaspina Expedition - Malaspina viral metaG DeepMed_Geostar (SPAdes) (version 2) | ecosystem: Environmental > Aquatic > Marine > Oceanic | place... | reverse complement strand
GTTGCCGAAGCCCGCATCGATGTCGGCGATGATCGGAACCACGTGGGTCTGATAGTTGTCGACGGCGTCCAGAAGGGTCTTTTCCTTGGCCTTGTCGCCGGCGGCGCGGGCGGCGTCGATGTCGCGGTACATCATGCCGAGTTCGCGGGCGTCAGCCTGGCGCAGGAAGGTGTAGAGCTCTTCGATCAGGGCCGGGACCGAGGTCTTCTCGTGCATCGACTGGTCGGGCAGCGGGCCGAAGTCCGAGCGCAGGGCCGCGACCATCCAGCCCGACAGGTAGAGGTAGCGACGGTCGGTGTTGCCGAAGTGCTTCTTGATCGAGATCATCTTCTGCTGGCCGATGAAGCCGTGCCAGCAACCCAGCGACTGGGTGTACTTGGACGAGTCGGCGTCATAGGCCTCCATGTCCTTGCGCATGATCGCCGCGGTGTAGCGGGCGATGTCCAGGCCGGTCTGGAACCGGTTCTGCAGACGCATGCGGGCCACGGATTCCGGGTTGATCCCGTCCCAGGTCCCGTTCTTGCTCTGGATGAGCTCACCCATCTTGGTGATGTGATCTTGGTAGGCCATTACGCTTCTCCTCGAAATCCGCCGGGGATTTGAGGGCGCTCCTACAGGGTCTGACCGCCGGGGCGGAACCCCCTGTGAAGTTGGGATGTCAAACTTTACAGAATTTGCTTGTAAGGTTGTAAGGATGGCCACTCCGCGGTAGACAATTTCCATGCCCATCGACCGCCGCCTTTATGTGGGCGCTAATCTGCGACGGATGCGTCGAGACCTGGGCCTGACCCAGGCCGACATGGCCTCTGACCTGGAGGTCTCGGCCTCCTATATCGCGCTCCTGGAACGCAACCACCGCCCGCTCAGCGCAGAGATGCTGCTGCGCCTGGCCCAGACCTATCGCATCGACGTGGCCGCGCTGGCGGGCAACGCCGATTCCGACGACGCCGCCCGGCTGCAGGCGGTGCTGAAGGACCCGATGTTCGCCGACATCGACCTGCCCTCCTTCGAAACCGGCGACGCGGCCACCAATTTTCCCGGCGTCACCGAGGCCCTGCTGCGCCTCTACACCGCCTATCAGGAGGAACAGCTGGCTCTGGCCGACCGCACAGCCGAGGCGCACGCCACGGGCGGCGGCGGCGTCGAAGCGCCCGACCCAGTGGCGGAATCCCGCCGGTTCCTGGCCGCGCGCAGCAACAACTTCCCCACCCTCGACGACGCGGCCGAGCGCCTGGCCCAGAATGTCGCCAGCCATGAGGGCCTGGCCGGCTATCTGAAGGCCCGCCATGGCCTGCGGGTGCGACGCCTGCCGGCTAACGTGATGGTCGGCTCGGTCCGGCGGCTCGACCAGCACCGCAAGGAGATCCTGCTGGACGACTCCCTGGACACCGCCAGCCAGACCTTCCAGCTGGCCCTGCAACTGGCCTATCTGGAGATGCGCCCGGAGGTGGCCGCCGTGCTCGCCGAGGGCGCCTTCGCCACCGAGAGCGGCGAGCGCCTGACGAGAAGGGCGCTGGCCAGCTATGCGGCCGCCGCCATCCTCATGCCCTACACCGCCTTCGCCCGGGCGGTGGAGGCGCGGCGCTATGACGTCGAGGCCCTGGCTCGTCAGTTCGCCGCCAGCTTCGAGCAGACCGCCCACCGGATGACGACCCTGCAGAAGCCCGGCCAGGAACGGGTGCCCTTCTTCTTCATCCGGGTGGACGAGGCGGGCAATGTCTCCAAGCGCCTGGACGGGGCGGGATTCCCCTTCGCCCGCCATGGGGGCGGCTGTCCCCTGTGGTCGGTGCACCACGCCTTCCGCACGCCCCGGCAGATCGTCACCCAATGGCTGGAGCTGCCGGACGGCCAGCGCTTCTTCTCCATCGCCCGCACGGTCAGCGCCGGCGGCGGGGCCTATGGCGCCCAGCGGGTGGAACGGGCCATCGCGCTGGGCTGCGCGGCCGAACACGCCGAACGCCTGATCTATACCCAGGGCCGCCCAGGCCCGGAGACGGCCACACCCATCGGCGTCACCTGTCGGCTCTGCCACCGCACCGACTGCACCGCCCGCTCGGCGCCGCCGATCGGCCGCCAGATCCTGGTGGACGACATCCGGCGGACCAGCGCGCCGTTCGGTTTTTCCGACAACTAGGCCGCGGGGCGATGTCTTCCCCAGGATGGGCGATCGGCCGCAAGGATTTCCGCGATCACGCCCTCGCCTGCGCAAGCTTCATCCGGCAATCTCCGGGCTCGGGCGGCAGGCAGGTGCGCGCGGGACGGGAGCCTCCCTCGCGATAGGGGCTTCAAAGCCGCGCGCTTCCGTGCAGTAAAGCGGCCGAGCAAGGACGTCGCCTAAGCGTGGCGGCGTCGAGAACGCCTTATCGAGAGCCCGGTTACGCGCATGGACATCAGCAACACCCTTTCGGTCGACGATCTTCTGCACGCCTTTGTCGAGGGCGAGCTGCTGCCGGGCACGGGCGTAGAGCCGAAGGCCTTCTGGGCGGCGCTGGAGAACATCCTCGCTGATTTCACCCCGCGCAACGCCGAGCTGCTCAAGCGCCGCGACGAGCTGCAGAGCACCATCGACGCCTGGTGGCGCGAGCGCCGCGGCCAGGATGTCAGCGTCTCCGAACAGACCGCCTTCCTGCGCGAGATCGGCTATCTGCTGCCCGCCCCGCCGGCCTTCAAGATCGACACCCAGAACGTCGATCCCGAGATCGCCCGGCTGGCCGGCCCGCAGCTCGTGGTGCCGGTGTCCAACGCCCGCTACGCCCTGAACGCCGCCAATGCGCGCTGGGGCAGCCTCTATGACGCCCTCTACGGCACCGACGCCCTGGAGCCGCCGACCGGCGGCAAGGGCTATGATCCCGAGCGCGGCGGCAAGGTTATCTCCTATGCCCGCCAGTTGCTGGACCAGGTCGCCCCGCTGTCGAGCGGCTCCCACGCTGACGCCGTCAGCTACGCCATCAAGGGCCACGACCTGGTGGTCAGCCTGAAGGACGGGACCGAGGCCAAGCTCGCCACCGACGGCCAGCTGGCCGGCTGGCGCGGATCGAAGGACGCCCCCGACGGCGTGCTGCTGCGCCACAACGGCCTGCACCTGGAGATCCTGGTCGACCGGTCGAGCAATATCGGCAAGGACGACCCGGCAGGCGTCGCCGACGTGCTGGTGGAAGCCGCCCTGACCGCCATCCAGGACTGCGAGGACTCCGTCGCCGCGGTGGACGCCGAGGACAAGACGGGCGTCTATCGCAACTGGCTGGGCCTGATGCGCGGCGACCTGGAGGCGAGCTTCCCCAAGGGCGGCCGCACCGAGACCCGCCGACTGGAAGCCGACCGGGTCTATACCGCTCCGGACGGCTCGGATCTGACCCTGCGCGGCCGCAGCCTGCTGCTGGTGCGCAATGTCGGCCACCACATGACCACCGACATGGTGCGCTATGACGGCCAGGACGCCTATGAAACCGCCGTCGACGCCCTGATCACCGTGGCTGCGGCCTTGCACGACCTGAAGGGCCAGAAGGCCAACAGCCCGGCTGGCTCCATCTATGTGGTGAAGCCCAAGATGCATGGGCCCGACGAGGTGGCGCTGGCCGTCCGCCTGTTCGACCTGGTCGAGGACGCCCTGGGCATCCCCCGCAACACGGTGAAGATCGGCGTCATGGACGAGGAGCGCCGCACCAGCGCCAACCTGAAGGCCTGCATCCATGCCGCCCGCGAGCGGATCGTGTTCATCAACACCGGCTTCCTGGACCGCACCGGCGATGAAATCCACACCGCCATGGAAGCCGGCCCCATGGTCCGCAAGGACGCCATGAAGGCCGAGCCCTGGCTGCCGGCCTATGAGAAGCGCAATGTCGAGATCGGCCTGGCCACCGGCTTCCCTGGCCGCGCCCAGATCGGCAAGGGCATGTGGGCCGCGCCCGACATGATGAAGGACATGCTGGCGGCCAAGATCGGCCACCCCAAGGCCGGCGCCAACACCGCCTGGGTCCCCTCGCCTACGGCCGCGGTCCTGCACGCCCTGCACTATCATCAGGTGGACGTGGCCGCCCTGCAGGCCTCGATGGACGCCACCGAGCCCACGGGGCTCGAAGATCTGCTGACCGTGCCGCTGGCCAAGTCCAACTGGAACGCCGCTGATGTGGCTCAGGAACTGGACAACAACGTTCAGGGCATCCTCGGCTATGTTGTGCGCTGGATCGACCAGGGCGTGGGCTGCTCCAAGGTGCCGGACATTCATGACGTCGGGCTGATGGAGGACCGGGCGACCCTGCGCATCTCCAGCCAGCACATCGCCAACTGGCTGCACCATGGCGTCTGCACCGAGGCCCAGGTGCGCGAGACCTTCGCCCGCATGGCCAAGGTGGTCGACGGCCAGAACGCCGGCGACGCGCTTTATCAACCGATGAGCCCTGATCTCGACGCCAGCGTCGCCTACCAGGCCGCCCTGGAGCTGGTGTTCGAAGGCCGCGTCCAGCCCAACGGCTATACCGAGCACATCCTCACCCGCCGTCGTCGCGAGCGTAAGGCCCAGGCCGCCGGCGCCTGATCTTGCATCCCGCCCCTTCGGGGGCGGGATTTGACCGGCGTCATGGCGGGACCGCCGCAGGCGGCGTCCTCTCAGGTCCGCGAACCTGGAGACGCCGCCCTTGCGCCCGCTCACCACAGGCCTGCTCGCCGCCTTGTCCCTGGCTGTCCTGGCCGGACTTGGAGTGGGCGCGCGCGCCTATCACCGCGACATGGCCCTGGCCCACGCCGCCCTGGCTGGGCGCAGCCAGGTGGTCGAGACCGCCGTCGGGCCGGTGGAATACGCCGAGGCTGGCCAGGGACCCGCCGTCCTGATCATCCATGGCAGCGGCGGCGGCTTCGACCAGGGTCTGGCCTTTTCCGAGCCCCTGAATGGCGTGCGGCGGATCGCGCCCTCGCGGTTCGGCTATCTGCAAAGCCCCATGCCGGCGAACGCCACGCCGGACATGCAGGCCGACGCCCTGGCCGAGCTGCTGAGCGAACTCGGCGTGGATCAGGCTGTGATCCTCGGGGGCTCGGCCGGCGCCCTGTCGGCGACCCAGCTGGCCATTCGCCATCCGGACCTCTGCCGGGGCCTGGTCCTGGTCGCCCCGGCCCTCTATGCGCCGGACCGGCCGCCGGGCGCCCGGGCGCCGGCCCCGCCCGTGGTCGACGCCCTTATCCAGGCCGCCCTGGGCTCGGATCTGGTGTTCTGGCTGGGGATGAGGACCGCGCCGGACCTCATGACCCGTACGGTCCTGGGGACCGACCCGGCCCTGCTGGCCAGGACCACGGCCTCAGAGCGCCGTCGGGCGCGCGAGACCCTGTTCCACATCCTGCCGATCAGCCGGCGACGGGACGGCCTGATCATGGATGGGGCGACCTCGGGCGCGCCGCCGCCCTACGACCTGGAGCAGATCGCGTGCCCGGTGCTGGCCATCGCCGCCCGCGACGACCTCTACGGAACCGACCGGGCCGCCGCCCACGTGGCCCGAACCGCGCCTGCCGCCGAACTGCTGATGTTCGCCGACGGCGGCCACCTCTGGATTGGTCACGACCAGGCCCTCTGGGCGGCGGTCGCGGCCTTCGTCCAGGCCCTGCCCCAGGACGCCTAGGGAGGACGCCTAGGGGCAGCGGCGGCGCACGAGGCCCCCCGAGCCCTCGCTCACATCGGTCAGGGTCTGGCCATCCTCGGAGAGCTGGAAGATGCGGCTGTCGGCCCAGGACTCGCCCTCGCCACGCATCATGGCCTCGACGGCCAGGCGGTTATCGGCCTGGAGCCGGGTGGCGCTGATCTCGCCCTGGCTTTCATAGAACCGAATGGTGTCGGCGCCGATGATCAGCCGCGACTCATTGGCGGCTCCGCTGCAGGCGGAGAGTTCGGCATTCCATTCGCCCTGGAAGGCGGCCGGGGTGGTGGTGGAGATGGCCTCTGCCGGGGGCGGCTCATTCGCCTTGGGGGCCGAAGACGCGCCAGTCGACGGCTGCGCCGGCTCGCCGGGCGAGCATCCGGCCAGCAACAGCGGCAGTGCGAGGGCGGCGGAGAGGATTGGACGCATCGGGCGCCTTCTGTTCAGGTTCGACTGCGGCAAGACAACGCCGGGCTGTGTCTTAGGGTCCCGAGCCCAGGACCTCAGCGCCAGGCGAAGACCGGTTGGTCGAGATCGGCGACGCGGGTGACCCGGCCCGCGACCAGCTCGCGCAGCTGATAGACCAGGGCGGCGGTGGGCGCGTGCAGGTGCTGGTCGCCGATCCGCATGCGGATCACGGGCCGCGGACTCTCCGGAATCGTCTCGAAACTGACCGCGGTTTCGTCGCCGATATGGTCCAGGCGGATGCGGTGGGCGGACGCCACCTCGGCCGGGTTCAGCCGCAGGTCGCAGGCGCCGCCCAGCCAGGCCACCACCGGGCTGATCACATAGCCCGACCGGGTGGGATAGTCGTCCAGGAGGCCGAGGATCTCCGAGGCGGGCAGGGTGACCCCCAATTCCTCCTCCAGCTCCCGCAGGGCGGCCTGCTCGAGAGTCTCGCCGGGATCACATCGGCCGCCGGGCAAGGCCCATTGGCCCGCATGGGCGCGCATGGCGGCCGCCCGCCTTGTCAGCAGGAAGGCTGTTTCTCCAGAGCCGTCGTCGGCCTCCACCAAGGTGATCGCAACCGCCGCCCGCTTCAGGTCAGCCCCCCGATAGGCGATGCGGGGAAATGCGGCGCAGGCGCGGGCCAGGGCCTCGCGGAAAGGGGCGGCGAAAAGGTGGCTCATATGCAATCAGCTACGCCACGACGCCCTTGGCGGAAACCCTGATTGACAGCCCCTCGGCTTCGAAGCTCCGCCTCGCAAGGATCAGATCACCCTTAGGCCGAGACCGATCAGCAGTTGCGCCGCCTGGGCCTTGGAGATGAAGGCGCCCCGAAATCGCCCGGCGTCGGAAAGGCGCAGGTCGCCAAGGTCGGCGCCACGCAGGTCGGCGGCCTCGAACCTTGCCTCGGCGAGATTGGCTTCGCGAAGATTGCAGTCCAGCAGTATGGCCTCGCGGAAGTCGCAGCCGACGAGATCGGCGCCTTGGAGGTCAAGGCCCTCCAGTTCGGTCTTGCGGAAGTTCAGCCCCCGCAGATGAGTATTGACCAGGAGGCAGCGCGCGAACGTCAGGCCGAGGGCGCTGACCTCATGAAACTGGGCGCCGGTGAGCTTGCAGTCGGTCAGGCGGGCGGCCGCCAGCCGCGCCCCGCGCCATCGGGTATTGTTGAGATCGCAGCCCATGAAGCTCGCCTCGGTCAGGTCCGCGGACCCGAAATCGGCCCGGCCTGCCCGGCACCGAACAAAGGCGCAGCCCGCCAATTCCAGGTCGGTGAGGTCGGCGCCGGCGAAGTCCCAGCCGACAAAGCGGCTGGCCCCGTGAGCGGCCACCACGGCTGCGACGCGCGCCCTGTCGGCCACGCCCTCGAGCGGCGGCGGTTCGAAGAGGTCGGCGGCCGGGATCATGCCCCCCTGGCTATCTACGACGCAGCCCCGGCGCAAGTGAGCCTGCGGGGGATTGAGGCTTCCAGCGGGTGGTTCTTCGACGCCGCCCTGCCGCGTGCGCAGGACGGCGTCGCCAGATCACCAAGATCAGGATCGCACGAAGGCCAGGAGGTCGGCGTTCAGCACCTCGGCATGGGTGGTCAGCATGCCGTGCGGCAGGCCGGGATAGACCTTGAGCGTCCCCTTTTTCAGATGCTCGATCGACATGCGCGCGGAGGCGTCGATGGGCACGATCTGATCGTCGTCCCCATGCAGCACCAGGGTTGGAACCTCGATCGCCTTCAGGTCGTCGGTGAAGTCGGTTTCGGAGAACGCCTTGATGCCGTCGTAATGGGCCTTGGCCCCGCCGGCCATGCCCTGGCGCCACCAGTTCTGAATCACGCCTTCCTGGGCTGTGACGCCATCGCGGTTGAAGCCGTAGAAGGGGCCGCTGGCCACATCGCGATAGAACTGCGCCCGGTTGGCCGCCAGGGCGGCGCGGAAGCCGTCGAACACTTCGATCGGCAGGCCGCCGGGATTGGCCGGCGTCTGGAGCATCAGCGGCGGGACAGCGGCCACCAGCACCGCCTTGGCCACCCGGCCCTCGCCATGCCGGGCCACATAGCGGGCGACCTCGCCGCCGCCGGTGGAATGGCCGATATGGACGGCGTCGCGCAGGTCCAGGTGCTTGACCACGGCGGCGACGTCGGCGGCGTAGTGATCCATGTCGTGGCCATCGGCCACCTGGCTGGAGCGCCCGTGACCCCGGCGATCATGGGCGATCACCCGGAAGCCGTTCAGCAGGAAGAACAGCATCTGGGCGTCCCAGTCGTCGGCGCTCAGCGGCCAGCCATGATGGAAGACGATGGGCTGGCCAGAGCCCCAGTCCTTGTAGAAGATCTCGGTTCCGTCCTGTGAGTTCACAAAGGGCATGGTCCAGGCTCCTTGATATGAGGTCGGCGGAATGGCGGCCTCGCGACATATGCGTCGCCTGCCAATCTGGCCGCATGGCGGCGCCCCGACCATCGCACTCAGGCATGACAGCCTGACCCGTGGGTGTGGTGGAACCATCCTTTGGTAGGGGGTCGAGAGCCGCCGGTGAGCGTCTTGGAGAACATGGGCGGCCGGCTTGTGGGACGACCCCGCCGATCTGCCAACTGGAGCGGATGAAGGGAATCGAACCCTCGTCGTGAGCTTGGGAAGCTCCTGCTCTACCATTGAGCTACATCCGCGCGCTGGCGGTTCTGGCATAGGGTCCGGGGCCTCGCAAGGCGAAAGGAGCCGCTTGCGCAGGCGAGCCGCCAGCGCGTTCAATCCCCTTGCGGGGCGGCGCCGTCACGTGAGGAACAGCTTGCTTCCCCGTCCGTCAGCCGCGGTAGGTTCTGCGCCATAACGAGAGATCGGGAGGACCTCACCATGATCGGCTATGTGACCTTGGGCGTCAGCGACCTCGAGCGGGCCAAGGGCTTCTACGGGACGGTGCTTGCGCCCCTGGGCGCCAAGCCCGCCTTCGGCAGCGACCGGATGCAGGGTTTTTCCAATGGGGCCGGCCCCATGCTCAGCGTCTGCGCCCCCTATGACGGCGAGGCGCCGAGCGCCGGCAACGGGACCATGGTGGCGCTGGCCGCCCCGTCCCGGGAGATGGTGGACGAAATCCATGCGCTCGCCCTGGAGACCGGGGCCGCCGACGAGGGCGCGCCGGGCATCCGCATCCCAAACTTCTACGGCGCCTATTTCCGCGACCTGGACGGCAACAAGCTCTGCATCTTCAAGATGGGCTAAGGCGCCCGCTCAGCCCCAGGGGCGGAAGTGTTTCGACAGCTTCAGCCCCTGGCGCTGGTAGTGCGAGCCGCCCTCGCCATAGAGCCGCTCAGGCTTTTCGGTCAGGGGCTCATAGACCAGGCGGGCCACGGTCTGGCCGTCCTCCAGCAGGAAGGGCGTCTCGTGGCTGCGCACCTCCAGCACGCCTCGCGAGCCGTGGCCGCCGGCCTCCTCGGTGCCAAAGCCGGGATCGAAGAACCCTGCATAGTGCACCCGGAACTCCCCCACCGAGGGGTCGATCGGCGTCATTTCGGCGGCCTGCAGAACTGGGATCTCCACGGCCTCCTTCGAGGCCAGGATGTAGAATTCGCCGGGATCGAGCAGCAGCTCCCCATGGCGGGGGACGAGCGGCTCCCAGAAGTCCCGCGGATCGTGGCCGTCCTCCTTGTCCATGTCGATCACCCCGGCGTGGCGCCGCGCGCGGAAGCCCGCCACCCCCTCGGTCAGATCGACGCCGACGCTGCGCAGGTCGAGCTTGGGCGGCGCGCCGCGCTTGAGGCGTAGCTGGTTCAGCCGGGTGCCGGTGCGCACCAGGATGGAGAAGGTCTGGGGCGCGATCTCCATATAGATCGGCCCGTCATAGCCCTCGGCCACGTCGTCGAAGGCCGCCCCATGGTCGGTCAGCAGGCGCACGAAGACGTCCACCCGCCCCGTCGAACTCTTGGGATTGGCCCGGGCGGCCACGCCCGGCGGCAGGGCCAGGCGCTCCTGCAACTCGGCGATATAGACGCAGCCCTTTTCCAGCACCGCCCCGCGACTGAGGTCGAGTTCGTGCATGGCCACGTCTTCCAGCCGCTGGACGACCTTGCGCCCCAGGCCCGGCAGGAAGGAGGCCCGCACCCGCCAGGCGCGCACGCCCAGGCGCAGGTCGAGGCTGGCTGGCTGGACCTGGTCGGCGTCGAAGGCCGTGGGACTGGTGATCGCGCCCTGGGCGATCAGGGCGTCGATGGCCTGGCAGGGCAGGATGCCAGGCGAAAGCGGAGCGTCATTCATCGCAGGGACACTCGCCGCTGGTCCCGAGTCTGACAAGCCGCTGTCTGACCGCTGCGCCTTGGAGCCGCAGCCCTTGACCGACAAGCCCTGAGGCGGTTGATGCGCAATCCGAACTTGCCTGCCGGGAGGAGCCCCCATGGCCGAAGATCCGCGCGACTGGAACCTGGAGACCAAGCTGGTCCGGGGCGGCATGGCCCGCACGCCCTATGGCGAGATCTCTGAGGCCCTCTTCCTGACCCAGAGCTTCGCCTATGACAGCGCAGCGGCCGCCGACGCCCGGTTCGCCGGTGATGCGCCGGGCTTCATCTACCAGCGCTTCGGCAACCCCACGACGCAGATGTTCGAGGACCGGCTGGCCCTGCTGGAAGGCGCCGACCTCTGCCGCGCCACGGCCTCGGGCATGTCGGCGGTGCATGTGGCCCTGACCGGCCTGGTGCGGGCCGGCGACCACATCGTGGCCGGCCGGGCCCTGTTCGGCTCCTGCCGTTGGATTCTGTCGGAGTGGATGCCCCGCTTCGGGGTCGAGGTGACCTATGTGGACGCCGTCGACCTGGAGGCCTGGAAGGCCGCCGTGCGCCCCAACACCAAGTGCTTCCTGGTGGAGAGCCCGGCCAACCCCCTGCTGGAGGTGACCGACATTCGCGGCGTGGCGCAGATCGCCAAGGCGGCCGGCGCCAAGCTGGTGGTGGACAATGTGTTCGCCACCCCGGTCTTCCAGAAGCCGCTGACGCTCGGCGCCGACATCGTCGTCTATTCGGCCACCAAGCATATCGACGGCCAGGGGCGCGTCCTGGGCGGGGCGATCCTGGGCGGCGAAGAGGTGATGCTGGAGTCCTACAAGGACATCCTTCGCCACACGGGTCCGGCCCTCTCGCCGTTCAACGCCTGGGTGCTGCTGAAAGGCCTGGAGACCCTGGACCTGCGGGTGCGCCGCCAGAGCGACAACGCCGCCCATGTGGCGGAGGCCATCGCCGCCCATTCCAAGGCCCGCCAGACCGTCTATTGCGGCCGCGCCGACCACCCGCAGGCGGCGATCATCGCCGAACAGATGACCGGCGGCGGCAATGTGCTGGCCTTCGACCTCGGCAGCCGCGAGGCCGCCTGGCGATTCCTGGACGCCCTGCAGATCGTCGACATCTCCAACAATCTCGGCGACGCCAAGTCCATGGCCACCCACCCTTGCACGACGACGCACCGGTCCATGCCCGCCGAGGAGCGCGAGTCCATCGGCCTCACCGAGGGCTGGGTGCGGATGAGCGTCGGCCTGGAGAACGCCCAGGACCTGCAGCGCGACGTCGAGCGGGCCCTGGACCAGGCCTGACCGGCCTAACCGCCGGCCAGGCTCTCCGGCGTCATGCGGTAGGTTTTGGCGCAGTACTCGCAGGTGACATGGATGTGGCCGTCCGGCTCGACCATGTCGGCGCGTTCCTGCGCCTCGAACGAGGCCAGGACGCCGCGGATGCGCTCCTCCGAACAGCGGCAGACTGCGCTCAGGGCCTGGTCCTCGAAGACCCGCACCCCGTCCTCATGGAACAGGCGGAACAGCAGGGTCTGGCCCGAGATGGTGGGATCGAGCAACTCGTCCTCGCCGATGGTCTCGAAGAAGGCCTGGCTGCGGGTCCAGGCTTCCTCGGTGGAGCCGCGGGCCTGATCCTCGGCCACGTTCTGGATCAGCATGCCGCCGGCCCGCCAGCGTAGGCCCTCGCCCACATCGGCCTGGCCGACGGCCAGCCGGACCCGCGTCGGGGTCTGTTCGGACTGGGCGAAATACTGCTCGGCGCAGAGCGCAAGGGTCTCGCCCTCGATGGCCGTCACGCCTTGATACCGGTCCATGTCCGGACCCTGATCGACGGTCATGATGAACACGCCGCCGCCCAGCAGGGTGCGGGCGCCGGGACGCACGAAGCCCTGCGAGGCCTCGGCCACCGCGTCGGGATCGAAGCGGCAATAGCCGCGCAGGTGGCCTGCGGTGTCATAGTCGGCGACCACATAGCGCACGGGGCCTTCCCCCTGCGCCTGGACGATCAGCCGGCCCTCGAACTTCAGCGCCGAGCCCACCAGGGCGGCCAGCGCGCAGGTCTCGCCCAGCAGGTTGGCCACCGGCTCGGGATAGGCGTGGGCCGCCAGGATTTCATCGATGGCCGGGCCGAGCCGCACGAGGCGGCCGCGGACCGCGGCGTCCTCGATCTGGAAGGGGCCGACGACGTCGTCAGGGATGGGAAGCGCGTTCTGGGACATGGCGAGGCCATATAGGCGCCCCACGTCCCGATTGCGAGCCCCGAGGCCGCCGGGCTCAGATCGCCCCGAAGCACCAGGCCAGGACCGACTTCTGGGCGTGGATGCGGTTTTCCGCCTCGTCCCAGATGCGCGAGCGTGGCCCGTCCATCACCGCGTCCGACACCTCCTCCCCCCGGTGGGCGGGCAGGCAGTGGAGAAAGATGCTGTCCTTGGCCGCCAGGTCCATCAGTTCGTCGTCCACCTGATAGGCCTCGAAGGCAGCCAGACGCTCGTCATGGTCGGTGTCGCCCATGGAGACCCAGGTGTCGGTGATGACGCAGTCGGCGCCGCGGACGGCGGCACGGGGATCTTCGGTCATCGTCACCTGGCCCTGCATCTCAGCGGCGCGGGCCAGGTCAGTCAGGTCCGGATGATAGACGGTGGGACAGGCGATGTTCAGCTTGAAGCCGAACTTGCCGGCCGCATGGATGAAGCTGGCGCAGACATTGTTGCCGTCGCCCACCCAGGCCAGCGTCCGCCCCCGGACGGGACCAAGGTGCTCCTCGAAGGTCAGCAGGTCAGCCAGGATCTGGCAGGGGTGGCTCTTGTCGGTCAGGCCGTTGATCACCGGCACGGTGGACGCCATGGCCAGGCGCTCGAGGTCTTCGTGGGTGTTGGCCCGGATCATGATGGCGTCGACCATCCGCGACAGCACCTGGGCGGTGTCCTCGATCGGCTCGCCGCGGCCCAGCTGCATGTCGGCGGCGGTGGAGATGATCACGTCGCCGCCCAGCTGACGCATGGCCGCATCGAACGAAAAACGGGTGCGGGTGGAGTGCTTCTCGAAGATCATGGCCAGCACCCGGTCGCGGGCCGGCGCATCGGCGTCCACCCGGCCCTTGGGCCAGCCGATGCGGGCGGCCTTGCGGGTCTGGGCGTCGTCGAGGATGGCGCGCAGATCGGCGGACTCCATCCGCCAGAGGTCGAGAAAATGTCTCGGAGTGGGGGTCATCGGGGGAAATCCCATCGACCCCGCGCTTGCGCCGGGAAAAACCGAAATGGCGCGTCTGGGGCGCGAGGTCCTTGATTGATGAGTCCCGGCGATCGGCCGGGCGTGAAAGCCTTCAGGCGGCGGCGCGCGCCTTGGCGCGGGCGCGGTCGCAGGCGCGTTCGAAACGCTCGACGGCCTCGCGCGCCTCATCAAGGGTGAGATTCAGCGGGGGCAGCAAGCGCACACAGTTGTCGCCGCCGCCGGCGATCAGCAGGTGCTCGTCGCGGGCGTGCTGCATGAATTCGCGGTTGGGCGTGGCGAGCTTGACGCCGATCAGCAGCCCCTTGCCGCGGACATCCACCACCACGTCGGGATAGCGGTCGCGCAGCCCCGAAAGCTGCTGGGTGAAATAGCCGGCCACCTCGCGCACATGGGCCAGCAGCTCGGGCTTGGCCAGCTCGTCCAGCGCCGCGCCGCCCACGGCCATGGCCAGGGGATTGCCGCCATAGGTGGACCCGTGCGAGCCCACGCTCATGGCCGCACCGGCTTCGATGGTGGCCAGGCAGGCGCCGACGGGGAAGCCGCCGCCCAGGGCCTTGGCCACGCACATGATGTCGGGATTGGCCTGGCCGTCGGCCCAGTCATGGGCGAACAGGCGGCCGGTCCGACCCAGGCCGCACTGGATCTCGTCGAAGATCAGCAGGATGCCGTTGTCGTCGCAGAGCTGGCGCATGGCGGTCATCTCGGCCACCGACATGGCGCGCGCGCCGCCCTCGCCCTGGACCGGTTCGATGATGATCGCCGCCGTGGTCGGGCCGATGGCGGCCTTCAGGGCGTCGGGATCGCCGAAGGGCACCTGGACGAAGCCGGGCAGCGGCGGGCCGAAGCCCTCAAGGTAGCTGGCGTTGCCCGAGGCGTTGACCGCGGCCACGGTGCGGCCGTGGAACGAGCCGTCAAAGCCGATGATGTCGATGCGCTCCACATCGCCGCGGGCCCAGTGATACTTGCGCGCCGTCTTGATGGCGCATTCCACGGCTTCAGCGCCGGAATTGGTGAAGAACACCACATCGGCGAAGGTCTCGGCGCAGAGCCGCTTGGCCAGCGCCTCCTGCCCCGGGATCTTGAAGATGTTGGAGACGTGCCAGAGCTTCTCGGCCTGGTCCTTCAGGGCCTGGACGAGGCGGGGATGGGCATGGCCCAGCGCGTTCACCGCGATGCCGGCCATGCAGTCCAGATAGGCCTCGCCGTCCGTGGTGAACAGTCGCGCGCCCTCGCCTCGCTCGAACGCCAGCGGAGCGCGGTTGTACACGCCCATGATGTGGTCGCTGGGAACGGTCGCGGCGGACGTCGCGGTCTTTTCGGTCACGGGAGGAAGCCTCCAAAGGAAACGTCCCCGCACGCCGAGCGACGGGGACTGGAAGGCTGGATGTTTTCCGGCGAGAACCGCGCTCTGTCAATGATTTCGCGGGCCAGGCGACGGTTCGCGCCGCCCTGTGTCCCGGCCGCCAGATTCAGGTCTTGAGCTTGTAGCCGCTCTCGAACATCCACAGGCAGACGCAGGCGAAGGCCACGACGATGCCGGCGGTCATGCCGACCCCGGTCAGCAGCGAGCCCTCGGCCGTGCCGATGAAGCCATAGCGGAAGCCGTCGATCAGATAGAAGAACGGGTTGAAGTGGCTCGCCGTGCGGAACGGCTCGGGCAGGCGATCGACCAGATAGAAGGTCCCCGACAGGAAGGTCATGGGCATGATGATGAAGTTGGTGACCGCCGCCATGTGGTCGAACTTCTCGGCCCACAGCCCGGCCATGATGCCCAGCATGCCCAGGATCATCGACGCGACCATGGCGAAGTAGAGCACCGCCCAGAGGTGGGTCAGCGGCAGGTTAGCGAAGGGCAGGACGGCCAGCCAGGTCACCGCGCCCACGGCCAGGCCCCGGGTCGCCGCCCCGAGCGCGAAGCCGGCCACATGTTCCAGCGGCGTCAGCGGCGGGGTCATGAAGTCCCCCACCAGGCCGTTGACCTTGGCCTGCAGCAGGCTGGACGAGGCGTTGGCGAAGGCGTTGTTCAGGATGGTCATCATGATCAGGCCCGGCGCGATGAAGGTGGCGAATGCCACCCCGCCCACCGCCGGCCGCGTCCCGCCGACCGCGACCACAAAGACCATCATATAGAGCAGCGAGGTCACCACCGGCGCGGCCAGGGTCTGGGTGCCCACCTTCCAGAACCGCTTCACCTCACGCAGGTAGAGGGTGCGGAAGCCCGGCCAGTTGAACCCGTGATAGGCCCGCGGGGCCGGAGGCGTGGCGGCGGAGATCTGGGCGGCGCGGGAGGGCGACATGTCGTTCATGCCGCACATGTGCGCCCGGACGGCTCAGCCTGCAAGGGTGCGACGCGACGACGCTATATCTAGTTCCTGTGGATGGAAGCAGGGGCGCCTATTGTGGCCTTTAAGGAAGTCTTTACGATATCTAGTAGTTCGTGGGGCGGGGCAACCGCTTCCCCCACAAGATGTAGTTTCGTTCGGCCGCGCGGGGCGGCCCTCGAAACACGCGGCCGTTTTGGGAGGCTCTGATGGGTTGGACTGACGAGCGAGTCGATACACTCAAAAAGCTCTGGCAAGACGGCCTTTCGGCCAGCCAGATCGCAAAGCAATTGGGCGGCGTCACCCGCAATGCGGTGATCGGCAAGGTCCATCGCCTGGGCCTGTCGGGACGCGCCATTCCCTCGAAGCCGGCGCGTCCGGTCTTCAAGGCGCCCCGTCCGCAGCGTGCGGCGGCCACGCCGTCTGCGCCGCGCCGCATCGCCGAACCGGTCGAGGCCGAAGCGGCCCCTGCCCCGGCGCCGGTGCGCTATGTGGAAGAGGCCCCGGGCTCGGCCACGGTGCTGACGCTGGGCGCCCACATGTGCAAATGGCCGATCGGCGATCCGTCCAGCGACGGCTTCACCTTCTGCGGCCGCCGCGCCAGCGACAGCCCCTACTGCGCCGAACACGCCCGGGTGGCCTATCAGCCCGCCCAGTCCAAGAAGCGCGCCGGCGGCTCCGACCTGGCCCGCTCCCTGCGCCGGTACATCTGACGCTCTGAGATCGGCCCGGCGCTCAAGGGGGTTCAAGACCCGCTTGGGCGCCGGACCCGTCTCAGAGCAGGAGTTGGCGCAAGATGCGGCTGGTCCCTCACGCCTTGGTCAGGCTTCAACATCCCCTTCGCGTACCTCCCGGATTCGGTAAGTGAACTCCCCGTTCATGGGTGGCACGTCCGGATCGAGGTTAGCTTCATGCTGCGCTTCCCTTATCCATATCGCCTCTTTCGGACAGCCGAGGAACGTCAGGGCGTAGGACGCGACGACCTCCCCATCACATAAGAGTTCTACCGTCCGCGTCGTCATGCGCGGCAGCCTCAGTCGGGTGAGCCAGCTCGGACTAAACCACATCTCGCCATGTTGGCCAGGCCTGGGAAGGTTCGCAATCGGGTAGTTAGCGGTCATTGCCCGCGCGCCCTACAGCAGACCGGCCCGTTGCGGACGTCGATTTGAAGGGGCAAGCTCTGGTGATGATGCGACTAGCGCTCAGCCTCGTGCTCGCAACTTCGATCTCGACTGCCGCGACGGCTGTGGAGAGCGCGGCCGACGAGCCGACGACTGCGGACGTTGCGGCCTTGGAACGGGTCGTTCGGTTGCCGCAGGGGGCTGAATCGATCGATGCATACGCGCGCTACTACAGCCTGGGCGCAGAGGACGGCCGCGCGATGCTTATCGGGACCTACGTGCTGAACGCCCCTGATCCGCCGGGTCGCTACATCCGATCCGTCCCCGTTTGGATGTTGGATGGGGGATGCTCCGTCGTGAACGTCCGCTTTGACCTCGCGAAGAGGCGAGTGGTCAGCGCCTTCTGCAACGGCGTCGCCTAACGCCGAAACGTCCACGCGCTCTTCCTCAGTTTCGTGGGGTTTTCCGGTCTGGTCGCCGGATGATCAGCGGCGCCTGCCGATGGACCACTCGGGCCGTTGCCGTTCAATCCGGCAGCTCGGCAAACGCTTCCTGGCAAAGGAACCCCGAGTCCCCGAGCCGGACCAGATACCGGGCTTCCACATCTGGGACGGTCTGGACCACATTGTGAGGCACACGCTGGCGTTCCAGCTCAGTGCAGATCAGATCGCGGATGGGGGTCGGCCCCTGGCCAACCAATGCGCCGCTTGACTGAACCGTCGCGACGAACCGCGAAAGGTCTGTGGCCTGGTTCAGGAAGCGATCAGCCCCCAAGAATGCTTGCGTCTGTTGCAGGTAGTCGTGGACCTTCGCAAAGAGCGCCAGCGGTTCGGCGATAGGCCCTGAGCTATAGATCGACCACCGGCTGGCCTGCGCCCACGGCACATCTGAAACCGGCAGAACCTTGAAGCCCGCCAGGGCCCCGTCATCGTCCGGCTGAAGCTGGTCAGTGAAGAGGCGACCGTCTTCAAGGCCGTTGAACACCAGCGAGATGGCGCCCTCTGACAGCCGATCCTCGTATGGGCTCGCCCACCAACGGTGGCCGCGCACATGTATGGTGAGCTGGCGGCCTCGCCAGACCACGGCGTCTATTCTTGTTGGATGGACGATCGGCTTGTCGGCCAACAGGTCCATCAGATTGCGGCGCTTCATGCAAAACGAACCTAGCCGTCGACCGAAGTTCCGCAACTGATGCTGCACGCTCCACTGGGGCCAGTTTTTCCCCGCGCCTGGTTTTGCCCCACCGCGAGACCGGCTAGCTTCACGCCATGAGCGACGCCGCGCCTGACTCCAACGCCCAGCCCTATTCGGTCTCCGAGCTCGCCTTTGCGCTCAAGCGGACGCTGGAGGACCGGTATGGCTTTGTCCGGCTGCGCGGGGAGCTGTCGAAGGTCACCCACCATGGCAATGGCCACGTCTATCTGACCCTGAAGGACGAGCGCGCCGCCATTGACGGGGTGGTCTGGAAGGGCTCGGTGCGGGGCCTGTCCATCCGGCCCGAACAGGGGCTGGAGGTGATCGTCACCGGCAAGATCACCACCTTCCCGGCCGGCTCGCGCTATCAGATCGTCATCGAGACCATGGAGGCCGCCGGCGTCGGCGCCCTTTTGGCCCAGCTGGAGCGGCTGAAGGCCAAGCTGGCGGCCGAGGGGCTGTTCGAGCCGGCCCGCAAACGCCCCCTGCCCGGCATGCCCGCCGTTATCGGGGTGGTGACCAGCCCCACCGGCGCGGTGATCCGCGACATCCTGCACCGCATCCGCGACCGCTGGCCCTGCCGCGTCGTGGTCTGGCCGGTGGTGGTGCAGGGGGAGCAGGCCGCCGCCCAGGTCAGCGCGGCGATCCGCGGCTTCTGTGATCTTCCCCCAGGCGGCGACCTGCCGCGGCCCGACATCATCATCGTCGCCCGCGGTGGCGGGTCGGTGGAGGATCTCTGGGCCTTCAATGACGAGGCCCTGGTCCGCGCCGTGGCGGCGGCCGACATCCCGATCATCTCGGCGGTGGGGCACGAGACCGACACCACCCTGATCGACTTCGTCTCCGACCGCCGGGCGCCAACGCCGACGGCGGCCGCCGAGATGGCCACGCCCGTCCTGGCCGAGCTGCGGGCGGGGTTGAGTGACCTGGACGCCCGCCTGCACCGGTGCGGCGGTCGTGTGGTGGAGGACAGGGCCGGCCGCCTGCAGAGCGCCGGCAAGAGCCTGACGCGGGTGCGCGACATGGTGGACATGGCGGGCCAGCGCTTCGACCTGGTGGCCGGCCGCCTGACCGCCGCCCTGCAGAAGAACGCCGCGGCGCATGAGCGGGACCTGGTCCGGGTGGCCTCGCGCCTGTCGCCCGGCCTGCTGCTGCGGCCCCAGGAGACGCAAGCCCAGAAGCTGCAGGTGCTCGGCGCCCGCCTGACCAGCGGCCTGCAACGCAACGCCGCTGACCATGGGCGCGACCTCGCCCGGATCACCGCCCGCCTGACGCCCACCCTGCTGGCCCGGCCCCAGGCGGTTCAGCGTCAGCAGCTGGACGCGCTCGCCGCCCGACTGACGCCCGCCATCACCCGCACCACCGATCGCCTGGGCGAACGCCTTGGCGCGGTGGAGAAGCTGCGGCTGTCGCTCAATCCCGACCGGCCCCTATCGCGGGGCTTTGCGCGGGTGGAGCGGGCCGACGGCAGCCTGGCCTTGAAAGGCGCCGCCCTGGAGCCTGGTGAGGCCGTCTCGCTGGTCTTCGCCGACGCCACCCGCAGCGCCGTGGTCGATGGCGAGCCGGGGGGTGCGCCGCGCCCTACCGCCGAGCCCCGTCCCCGGCCGCGAAAGACGCCGGCCCCGCCCGCCAAGACGGTTCAAGGCGATCTCTTCTAGACGCCTCCCCAGACCCTGTTCGAGCCTGCCCTGGCGCGCTACATTGGCGTGATGAACGCCCATGATCGCGACCTTTCCGGCAAGCCCGCCGAGCTTGCCGTTCTCCATTATGGCGACGGCGATTTCGTCGTCCTCAAGCCCGGCCGCTTCGTGGCCTGCGCCGTGACCGGCGTGCGGATCCCGCTGGAAGCCCTGCGCTACTGGAGCCCAGCCCTTCAGGAAGCCTATGCCGGCCCCACCGAGGCCTATGCCCGGTGGAAGGAGCACAACAGCTGATCGCGCTCCCCCATCGCCGACAGGCCCTGCTGGCGGGTCTCGCCAGCCTGGCCGTCCCCGGGACCGCGCTTGCCCAGAATGACGCCCTGCCGCTGCGGCTGAATGGCCGCCTGATCCAGGGCGGCGCCGCCGTCGGCCAGACCGCGCCCGGCGCCACGATTTTTATCGACGGCGAAGAGGTGAGCCAGGCGTCGCCCGAGGGCTGGTTCGTGGTCGGCTTCGATCGCGACGCCGCCTCCAAGCTGGAGGTGCGGGTCGTGAGCCAGGGCGTCCAGGCCGCCCAGGTCTTGACGATCCAGCCCGGCGATTTCGACATCCAGCGGATCAACGGTCTGCCGCGGAACCAGGTCACCCCGACAGCGCCGGAGTTGTTGGCCCGCATTCGCGAAGAGGCGGTGCGCAAGCGCGCCGGGTTCGCCAGCCGGGCCGACCGCACGGACTTCCGCCAGGGCTTCATCCTGCCGCTGCACGACTTCCGCCTCTCCGGGCGTTTCGGGGGCCAGCGCATCCTGAACGGCGTGCCCTCCCGGCCTCACTATGGCGTCGACATGGCCGCGCCGGTGGGGACCCAGGTCATGGCGCCGGCCGGCGCCGAGGTGGCCTTCGCCGAGACCGGCCTGCACTATGAGGGCGGCCTGATCATGCTCGATCATGGCCAGGGCCTGGTCAGCGCCTATCTGCACCTGTCGCAGGTTCACGTGCGCCAGGGCCAGCCTGTGGCCCAGGGCGAGGTGATCGCCGCCGTGGGGGCCGAGGGCCGCGCCACCGGGCCCCACCTCTGCTGGCGGATGAAGTGGCGCGACCGCAACCTCAATCCGCTGTCCCTGGTCGGCTTCCGCGCCGCCTGAGCATCAGCGCCGCCGGCGGGAATAGGTCTCGTTGGGCCAGCGCTTGTGGGTCCAGAACCATTCGGCCGGGCGCTCGGCGATGCGCTCTTCCATGAAGGTGTTGATCCGGCCCACCGACCTGGCGATGTCGGCGGTGCGGTCGCCCGACGCGGTCGGCTTGATCGGCGGATGGACGATCACCCGGAAGCGCGCCTTGGCCAGTCTCTGGACCGACATGGGCTGCAGCACGGTGTCGAACCGCAGGGCCAGCCGCGAGGGCCCCGGCGCGGTGTGGGCCAGCTTGCCGAAGAAGGGCGCGGCCACCCCGCCATTGAACTTCTGATCGTTCATCAGGGCCACGGACTCCCCGCGCCCCAGGGCCTCCAGCACCTCGCGAGCCCCATCTCCGCCTTTGGGCGCGAACAGGCGGACCCCATAGCGGAAGCGGTTCTCGCGGATGCGCTTGTCGAAATAGGGATTGTTCGCCGCCCGATAGGTCATGTGACAGACGACGCCGGAATGGGCGATCACCGCGGGCATGATCTCCCAGTTGGATAGGTGGCCGGAGACGAACACCACCGGCTCGCCCGTACGTGCGATCTCGGCCAGGCGTTCGCCGTTGACGATCTCGACCCGGTCCCCGGCGGCCACGATCCGGTCGATGATCGGGAATTCCGCGAAGGTCCTCCCCGTCTGGACCCACTGGTCGTCGGCCAGGGCGTCGATCGCTTCGGGCGACAGGTCGGGAAAGGCGATCCTGAGATTGCGCAGCACCACCTGATGAGCGCTGGTCAGCGGGCCGAGACGCCGGAGAAGCGCCGCCCCGAAGTCTGAAACCGTATCGACCGGAAAGGCCCGCGCCAGCAGGGTGACCGCGTCATAGGCCAGGGCCTCCAGCCGCCAGGCCAGGTCCTGGGCCAGTCGCCCCCCGGGGGATGATCGCGCACGCGCCATGCCCTTCTCTAGTCTCGCCGTAGCGCTTCGTGCAACGCGAACCAGGGTCGCTTGGCGCGCGACTTGCCGAGCTTGGCCCATGCCGTCCCCCTTCGGGACGGGTTCGGCTCTTAACCGTGAGGGGGAAAGAGACATGGGTAACGAAATCGATGTCCACCTGGGTAAGCGTCTCCGTCGTCGTCGTCGCCTCCTGGGTCTGACCCAGCAGCAGTTGGCCGGCGCGTGCGGTGTTAGATTTCAGCAGATTCAGAAGTACGAGTGCGGCGCCAATCGCATTTCGGCCGCTCGTCTCTGGCAACTCTCCGAGGCCCTGGAAGTCCCCGTGGCCTACTTCTACGACGGTCTCTCGGCCGCGGCGCAGGAACGCGCCGACGCCTGCGACGCTGGCGGCGAAGTGCTGGCCAGCAAGGAGACCATGGATCTCATCAAGGCCTACTACCAGCTCGGCGAACGGCCCCGCCGGCGGCTTCTCGACCTGGCGAAGTCCTTGAACGGCGACAGCGAGCACGGCTGAACCCGTCCTGGAGCCTGAAACTCTAAATCTTGCCGCGCGGTTGCGGGATTTCGCTGCGCCGCGCGGCGGGCTAAACGATCAGGCATGCTCAGCCCTGATCGCCTGACCGCGCTCGAAGATCTGATCCTCGAGCTGAACCAAGCCGCAGCCACGGTGGCCTTGCCCCTCTTCCGCGCCAACCATGGCCTGGAGAACAAGGGCGGCCCGCCGGGGCTCAACGCCTTCGATCCGGTCACGGCCGCCGACCGCGGGGCCGAGACGGCGATCCGCAAACTGATCGCCGAACGCTTTCCCGAGCATGGGGTGATCGGCGAGGAATATGGCGAGGACCGGCCTGACGCCGAATTCGTCTGGGTCCTGGACCCCATCGACGGCACAAGGTCCTTCATCTCCGGCCTGCCCCTCTGGTGCGTGCTGATCGGCCTTCGCCATCAGGGGCGTCCCATTTTGGGTTCCATCGGCCAGCCCTATCTGGACGAGGTCTATGTGGGCCATGCCGGGGGCTCGCGCCTAGTGTCGCGCGGGACCTCGCGACCGCTGAAGGTGCGACCCTGCCCCAAGCTCACCGACGCCACCATCTCCACCACCGATCCCGAGGCCTGCTTCAACGGGGCTGAACTCGGGGCGTGGACGCAGGTGCGGGCGGCCTCCCGCCTGGCCCGCCTTGGCCTGGACGCTTACGCCTATGCGATGGTGGCGGCCGGCGCGATGGACATGGTGATCGAGGCCGGCCTGAAGTCCTGGGACATCGAGGCCGCCATTCCGGTCATCGAAGGGGCCGGCGGCCTCGTCACCGACTGGCGCGGCCAGCCTGTGGGGAGCTCGGGCGGCCAGGTGGTGATCGCTGGGGACCGGGCCTGCCTGGACGAGGCCCTGGTGGCGCTTAGGCGCTCGGCGAGGACGATCTAGCGATCTCGGCGGCCAGGGCGTCAAACTCGGCCCAGAAGACGGCGCGCCGCGCGTCGGTCTCCATCAGGATCTCGTGCAGGGCGCCCTTGACCACCGCCAGCCGGCCGTCGGGCAGGCTGCGGGCCACGTGATCCTGCGCCTCGTTATCCACCAGCTTTTCCTGCTCGGCCTGGCAGATGACCACCGGGATCGTCACCGAGGCCAGATTGGCCGGGCGGCCGAAGAAATCCGCAGCCCGCAGGGCGAAGTCCAGCCATCCCCAGGTGGGCGCCCCCAGGGCCAGGTCGCGATTGGCGGCGATCTGGGCCCGCGCGCGCGCAAACCGCGTCCGGTCGTGGGTCAGGACATTGTCGTCGAAGGTGTCGTCGAACGGCTTGCCGGGATCGCCCATGCAATAGCCGCCGGCGCGGCCCATCAGGCGGTTCAGCCCCACCAGCAGGCGCACCGCCTTGGGATAGCGTCCCACCCGCACGCCCAGCATCGGGGCCGACAGGATGGCCCCGGCGAACCGGTCGGCCTGCCCCTTGGCCAGGGCCAGCAGGGTCAGGCAGCCGCCCATGGAGTGGCCCATGGCGATCCACGGCTTGGGCAGGCGCGCCTCGAACTGCGCCAGCAGGGCGTCATAGTCGGCCAGAAAAGGCTCAAAGCCGTCGGCGTGCCCCTTGAGCCGATCATCGGCGAGGTCGCGGTGGGAGAGGCCCTGCCCCCGCCAGTCATGGGCCAGCACCACGAAGCCGCGGCCCGTCAGGTCGTCGATAACCTCGAAGTACTTCTCTATGGGCTCGGTGCGCCCGCCGCTCAGCACCACCGATCCTCGGACCTCGCCCTTGGCCGGGAACAGGGCCGCACGCAGCCGCGCCCCCTTGTGGCCCAAGACCCACTCCGCCGCCCCGCCGTCTGGCGCCGGGGCCGTGGGGATCGCGGTCAGGGGAGCGGACTCGGACATCGGCGGCTTCTTTCAGGCGACTCGGGGTTCAGGCGGCTTGGGCGAACAGGGCCTGGATCTTCGACTGCATGGACATGGCCAAGCCCATGTCGGACATCCGCATCCGTCGGCTCATCAGGGCGGTCATGGGATCGAGGCGACGCCGGCCCAGGGCGACGATGTCGTCCAGGCTGATGGTGACCACCAGGTCGGCCGGGGCGTCCTGATTGGTCACCTGGTCGCCGGCGATATGGATGAAGCCCGCGCCCTTCAGATCGATCTTGACCACATGGGGCAGCGGCTCGCCGGCCTCCAGCGTGTGGGCGATGCGGGCGGTGAGCTGTTCGATCGTAGCCATCGGGTCTCCGTGAGGCCGCGGAGCTTGGCCTGCGCCAGCCTCGAAGTAAACCGGGCGGCGCCCCGTGACAGGCGACGGCGAATGGGTCAGGATGTTGCGAATAATTCTTAAAAGGGAAGACGCTCAGATGCGCAAGCTCGCCCTCGCCGACCTCGACGCCATCTACCGGGCTCCAGGCCAGGTGGTGTTGGACAAGGTGCTGGACCATGTGGAACGCCACGGTCGCGCCTTCATCGAGCACTCTACCTTCTGCGTCGTCAGCTCGGCCGGCCCCGACGGGGCGCTCGACGTCTCGCCCCGGGGCGGCGAGCCGGGCTTCGTCCATGTGAGCGAGGACGGCAAGACCCTCTTCCTGCCCGACCGGCCAGGCAACAACCGCCTGGACACCCTGCGCAACCTGCTGGCCGGCGAGGGCCGGGTCGGGATGATGTTCATGATCCCCGGCTTCGACGACGTCTATCGCGTCAATGGCCGGGCCAGCGCCACCGACGACGCCGACCTGCTGGCGAGCTTCGAGGAGTTCGGCCGCCTGCCCCGGCTGGTGTTGATGATCGCGGTGGAAGAGACCTTCCTCCACTGTCCCAAGGCGATCATGCGCGGTCGGCTCTGGGACCCCGAGGCGCAGCTGGACCGCAGCGCCCTGCCCAGCGGCGCCGAAATGGTCTCCGACCAGCTGAACCTCGGCAAGCTGCCCGTCAGCAACGAGCAGATCATCGAAAGCTACCGAAAGGTGCTCTGAGCGCCTCAGGTGGGTTTGATGAACCTCAGCGTCATGCGGTCGCTCTCTCCGATCGCATCATAGGGGCCGCTGTCGAAGTCCGGATCGGCGGGCTCGCCCCGGGCCGAGGTGCGCCGCACCGGCGGTAGGGTCCAGACGCCGAACGGATGGTCCTTGGTGTCCCGGGGATTGGCGTTGATCTCGCTGGCCTGGTCGAGCAGGAAGCCGGCCTCCTGGCCAAGGCGCGCCACATAGGCCTGCTCCACATAGCCGTCGCCGGCGGCCGGATCCTGCACGCCGCCGGGGGCGGCGCGATGCTCCACCACCCCGAAGACGCCACCGGGCTTGAGCGCCGCGAAGGCGTCGGCGAAGGCCTTGTCGACAATGCCGGCGGCCATCCAGTTGTGGATGTTGCGCGCGGTCAGCGCCAGATCGGCCGAGCCCTCGGGTGCCATCGGGCCGCTGGTGGCCCCGAAGGCGGTGATCTCCACATCCCCATAGAGCCTTGGCCGCGCCCGCAGCTTGGCGCGATAGGCCTCCACCACCTCGATGGCGGCAGGGTCGTTGGGCTGCAGGTTGGCCGCATAGAGCTTGCCGTTCGAGGCCGCCAGGAAAGGCGCGAGGATGTCGGTGTACCAGCCTGCCCCGGGCCACATCTCGACCACGGTCATCCCAGGCTTCAGGCCGAAGAAGTTGAGGGTTTCCGCCGGGTGGCGGGCGGGGTCGCGGGTCACGTCCTGCGGGTCGCGCCATCCGCCGGCGACAGCCTCTTCCAGGGTCATGGCCGAGGCCGGGACAGGCGGATCGCCCGCCTCATCGCCTCGGCTGCAACCCGCCAGGGCCATGCCGCCGGCCGCAAGGCCGGAGAGCATCAGACCCCGTCGCGATAGGAACGACGACGGCACGGATCAGGACGGCTTCACGAAGCGCAGCGTCATGCGGTCGCTCTCGCCGATCGCATCATACTTGGCGCGGTCGAAGTCAGGGCTGACGGTCTCGCCGCGGGCCGCGCTCTGGCGCACGGGCGGCAGGGTCCAGACGCCGAAGGGGTGGTCCTTGGTGTCCTTGGGGTTGGCGTTGATCTCGCTGGATTCGGCGAGCTCGAAACCGGCCTTCTCCGCCGCGGCGACGACGACAGCGGTGGCCACATAGCCGTCCCGGGCCTCTTCCACCTGGGGCCGCGGGTCGGATCGGTGCTCCTCCACGGCCAGGACGCCGCCGGGCTTCAGCACGGCGTAGAAATCAGCGAGGGCCTTGTCGAGCATCCCCTCGCGCCACATCCAGTTGTGGATGTTGCGGGCGGTCAGGACGATGTCGGCCGAGCCAGGCTCGCCCAGGGGCTTGGACGAGGCGCCGAAACCGGCATAGGCGATCTCGCCAAACACCGCGGCGTCGTCATACTTGGCGGCGAAGGCCTCGCGGCCCTTGCGGGCGCCGTCGGAAAGCGCGGGATCGTCGAGGTCGGCGACGCCGGCCACATAGGTCCCGTCGGTCTTCAGAGCGTAGGGCGCCAGGATTTCGGTCCAGTAGCCGCTGCCAGGCGAGATCTCCACCACCGTCTGGCCCGGCTTGAGTCCCCAGAAGACCAGGCTGTCATAGGGGTTGCGGGCGGCGTCGCGGGCCTGGTGGGCCTCGCTCCGTTGCGGGCCGGCGATCACCTCGCGCAGAACGGCGTCCTGCGCCTGGGCGGCCGAGCCGAGGATGAGGGCGCCGAGCGCGCCGGCGATGAGGGCGGGGAACTTGTCGTGAAACATGGTCTGGAGCTCCGGCAAGTCGATTGAGGCGGTGACCCTAGAGGCGCGAGCCGATCTGGCAAGGGCGCGAGGCGATCGAGGCCTTGAAACTGGTGAGACCCACCCCAAATCCTTTCACGAAGGTGCTGGATTTCCGGGCCTTCCGGCCGCTGACGAGGCCTTCGGGCTCGTCGCAGGTCGCATTTGAACGCAACCTTGCTTAGCCAAGAAGGATGTGACGCACATGCGCACGCTTGATTTTTCCCCGCTCTACCGCTCCGTCGTCGGTTTCGACCGCCTGGCGGGCCTTCTGGAAACCGCTGCGGCCGACGCCGCGACCGGCTATCCGCCCTACAACATCGAACGGACCGGCGAAAACGACTACCGCATCGAGATCGCGGTGGCCGGCTTCCGGGCCGAGGAACTCGCCATCGAGGTGAAGGAAAACCTCCTCACCGTGCAGGGCCGCAAGGCCGCCAATGAGGAAGCCCGACGCTTCCTGCATCGTGGCCTGGCCGAGCGCGACTTCGAGCGCCGGTTCCAGCTGGCCGACTATGTGGTGGTGACCGAGGCGGCCCTGTCCGACGGCCTGCTGGCCATCTCGCTCCGCCGCGAACTCCCCGAGGCGCTCAAGCCCCGCCGGATCGAGATCAGCAACGGGACGCCCTCGACCCTGATCGAAGGCGAGAAGGCGGCCTAAAGGTCCGTCTTCAGGACCCAAAGAGTCGAAGAGCGGGCGGCGCGGCGACGCGCCGCCCATTTTCGTGGGCGGTAGCTACGATTCAGGCGCCGGGGATCTCGAACCCGAGGGCCAGCGACATGTCGGCGCCCCGCAGGCTCGCGCCCCGCATCATGGCGCCGGAAAAATCGCAGCCCCGCACATCGGCGTCATCGAGGATGGCGCCCGTCAGGTCGGCGCCCTGAGCCTTCACATAGCGCAGCTTGGCGTGGTGCAGGTCGCCCCGGTTCACCCGGTCGGCGCTGAGCGGCAGCGGACCCAGGATCGCCTCGCGCAGATCGGCCTTGGTCAGCCGCGCGCCGGCGAGTTTGGCGCCGCGCAGATCGGCCCCGCGCAGGCAGACGCCGCGCATGTCGGCATTCTCCAGAACGGCGCCCTGAAGGTGAGCGCCTGAGAGGTCGAGCCCGACCATCACCGCGCCGCGAGCGCTCATCACCGACAGGCGCATGTTGCGCAGCCGCTGGTCCAGGGGGCGCAGATCCTGATTGTCGAAACTGGCCGGCTTGCCCTCTTTCCCCCCGGACTTGCACCAGGCCTGGTTGGCCAGCGCCATCGCGTGGAACTCGTCGGCCCGGTCGATCGCCTCCTGACTGGGCGCGTTGAGCACGCCATCCAGATTGGCGCCGGAGGTGCGCGCGGTGCGGATGTCGATCCCCGTCATGACCGCGTCCACCAGGCGCGCGCCCTCCAGATTGGCGCCGGAGATGTCCGCCCAATCCATGATCGCGCCCTCGAGATTGGCGTCCTTCATATTGGCCCGGTTCAGCTTGGCGCCGCGCATGGAGCAGTCCGTGAAGTCGGTGGCGAAGGCCGAGACCTCCTCCATCTGTGATCCATCGAGATTGGCGCCCTGGAAGTTGGCGTGGTCCAGATCGCCCTGACGCTGATGATGGGTGAGCGAGGTCAGTCCCTTGGACGGATGCGGCACGGCGATCTGGCCGACACGGAAGTCCGCGTGGGTCAGGTCGGCCTCGCTGAGGTCGGCGCCCCTCAGGCAGGCGCCGCGCAGATCGGCCCGGGTGAGATTGGCCCGCCGCAGATCCGCCTTGCGCAGGTCGCAACCAAACAGGTTGGCCCGCGAAAGGTTGGCGCCGATCAGCCGAGCGCTGTCGAGCACCGACGAGGAGAGGTCTGCATCCTGCAGGTTGCGCCCGGAAAGATTGACCCCGGTGAAGTCGATAAATCGAAGGGCCGCCAGCTTGCCGCCGGGACGGCCGGTGATGAAGCGCTCATGGGCGGCGAGGACCATTTCGATCTCGCCCATCGAGAGCTTACGGCGGCCGGTAAGAGCAATGGCGGCTGACACCTGTACGGTCCCCCTCGATTGAACGACATCGCGACCTTTAGCCGCACAACTGCGACCTAACGGTTAAAAGACCGACGTTATCAGATAATATCCTGCAGGCCGCGGGCGCCGCCGCGCCGGGCCCCGGTGATATCGATCTGCTTCAGCTGGGCGCCGGTGAAATTGGCCCGGGACAGGTCGGCGTCGATCAGGATCGCCTGGCGCAGATCGGCCCGGGCGCAGTCGGTGTTCTTCAGCGCCGCCCCGGTCATGTTGCATGACAGCAGGCGGTTGGAGCCGATGAGCAGCGGGCCCATCTGAGCGTCGCGCAGGTCTGCGCCCGACAGCTTGGCGTTGATCAGCCGCGCGCCCCGCAGATCGGCCCGGCGCAGATTGCAGGCCCGCAGGTCCGCGCCATCGAGTTGAGCGCCCTGGAGCTGCACGCCTTCCATGTCGAGGCCATAGAAGACTGCGCCCTTGGCCGACAGGGCTGTGAGGTTGAAGCCGCGAATGGTCTCCAGGGCCCGCAGGTCGGCGCCGTCGAACACCGAGGGGCTCCCCTCGCCGCCGCCGGTTTCGCACCAGCGGGCATGATCGCGGATCATGGTCTTGTAGGGCAGGTCCGACACCGCCATGCCGGCCGGGGCGTCGGTGAGCACGCCAGCCATCTCGGCCTTGCTCACATTCCAGGAATAGGTCTTGGCGCCCACCAGGATGGCGTCGCGGAGATCTGCGCCAGCCAGGTCTGCGCCCGACAGGTCGGCGCCCTGCATGTTGGCGCCGGACATATTGGCCTGCTTGAGGTTGGCCCGGACGAGCTTGGCGTCCTTGAGGATGGCGTCGGAGAAGTCGGCCCGGGCGGCCATCACGCCCGACAGGCGCGAGCGCTCCAGGTTCGCCCCGGCCAGGACCGCCCCCTGGACTTCGCCCGGCCGGGCGAGATGTTCAAGAATGCGCAGGCCCTTGTCCCGGTCAGCCGCGGCGATGGAGCCTTCGCGCAGGTCAGCCTCGAACAGGTCCGCACCCGTCAGATTTGCGCCGCGCAGGCAGGCGCCGCGCAGGTCCGAGCGCCGCAGGGAGGCGTCGGTCAGGTTGACGCCCTGCATGTCGCAACCGAACAGATTGGCGTTGTCCAGCTTGGCGCCCTGCATCTGGCATTCGTTCAGGCATGCCCCGGTGAAATCAGCGTCGGCGAGGTTGCGTCCGCGGAGATCCAGGCCCGACAGGTCCTTCCAGGCGAACACCGCCCGGGCGCCGCCGGGGCGGGACGACCACAGGCGCTCGTGCCGCGCGCACACCGCATCGACCTCAGCCTGGCTCAGGCTCCTCAGTTCGGGGATCGAGGCGGGGCGGGGGGAAAGCATCTGGCGCCGTTAAGGATGGGTTGGCCTGAGGCTAACGCGCCAAGATTAACGAGCCCCTTCCACGGCTTGGCTCAGCGAGCCGCGGGGCCTGGCGGGCGATAATCGGCGTAGAGAAAGGCCGCCTCGTCGGCCAGCAGGCCCACCTCCCCCAGGAGGCCCGCAGCCGCCAGGCGCGCAAGGCCCCGGCCGGCGGCATAGGGCGAGGGATCGCGACAGGCCACATGAACCCTCGCCACGCCCGCCGCGGCCAGTCGATCGGCGCAGGCGACCGCGCCGCTCGATCGGGCGCCGCAGGGCTCCAGGGTGACATAGGCCGTGGCGCCCGAAGCCGCCACGCCGGCCAAGTCCAGGGCGATCTCCTCGGCATGAGGCCGCCCGCCCCGCGCCGTGGCCCCCTCACCGACCACCACTCCGCCGGCCGAGACAATGACGCAGCCGACGGCCGGGTTCTCGCCTGTCAGGCCGACCTGCGCCCTCGCCAGGGCGATGGCCCGGCGCATGGGGGCGGGCGCGCCCTCCGTCACGCGACCGCAGGCAGCGGCTTGGCGCGGGCCTCGTCCAGATAGCGCGCGGCGACGGGCTTCAGGTCATCCGACAGCTCGATCAGCAGCGGATTCCCGGTGGGGACCTCCACATCGATGATCGCCTCGTCGCCCAGGCCAAACAGCAGCTTGACGATGGCCCGCAGGGAATTGCCGTGGGCGGCCACCAGCAGGGTGTCTCCGGCGCTCAGGCGCGGGGCGATCTCGGCCTCCCAATAGGGCTGCACGCGGTCGAGGGTGGTCTTGAGGCTTTCCGTATTGGGCAGGTGGGCGCCGGCATAGCGGCGGTCGCCGGCGAAATCGAATTCGCTGGCCGAGCTCAGGGGCGGCGGCGGCACGTCATAGGACCGGCGCCAGACCTTGACCTGGTCCTCCCCGTGCTTCTGGGCCGTCTCCGCCTTGTTGAGCCCGGTAAGCCCCCCATAGTGGCGCTCATTGAGACGCCAGTCCTTGATCTCCGGCACATAGGCCTGACCTGCGGCGGCGAGCGCCAGCCAGCTGGTGCGGATCGCCCGGGTGAGCACCGAGGTATAGACCCGGTCGAACTGAAGACCGGCGGCCTTGATCAGTTCGCCGCCCTTGGTCGCTTCGGCCTCCCCCTGGGCGGTCAGGTCCACATCCACCCAGCCGGTGAAACGGTTCTCCAGGTTCCAGCGGCTCTGGCCGTGGCGGAGCAGGACGAGGGTCGGCACGGGGCATCTCCTAGGGCGGTCGGGGTCGCCCGTCCGGCTAGGGCTCAGGGGACGGCGCGTCAAGCGGACAAGCCCCGCCTTGGGCGTGGCCCACGGCGACGGGAGCGGCTATATCGACACCGATGCTCGATCGTTTCTTCTTTCCGCTGCTCGGCCTCGCGGCCGTTCTGACCATCGCCCTGGCCCTGGTATGGCCCCAGGGGATCGGCGCCCGCTCGCCCGGCCCCTTCGGCCATGCGCCCGTCCTGCAGACGCCGGAGATGAAGGCGGCCATGGAACGCCAGACGCAGGCCTCTCAAGAGCGTCTGAATCAGGCGCGGGAGACCATGCGCGGCCTGCAAGACCAAGCGGTCGCGCCCGGACCATGAGCAGCTTCGACGCCGTCGCCGTCGGCCGCCGGGTGCTGGCCGCCGAATCCGCCGCCCTCACCCAGCAGGCCCGGGACCTGGACGAGTCCTTCGTCCGCGCCGTGGACATCCTGTTCGCCGCCAAGGGCCGCATCGCTTGCACCGGCATCGGCAAGTCCGGCCACGTGGCCCGCAAGCTCGCCGCCACCTTCGCCTCCACGGGCTCGGCGGCCTTCTTCGTCCATGCGTCGGAGGCCAGCCACGGCGATCTGGGCATGATCGGCCAGGAGGACGCCATCCTGGCGCTCTCCAAGTCGGGCGAGGTGCGCGAGCTGTCCGACATCCTGGCCTACGCCAAGCGCTTCCGCATTCCGCTGATCGCCCTGACCGCCGCCCCCGGCAGCGCCCTGGGCGAGGCGGCCGATGTGATTCTGAAGCTCGCCGATGCGCCGGAAGCCACCGCCGAGGTCAATGCGCCCACCACCTCGACCACCCTGCAGATCGCGCTGGGCGACGCCCTGGCCGTGGCCCTGCTGGAGCGTAGAGGTTTTACCGCCAAGGACTTCAAGACCTTCCACCCGGGCGGCAAGCTGGGGGCCATGCTGCGCACCGTGGGCGACCTGATGCATGGGCCGGCCGAACTGCCCCTGGTCGCCCACGACACGCCGATGCCCGAAGCCCTGCTGATCATGACCGAGAAGCGGTGGGGCATTGTCGGGGTCACCGACGACCAGGGCCGGCTGGCCGGCGCCATCACCGACGGTGACCTGCGCCGCCACATCGAGGGCCTGCTGTCTCACACCGCCGGCCAGGTGATGACCGCTGGACCGAAAAAGACCGTGCCGCCGGCCATGATGGCGTCGGAGGCGCTCGCCCTGATGAGCGATCCGGCGCCTTCGGTGACCGTGCTGTTCGTGGTGGAGAACGAACGCCCCGTGGGCATATTGCACGTGCACGACCTGCTTCGGGCAGGCGTAATGTAGCAAACGTCGCGAAGCGGCCTTAGGGGCTTCGCCTGGAGCCTTTCCCGAGCTGTCGACCACCCACCTGCGGAGTCCAGATGCTTCTCGCCCCCATTGCCGATCTCGTTCCCAATACGCTCGCCTATGAGAACCAGCCCCTGGTGAAGGCCACGGGCTTCCGGGAATACGATGCGCGGTGGCTGTTTGGGCCGGACATCAACCTGCTGGGCGTCGAGGCGCTCGGCATGGGGCTGGGCACGCTGATCCAGCAGATGGGCCAGACCAAGATCGTCGTCGGCCACGACTTCCGCTCCTATTCGCTGTCGATCAAGCAGGCCCTGACGCTCGGGCTGATCCAGGCCGGCTGCGAGGTGCTGGACATCGGCCTGGCCCTGTCGCCCATCGCCTATTTCGCCCAGTTCGACCTGGACGCCCCCTGCGTGGCTATGGTCACCGCCAGCCACAACGAAAACGGCTGGACCGGGGTGAAGATGGGCGCGCAGCGGCCCCTGACCTTCGGCCCCGATGAGATGGGCCGGCTGAAGGAGATCGTCCTCGGCGGCAAATGGGAGCTGCGGCCCGGCGGCAGCCTGGCCCACGTCTCGGGCGTCGCCGCGCGCTATGTGGACGACGTGGTGGCCGGGGTCAGTTTGAAGCGTCCGCTCAAGGTGGTGTGCGCCTGTGGCAACGGCACGGCCGGCGCCTTCGCCGCCGAGGCCCTGCGCCGGATGGGCGTCGCCGTGGTCTATGAGATGGACTGTGAGCTGGACTGGACCTTCCCCAAGTACAATCCCAATCCCGAAGACCAGGAAATGCTGCACGAGATGGCCAAGGCTGTGCGCCAGTACGGCGCCGATTGCGCGCTGGGTTTCGACGGCGACGGCGACCGCTGCGGGGTGGTGGACGACGAGGGCGAGGAAATCTTCGCCGACAAGATCGGCCTGATGCTGGCCCGCGACCTTTCGGAGCTGCACAAGGACGCGACCTTCGTGGTCGATGTGAAGTCCACCGGACTCTACGCCACCGACGAGGTCCTGGCGGCCAACGGCGCCAAGACGATCTACTGGAAGACCGGCCACTCCTACATCAAACGCAAGACCGCCGAGCTGAAGGCCCTGGCCGGCTTCGAGAAGAGCGGCCACTTCTTCTTCAACGACCCCATCGGCCGCGGCTATGACGACGGCCTGGTGGCCGCCGCCGCCATCCTGTCGATGCTGGACCGCAACCCCGACAAGAAGCTGTCGGACCTGAAGAAGGCCCTGCCGGTCGCCTACACCTCGCTGACCATGTCCCCCCATTGCCCGGACGAGGAAAAGTACGGCGTGGTCGAGAAGATCGTCGCCGAGTACCAGGCGCTGCAGGCCTCGGGCGGGACGATCCTGGGACGAAAGATCGCCGACCTGATCACGGTCAACGGGGTCCGCGTGGCCCTGGAGGACGGGTCCTGGGTGCTGGTGCGGGCCTCGTCCAACAAGCCGGAGATCGTCGTGGTCGTGGAAAGCACCAGCTCGGCCGACGACATGCGCGCCCTGTTCCGCCAGGAGGTGAAGCCCCGCCTGGGCCAGCACCCGCAGGTCGGCGGCTACAACCAGGAAATCTAGCGCAACCGGCTGATCTGGCGGGCCTGGCGTGCTTTCGGATAGATCATCGTATTAGCGAGCCACCCGGCGGGCGGCGGCCCGCGCGATTCCAGAACTAGGACCCACGCATGCAAGTAGCGATGATCGGGACGGGCTATGTGGGCCTGGTGAGCGGGGCGTGCTTCGCTGACTTCGGCCATGTGGTGACCTGCATCGACAAGGACGCCGACAAGATCGATCGCCTGCGGACCGGCGGCATTCCGATCTTCGAGCCGGGTCTTGAGGGACTGGTGGCGCGCAATGTGGCGGCCGGCCGGCTGTTCTTCGAGACCGAGGCGGCGGCTGCGGTGGCCAAGGCAGATGCGGTGTTCATCGCCGTGGGCACGCCCTCGCGTCGGGGTGATGGCCATGCAGACCTATCTTACGTCTATGCCGCAGCCGAGGAGATCGCCGACCTGATGGACGGCTTCACCGTGGTGGTGACCAAGTCCACGGTGCCGGTGGGCACGGGCGATGAGATCGAGAAGATCATCCGCGCCAGGCGCCCCGACGCCCAGTTCGCGGTGGTGTCCAACCCGGAGTTCCTGCGCGAGGGCGCGGCCATCGAGGACTTCAAGCGCCCCGACCGGGTGGTGGTGGGGCTGGAGGACGAGCGGGCCCGGCCGGTGA
>Ga0208179_1000306_pt1 | contig 35275 bp, 45 predicted proteins | sample Malvired_Geostar_FD_184238 | JGI IMG/M metagenome (GOLD analysis project Ga0208179, IMG submission 184238) | Marine viral communities from the Global Malaspina Expedition - Malaspina viral metaG DeepMed_Geostar (SPAdes) (version 2) | ecosystem: Environmental > Aquatic > Marine > Oceanic | place... | reverse complement strand
CCCGTTGCACCTTGCGGCCCTGTTGCGCCCGTTGCGCCATCATCACCATCTGCACCTGCTACACCTTGAGCACCTGTTGCGCCCGTTGCGCCTTGTGGCCCTGTTGTGCCTGTCGCGCCTGTTGCGCCTGTTGCGCCTGCTGGGCCTTGAGCACCTGTAGCACCTGTTGCGCCATCTGACCCTGTTGCGCCTTGCGGGCCATCGGCTCCTGTTAGGTCAGTAACTTCCGTCCATGCCCCACTAACACGCTTCCAAATCTTGTCGGTATCTTCTTCAAGAAAGAAGTCACCATCCTCACCCGTGCTGTCGGCTGGTACATTGTTCCCACTTGTCCAAGTGGCACCATCCGCACCCGCTGCGCCTGTTGCACCTGTGTCGCCTTGCGCACCTGTTGCGCCTATTGCGCCTGTGGCACCAGTGTCGCCTTGAGCACCTATTGCGCCTGTGGCACCAGTGTCGCCTTGAGCACCTGTTGCGCCTGTGTCGCCTTGCGCACCCGTTGCGCCTATTGCGCCTGTCAGGTCTGTAACAAATGTCCACGTCCCTCCAACACGCTTCCAAATCTTTTCCTCATCCTCTTCAAGAAAAAAATCACCATTGATTCCTACGCTGTCAGCGGGGACAGTATTTCCACTTGTCCAAGTGGCTGGCTGTTGCAGGGCTTCAAACTTTACGGCATCTGCATCTGAAAGTAAGCCACCCGTTGAGGCTGTAATGTATCTGATGACGGCTAAGGGTGTGCCACCGAATTTGGCACCATCCACACTCACTGGGGGTAGGGTTCTTGACATAGGCTAGTATCTCACAACTATTGACAACAGTTTTAATGTACTGTATCGATAACGTCAAGTGGATGAGAACAAATATGGGTTGAAATTTGATCACCCAGTTGACGGCGTCGAGCTAGAACTTTACTGCTTCAGAGAGGGTATCACACCGGAGCAGGGAGGGCTAGGCAGGTATGAACATTTTAAAAATGCCGTCAATCACATCTGGCCAACCACGATATGGAACCCGTGGCTGGAAGAGCAGCTAGAATCCCTTTGCGAAAACGATTGGGTCTCGTGGACGGGTTGTGCCGCCTCGGGCAAGACATACGCAAGCAGCCTCTATGCCCTAACTTGGTGGCTTGCAGACCCACACCACTCAACTGTGCTTCTAACCTCCACCACAGCCAAGATGATCAGGAAGCGGGCTTGGGCTAACATCCAAATGCTGTACTCCACCGCAAATGGAAAGCTGCCGGGGAATATGGTGGACTCGAAGACCACATTACAGGCGTCTAAGGGTGATGATAAGAACGCCATCTTCTCCATCGCCGTGCTGGAGGGTTCAACGGCCAAAGCCGTCGCCAACATCCAAGGCATCCACTCTGAACGCATCCTAGCCATCGTTGATGAGGCAACCGATACCCCCGAAGCCGCCTTTGAAGCCACCTCCAACCTCACCAAGGGTTGCAGGGAATTCCAGTTCCTAGCCATCGGCAACCCCCACAGCACTCTGGATGAGCACGGTAAATTCTCTGAGCCGGAGAACGGATGGGACTCTGTGAGCGTAGAAACCACCAGTTGGAAGACAAAAAGGGGCGTATGCGTCCGATTTGATGGGATGAAGTCCCCTAATTTGCTGGCAGGGAAGACCAAGTGGGAGTTTCTCATCACTGCGGGGCAGGTAAGGCAGTCAATAGAGTTCGAGGGAGAATCCTCCCCCCGCTTCTGGAAGTTCACTCGGGGCTGGTGGGCACCGCAAGGTGTGGTGAGAACTGTGTTATCTGAGGCCATGTGCCAAAAGCACGATGTCCGAGGCAGGCATGTGTTTATGGATCAATACCAAATGCTGGCTGGTCTTGACCCAGCATTCGGTGGGGACAGGTGTATCCTGCGGTTTGCCAAGTATGGAGCCCTTGACGGAGGACTGATGGGTGTTGAATTTACTGAGATAATGCAAATCCACATAGACGCAGGATCAAGTGAGCCAGTTCATTATCAGATAGCTAATCAGGCAAAGCAGGCGTGTGTGGCCCGCAGCGTAGCTCCCGGTAGGCTGTCAGTAGATGCCACAGGCGAGGGCGGTGGCCTGTGCGACATCCTTATGCGCGAATGGTCTCCCCATATTGATCGAGTTGAGTTTGGTGGCAAAGCCAGTGATATGCCCGTCTCATCTGAAGATGGCAGAACCTGCTATGAGGCATACGCTAACCGAGTAACTGAGCTGTGGTTCTCGATACGTGAGTGGGTTACCCACGGTCAGATTCGGGGGATGGATACCCCAACCATTATTGAGTTCTGCCAAAGACTGTTTGATGACGAGAAGAAAAAGATTGTTGTTGAGCGCAAAGCTGAGATGAAAGCGCGGATTGGGCAAAGCCCTGACTTGGCTGACGCCGCCGTGTTAATAATAGATATGGCTAAGCGGCTGGGAGCTGGTGCAGTCTATTCCTCGGAGGGGAATAAGGACTGGGACAAGATAGCTCAGCAGTACAACAATATATACACAGAGGAGAATATGCATGCTGAGGTGGAAAAATAAGATAACTTCCCCGAATGGCGGGTACAGGTACTTTCAGAAGGAAACCAACACGATGATTGAAGGGCCGCATTGGAACGGCCTTGTAACCTACGTTTACCAACATCGCGTAGCCAATGGAATAGCCATCGAGCCCGGTTGGGAGATTGAGCTGGAGCAATACATGTGCGAGCAGGTTCCTGACGGGTGCATAGACAAGCCGGACGAGACCAAGGGAGGGATAACGGCGGAAATGGTAGCAACCTTCACAGCCATTCTGGGCGAGTCAATCCTCAAAGGTAACCCGAGGGTTGACCAAGAGGAAGCCACTCGAAGGGCTGGCATCTGTATCAACTGCCCGTCCAATGTGAAGCCCGAGGGCTGCGAAGGTTGCGGCGTTGCCCGCATCAAAGACCTCATAGCAAAATTGGCCGGAGGGCAAACAATCCATGACAACAACCTAGAATCGTGCAAACATTGCGGATGCTTGAACCGGGCACAAATATGGTTCCCGCTCGGCATGCTACAAAAACATACAAGCAACAGGGTGATGAGCGAGTTGCCCGCTAACTGTTGGAAAAAGAAATGAACGACTTCCTAGATAAAAATTATTCGTCCACCGAGTCCCGCCTTAAAGACCCCAAGGCTGTTAGTGACATGGTAAGGAATATGATTCGCGCAGACGAGATTCGAGCCCAGACTAGAGCCAAGGTCAAGGGACTCGTGGACGGAAACGCCCCTTACAACCGGGCTGATCTCAGGAAGAACTCACAGTCGTATCGCTGCAACGTGAACTTCAGAGAGGCGGAATCCTTCCTTAATATGGGATTGTCAGCCTTCTATGATGTGTTTGCTGAGGTGCCAACCTACGCCACCGTTAAGATTAGCCACACGGACGCCAATGTTGATGAGTCCTACAGTAAGATCATCACTGAGGAATTCGACCGGATGCAAAAGAAGGACGGCAACTTCGATTACCTCATGCAATTATCCCAACATGAGATGACCCTGTTTGGCATCGGGCCGATGGTCTTCGAGGATACTTTGGACTGGAGATGTAAGCCCGTTAAGGCCGGAGACCTTCTTGTTCCTGAGCGAACCAAATCAAATGTGAATGAATGGACTGTCGCCGTGGTGCGTGCTGTCTATCAAGTTCACGAGATGTACGGATATATCAAGAACCCAGAGATAGCGGCTGAAATGGGCTGGAATGTTGAGTCTGTCCGAAAGGCCATTATGGACTCTGCTCCGGAAGAGGAAGGCAGGAACAGTAGTAAGCAATGGGAATGGTACCAGCAACAGATCAGGAACAACGACCTGTCCTATTCCTCCAGATGCAACGTGATCCGTGTGTCACATGTCTACTACCGTGAATTCCCAACGGACGAGAACCCGCAGGGAGCGATCAGCCATTGCGTCATTGATGAGCGCGGTGACAATAAGAATTTTCTATTCAGAAACGTGCGCCAGTTTGAGGGCTGGGAGGAGTGTGTTCACTGTCTCTACTATGACAAGGGTGATGGCCTACACCATTCTGTGAAAGGTATGGGGGTTAAGATGTATTCTTCCCTTGAGCTGAAGAACAGGCTCAAGTGTTCCTTGATCGACGCAGCTGTGGCTAGGACTGCAATTCACTTTCAACCGGCAACTCCAAGCGACTTAAACAGGCTGAGTATCGTGCAGATGGGGCCGTACACTGTCATCCCGTCCGGTATGCAGATACAACAGACAAACTCCGCAGGGGTGTTGGATGCCCCGTTAAAGGTGGAGGAATCCCTTGAGGGTTTACTGCAAGCCAACCTGTCCCAATACAGGCAACGACTGGAGAAGGACGGCAACCCAAGAACTGCCACCGAAATTGAGGCTCTTGTGGCCCAGCAAAGCGTTCTAGGCAAGACACAGTTGAATCGGTACTACGCCCAGTTGGATGCGCTATTTAAGGAACGGTACAACCGGGCTATTAACCCCGACCTAACTGACGATGTCCCCGGTGGGGCTGAGGCTCTCATGTTTCAAAAAGCCTGCCGTGATCGCGGTGTCCCCAAGGGAGTGCTCAAGTCTTACGACAGCGTCATTGCCACCCGCACCAATGGGCGGGGTTCCCAGTTGGAACGTCGCGCCACATTGAATCAGCTGCTGGCAATATCCAACATGCTGCCCGAGACTGGTAGGCAACATGTAATTGAGGATACGGTTGCTGCTATGACGGGGTTCCACAGCCTACAAAGATACTTCCCAATGCCAGAGAAAGACCCATTGGCAGAGGAGCATGCTCAGGAAGCTGCGCAGGAGAATGCCCTGTTCAAGCTGGAGGAAGAGCTTCCGGTGTCCGAGTCAGACAATCACGTCATTCACGCACAATCACACCTCACGGCTGGAGTGAACAGTCTTAACAGTTTGGAGCAGGGCGGTGATCCTGCCGAGGTGAGTGTGTACCTGCAATTCCTTCTGAACCACACCAGCAACCACCTTAACCGACTGGCAAATGACAGCACGAGGAAGGAAGTTCTTGGGCAACTTAAAGAGGGTTTCTCTGAGCTTCTTAACATATTCAAGAACCTCGCCAATCAAGTTAAGCAACAGCAAGAAGCACAGCAGCAGGAGCAGATGGAGGCCCAAGCTGAGCAGGAAGCAATTACAAGCGGAGCTGACCCGAAGGAGCAGGTTCAGATGATCAGAGCTGAACGCGAGGAAAACCGAAAAGACATGCAGGCTGCATCAGACGTGCAACGCAAGCAAATGCTGGCTGAGGCTGATGTGCAAATTAAAAGAGAGAAAGCTGCATCGGAGGTAAGGCCGTGAATCTTAGTATCCCCATATCTGAGAGGGAGCTAAAGCTCATTATGGACGTGTGTAAGGAGGAAGTCGAACGCTGTCAGGCGGAACGTCAACTGTTCAAGATGGCCGCTGATGACCATGAAAAGTCTTTAAGGAGGGAAAAGCAGTCCATTAAATTATTGAATCGACTGGTTGTGTGTGCAATAAAAACTGGCAATGAATTTAACCCAATGGCGATCAGACCCGAACTTAATTGAGGCAGCAGAGAAGCACCTCAAGACAAAGACAATGAAGGCAATGTTGGATGTTCTGAGTGAGGAACGTCCCAGAAATAAACCACTACCCACAATGGGCGCAACAGGGCATGACCACGCATACGCGAACGGTATCGAGGTTGGCTTTGCCGCCTGTATAACAACAATGAAGGCTATGGCTGTACCGCTACCAAACTCAGAAGAGATTATGGCCACCTTTGAAAATGAAGATGACGACAATGGCTGAAGAAAAACTATCAATAGATAACCTAGAGGAGATTCCCGTTGAGGAGTTGGCTGAAAATGCGCCGGAGAATATACCGGGCGATGTTGGCCCGGAAGGTGAGGCTGGCCCGGAAGGTGAGGAATCCTCTGACTTCCTAGACGCAATCAACAAGGCTATGGAGCCGGAGAAGGAACCGGAGCCCGAGGCTGAAAAGGAGCCGGAGAAGGAACCGGAAGCTGAAGGGGAACCGGAAGCTGAGGAGGAGAACCTGTCTCCATCCGCAAAGAACTTCAAAAAAATTAAGGAAGACAGGGACAACGCCCGTAGGGAGATTGAGCAACTGAAGCAGAAGATGGGAGACGGAGACAACTCTGCTGCGCTGGAACAGGTTCAGAAGGAAAGGGATGAGTTGTCAGAGCAGCTGAAACTGACAGCCATTGAGCGGCACCCGGAATTCCGTCGTAAGTTTGAACAACGCGCCAGCAAGCTCATAGCAACTGCCAAGGACATGGTTGGGGTTGGGCTGGATGAGAAGATTGTTCAAGTCCTGTTTATGGCTGAAGGGGATACAAGAACTGAGGAGATGGACAACATCTTCGCAGAACTGCCAGTCAGTAAGCAGGCTAGGCTGGCCAATGTTGTGCAGGAAATGGACGAACTACAGGAAGAACGATCCGAGGCACTCAACAACGCCAGCGCAACTTACGAGGCTCTCGAAGAAACTGACAGGCAATCTCGCGCCGGGTTTGTGGACGCTAACCACAAGCTGTTTGATGACGTAGCTGTCAGGGCAAAGAACCTTGAATTCCTTAGACCTAAAGAAGGTGATGATGAGTGGAATCAGGAAGTGCAGAACCGGATGGATTTGGCTCGGAACATCTATACTGGATCAGCCTCTGGCGAGGAGTTGGTGCTGGCTTCTCTGTGGGCCGCTCAAGGCCCAGCACAACGCGAGGCGTTGCACGCTCAGGTGGAGATTAACCGCAGGCTGAAGGCTCAGATTAAACAAATGCAGGGAACCACCCCATCTGTCACTGCTGATGCTGACAGCTCAAAGGTGGGAGAAGATCAGGGATTTTTGAAGACCCTACACGGGTTTATGGAGGAACAATAAAATGCCAAAAGTCGGAAAAAAACATTATCCGTATACCAAGGCCGGAAAGAAGGCAGCTGATAAAGATGCCAAGAAGCGCGGCATGAAGGTTACACGGAAGAAGTCCGCCCGTTCTCGGGGCCAGTCTTACTAGCGCAGTAGATCAAAGCGATCCCTGTAGTCTTCGTATCTACAGGTTTTCCATTTCTTTGAATAGCGCGGGTGCTGGCCCGGTTGGAAAAAAGACGATGCGTACTGCTTTATCTCTTCTATAGGGATAACGTAGATAGCTGGCTCGCCGGGGTAATTCATTACACAGGCCACATAATCGCAATCGTCTTTAGATAGACGCTTTTTTTGCTTCCACCCTCTTGAAAAGTTTATGCGCCAAGTCCCACCTTTACCTGCCTTGTCGCAGGTCTTGACTTGTACCCGGCTTATCCTCGCACCGCTATCGGCTATGAGGTCGTATCCGTCCACGTCTGAGTGTGGCCAAGACACAGTATACCCATGCTGAACAAGTCTTAATGCTACTAGCAGCTCTCCCTGTGACCCGTTAATCTGGCGGGTCGGTCGCCCCTCTTGGTTCAGACTTTCCATCCAGTGACCCGGCGTACCACCCTTCGGGTAGTTTGACCTTGTTTTTGGAGAGAACCCATTCGCCCTCTCTCCTAAAGTATACCTTACCAGTCACTGATGGGCCAAGCCGAACTACGTCATTCCCCGTCTTTATGAACACTACTCTCGTTGTCCCGCAGCTTACGCCGCATAGTAGAACGGAAGTCATCAACAATCTCTTGAGGGGTATCTGCATCACTTGCCTTTACGTCCTGCTTTATCTCGGACTTTACCAGACCAGACAGCCACTCCAAGATGGCTTTAAGCAGGCTTGCAAACATCTATTTCTTCTTCGCCAGCCCTCTGGATACGGTGTATCCCAAGGCACTGAGCGCAGAAACAATAAAGCCAAAAACCTTATCGGCTCCTGCGCTGCCTGCCGGGTCTATAATGCCTGCGCCCCACGCAAGTGAAGCTGCTGCTACGATTACCGTAATCCAAAATTCTGACGTTTTGAATCCGGGTTTAATAGTATTTTTAGTTGTCATCTTTCAGTAGTTTAAGAACTTTGACCACTGTCCACACAATGGTCACTGAAAGCAATACTATTTTTAGGACTAACTCCAAGTCCGTGAGAGACACAACTCCCAGTGTGCCGAAATTAATCCCTAACGTGCGTAACCAGTCTGTGAATTGTTCATTCATAGTTAAAAGAGGTGACCCCCCGCAAGGGGCCACCCCGTTATGATGACGACTGAGGCGAATTAGGCACCCGGACGTAAGTGAACCAGAGTTGCCCCGTGATTCCCGAAGATGGGCTCGAAAGCCATCTCGTATTGTCCGTAGTGACGACCAAAGACCTCTAATGGGTCACTGCAACCGTCAGCTGTTTTGTAATCACCAGTCACGAACTGCCACTCACCTGAGTAGTTCTCAGGAGAGAATGGTAGCCCACCCGGAGTTGTCGGCGGCACGACCAGCTGTCGCATGACGCTTGGCGTCAGAACAATTGCGGCCTCGTAGATGCCAGCACCCGTTCCGGTCTTAGCATCATACAGGGCTCTGCGTTGGACTGCGGAGCCTTGAGCGGAAGCCAATGATTTGGCCTCGTACTCACTAACCCGAGTATATTTGGTGGAATCCGTATCTTTCTCAAATCTCGGAGGAGATGTGACAACAATGTGGCGGAAGTTACCCGACACCCTGTCTGCTCCGATACGGGCCAACAGCTCATTACTCTTGGAAGACTCGCGATAGTCCGTCCGGACGTTCGCGTCTGCCTTGAGCAGTGCGTTAGATGTTTCCATTCCAATGATCAGAGGGAAGACCGGGCCGTTAGAGCCCATCTCAATCCATCCGTTACTGTCGCCCTCAGTTGCTCCGTTCTCAATCAGCTTGATAGCAAGCTGGTCGAGGTGACCGGGCAGAAGGGCTACAGAATCAGCCAAAACCTCATCAGATAACTCGTTTGAGGCATCAAGAACATTGTCATTGATGGCTTCGCTTCCAGAGGCTCCACTAACGGTAACCTTGGACGCTTTCTTCATGTACTCATTCTGGATTTTATTCTCCAAAATGCGCTTGGAATGCTTTGTGATTTCTTCGAGATAGCCTCGCATGAACGAGTCCACGTTGAAACGATACTTGAGGTTGCTTTGGCAGACCTGCGGGCCACGAACGGCAACGCGCTCAGGGCTGTAGGTTTGCTCGCTGAATCCCCACTCGACATCGTTCCAGCTAGGTTGGCATAAGCCAAGGTCACCGTTGATGTTGACATTACCGCTTGCGGTAGTTGTGGCGACCTTCTCCCAAGCCAGTTCATCGTCAACTGGCATCGAGTTCTCGATGGTAAAAGTCGTTTGAGTCAGGCCAGTCCCTAGTGGGTAAGAACCCTTCGGTACGGCGTTGAGCCAAACGCTGTTATGTGTGGCGCGACGGGAGACTTCTTTTCCGAGGCTCTCCGTAGCCATCTTTAATGCTTGAAAATAATTTGTACAAGCCATGATATTTAATTCCTTGTTAATTATAGAAGAAGATAGAAGTCCGGCCTACGGGGTCGAACAATCATTCCCCTAGTTACATCCGGGTGGCTCATCATCCGGTATAGGCCGCGCAGTCTGCCAAGCTGCATTAGGCAATCGGAACTTTGAGCGGGTTCCTTACCGCAAAAACACTTTATCGTTAACGCAGATTCTTGTCAAACACTCTTGACATCCCCGTATAATGCATTACGTTTGCCCGTCATATGAGATACACAAATAAGGAGCAGCTGGAGTGTTTGTTGGCACTGGATATGGCTAGGGAGAACAACCTTAGCGTGCTGGACATGGTGCGCGAGCAATGTCGAATCGAGGGCGATAGAAAGAGGATGGCTGAGGTGAACTCAGCCGTTGAACTTTTCTTGAAAGACAAAGCAGATATGGGAATCGCTAAAACATCGCTAAGGACGCTGAGGTCAATCGTGTCGCGGTTCGCCGTAGTATTTGACGGTAGATTACTTGACGAGGTTACACATTCTGAAATTAAACAATGGGTGCAGGACATAGGTCTCGCCACTCGCACCAAGAACGGCTACGTCAAGGAAGTCAAAAACCTTTACAACTGGTGTGTACGCGAGGGAATTGCCAACACCAACCCGACCGCTCGAATCTCCGCTTACCGTCCCAGCATCGAGGAACTTGAGGCGAAGGAGAACGCCAAGGAGATACTCACTGTGCAGGAGGTGAGAACGCTTTTCGCCAATGCGAATGGTGCCGTTCTTCCTCGCCTAGCCATCATGCTTTACGCTGGCACCCGTCCTGAAAGGGAATCTGCCAGCCTCACTTGGGATAACATCTACATGGATGACGGCATCCTTCACGTCCCAGCCTCCAAGGCTAAAGACAGGCGTGAACGATACATAAAGATGTGTGAGCAACTTGTGAACTGGTTGGCCTATTGCAAGCAACATAACCTTACGTTGCCTGTACAGAACTGGGACGCTCAATGGGCAGAATTGAAGGATACCTTGGGACTTTTGGGACGTTGGCCAAACTCCTGTACCCGCCACACTTTCGCTTCGTATAACATTTCAAAGTACGGTGAAGAACTTACCAAGAACACCCTTGGGCACGGCAACTACGAGATGCTGTTCAAGCACTACCGCACCTTGGTGCACCCGCACGAAGCAGAAGAATACTTCAACCTTAACCTACGTTGTGAACAACTTGTGGCGTAATAAGATTGACCGTCATTAGTAATGCGTCTAAAGACGGGGGAATGACATGCCGGATGATGAAAAAAAACCAAAAAGTGGGTCGTCTGAATGTCCGAAGTGCGGCTACGAGCTGTCGTACACTGGCGGTTACTGCTTTGGGTGTGGCACCTACAGGCGCGGATGCGGGGGGGGGTGATGGTCGGGCAAGCGGAAGGCAAGACATGGTGGACTATTTCAAAACAAACATAGGCTTCAGGATTATGAAGTACTGGGAGGAAGACCACAACGAAGACTTAGCGGATTATTTATGAACGAGATGACAGACCCAGAAGCCACAATACAAGTCTCATTCCGACTGACCAACAGGCTCAAGGCTGCGCTTGATGACGTAGTTAAGCGTACAGGGTGGACGATGAGCAAGTTAATGAACCTAATGGTCAAAGGAGGCACGGAGATGGCAACGAGAAAAGCTTACATTAAAGGCCCACCTGAAACCATTGCGAACATCAGGACGCAAATTGAAGATTACAGGGAAGAGTATGAAGCGAATGAACTCATTGCCAGAGGGAAAGAGCCACCGTCTCTCACTGATGTACTGGCTCGCCTAGCTGAACTGGAAGCGGAAGTGAAACGGTTGAACGGAGAAAGGCGCGACGGTTGAAGATTATGAATGAGAAGATGGAGAAGACCACTTGTTTTCGGATAATGGCTCACACTGATGAGGAATTGGACGCGATATCGAAAGAGTCCGGCCTGCCTAAGTCTGAGCTGATTCGTCACTGCATCATTACTGAAGTTCCAAAATTAAAGGAGATATATGGAATCAAAGACAGTAATTGACGTCCCAACCGCCGTAGAGGCTGAAGCTGCCATACTAGGTTGCTGCCTGCTTGATGGTGGTGCAGTGAATGATGCAGCCGTCTCCGTGTCTCCAGAGGACTTCTACGAGTTGCGCCACCGCAACCTGTTTGAGTTGATGCTCAAGCTGAAGAACGAGCAAAAGCCAGTTGACACCATCTCAATTTTCCAAGAAGCCAAAGACACGTTGAAGGACGGTGTCGAGGCTCTCGGTGGTATCGCTTATCTGTCTGCGCTACCCGACCAAGTCCCATCCGCCCTCAGTCTTCCGGCGTATGTGGCTATTGTAAAACGGAAGGCTAAGCTGCGCAAGATGGTGATGACTGCGCAGTCTGTCTTGTCTGCTGCAAGTAGCCGGGGTGACGATGATGAGCTGCTGGAGCAGGCCCAAGCCCAGTTAGTTGGGTTATTGGAAGAAGACAAAGAGGGTGGGATTGTCCCGCTGAGGGATGTCGTTCGAGAAGCAATCAATGACATCGAGAATGCCTATGCTAAGAAGGGATCAGTGATAGGAATCTCATCGGGCTTTCCCACCCTCGATAATCTCACCACGGGCTTCAAGGGCGGGGACATGATTGTGCTTGCTGCGCGTCCATCACAGGGCAAGACCAGCCTTGCAGTGACCATCGCTGAGAATGTTGCCATTGACCAAAACATCCCAACCGGAATCCTGTCTCTGGAGATGACCTCGGTCTCGCTCATCAAGCGTATGTTGTCGGCGCGTTCCAACGTCGATGGGCATCACCTGATGAGCGGAAGGATAAGTCACCACGAGATTGCTCAGCTGACCAAGAGCGCAGCCAAGATCAGTGGGGCACCTCTGGTAATTGATCAGCCCTCAGCGATGACCGTTATGGAGCTTCATGCAACCGCCAGACACATGAAGTACAAATACGGAATTAAGTTCTTGATTATTGATTACTTACAGCTTATGCATGCCAAAGCTGATTCGCGGGTGCATGAGGTTAGTAAGATATCCGCAGCCGTTAAATCAGTTGCCAAGGAATTAAACATACCCGTGCTTGTTTTATCACAACTGTCACGACGGGTGGAAGAGCAGGACAGGTCACCACGTTTAAGTGACCTCCGCGACAGCGGCAGCATCGAACAGGATGCCGACGTGGTGGCCTTCCTCCACCGTCAATCAGAAAGCAAAGTGCACCTCATTTTAGCCAAGCACCGTAACGGCCCCTGTGGAACAGTCGTGTTGGAGTTTGTCCCGTCCTTAACCAAATTTAAAGAACCCGATGAACTGGTCACAGCATGATTTCGATGAATACAAACGAGTCACTGGTGCTCGCCATCCGTGCGATAGGCCACGTACCAGCATTCAAAAACAAAAAGATAATCGCTGGAAAGAGATTGATAACGGCTCCGAAATGCAAAAAGTGGATGGAGGAGGCGACCGACAGTATCATCTCTCAGTTGAAATACTTGTGTCAGACCGACGACGAAGAGACCTCGACGGTGCCTTGGCAACAATCTGCGATTGCCTTGTTGCCGCAAGACGACAATTGGAAAGTTATACCGATGATAACGGTAAAGGTAAGGATGGTAAGAAAAGGAGATGAAGGAGCTATCATTACACTGACGGAACTTTAAGAGACACTGGGCTCTCCCGACCACTGATTAAGATCGTGGCGAGTAGAAATCGGGCACCCAGCATTTATTAAAAAGAAACCAAAACGAAACCATGACAAAAGAAAACCAAAACAAAAACTACAAAATCACAGACTGCGTCCTTTACTGGTGCAATCTGCATGAACCAAGTCAATACAGTGAGAAGTACCAAGTCAATGCCACGAACCTGTCTGACAGTGACGCGAAAGCATTGAAGAAACTTGGGCTTAACGTGAATGACGGCAAAGAAAAGGGTAAGCCTGAGATGGGCTTATACGTTGTAGCTAAGGCTATGCGCCCCGTACCAGTGGTTGATTCTGCAAAGAACACCATCGAAGATACGTCCAATATCGGGAACGGGAGCAAAGGTAATGTGTTCATTAGCGCATTCGATTACGACCATGTAACCGGAGGCAAAGGTGTTGGGTGCGGATTACAGTCCGTACAAATCACTGAGTTCATTGAGTATTCGCCAGCGGCGATGTTCGATGAAGTTAAGGGTGGCTACGTACAAGCTACCACAGCAACAACTACCAGTGACGTAGACCCTTTTAAAGACGTCTAATCGTGAGTGGACGAGAACTACCCTGTCAGAGACCTACTGGACGCTGTCATCAAGATGGCTGTCCACGACCGTCGCAAGGCGGTAACTGACGGGTTGCTCGACGAAAACTGTAACCCTATTCGGCGGCTCAAGCGTGGTGAGGCCGAAATGGTCGCAAACCTACAGAGCTTCTTTGATGAAGATGGTTTAGAGATCGCACTTGAGCTTGCCGGGTATAGGGTGTCAGCTGCTAAAATAAGGAGGAGGAGTAATGAACCATATGATTGACGAACGACAAGGAAAGCCGTCAGCGTCAGATGCCGAAGCAAATGAACTTTGTCCCGGCAGACACGGGATGTCCTTGGGGATGGAAGATCAGTCCACCCCACAATCTCTTCGCGGAGATGTAATTCACCAGTACCTGCATGACCCGACCTCGGTCGAGTTGAAGCCCGAAGACATGGTGCTGGCCAACAAATGTATCCAACAGCGTGAAGCACTGCTTGACCTGATGTGGGATGACTGGAGAACCAACCCGCCCACCATCATCATGGAGGAACGTATCTGGTATTCCAAGAACCGATTCAGCGGTATGCCAGACTTTGTCGCCATCCGTGACGGCTTATGTCTGCTGGCAGATTACAAGACCGGACGCATCAAGGTAGCCAACGCCGCCACCAACCGCCAGCTGATGTGGCTGGCTGTGCTTGTCTACAGCAAGTACTCAGTACGCGAGATGACGGTTGCCGTCATCCAACCCTACTGTGGCCCATGCACCTCATACACCTATGACACTGAGGCACTCAAGAAAGCCCGTGCGCGTGTCACTTTGGTTCTGCGCCGGATAGAATCCAAGCAGGCATTCCTTCGGGCAGGTGAAAAGCAATGCAAATACTGCAAAGCCAAAGAGCTGTGCCCGGAACTGCAAAACAAATCCCGCGCCATCCGCAGGGTAACAGATGTCACCGCCCTAGCCCCACTCCAAGTGACCGAGGCTCTGGATGTCATACCCGCCGTAAGGAAGATGTGTGACGCCATTGAGGCCCGCGCCCGATGCATGATCGAAGACGACCCATTAGCGGTTCCTCACTACGAGCTCACCGCAGGCAAGACCACAAGGCGCATTAAAGAGCCTAGGATGGCCCTAGAAGCCCTTAAGGGGGATGGACTGATAGATGACACCGGATTTTTAGAAAGCTGCTCTGTGGGCATCACAGCCCTCAGAAAGCGTGTTCAGCAATTTGCAGAGATTCCTCCCTCGGAAACCTACAAAGCAATAAATACGTCTTTGGCCAATCAAATCGAGGAAAAACAGGGGAAGGCCAAGCTATGCCGTCGAGAATCTTGAGAGATGGCATCATCGAATCCGTGGCTGTGAACTCCCTTAGCTGGGAAGCAGAGCTGTTTTTTCGACGTTTAATGTCTATTGTGGACGATTATGGCCGTTACAGTGCCATCCCTCAGCTGTTAGCCAGCCGCTGTTATCCGCTGCAAATTGATAAAGTGAAAGCCAAGCACATCGAGGACTGGCTCAAACAGTGTCAAGATGTGGGCCTGATCACCCTCTACGACAGCGTAACCGGGAAGCCAACTTTGGAAATTGTAAATTTCGACCAACGTATCAGGACGAAATCAAAATTCCCCAGTAATCCTGATGCGAAAGAGCAATGCATTACAAATGACCGTCAAATGACGGCCGTATGCGTAGACGAAGTCGAAGACGAAGACGATGATAAGGGGGGTAAAAAAACCAAAAGGGCCAGTAGGAAAAAAGTCTGTGAGCTTCCGGACGACTGGGAGCCAAAGGCAAGCCACAAGCAACTGGCTCTCGACGAGGGTGTAGACATAGAACGAGCCACCGTTGTGTTTAGAGATTGGGCTTTAGGCGGGGGGAAGATGTACCTTCGCTGGGATCAAACATTCTCCAACGCAATACGGACTTGGTTAAAAGAAAAAGCCAAGGGAGTCAGTGATGTACCACTAGACCCACTTGGCCAACCCATAAAGATTTGGAATGCAAAATAAATTTACGGGCGGGACAGCTCTACAGGGTGCCTCCTTACTGCCATTACCACTATGGCAGTCTTCAACCCTACTGTCCCGTCCACTTTTTAAAAAATGAAAAAGAAACCAGACGCCACAACTAAAAGGGGTAAAACAGCCATTTATTGGGCCAGAAGAGGCGTAAAGGGGTTCTTGAAAACATACCCAAAATACACATGGCAAGAGACAGCTGTTGACCGCTACGCAGACGTGGACGGTCTCTTAGGGTGCGCCAGTAACGGTCGAAGTATCATCCAATGCGTACTCGAGGTTAAAGCACGCGAGACAATGACAACGGAGCAGCTGTTCGGAGAATACGAAGGCCGCTGGCTTATCTCATATGACAAGCTCAAAAGAGGCTACGACATCGCGTTCGGCCTCCGCGCACACTTCATCTGCATGCTGGTGATGCCAAAGGAGAGGACAGCGTACCTACGCAAGATAGCCCATTACAATCCAGACACAGGCGGGTTGGAGTGGACAGCTGACTTTGAGGTGCGCAATACCGAAACCCAAAAGTCCTGCAACGGCGGCACAGCCTTCCGTGACAACGCCTTTATAGACATGTATCCGGCCAAACAATTCGATGTATAAAAAGGACTATTCTCTGGTAATCGACCTTGTTTTATGCATACTTTTCTTCTGGCTAGTGCTAAAGATTTTCGTGTTTATGTAGGATTTCCCGCGTAAGAAACTGTAAGAAATTATGATCGGATACGACGGCAAAAAAATACCCAGTGCAGGTAAGGGCCATAAGCCCCGCCACACCAACATCAAGACCTTCAAGAAGAACTACGACCAGATCAATTGGGGTAAACCAAAGAAACACAAACCAAAGACCAATGAGAAATGATGAGCTAGCTAAACGATTTGTGCGACATCACATCTCCAGCCCTCACGTGTGGGCAGCATATGAAGCTACTATTCTTGAAATCATAGGTTCCGGTAGGCACCACGGCGGTGTGAAGGCTATAACGGAGAATATCAGGTGGAAAACTCACCAGCCCCTTGTCAACGATTATGATCCCTTCTATGCCAGACTGTTCGCCTTCGCCCATCCACAGCTTGCAGATTTCTTCGTTTACAAAGATTCAGCGGCAGATTACATAGATTACGACGCCCTGCTCAAGGGCGACATCAAGGGCGCACTAAATTGGGAAGACCCCCAGCTGTCCCTTGAGCTTGAACATGTATGACAAATGACCGCAAACTGCTGTCGTTTGACCGCGATAAGTGGCTCGAAATAGCTGATCAATTCCTTCTAGACCCCAAAATACCCGCTTCAGCCCTAGAAAGTGCCTACATTGCCTTGCGCATTTCCGACCCCGTAATAGCAGAGAAATTACAGGAAGAAGCCAAGGTGCGCCTGATAAAGGGAAGATACCTGCTTAACAAACATAAACGGCCCTGATATCCTTCATGGATGGGGGTAAAGAAGGTTCCAGCAGTCGGCAAATTATGTCATGTCCATTGGACTGATGTGGTGGGTTTCATAAACGCCTCAGCAAGCGATGCAGTACCAGTCAAAGTGGTGTCAGTCGGCTATATACACAAGGTTTCTGATGACTTTATCGTTATAGCTTCTGCTTATTACCAAGACGAAAATGTCCCACACGACAAACGAGAAGGAGATTTCACCGCCCTGCCACTCGGCATGATCAGTAGGATTGAAGTAATATGAAGCCAGACCCAGAGGAGGCTATCGCCCTTATTATTTTCTACACCGCCCTAGCAGTGGTGTTCTTCATGGCAGGCTGTATCGCACGGTTTATCCTGTAAACCCATAGCGACCTTCATCAAGCTCTCGCTCGTCTTCCTCAGTGGTTACTTTTGCAGTCTGCCCAGCCTCACCGCTACAGCAATTATGCCGACCGCAATGAGAACCTGACTTACTGTCTGAAGTAGAAACATTACACTTCCGATGTCCATCCTTATCCTCCTCACTGAATTGTATCTTACCACTCATTCGACATCAACCACCTCTGCCGTCGTCCTAGTCCTCGGTAACGCCGCCAAGACATTGATGTTCACCAACGGCCTGTCATGCGCAGTGTCCACCTTATGTATCTTCCGCATCTGATCATCCAACTTCACCCAAGACTCAATCGCCGCACGCATCTGGGTAAGGTTCCCCTGCGTCATAGCCTGCACCGCCGACTGAAACAACACGTACAACTTGTCGCCAGTCTCCAATGACCTCTTTACATGCTCCTCCCCAGTCTTACACGTTATCTTAGCCAACTCAGAATTCTGCTTCTCAGTCTGCTTCATTATCTCCGCAGCCACCGCCTCACGCGCATCACGCTGAAATGTGTCGCGCTGCTCAAACCAATTCTCCTGCGAAGACTTCTTAGCTAGGTAGTGATAACTCATGTCATACTTCCTAGCCAAATCGCGCATGGATATATTGCTCCGGATGAACTCGCTGTGGAGTGCTTCCCAATCGTACTTGCTCTTGTTCGCCATAGGTCAACAAAGTAGCACAAACCACAAAAAATCTCACGCCCCATATAATATAGGTGTGGGGTACCGGAAGGGGCCCCCACCCCCGCGTCCGCGCTTCTCTATTATTAGGCCAAAAGCCTAACGTTTCTACTGTCCGGCCTGCAGGTATGAAGGGCAAAGGGTCAACGGGTTACATTTGTAACCCAGCCCTTCCAAAATAAACCATATGATGATGTGCTGATATCCGGAGCCACAACGGCGATGGGGTTACATGAGTAACCTAGTTCATACTAATACAAGTTATGAAAACATTAACAGCAGCACAAACGGGACTAACAGCAGCGCAAACCAAGACCGTCAATGACATGTGTGCATTGTTCGATAAACTGCGCAAAGGTGAGATTGAGTTCGCCACCTTTGTTGTACGGGCAAAGAAGTTCACATTTGATGACAAGCCAATCACCCAAGAGTTCTTGGTTGGTTTGGGTGGTCGATCTGGTTTGTTTAATGTTGAAAAGGCCAAGGCAGATCGCAAGGACGGAAAGACTAATAAAAACCGTAAGGATTGGCAGGCTTTCAAGACTCGCGTGAACCGCGCATGGGACGGTGGCGGCAGCAGCAGCACCGGAAACAGCAGCGCAGATACGCCCGAGAAGCTCGCCGCTAGCGTGGGACGCCGCATGGCGAAGTTCACCGCAGCGCAGCGTGCGAAAGCTCGCAAGCTCATCGGGATTGCATAGTCCTATTATCCAACCTCCCTACGGGGAGGCTCTGGATATCAGCACATCATCGAACGGGTTACATTTGTAACCGAGAAAGTGAAACCATATGAAGATACACACTACAGTTGAGAGTCTGCGACTGAGGGCGCACATGGTGCGTAACGGGAAAGCGACTCGACCACTGGATGTTCTCGCTGGCGAACTAGATGCCGCCGCGAACACCATCGAAAGCCTGAGCGAGGCACTCGCCGCCTCCTACAAACAGCTTCAAGCTGTGGAGAAAGCAACGGCAGAGCAAGGGCTAAACTGGTCACATCCTCTGTTAAAAACCAGCCCGTTTGCCACCGGACAACTGGCAGACAAACTCCAGAGGGTTTTAGATGGGCGACCACTCAAGTGACATCAGAGCATGAGCGGGTTACAAATGTAACCTGTTCTTCTCTGCTGTTATGCAGCAGTCACACAAACAACTAACCAAAGGATAAGTTATGGCTACTGATCGCAAGATCAAAACTATAGTGAGCACGTCCAAGTGTGGACGTAAGGCTCAGGTGATAACCGAGAGCAACGAGACCAAGCACCTACACTTGGTATCAGACCTCGGAGTCAGCAGCGTCTGGGAAGATGCTGATGAGAAACGCTACCGTTTCACTCGCTGACATCAGACCAGAGCGGGTTACAAATGTAACCCGTTCGATTCTGCTGTTAGGGCAGACAACAACAAAGGAGGATAAATGAAACATATGATAATCGTGCTGCTCTTAGCAGTACACACGTGGGCTGTTGAGCCTGCTCGGGCACCGCAAGGTGCGGAACGTGCTGTGGTGGCTGCTGTCATCGTGGCTGAATCCGGTGGACATGGTCGCAAGGGCATGTCTGCTGTGTATGAGGTGGTGTTCGAGAGGGCCAGCAGGAGACGCACGTCATGCTATGCAGAAGTCATTCGGGCTAAGCAGTTTAGCTGCTTGAACAAAGTGAAACCTGCGGCACTGGTACAGCGGATGTCCAACCATTCGGAGTATAAGTGGGTGCATGATGAGCTGCTCAAGTGGGTGCCAATCACGTCGCATACAGGGACACATCCCGGTGCGCGGTGCACGCATTATCACACCACGAAGGTCAGCCCATATTGGGCGAAGAACAAGAAGCCAGCGTACACCTTTGGTGGTCATCACTGGTATAATAATGTGAAGTAGTCACATCAGAACAGAGCCATGTTACATTGTAACATGGTTCGATTCTGCTGTCACTTACAGCAGTGAACACAACAATAAGGAGAATAAGATATGGCGAACATAACAGATGTGAGCGAGTCCATCATTGAACATTGCGACAAGTGTGAGTGTGTGGTGGTCACTAAGAATTGTTCCATCACAATGAGCGCAATAGCGTGGGACGAGCCTTACACGGGCTTGTTTTGCAACAGGAGATGCATCACTTGCTCTCCATCACGAGCGCAGCACATTGTACACCCTGACTTTGAGCCAGTGGTGGATGACAGGGCTGAGTTTGATAAGCGTTTGTTCGATGAGAAAAAGCGCACGGAGTTCGAGAAGCGTTGGACAGCAGCGTGGCTCATGTGTCAGCACGAGGAGATTGCTGCGGCATGGATGAGCAGGCTGGAAGCGTTATGGATTCCGGTGGAAGACAGGTAAACATCAGAACACGAGCCATGTGACGTGTCACATGGTTCCTTTCTGCTGTTGCAGACCCACGGTGCGGGGTGCGCACCATCAACACAAATACAGGAGATAAATACTATGGTACAAACTATAGCACAGTCAGTCGGCTCAGTCGTAGAACCCGGCACGTCTGCATTCGATGCAGTGATGGCGAACAAGTCCATGAACTGGGAGCCTATGTTCCAGCCAATGGCATTTGCGAAGCCCTTACTAGCAGGCGAAGTGGATGCGCAGCAGGAGGATGCTACTGTGGAGTGGGTGACGGAGAACGTGAAGGTTAGAGCAGCGTTACGTAGTGACACTGGAGCCTGCATCGGAACCGTTGGCCCTTCATATGTCGGCATCCCGAACCGGAAAGCATTCGGAATTGCTGACACTATACCGGGCGAAATCACCAGCTGTGGTGAGTTCGGCGGCGGCAGCACTGCGTGGTTGCAGATGAAGATAGACGCTGACTCCCTGCCTATCCAGCTTACGTCTGGCAGGCAGGATGTGATTGATCAGTACTTGCTGATTGTCACAGGTCATTGCGCCAATCGTAACCGCACCATCCTGCTCACTCCGATCAGGGTGTGGTGCACGAACACGCTCAACTCTGCCCTCAGAGGTAAGAAGGCTGAGACCAGCGGGTACGTGAGGCACAGCGGTGATGTTGATGAGAAGATCGACCTTGCCGATGGGTTACTAAGGAAAGCAGGTGTGTTCTTTAAGGACATGCAGACTGCATTCCAGTTCCTTGCCAAGTCACAGGTGAAGCAGCCTGTGGTGGAGCAGTACTTCATGGACGTGCAAGGCATCGACCGTGGCAACGCATCGCACTTCGTAGTGGATGAGGAAACTCACGAGCTAACGGGTGAGATGAAGGGCCGCTCGAAAACCATGTTCGACCGCTACATGAATGCCTATGAAGGCAGCGATGGCGGGGCAGCTGAGCCCGGTGTGCGTGGTACCCTCTGGGGTGCGTACAATGCGGTGACCTATGTCCAAGACCACGACGTGGTTGAGGAGAAGCGTAAGGATACCGCTGAAAAGACAGCCAAAGATCGGGCGGCATATCAGCTGTTCGTAGCAGGCAGGAAAGTTAAGGAAGATGCTCTCGACAGGGCACTGGACTTAGCCACCAGCCTCAACTAATCAGGTTACAAATGTAACCGACACCCACCACCCCCAGCACACGCTGGGTGGTGTTGGTCTTCAGTAAACAAACACAAACAGTAAACCATAAGGAATAATATGTTAGTCAGAATAAAAGAGCTATGGATGAAAGCCTTGAGGAGCGGTGAATACACACAAGGCGACGGTCAACTCATGTGCGGTACAGATGAGAAGCCAGAGTACTGTTGCTTAGGTGTGCTATGTGAGCTGCACCGTAAGGAGCACCACGATAAAGTCTGGGATCACACTCGATATCTCAACAGGCACGCTTACCTGCCACCAGAGGTAGCTGAGTGGGCTGGGCTGTGCGAAGACGTCTTGGTCGATAAGGGTGACCACGACGTCGATGGCGGGTATGACTTGTATCTCGGGGACTGCGATACAGCTGCCACACTCAATGATGACCTCCACTCCTTCGAGTCCATAGCTGATAAGATTGAGACGCATGTAAAGGCTCAATAACATCAGAACACGAGCCATGTTAAAAATTAACATGGTTCCTTTCTGCTGTTGCAGACCCATCGGTGCAGGGATATGCACCATCAACAAACAGAAAAAAAGGAATAGAAAATCATGGCAACAAAAACAGCCAAGAAGAAGAGCACCAATGGTGCTGCAACCACACGCAAGAACATCAACATCCTCGTGAAGACGTGGAAGCTGATGAATCTCACTGTCGAGGGGCTTAACAGGCTAGTCCCTCGTGCTATGGATGCGAAGGTAGCCGAAGACATCATCTTGAAACAGATGAAGATGGCTACCAAATCATCCAAGGATGAGGCGCGTGATCCTGTCGTGGAAGCCAAGAGTGGACTGTATAGGTTCGAGCTTGACGGATACGGCAGCGAGGTGATGGGCACCAAGTACGGTCTCAAGGCCGTAGCTCTGAAGAAGGCAGTGGTTCGCCCGTTCAAGACGATAGACAAGTACTCTATGCAAGATGCAAAGGGTGGCTTTCACGTCATGGCGGCAGGCAAGTGCTGGATGGACAGGGATGATCTCATCCCCATCATATCCACACCAGTCAAGGGCTTGAGCTTCACTGAGAAGCAGATAGCCGAGTGGACTAAGCTGTCGGAGGCAGAGATGCTCACTCTCATGGAGGAAGAGCACAAGTATGGTTGCTGCATCCGTGAGGATATTGTCCGGATACAATCCGGTGCATCCATCCCACGGTATCGCTGTGAGTTCAACACTTGGAAGATACCTTTCGAGTTGGAGTTCAACAGTGACTGGTGCAGTGAAGAAATCCTATACAACGCCATCGACCGTGCAGGTCGTGAGGTTGGATTAGGAGAGAATCGTCCGGAGAAATCCGGAGATAACTGGGGCACGTTTCGGGTAGCAGACACCAAGTAACGAAGTCCTAAACATAAACAAACAGACAAAGGAGAAAAAAATAATGAAATATGAAATAGTAAAACGTGAGGGTTCTCACAAACTCAACGACGATGAGGATGCCGCAACTGTCAATGCGGAACTGCTCAGGATATATGATTATTCTGGGTCACTTCATCCGGAGGAGGTGCTTGAAGCTGCTGCCGATCCTGACAGCCCGCTGCATCGTCACTTCCAGTGGGATGATGAGGCGGCTGCGCATCAGCATAGGCTGAAGCAGGCACGCAACCTCATCCAGTCGGTTGAGATACGGCGCGTCGAGGATGATCGCGCTGATGAGGACGGGAACATACGGGCATGGGTGAATGTCACTCGTGTCGAAGACAACGGAACATCGCACCGTGTCTACCTTCCCACTGTTGAGGCCATGTCGAACGAGGATGATCGTGAGCTGGTACTCAAGCAGGCATTGTTCGACCTTAATGCCCTGCAAAGAAAGTACGGCACACTCACTGAGTTGGCTGCTGTGTTCACAGCCATAGACGAGGTGAAAGAGGCTGTAGAAGTCGAAGTGCTAGTATAGCAGGGCGGCTCGCTGGGTCATGTGACGTGTCACATGGCTCGGCGGGTACTCCTGAACTGGGCTTGGCTGGTCAGACTCGGCACGACGAGGGCGCAGTGGTAGGGAGAGACGAGGTAAGGCGTGGCTAGGCAAGGCGGTACATGTCGAGGATGGGAATGCAGGGACGGGGCGAGACTGGTCTGGGTTAGGCGGTACATGGTTGGGCACAGCACGCAGTGAAGCGGCTTGACGCGACAGGGCGAGGCGGTACATGGACGGGAGGTGCAAGGCGGCGCAAGACAAAGTTCGGTACGACGAGGTCTGGTAAGGCGGTACGTGATGTGGCGAGGCAAAGAGCGACAAGGTGCTGGAGCGGAACGGCAAGGCGGTACTTGGTTTGGTGAGGCTAGGCTGGGACAGGAAGGCGAGGCGTGGTGAGGTGCGGCGGTACTAGGTGGGATGCGGCACGGTGCGCACCGGACAGACATGGATTGGTATGGCGGTACTTGGTGTGGCTTGTCGTAGCAGGACTGGGTGCTGCTCGGTAGTCTTCGGCATGGTCTTGGCGGTACTGGGCGAGGCAAAGTCAGGCATGGCCGGGCGCGGCAAGGCGGTACTAGGAAAGGTGAGGCTAGGCCACCCCGGCGATCATCACAGAAAGGAATCCCCGCCGCGCAAGAGCAGGTGAAAGGAGATAGACCAAAACCTCACTCCGCTGTCGGCACACAAACATACCCAAGGCGGGGTACAATCATAACAACATAACCAAAGGAGATAGGCAATGAGTTATATCAACGGCAGCATGCTGTTGTGGCAAGACAACAAGTACATTGCAGTATGCACAGGGATGAGAAGGCCATCGGAGAACACCAAGACTGGTGCGATGGCACAGACATTCATCCTCAAGAGAAGGTCACCACCCACATATGAAACCAAGGGAGCGGGCTGCGAAGGCTGTCCGGTATTCGATGGTTGCTATGTACTGTGGCATCAGTCACCCCTGTCAGTACACAGGGCGTACAAGAACAAGAGGTACGCTCCATACACTGGCAGCTGGGAAGACATGGCTAAGTTCAGCAAGACCCATCTCAGGGTGGGCTCAGCTGGAGAACCCACCGAGGTACCAGCCCGTATATGGCTGGAAATCTTGGAGTACGTGAAGTCTTGGACAGGGTACACACACAAGTGGAGGGTTGGAGAGAACCTTTCGTACCGTACATTTTGTATGGCAAGTGTGCACTCAGTTAAGGACATGAAGGAAGCAAACCAACTGGGCTACCGCACCTACCGTGTAGGTGGGGAGCCAATGACAAAGGATGAGGTCATGTGCCCGTACTACACGCACGATGTGCAGTGTATAGATTGCGGGCTATGCAAGGGCTCATCCATCAAAGCAAAAAACATATACGCACCAGCACATGGTGCGAGGAAGAACAAAATAAAATAAGGAGATAGATATGAAATACATAACACACAATGATCACGAGATAAACAAAGAGGAGGTAGGGTTAGAGGGCACCATCACGGCAGGTTACGGCCTGCTTTGTAAGCTGTTCGGTCAACCACATGCCTCAGATAAATACAAAAGTGATGCCGCATGGGACATAGAGTTCGAGGACGGCACCGTTGCCACCATCTACAACTGGAAGAACGGCAAGAACTACTGCGGTAGCGATGGCTATGACACCCAGAAGATAACGAGCTGGCACGTCGGGGGTCATACTAAGGATGCCTACATCAGGGTCAACAGCGTCATAGAAGACGCTGAACGCAGCGCCACCGCTCAAGGTCACTGGCCCGAGGGCTATGAGTCCTTCTGCATTGAGGAAGTAGGCTACACTTGGAACCCGAACAACTGAGAACAAAGGAGATAACAATGAAAACATACCACGTAATGCTAACCTCGAAAGGTTTCACAGGGGAATCACCCTCTGAGAAGGCGATAGAGGATAAGGCTTGGGCCGCTATACTTGCGAACCCCAAAAAATATATAACGCTGTCTACACTGGAGATACACGAGCCGCTTGGAATCTATCCCGGCGACGAGGAACTAATTAATATTGTAGACCTGCACACCATTAAAGGAGGCAACAATGAGTGAAGAACAACATGTAATCGTGAGCTGGCAGGCACAACGGATTAGGAACATCGCTGATGAGCTGGATGCGTACCTTGAGAGTAAGGAGCCTGACGCTGTTAATATCAGTAATACTACCTGCTCTGACCGTGAGGTAAGGGAGTTACATAAACTGCGGGGCTACTGCGAACAGCTACGCTGTGATGCAGAGAACATTAAGAATGGTGTTGATGGGTCGAAGGGTGTAAGGGAGGTGACCAATGAGTGAATATGAAAGAGCAGGGATAAAATGCCAGCGGTTGCTGGATCAGTGGGGGTCAGTACCCAAAGGCATCCCGCTGTTCGCATACGTTAGGGAGTTGGGCATGGAGCGGGGAGAATTCTTCCACACCTACTATGCGTACCACCCCCATGCACCACAGATTGTATTGGACGGGGATGAGATGGCACTGCCGCCGTTGACGATGGCTCTCACCTACTCCCTAAAGAAACTGAGAGGGGAGCTGGGTGTACCGGAGCGTACTACTGAGCGCGGGGCGTCTGAAACCTCGGGGTGTAACGAGCCGCCCGATTCATCTCCCGAACCACCTGCTTCTTGATGGAGCGGCCACTCTTGTCGAGGTATCGCTGAGCCTGTCTTGGCGATGCCTCGACAAACCATTCCAACCTCTTCTCCAGCCTACCACGCAGACGCTGGCCAACTTCACGCTGGTAATGATACTGTTCATCCATCGTCATCTCTCTGGGCACACCATCTACGCCCACCATCTGAGCTTCCTTAGATATGGACAGGAACACCCCCTCTTTAGATTGCTTAGCCAACGCCAACCACACAGGATCATCCTGCTTGCCCTTATACCAGCGTGACCACGGCATCCGCCGTATCTCCACTGGCTCACCAAGGCCATTAAGCATCGGCCTCGTGCCCCACTTTCTGGGCGTAATCAAACCCGGCAATATCACCAGCTGCGACCACGCATGTGCCATCACCTGATCACTGTCAGGCTTGTAATACTTGGGGTCACCTATGATTGGGTAGGTATCCATCTCCCGTAACAAGTTGGGTGATGCTAAGGTGCCCAATGTGCCTGCCAAGAACTGTTCAAGCACCCTCTTCGCTGTCTCCTTCTCGCCCGCTGCACCTATTGCGCCGAACAAGCGTGTAGCCTGTGACGTAGGGCCAACATCAACCATGTATGACAGGCCACCCGTGAACAGTGTGTACAGTGCGTCCTCTGTGTTGACCTCGTCCTTGTACTTGTGGGCATCACGAAAGTTACCCAGCGCACTAAGGACAGCGGCAAGCGGGGTGTTCTTGTAGCTGACATAGTGCCCGTGTATCTTGATTGAGTACGGCTTCACACCGTGCGCCAACAGCTGCCTTCTCTTCGATGACCCCACAATTCCACCCCTCAACGACCCAACAACATCTATCGGTTCATCATCATCATCGAACAGCACCAGCAACGACAGCATCAGTGCGCTTCCAAACATATGCTGCAATCGCATCAAGTCTCTACGCTCAGGGGTCACCTGCTCCCCAGTGTAGAACGCTGCTGTCTTGCCTGTCTCCAGACCAAACTTCTTGGCTATCTCCTTAGCGAATGGGCCTGTGCGGAAGTGGTTAAGTTCTCCGAGGAAGGGCGCATAGTTGGAGGCGTTCTGCCCCATGTTCATAGCCGCACGGGAGAACGCAAACCCAAGTGGATACTTGAACTTACCAAACTTCTGCAACACCCGGTGGAGCACACCGCCCATGCCCACAGGCTCAGCGTTAAGGGCAAACACCCGGCCCAGCTCAGTGGATGAGGCTATGACATCATTGTTTATCTCTTCCTCTGTGATCTCACGTGCCCGTGCTTGGACGTGTGGGTCTGACTTGGTTTTCTCCGTGCCCTCTGTCTTAAAGATTTCATCATTCGCCTGCGTCAGCGCATCCTCCCAAACCTTCTTGTTCCCCTTATCCCAGTACCCCAGCTTCTTGGACAGCTCATAGGATTGCTGGAGGTGTGCGACTTGAGCCTCGTTCAGCTCATTCTCAGCACCGTCAACCCCCTTACTTTCAGCCAACCATGCGCGACGGGATGACCCGTATAAAATCATAGCCTTGCGTCCCGCTGTTGCACCTATGTAATCCAGCCCGAACACCATGCGCCTGACAAATTTCATCTGAGCCCAGTAATTCTGTGGGCTGTGCTTCTTGCCTTCCTTCACCAGCTTTCTTGAGTAGGCTTCGAGCGTCTCACCCCCATAGAAATCCTCCTGAGCAAGCTGACCCATCAACCGTTCATTGGCATCAGGTAACAGGCTGATGTCGCCTGTCTTCAGCAGGTGAGAAAAGCCCTTGGCTCCCTCTATAAGGCCACGTATCCAGTGCCCGTATATCCTCACCGCATCGCCTGTGCTCTTGCCCCTGCCCATCGCCAGCTGGGCTGAAGCCAAGGCGGTGGATAGGAAGCCGTGGATGATGGAGCCAGTAAAGATATCCACGTGTGTCCGTATACCTGACAAGGCATGAGCGTACCAAGCGTCCCTCATTAACTCCATCGGCTTGATGGTGCCCGAGTCCGTTATTAAATTCAGCTGCTTATACCTGAGTCGTGCAGCCCTGACCCCTTTCAAATCGTTATCCCTTATCTCATTCTTAATATCCTGTATCGCCATAGCAGTGGCGTCCTCTGTCCACGCTATCCCCTGCGAGGGAGCGATGGCATCCCACAAGTTGAGCACATCTACATGATGGTGCGTCTCACCCACCTTCACCTTGCTTCTACCGTTGTGTAGATTACCCAAGTCACGGGCCTCCAGTATGCTCCCTGCTGACTGGGTCAACCTCGGCAGGTCACGGGTCATGCCTGACTTTGAAATCTCCTCAACAAATGCAGCCTCACGAAGCTCTCTCCACCGTCGCATGATCAACTCATCCAGCTGGGACAAGTCTTTGTCAGTAAGCGAGTGGATTATGGGCTGTGGCATCGGCTCACCAAACTCAGCATCACCCTCGGGGGGCAGCAGCTCTGTTGGGTGTGTGAAGTGATCCTCAAGCTGAGCGAGGAATGACTCTGTCCACGCGCCTCGATCAATTGAATTCCAATCTGCATCTCTATGCGACTGGTACTCCAGTTCTTCTACGGAGTCGGTAATGATTCGCCGCAACTGAGTGGGACTCAGCGTCCTGTCAGTCGCAGCCAGCTTGGGCAGCAACACCTCCACCAAGTCAAGCGGGACGCCGCCCATCGTTTCATTCTCAAAGATTGAATCCAGCACACCCGCAGCAGCCCTGTCTGAGGCCACACCTATGAGTTGCTGTATCTTGATTAGGTACTTCTCGTCAACGATGTGCCCAAACTTTTTCTGTTGCAGTTCCCTTACCCTGTCCTCGTAAAAATGCTCTGAATCCTCAGCCCCAAGTAACTCATTACGAGCAGCTTGCGCGGCGAGGTCAGCACCTACATCATGCATGCTGTCGCGGTTCTTTTGAGCTACCCTTTTAATCCATGTCTTTAGGTGCTGCTCCTCTCCCTTGGACAGGTTGGTCTTTGTTTCCAGTAATCTTTGAAGGGCGTGCTGAACACCGCTTCGCACGTTATGCTCTCGGGTCTCAGTGAGGAGGGTCTTGTCTATCTCACCCCAAAATAATTTCACCCTCGCCATGAAGGTCTCCAACGATACCTCATTCAGTGTCTCAGTTAAGGCGGGTGTGTTTTCGTCTCCACTTAACAGCTTGTTGGTAACGGCCAACATTTCTTCCTCTACTGGATTTTGCGTATGCTTCTCCACCTCCAACCCAGTGGGGACACCTGTTGATCGTGTCGGCTGCATCTCACCCGTCGCAGCACTTGGCCGTTCCTTTAAGTCCGTCAAAAATTCAATGATCTTGCGGGCCTCAACACCTATGGGCTCCTCGGGGTACGCAAGAAAGTCCAGCTCGCCACTGGGGTAGCCCTTCTCGTGATACTCAAAGTCTGTCTCTTCTATTTCTTGGGGTCGGATGGTGCCAACCTCAGCTTTCATGTCCGTCAGCGTGCGGTAAACGCCTGCGTACACGGTCTGCTCATTGAACCCGGAGGCTTGCAGCATCTGCTGTAAGGCAACAATCATTGGGCCAGCTGCTGTGCCCTTGAAGGGCATCGCCACATCAGCTGCGGTTACCCTGTTCCCCGCCTCCTTTTTAAGGCGCACAGGTTTTCTGCCATCAAAATATTCAGCCTCAAGAAAAGCTATCCGCCTGTTAGCTACACGTATTGTTTTGATGAGTGCCTGACGGTCAACCTCATTCTTCTCTGTTGATAACTCTTTCTCTGCTGCATCCCTAGCCAGCCATGCCTCCTCCCATGCGGAGTGCATCGTGTTGTGCTGGCCGTTAATCTTCTGGGCTGTTTTCCCGGCAACCTTTGTATCCGACCGCTTGCCCTTGGCAACGCCCATGTCACGCATCAGGGTCATGGTCAGCATGATGTAATCATCTGCTGTTACATCCATCACTGTGCCGTCAGCTCTCGTCGCAGGAACCCATACCTCTCTCAGTATGCTGCGCACCTCATGTTTAGCCGCCGCCGTTGAGGTCGTGTCATTGTTGACCCCGTCCTTCTCGCTGGCTATCAGTCCCTCCGTAAGGAACCGCTCGTCCTCTGTTTGGTTCGCGCCTCCATCTTCATAGGCGAAGAATGCCTTCCTCATTAACTTGGACATGTCAGTCATGTCCTGCTTACCCACAAACATTTCTGCTAGGCTGGTAACCATAGATGCGGTGGCGTCCCGATCCCTCTTGTAAGCCTTGCCCGCTGCGGATTGTGTGTTAGTCAGCCACCTCTCAGCCCTGTCCTTGGCCTTCCACCCCTCCTTCACCGGGTGCAACAGAAGACGTGACTTGATGGGGATTGCCTTACCCCTCTCTATATGCAGGTTGTTCTTTTTAAGGTCAGACTCTTTCTGACTGTATCGACTGGCCAAACTACCCCAAGTTTCCCCCTTCTCTGTGTATACAACCTTCACCCCGCCATCAGTCTGCCAGTCTTCATAGGCATTAACTTCCAGCTGTCGCTTGCCGTTGACCCATATAAGACCCCCGCCATCCAAGTACTTGCCGTCCGGGTTCAAAGCCTCAAGCCTCTCGACCAACTCATGTGCATCACGTGCCGCCCTGTCGATCATACCGGAAAATAATTCATCCCATCTGGTGGGCCACGGGCTGCTCTCGTCAGTGAGGTACGCCTCCGGATGTGCAGCCTTCACTGCCTCCAGCACTCGTCTTGCCAGTGTGCCCTCTGCCATTGGGTTCTTGCCCACTATAGTTGAGGCACCCGGCCCAATCTTTTTTAATCTGTTAACCCGCGCAGATAACACGGAGGTGGACGCAATCAGCTGCTCAGCTGCGCTTACTATGTTGCGCAATTCGGGTGGCAGGCTGCGACCCATGTGATCGCCAATCTTGAAGGGCAGTACCTTGGCCAAGTCAGTGAGCACGTGCCTAGCTGAGTGTTTTACCAGATTATATGCGTCATCGGTAATCTCCGTTATATGGGACATGTGCGCGTCAAGAATAAAGGCCAGCCACTCTGCTCCCAGCACTTCTCTAGTGGCGGGCAAAGTCGTGGAGTTGATGGTGCCATCCTCGTTCACAGCCAAGGGGCCTGCCTCTCTGATCGCGGTTCTCCTCAACCAGCTGCTGTAGGCATCGAACAACTCTGGCTTGCCTTCCTTCCTAAGCCGCAGCATGTGCCTCATGTTTAAGTCGTAGATGCTTCTAAATTTTTTTGCTACATCTGCCTTAGTCAACGCCACCTTGGTGTACTTCTTACCCTTGTCCTTTGCTGCCTTTGCCTCACGGTTTTGGTTTGCGTTGTACTCACCAACAACGGCCTTAATTGTGGCAGCATGAGATATCTCATGGCTTAACATGTCCTCCAGCTTACGATTCAACGGGGTGGTTGAGCTTGCCAAGCCCGCAAGACCTATGGCGTCCAGAAAATTGATGGGGTCAATACGAATGGTGCTGCCTGTCAAGTCGTTGAGGTCTATTGCCATCGGGGTCTGGAGTCGCAGCGTGCCCCATACTATCTTATTGACACTCACCCCTGCCCACCTGCCGTTCCTTGAGGTCAGCTTGGCCAGTGTGTGCTTGATTGCACCCGTCACTCCCATTTCCCTGATCAACGCAGGTAACAGGGTTTGATCGTCCTTAGCCTGCTTGGGTATTAAAACCTCTGGGTTCTGCTTGTGCTTGGCTAGGGCTTCATCCTCTGAAACCTCTATGCCCTCCAAGACGCTCTCGAATTCAAGCTCGCCTGCCTCTGCCTCAACCACAGGGTGCAGTTCCCCAGCCACATCACTCCATGAGTAGGTCTGATAGTCTGCTGAGTTACCCAAGTTAACAGTGGGTGGGCCGATGACGTGCACGGGCTCAGCTATGATCTGATGCTTCAATGTACCCATGCCCGTGGTGGCGATGACCAAGCCAACCACCACATCCTCGTGGGCTTCCTGATACTTGTTAGCTGCCTTACGGGCCTCAGCTTCCGTGTTGAAGAAGCCCGGAACAAAGTAGGACGTGACTGGTGCCGTAACCTTATCAATCTTAACCTCAGCAGCCTTGACTATGGCCTTGCTTATGCCCTTGTCCTTAGTCCAGCTCGGGTCAATCCCCAGCAGCATCGCCGTGGCCTTCTCAAGCTGCTCATTCATAGGGGCCAGCCGCGCATCAACCTCAGCTATCTCAGACTCTACCCTGCTTCTCTCCTGTAACCGTGCTGTATCATCCACCTCAAAGTTGAGGTAGGAATCAAGCGCAGACTGCAAGGCCGGGTACTTCAGTACCATCTGTGTGATGCGACGATTCGCCTTGGCCTGTTCTAATTCTACCCTTTCACGTTGCTCCCGGCTCAACTCCCACGGCTTGGAGGGGAAGAGGTTGAGAACATCTTGAAGGGCTTTATACAGCCGCTCATGTTCTATCCGGTTGCTGTGCTGGCCCGCAGCCAATGAGAAGTCGTCCAGTGCCCTCAACAGGGCAGTATTAGCACCGTAGCTCCTCGCACCAGTGGCCAAGAAATCAATCAACACCCGCATGGGGGCACCTTCAGAATAATCAGGTCGCACGCCCGCAATCTTGGCCAGATCACCCCGCTGCACCTCGGCAGGGGGGGTAAGGGCTGCGATCTGTGCTACCTTCGCTCTCCTTCCCTGCTCCAGCTTGCTGATCCTCTTCTCAAGAGTGAGAACCCCTGCCTCCATAACCTCGGCCTCGGCAAGTTTGGCCTTGGCTTGTACCAGTGCATCCACCTCTTCCTCCGTGGCAAGTGTGCGAACTGGCTTGCCGTCAATCAGAACCGACTCGCCCGCTTCATCAGCAAACAAGCCCGAGTTATCCCAGCGTAAAATATCTTTGCGCAACAGTTCAGCAGGGCTGCTCTCCTCATCAGAGGAGATAACATCCTGCACAGTGGGGGTGGCTATGACGGGGGCAATGCCTAAGTCTTTAGCCAACGCCACGTAGTCTTCCCTGTTAACCAGTGCCGCACCGCTTACAGCGACCTCATCTTTGAATAAAGGTTTGTTCTTCTTCCTCAGTATGGTGCGGCTGCGCTTGAGAGCAGCACCTGCCTTGGTCAAGGCGGCACGGTCAGCACCTACCACCTCTTTGGCTGCATCATTCTCAGCTATCTTGGCAGTCAGGATTGCGTCCTCGGCCAGTATCCCCCTGTTCTTGCTGCGTTTCCTATGGAACTTCTTGACCGCCGCCAATGCTTCCGCCTTGGGCATGCCGTACTTCTCTTCAAAGGCAACGTCAGGCTGCGCACCTGCTTTCTCTTGAGCCTCAGCCTCTGCCTTGAGGGCTTTCAGCTGATCCTCCATCTCCGACGTTCTAAGCTCCTCAGTTTCATAGCCCGCCTTCTTGGCCACTACATCAACACTTTTATAGATGGCAACTACCTGATCCTCGGTTAGGTCGGAGCCGATGTCGGCAATCATCTGCTTGGCAAAGTCTCTAAACTTAACTATGCCATCCTCAACATACATATACCCAAGCGTAAACCCATCAGTCATCAGCTGGATTCCAGCCTCTGAATTTATCCCGCCGATGCCCATCCCCAAGCCGCCTTGGCCGAGTCGCCTAGCGTTTTTCTTCATCCGAGCAATTAGCGCGGCCTTCTTCTTAGCTCGCTCGTCTGTCTCCTCAGCTGGTGCTGTCTCCTCAGTTGGTGCTGGCTCTTGAGTCTGGGCAAAAGCCGCATCCCACTGCTCCATCGTAAGGTCTGTAGATGCTGTCTCCTCAGTTGGTGCTGCTTCCTCTGCTGGTGCTGCCTCAGCCTCTGGTTTAAGAAGCTCCCTCGTCCTGTGCATCTCACCCGCTATCTCATCACGAACCGCATCGTTGGGGGCCATATCGTACTCGGCCTCCAACTGCTCCAGCTTTTTCTTTAAAGCCTCTTGCTCACTGACCTGTGCGGGCTCTGCCGCTGGTGCTGCTGTTTCCAGCTCAGTCACTGGTGCCGCATCCCTCACGTCACTGACCTTGATTGTCCCGCCCCTTCCAGTGCCCTTAACCGTGGCTAGGTCTATTCCAGCTGCCTTCGCTTCCTTCATCGCAGCTGCTGTCGCCTTCGGCACCTTCTTGGACACCACCCTATCAAGCATAGGCGTCACTACCTTCTCACGCTTCTTGGCTGGCTTCTTGGCTGGCTTCTTACCTTCCGTGGGCTTAACAACCTTGCCACCTACATAACGGGAAACGGGGTCACCCTTCTTGTTCATCACTTGAACGGGCAACCCAGTCTCTTTTTGAATTCGTTCTATCGCATCCTTCTTGGCCGCAGGAGCGATCATTGGGTCGCCCAAGGTTTCGATTACATTGCCCGCCTCATCGACCGCTACCGACTGCCACACCTCAGTGTCGTTATGGCCAAGGGCTACAGCCTGTGCGCCGGATAAATTCTTACGGACTTGTACCTCGTAGGCTTCCCCAGCTGCTGCTGGTGCGGGTGCGGGTGCTGCTGGAGCCCCTACAACAATGCCTTCCGGTTGTTGCAGGGCCACATCCTCTTCAGCAGTGGTTGCCCCCTCCAAAAAGCCTGTTTCGGTTCCGGCAATGGTTGAGGAGAGCTCTCTCTGTCCCTTCGACAGTTGTTTAGTCGTCGGTTTGTTGGTGGTATCAATCTCGTCAACTATTCCTACTTTGTGGCTGACAACCTTTCCGTTTTCAAACTCGTATGTATGTCGATATGTAAGCCCCTCTTCTACTGTGTGAACCACCTCAATCGTCCGATCTCTGAATACTGTGCCGTCAGCCTCCGTGACTATTATTCGGAACTTACCCTCACCTGTCCTGTATGTCTTTGTCTGCTTGCCCGCCTTCGTCGGCTTAGTTTCGTGGATTAGCTCACCCTCCGGCTCCTCTGATGGTGCTGCGGCTGGTGTTACAGGTGCACCGATGTCTGCCCCCTCCAGTTCTAACGGTGCTGTCTCTGCGGCTTCCACTGCCTCATACGCCCGCTCCCGGTCAGCCTCGTCCCTGTCCCCTTCACGATCAACATCAGCTTCAGCATGCTTAATCTCTTCATCAACCTGCTCGGGGGTTGACAATTCCTCAGCATTAAATCTTTCCCTAAGTCCTTCAGCT